>Ga0307408_100000551_pt1 | contig 32328 bp, 25 predicted proteins | sample 322Cmetagenome_FD_202116 | JGI IMG/M metagenome (GOLD analysis project Ga0307408, IMG submission 202116) | Maize rhizosphere microbial communities from greenhouse at UC Davis, California, United States - 322HYB-C-3 | ecosystem: Host-associated > Plants > Roots > Rhizosphere > Soil | place...
GCTGGATTAAATCGAGTGGGCGCAGCAATCCATACAAGCCAGAGAGGATGCGTAAATGTTGTTGCGCAAAGGTGAAATTGGCTTTGGAAAATTGTTCCGCCTCCATTCCGGTATACACATCACCTTTAAAGGCGAGCAATGCCTGTTTGGCATTGTGTGGCGTAAATGGCGTTTGCCATTCCAGAAACCGCTGCGCATTTAACTCACCCAGCTTTTCGCTGACGGCCATCAGCCTGGAAACTTGCGGTGCGGTGAGCTGGCGCAAATCCTTGATCAACTCTTGTGAGTGATCGAGGAATTGTGGCTGGGTGAATTCGGTAATCTTGGGTGGTGTTTCAAAGTCCAGGGTTTTTGCGGGCGAAATAAGGTGCAGCATAAATTGGGTTCGATATCGACGAGTGAAGTAAACGCTATTCAGGTTTGAGCAGGTCAAGCCACCAATTGAGCGGAGTTTCGCCATCGGCGGGGTCATAGACATTGCCGTACATCCAGGCACTTTGGCCATCGCGCCCCACATATTCGTTGAGGATGCTTTCAATCGCGCTAAAGCCGCAGCTCACATGGATGGAGTAAACCAACATACGCGGTGTTTCGCGGTCCAGTTCACCGCCGAGTTTTTCCAATTCAGCGGTGAGCACATCGCCCAGCGCCTGGATATCGTTGCGGCTAAACACCCGCACACTCAGGTTGCCGCTGCGCTGTACCAAATCAAACTCGCGTGTCTCGGCGAGCATTTTGACTACATCACCACTGGCCAAACCCTTGGCAAACGCGGGTGATTGCACCAGTTGGAAATTGCCATCCTCCAGTTCGCGCACATGGAGTTGCTCGACTATGGGTTTGCCGTCGGCGCCGATACCGGCAAAAAGTTCGATCACTTGCAGGGATTTCATCGGAAAAGGTTCACCTTGTATTAAACGTCGTGTGGTAAAAAAGATGTGGCATTATAGCCGCCTCTGTCTCAAGGAGTCCTGTTATGAAATTACTTTCCCCCATTCTCGCGCTCAGTGCCCTCGCATGGTCGCTCACTGGCTGTGTGGTCAATCCCGTGACTGGTAAAAGCCAGGTCTCGCTGATGTCGCCCGAGCAGGAGATTGCATCCGGCGCGCAAAACTATGTACCCGCACAACAGTCCCAGGGTGGCCAATATGTGGTTGATCCCGGCTTGACAACCTATGTGCAGCAAGTGGGTAAAAAGCTTGCCGCGGTGAGCGACCGCCCCAACTTGCCCTACGAATTTGTGGTGCTCAATAACGATGTGCCCAACGCCTGGGCGATGCCCGGTGGCAAACTCGCCATCAACCGTGGCCTGCTGGTCTATCTGGACGATGAAGCGCAACTTGCGGCCGTGATGGGGCATGAAATTGTGCACGCCGCTGCCCGCCACGGCGCGCAACAGCAAACCCAAAATGTGTTGATGGGCGCTGGTGTTTTACTTGCGGGTATTGCTATTGCCGAGAAAAAACCTGAATACGGTGCATTGGGTGTGGGTGCACTCGCAGTGGGCTCACAGGCATGGCAGGCCAAATACGGCCGCGACCATGAGCTGGAGTCGGATGAAGTTGGTATGAAGTACATGGCCAAAGCGGGCTACGATGCGCAAGCGGCAGTTGAGCTGCAAGAAATTTTTGTGAAATTATCGGAAGGTAGAAACGCCGGATTTATCGAAGGCCTGTTTGCCAGCCATCCACCGTCACAAGAGCGGGTCAATAAAAATCGCCAACACGCCGCTAAATACCCCGGCGGTGTCCGCAATAAAGAGGCTTTCCAGCGCGCCATGGCGCAAGTGACCAAAGATAAAAAAGCCTACGCCAATTATCAAAAAGCGCAAAAGCTGGCGGGCGAGAAAAAGTATATCGATGCACTCGCCTACGTTGACCAATCTATCGCCCAGCAACCGAAAGAAAATTTATTCTGGGAGATGAAAGGCCAACTGCTGTTGCAACAGGATAAAACCAGCGAAGCTGTTGGGGCGTTGGATCGTGCGGTGCAAGCGAACCCCAAATATTTCAAACCCTATGTATTTCGCGGAATTGCCTACAGCCAATTGGGTAAAAACGATATGGCGGAAAAAGATTTGCTCACCGGCCAGCGCTATTTGCCCACGCAAATTGCCGCTTATTATTTAGGTGAAGTCTCGCTCGCCAAAGGCAATCGCGCGCAAGCGCAGCAATATTATCAACAAGCCGCGCAGGGCGGTGGTGAAATTGGCCAGGCTGCCAATGCCAAGTTGGGCAAATTGCAGTAACAATATTTCTGCCAAACAACTTGTATCACAACAATAAAAAACAGGGCGGCGATTAACCCTTTGCGTATAATCGCCGCCACATAATTCCGATAAAAAATCCAATCCATGAATAACACATCGACATCCTCATCGCCCAACCCTATTGTTCGCTGGCTTGATGCCATCGCAGAATTTACCGGCACCACTACGGCTTGGCTCACCGGCATTATGGTGATCATTGCCTGCATAGTCGTCGGCTTGCGCCACCTGTTTGATATAGGTTCCATCGCGCTGCAAGAATCGGTGACTTATATGCATGCCGCGGTATTTATGCTCGGTGCCGCCTACACCTTAAAAAATGATGGCCATGTGCGTGTGGATATTGTGCATAAAAAAATGTCGCCGCGTGCACGCGCCTGGGTGGAGGTGTTGGGCAGTTTGTTATTCACGTTACCGCTGATGATTTTTATTGGCTGGGGCAGCCTGGAATTTGTGCAAGAGAGTTGGCGCATCCGTGAAGGTTCGACTGATTCCGGCGGAATCGGAGGCGTGTATTTATTAAAAAGTTTATTGCCGTTAATGGCATTGAGCGTGAGTTTGCAAGCTATTGCTGAATTACTGCGCAGCCTGTTGGTATTGATGAATGTGGCACCTGCAAATGGAGTTGATGCACAGGAGCAACCATCATGCTAATTGAATTAATTCCGCTGTTTATGTTTGCTGCCATCTGCATTTTTTTAATGCTCGGGTATCCGGTCGCTTTTACGCTGGGCGGCGTTGCCTTGGGATTTGCCGCGCTGGGTATTGTTGGCGGTATTTTTGATCCGAATTTATTAAAAAGTTTTCCCTCGCGCCTCTACGGTATTATGAATAATTACACACTGGTGGCTGTGCCGCTGTTTGTGTTTATGGGCGGTATTTTAGAGAAATCGCGGCTCGCGGAAGACCTGTTAGCCAACATGTCCAAAGCTTGCGGGCGCCTGCCCGGCGGTTTGGGAATTTCAGTGGTACTGGTGGGTGCCATGCTAGCAGCCAGCACCGGAATCGTCGGCGCGACTGTGGTCACTATGGGCTTGATGTCCCTACCGCTGATGTTAAAACGCGGTTACGCTCCGAGTTTTGCCTGCGGCACTATTTGCGCAACGGGCACGCTCGGGCAAATTATTCCGCCCTCTATTGTGCTGGTATTACTCGGCGATGTACTTTCCAGCGCCTATCAACAAGCGCAATTAAAACTCGGCATTTTTAACCCCAAAACTATTTCGGTCGGCGACTTATTTATCGCCGCCATAGTGCCCGGTTTGGTATTGGTCGCACTTTATATGCTCTATGTTTTTTTCACCGCTTGGTTGCGCCCTAACATTGTGCCGCGCATTCAAATCGATGAAACAGAAGAGCAGGTTTCACTTTTACGAGTATTGCTGAGTTTATTGCCAGTCATGTTGCTCATCGGCTTGGTATTGGGTTCCATTTTAATTGGTGCCGCCACTCCAACAGAGGCAGCCGGTGTTGGTGCACTCGGCGCCTGTTTGTTGGCGCTGTGGAAAAAACAATTCAATATTGCACGCCTGCGCGAAGTCAGCCGCTCTACCATTCAAATCAGCGCTATGATTTTTATGATCTTAATCGGCGCCTCACTGTTCTCTTTGGTGTTTCGCGGTTTTGGTGGCGAAGAATTAGTGCATTCTTTTTTCAGCCAATTGCCCGGTGGTGTTTTCACTGCGGTGTTACTCGTCATGCTGGTGATGTTTGTGTTGGGTTTTATTCTCGACTTTATCGAAATTATTTTTGTCGTGGTGCCTATCGTTGGCCCGGTATTACTCGCCATGGGTGTAGACCCAATCTGGCTGGGCATTATGATCGCAGTAAATTTACAAACCTCATTCCTCACCCCGCCATTTGGTTTTGCTTTGTTTTATTTGCGCGGCGTTGCCCCGGCGAGTATTAAAACCAGTGAAATATATCGCGGTGTGATTCCGTTTATTGTTTTGCAATTGTTATTGTTGTGTGCGATGGCGCTTTGGCCTGGGTTGGTGACTTGGTTGCCGGAACAGATGTAAGGCCTCAGCGAAGGTATATTCCTCAACAGTGTCCTTGCTGTTTCTTGCTTTTGACACAGTGGGAATGTTAAGTTTTTCACTCTATTTTTAATATCAGCGGCATATTCATGGGAGATTAAATATGCGTAATGCATGGAAATTGGGAACAGGATTAATACTCGGAATTTTCAGTCCCCTATTCAGCTTGCACTCAATAGCATCAATGCCTGGTTACACATCCGTAAATGGTCTTGAGTTAGGCTCACGCGATGCTCCCATCGTTTATACCGCCAAGCAATTTGCAGTTAGTTCCCGGCAGCAAAAAAACAGTGGCACCCACATCCAAACCACAACACCCATTGCGAATAACCAGAAAAATAATGCACTCCAACTGAAGTGGGGGATGTATTCATTCGGATCAGGAATAGGTGCCAGCGGTTTTTACCTCGCCGATCTGGATGGTGATAACCAACAAGAATTAGTGATGGGGGGCGGCCAGGGTTTCGGTAGCAATACCGTTATTAATGTGCTGAAAAAATCGGGGTCAGGTTATGCGATCTCACAGCAGCTTAGCTTGCCAGGCAATCTGGCCATTAAAGGTATCCTCGGTTTTTATAATCAATCAACTGACAATCACGAACTTTTTGTTACCTCCAATAGTGGTGGTATCTACCAATTCAATTTAACAGCAGGCCGCTTGGCGTCTGTTTTGTCCGAGATCGGCGATACAACAACTTTACTTACGGGGGATGTGGACGGAGATCAGGTTGCTGAATTACTTGTGGTGGGAAACAGCCAAACACGTGCGTATGACCTCTACTCCCATAGTCTGAAGTACACCTATGCATTTGGCAGCAATGGCGCTGCCTATGGTCACTTTTCATCGCCAGCCAGCAACGAGCTCGCGTTCACGAATGGCAGTGTTTATCGGCTGCAGGGAAACAGCTCAACCTTGGTCTGGAATTACTCATCAGGCTTCGGTGCAAAAATTCTTGCGTCAGATACCAATGGTGATGGTAGCGATGAAGTGGTTGGTGCAGAGAGCTGGTACAAAATCAGCGCATTTGATGTGAAAAATAAAGCCATTCTGTGGAGCAAAAATGCGGGTTTGGATATTGCGACGATTGCAGCTTTCGATACCAACAAAGATGGCATTAACGAAATTTTTTACGGCGATGGGCAATGGGGAAGTATCTATCAACTTAATTCCGCCAATGGTGCGGAAATATCCTCCATCCCCAATCCTGAGCACGGTGTCACTAATATCATTGTGACTGATATTGATAAAGATGATGCGTTGGAAATTATCTGGGGTGCTGGCTACTCAAGTACAGGCCCAGATTATCTCTATATTTCTGATTTGGTATCCAAACAAAACGAATGGCGAAGCAGCGATGTCTCAGGCCCCTTTTATGCAATAAAAATTGCCGATGTAGATAACGATGGAAAAATGGAACTGGTAGGTATTTCAAATGAATCCAACAGTGGCTACGGCGATGGTGTGCTTTATGTATTTGACGCAGTCACACATGCTCTGAAATGGTCCAGCGAAGGCTCAAATCTGTTTGGTGGACATGCATGGACCGGCATCCGCGCATTGGATGTAGGCGATGTAGATGGCGATGGAAAAAATGAAATTGTTGTAGGTACTGATCGACTTTACGATGGCATTATCTATGTGATCAATGGTGCAACCAAAGCATTGAAATACAGCAAAATCTACGACAGTGGTTCACCCATTACCTCGGTGAAAATCATTGATATAAATCTCGATGGAAAAAATGACATAGTGGCTGCGAACGGTGTTGAGCATACCGGTTCGCCGGGAACCATGGTGTACGTTTTGAATGGTAACAATGGGGATATTATCAATAAATCCAGCTCACTGATGTTCGATTGGGCGGGCACCAAACAGCTTGATGTGTTCGATACCAACGGCGATGCAATTGCCGATATTAATGTTATTGTCAATAATTCTGCGTACACCTATGACACTACCAAATCGATTTTCCAACAAATCGGCACGGCGAATTACACCGCAATTGCGCATGGAATTGTAGACAATAATCAACGCGTGATTTTAGGTGGAGCTGACGGATGGCTTTCCTATCGTGATTCAACCAGTGTGGTTGCAATCACAAAAGTGTGTGACTCATCTGTTTCTGCGCTTACCAATCATTCAAGCACGCAGCTGTTATTGATTTGCGACTCTACTTTTGGTTTGTTTGACTTGTCATCCAGGTCTTTTATTTGGCAACAGATGACAAGCGTTAATCCAAAAGCAATCACATCGTTCAAAGGTACAACCAGTGATCAGTTTTTGCTTGGCGGAGACAATCTAAGTCTGTATGAAGGCGGTGCTTCGGCGAGTAATTTACTGGCCGCTGATTCGTCAATATCGACTTCATTTAAAAAACCGGTAAGCGCAAAATTGACGGCATTGGGAAAAACAGATGCTGGAAATTTCATCGTTGTAAAAGCGCCACTTCATGGAACTCTTGCCTTCTCCAATCGTCCGCAAGGCGATTTCACGTTTACGCCAAAAGGGGATTTTATTGGCTCCGATAGTTTTAGTTTTATCGTGCTGGAAAATGGTGTCGAGTCTAATACAGCAAATGTGAATATAACTATTACCAATTCAAATCCGGTTTCTGTAAGCCAAACATTTTCCACCTCGTGGAGCAAAAGCCTGTCATCACAAATCAAAGCTTCCGATGATGATAATGATGAGTTGACGTTTAAAATTTTGAGTCAACCTGCTAGAGGGACATTAACTCTGGTGGATGTTCATTCGGGCGCTTTCACCTATTTGCCAGAAGGAAAAAGTGTAGAGCCAGTGTCGTTCACTTATGAAGTGACCGATGGCATGGCAAAAACAAATCCTGTTTCTGCAGTTGTTAATTTTACTAACGCCAAACCTGTTGCTCAGGCATCAACAGTAAGTGGATCTTATAATGCATCCTCCTCCGGAATTTTAAAGGCAACTGATGGAGATGCTGATAGCTTGACCTACAGAGTGATTGAAAATGTAACCTCGGGAAGTCTTTCTGTGGATGCTGTTACGGGTTTATACACTTACCAACCTTCGGGAGATAAAGCCTACAGTGCCATATTTAAATTTGTTGCTAACGACGGAGTGGCTGATTCTGAACCCCAACTGGTTACCATTAAAATTGAAGGTAAAGCCAAGAGTGGCGGTGGTGGCGGTAGTCCGTCACTTTTGCTTTTGATTGGTTTGTTGTTAATAACACTTGTTTATCAGCAGTCTGCAAATCTGAAACCAGAGTAATATTTCGATTCTCTTTAAGCCCGGCGCGAGAATGCGCTGGGTTATATTCTTTAGTGCAGACTTACAACCCTTTGGGCCAGCGCGTATTAAAAACACTCGCTAACGGCAGCAAGGAAATTTATCACTACGACGAATCCGGCCAACTCATCGCCGTACTCGACTGCACAGGCACAACTCTGCGCGAGTACATTTACTGGGGGAACCAACAAATCGCGCTGGTAAATAACGGTACAATCTATTACATCCACAACGATCATTTAAATACACCGCAAGTCATCACCAACCAAAGCCAACAAGTGGTGTGGATAGGCGACTACGAACCCTTTGGAAAAGTTGCATCAAACGCAAACAACAGCATCGAAATATTCAGCCGTTTTCCGGGGCAGTATTTGGATAATGAGACTGGCCTGTATTACAACTACTTTCGGGATTATGATCCGAGTGTTGGACGGTATATTGAAAGTGATCCGATTGGGTTAGGTGGTGGGATTAATACTTATGCGTATGTTGGTGGAAGTCCGATAATGAATTTTGATTTTTATGGTCTCAGTCCTGAGGACGTTGTACGTCTCCAGACTGCGTTTAATGCAACAGTTAATAATATGACGGCCAATGGCTTACGCCATCCAAATGTCTTCTTTAACGCATGGGGACGCAACCTCTATGATGCGACAAACGGCTCAATTGGAAATAACTATCAGTCATGCGTGCAACAATCCGACTCAATGGAAGATGTATTTAACCAGTTGGGTAACTCTAATAGCATGGATGATAACTGGCAATTTACACAAGTAACGCGGAATGTTTTTGGAGTTCCTGTGCACACATGGGTTGAAGGGATTTCAAGTAACCCCTCAGATCCTCGCATAATAGCTGATCCTTGGCATAATAATTTTTCAACACGTCATTAAAGGATTTATATGGCTAAGTACAAAACCGTATTATTTTGGATTTTTTTTGGAATTTTAATGGGAATGTTATCGCTTTTAAAAGTTGCCGTTATAGAAATGGGTACATTTCTTAGCGCAAGTTTTATAGGCGGGGTCATAGGTGGATTAATAGGAATTGTATTCTATTTACTTAAGCGATCTAAAAAGTAATTTATAGGCTGACGCGAATTTGCGCCTCCCACATCCAATTATAAAACCCGGATTAATACCGGGGTTTTTATGTTTATTGGGAGCGCTGGTCAAAACTCCAGCAGCGTGGTTACACTTTTCCGGTTTCACTGGTCAATAATGAACAGCACACTGGTCAATTAAGTCCAGCCCACGCACAGATATAAATCCCACACGAATCAGAGCTATACTCTCGATCTGCCACTCCGAGATTAATCCACGATGCAAACATTTAATGTGACCCCCACCGGCACTATCGCCTTACAAACCATCACCATGCCTGCCGACACCAATCCCTTTGGTGATATTTTTGGTGGTTGGGTGATGGCGCAGATGGATATCGCTGGGGCGATCCACGCGAATGAAGTCTCACAAGGCAGGGTGACTACCGTTGCGGTCAGCAGCATGGTGTTTATGCGGCCGGTGCCGGTGGGTGCCATTATCAGTTGTTACACCAGTACCTTGCGTATTGGCAATACGTCAATCCGTGTGAAAGTGGAAGTCTGGATTAAAGATTTTCTCACCCATCAAGTTAGCCAGGTCACCCAGGGTGAATATGTCTACGTCGCTATCGATGAGCAGGGGCGCAAGCGGCCAGTGTTGAGAGATGCACCAAACCCCGTGTAAAAAGCGGATGTAAAATGACTGAAATATTGATCATAAACAACGAAAAATTCGATTGGTTTTTCATTCCGCTTTGCACGACCAGCGCGAAATTATTTTATAAACCTCTGAAAAACAATAACTTATCCTGTTAAACCTTTCTTTACTCCAACCCACCTACAATTTTATCGCCAGCGCGCTAGACTCTAGCGATACTGTAATTTATACGCATTACTGTTATCTTCTGTTCACATCATTTTCGCCATATTGTTAGATGCATTTCTATAAATAAGAAACAGAGGCAAGGCATGTTAAAGGATTCCCGCAACGGTTACGGTTTGCTTTCTATTGCGATACATTGGGTTAGCGCTGTGTTGATACTTTTTTTATTTGGCCTCGGCATCTACATGGTGGATTTAAGCTACTACGATGACTGGTACCACAAAGGCCCGGAATTACATATCAGTTTGGGGTTGGTGGTGTTGCTGCTGATGTTAGTGCGTGTGGTCTGGCGCATTATTAATCCAACACCTGAAGAACTTTCTGCCAAGCGCGCGCAAAATGTCGCCGCAAAATTCGTCAAGCTCGGCCTCTATGCATTTATTTTTATTGTATTAATCAGCGGCTATTTAATTACCACCGCTGAAGGTCAACCGGCGAGCATGTTTAATCTCATTAAATTTCCTGTGCTCACTGAATTGAGTTCACAAAATGTCGATTTGGCTGGCGTGATACACGAATATCTGGCGTGGGGTATTGTCCTACTGGTTGCGCTGCATGTTGCCGGTGCGTTACTGCATCACTTTGTTATTCGCGACCGCACCTTGGTGCGCATGCTTAAGCCGGTAAAAAAATCTGATTTGCAGTAATGAATGTTCTATTAACGGTTTTACTTTTTAGTCACACTGATTATTCCCAAAGGAGTTTACCCATGTTTACACCATCCATTTTAAAAAAATCATTTCTGGCACTGGCGGTTAGCAGTGTTGCTGCAATGAGTTTGCCTGCACTGGCAGATACCTATGTGATCGACACCAAAGGTGCACATGCCTCGATCAATTTTGCAATCAAACACTTGGGCTATAGTGTGTTGACCGGCCGTTTTGATACTTTCTCGGGCGAGTTCACTTACGACCCGGCCAAACCGGAGGCGAGCACCGTTAATGTCTCTATCGACACCGGCAGCGTTAACTCCAACCACGCTGAGCGCGATAAACATTTGCGTAGCCCGGATTTTTTGAATGTAGAAAAATTTCCGAAAGCAACTTTTGTCAGCACCAAAATTGTATTGGATGACGACAAAGATGAGTTTGATATTGTGGGTGATTTAACGCTCAACGGCGTCACCAAAAGTGTCACTATCGAAGTAGAAAAAGTCGGTGAAGGTAAAGACCCATGGGGTGGTTACCGCGCTGGTTTCTCGGGCGAAACCACCATCTCCCTGAAAGATTTCAACGTGAAAATGGATTTGGGCCCGGCATCGCAAACCGTGCAACTGGAATTGGAAGTAGAAGGTATCAAGAAGTAATTTATTTATCTGATGTAATAAAAAAGAGGCATAATTGCCTCTTTTTTATTAAACAATATTTATTCAATGTTTTGTACCTGTTCCCGCATTTGCTCAATCAACACCTTCAATTCTACTGCTGCTTGCGTCGTCTCACTCACAATCGATTTTGATGAAAGGGTATTGGCTTCGCGATTCAATTCCTGCATTAAAAAATCCAGGCGACGGCCGAGTGAATCAGTTTGTTTTAGGCTGCGTTTAACTTCAATGACGTGAGTATCCAAACGATCGAGTTCTTCATCGACATCGGCTTTTTGTGCGAGTAAAACAATTTCCTGCTCCAGGCGTTCGGGCTCCAACTCCACTTGCAGTGCGGCAAGTTTGGTCTGCAGTTTTTCGCGTTGTGCGGCGAGTATTTCCGGCATGCGTGCACGTACATTAACAACCTGTGCCGAGACGCTATCCAAACGGTTGATAATTAATTGTTGCAGCTCTGCACCTTCGCGCGAACGGTGTTCAATCAAACCTTCAAGCGCGAGATCAAATAATTCCAACGCAGCTTTGTGCATTTGTTCGCGATCCAATTCTTGTTTTTGGATCACACCGGGCCAACGCAAAATATCCAATGCATTTACCGGTGCGGCAATTGCACCGAGCAGGCCATTAATTTGTTGCGCGGCTTTGGTTAACTGCGCGATCTTGTTGAGGTTGATACCCAGATCGGATTCACCCTCTTGTTCCCATTGTACGCTGAGGCTGGCTTCAACTTTGCCGCGCTGCAGGGCTTTGCGCATGGCGTCGCGTAAGTGGGGTTCAATTTCGCGAAAATCTTCCGGCAAACGGAAGCTGGGTTCGAGGTAGCGGTGATTCACACTGCGGATTTCCCACACCAGCGTACCCCAGGGGAGTTTGGCTTCACGGCGGGCAAATCCAGTCATACTACGTGGCATAAGGGCTCCTGGAACTAAGTCGTTCTATGCAAGGTGGATACTGCGCGGGCGGTTACTTCTACGGGCGAGAGCTGGTAGAGTTCACCGGCAACTTAACATTCATCAACAGATGGGGGATGGTAACACACCTTCCCATAGATCCATTTCAAGTAGTAAGGATTCCTTTTATGCAACGTCCCAGTGGCCGCACACCCGACCAATTACGCCCCATTCGCATCACCCGTCGCTACACCAAACACGCCGAAGGCTCGGTGCTAGTGGAGTTTGGTGACACCAAAGTGATCTGCACCGCGAGTGTGGTCAATTCAGTTCCTCCCTTCTTGCGCGGCCAAGGGCAAGGTTGGCTCACTGCCGAGTACGGCATGTTGCCGCGTTCGACTGGCACCCGTATGGATCGCGAAGCGGCTCGCGGTAAACAACAGGGCCGCACCGTAGAGATCCAGCGTTTGATCGGCCGCTCACTGCGCGCCGCCGTCGATTTAACTGCGCTCGGTGAAAACACCATACATATCGATTGTGACGTTATTCAGGCCGATGGCGGCACCCGCACCGCGTCTATCACGGGGGCATGGGTTGCTCTCGCTGATGCCGTCGCCCATTTGAAAGCCAATGGTAAAGTGACCGGTGAACCTATCAAACGCGCAATTGCGTCTATCTCGGTCGGAATTTATCAGGGTGTTCCCGTATTAGACTTGGATTATCCCGAAGACTCTGCGGCAGACACTGATATGAATGTAGTGCTAGGCGATGATGGCGGCATTATCGAAATCCAAGGCACTGCCGAAGCTGAACCATTTAGTGAGGCGGAATTTGCAGCAATGCTGGGGCTGGCAAAAAAAGGGATTGCGCAATTGCATGAATTGCAGAGGCTGGCGTTGAAAGACAATTAATTGAAATTGTAGGGGCGCTGCTTGCTGCGCCCTGTGTCTGCGCCCGTTTTTTATAAGGGCTGGGCGCAGCAAGCAGCGCCCCTACAAATGAGATGTTTTGCAGAAATATTATTCGTTTGGAATCAAGCCCAAATTTTTCACAATTTGCGCGGTAGGCTCGGTTTGGTTCATCGTGTAAAAATGTAAGCCGGGAGCTTCGTTTTCCAGCATGACTTCGCACAATTCGGTCACCAGCTCTATGCCAAATGCTTTTAAACTCGCTTCATCATCGCCGTAATTTTCCAGGGCTTTGCGCAACCAGCGCGGAATTTCTGCGCCGCAGGCATCGGAAAAACGGGTCAAATTTTTGTAATTGATGATCGGCATAATGCCGGGATAAATTGGCTGGGTGATTCCCGCTTTCTGGCATTGATCAACAAAATAAAAATACGAATCCGGATTAAAAAAGTATTGGGTGATGGCGCTGTTTGCACCCGCATCAAATTTACCTTTCAAATAACCCACGTCATCGCTGTAGCTTTTGGCTTGCGGATGAATTTCCGGATAAGCCGCCACTTCCAAATGAAAATGATTGCCAAAGTGTTTGCGGATAAACGCCACTAATTCATTGGCGTATACCAATTGATAGGCACCGCCCACACCGGAAGGCATATCGCCGCGCAAAGCAACGATACGATCAACACCGGCGTCTTTGTATTCCTGAATTAATGTTTTGATGGTTTCTTCATCGTCGCCACCAAACGACAAGTGCGGGGCTATGCTGACGCCATCAGCTTTGAATTGCGTGACTATGCCTTTGGTGTTGTCGCGGGTTGAACCGCCAGCACCGTAGGTGACAGAAAAAAAATCCGGTGCGAAGGCATTTAATTGGTCGCGTACTTTGATCAGTTTTTCTTTTCCTTCGGCAGTTTTTGGCGGAAAGAATTCGAAGCTTAAACGCGGTTGTGAGTCGTTCATGATGTTTCCTGATGTCGCGGGCGACATACTTATCGCCCGCGCAAAAAATTAATATTTGTAAGATTCCGGCTTAAATGGGCCTTCTACTTCTACGCCAATATATTCGGCCTGATGAGATGTGAGTTTGGTGATCACGCCGCCAAAACCTTCCACCATATCGCGCGCCACTTCTTCGTCGAGTTTTTTCGGCAGCACACGCACGTATAAATGCTCAGCTTTTTGCTCAGCGGGCAAGTCGGCAAATTTGCGCTCGTACAAATACATTTGCGCGAGCACCTGGTTGGCGAATGAACCGTCCATAATGCGCGATGGATGGCCGGTGGCGTTGCCCAGGTTTACCAAGCGGCCTTCCGACAAAATAATCAAATGATCATTGGTTGCTTTATCGCGATACACTTTATGCACTTGTGGTTTAACTTCTTCCCACTCCCAGTTCTTGCGCATAAAGGCGGTATCGATTTCGCTATCGAAGTGGCCGATGTTGCACACCACTGCGCTGCGTTTTAATGCGCGCAACATCGCCGAGTCACACACGTTGACGTTGCCAGTGGTGGTGACAACCAAATCGGTAGTGCCGAGTACAATATGGTTAATGTCTTCGTATTTGCCGGTGTTGATACCATCGTTGTAAGGGGATACCACTTCAAAACCATCCATGCAGGCTTGCATGGCACAGATTGGATCTATCTCGGTCACTTTAACAATCATGCCTTCCTGACGCAGTGATGCAGCAGAACCTTTACCCACATCGCCGTAACCAATAACCAGGGCTTTTTTACCGGCGAGCAAATGGTCGGTGCCGCGTTTGATGGCATCGTTCAAGCTGTGACGGCAACCGTATTTGTTGTCGTTTTTACTTTTGGTCACTGCATCGTTCACGTTGATTGCAGGCACTTTTAATTGGCCCTTTTTCAGCATATCGAGCAAGCGGTGAACACCCGTGGTGGTCTCTTCTGAAATGCCGTGGATTTTATCGAGCATCTGCGGATATTTTTCGTGCACGATTTGCGTTACATCGCCGCCGTCATCGAGGATCATGTTCGCTGCCCAAGGCTTGCCATCTTTATTGATGGTTTGCTCGATACACCACCAGAATTCTTCTTCAGTCTCACCTTTCCACGCAAACACTGGAATGCCTGCAGCGGCGATTGCGGCGGCAGCGTGATCTTGCGTCGAGAAAATATTGCACGATGACCAACGCACTTCTGCACCGAGATCGACCAGGGTTTCAATCAACACCGCGGTCTGGATGGTCATGTGGATACAGCCAATAATTTTTGCATCAGCCAGCGGTTTGCTCGCGGCATATTTGCGACGCAGTGCCATCAACGCTGGCATTTCACCTTCGGCGATTTCAATTTCTTTGCGGCCCCAGTTTGCGAGAGACATATCGGCAACTTTATAGTCGGTGAAGCTCATAATTCGAATCCTATTTTTGTTACAAAAATGTAAATTTCGTAGGGGCGCTGCTTGCTGCGCCCTATTGTTTTCGCTCGAAAATATTTAACGGCAGGGCGCGGCAAGCAGCGCCCCTACGGGGAAATTTTTAAAGCGCTTTCTTCAACGCTTCCGCTTTATCCGTTTTCTCCCAGGTAAAATCGGGAAGCTCGCGGCCGAAGTGACCGTAGGCCGCAGTCTGGCGATAAATCGGGCGTTTCAAATCGAGCATTTGAATCAAGCCGCGTGGGCGCAGATCAAAATGTTCACGGATTAAATCGATAATGGCGCTGTCAGCAATTTTGCCGGTGCCAAAGGTGTTGATCGAAATCGACGTGGGTTCCGCAACACCAATCGCGTAGCTCACCTGAATTTCGCACTTGTCTGCTAGGCCAGCGGCGACAATATTTTTTGCAACATAACGACCAGCATAAGCGGCAGAACGGTCTACTTTTGATGGGTCTTTACCCGAGAACGCGCCGCCGCCGTGACGTGCCATACCGCCGTAGGAATCCACAATAATTTTGCGCCCTGTCAAACCGCAATCACCCACTGGGCCCCCGATAATAAATTGGCCAGTCGGGTTGATGTGGTATTGCGTATCTTTGTGCAACCATTCAGCAGGTAATACGTGCGCAATAATTAATTCGCGCACAGCTTCGTGAATTTCTGACTGTTTTACACTGGGGCTGTGTTGGGTAGACAGTACTACGGCATCAACCGCAACCGGTTTTCCATTTTCATAACGCAAAGTCACTTGGCTTTTTGCATCGGGACGCAACCACGGCAACACACCACTCTTGCGCAATTGCGCTTGTTTTTCTACCAAGCGGTGCGCATAAAAAATCGGTGCGGGCATTAATACTGCTGTTTCGTTGGTGGCATAACCAAACATTAAACCCTGGTCGCCAGCGCCCAAATCTTTATCGTCTGCTTCATCAACACCCATGGCGATGTCGGCGGATTGTTTGCCGATTGCATTTAATACTGCGCAGCTTGCGCCATCAAAGCCGACATCGCTGGAGTTGTAGCCGATATCCAAAATTACCTGGCGAATCAAATCTTCCAGATCGACATAAGTAGATGTGCGCACCTCACCGGCGACAATCGCCATACCGGTTTTTACCAGCGTTTCTACCGCAACGCGCGCATTGGGGTCATCTTTTAAAATCGCATCGAGTACGGCATCAGAAATCTGATCCGCTAATTTATCGGGATGGCCTTCAGAAACGGATTCGGAAGTAAAGACGGAATATTCGGACATGGTTTTTTCCTTTAACTAAAAAATAAAAATCAAAAATTCGTCGGTTTAAAAAATTGTCGCAATTGAATCTGGAAACCGTTGCGCAACGCAAAATACACACTCTGGCCTTCATCCAATTTCGCTGCCTGCGCCCAGCGCGAAAAATCTTGTGGTTCAAAGCCCTGCCATAAATCGCCGCAGGCTTCGCGCGCCCAAGCTTGTTCGTGGCGACAGAGGTCGCAGATCAGCAGTGCGCCGCCCGGTGCCAACACATTGCTTAAATCCTGAAAGATATCGGCGGGCGATGGGGTGTGGTGCAGCACCATATTCACCAATATACAATCTGCTAATACTTTGTGGCCGAGTAAACTTTGCGTATCGCCGTGGATAAATTCGATATTGCGCAGATTTTTTTCGCTCGCAAATGCGCGCGCTTTATCGAGCATATTAATCGCGTTATCGAGTGCGATGATCTGGCTAAATTGCTGCGCGAGTACCGCTAAAAATTCGCCTTCGCCCGGGCCAATTTCGAGCGCGAGTTTTTTATCGCGCAAGGCAGTGTTGTTGAGCAACTGCGTCATCTGCTCGGCGTAGACGGGATAGCTGGCGATCAAATCCTGTTGCGCGCGAAATTTATCGGCGTTCTCGCTAAAAAATTGTTGTGCGGCCTGGCTGCGCTCTTGTTGCAATTCGCGGATGGGTTCGCGCAAGTGATCGGCAATCGCTAGCGTATCCACAGTCGCAAACAATTGTTGTTGTAATGCGGCGAGTGGATGATCGGGTGCTAAATAGGCGCGGCGATAAAAAATCGAATTGGCTTCGCGCCGAGAACTCAATAAGCCGGCATTATTCAGCACTTTAAGGTGATGACTCATGCCCGATTGTTTGATCGAAAAAATCCGGCACAGCTCCAATACCCCGAACGAATCCTGGCTGAGCACGCGCAATATCTCCAGGCGCAGCGGATCGCCCGCAGCCTTGAGCAGGTTGGCAAGCGGGCTGAGCGGTGTTTCCAGTTCGACGACATCGGTCAGGACAGGTAGCACGCTTGGGTCGTTGGGCAGGGATTGGTTCATGGCGTGATTATTTGGCGTCAAGTGCTGAGCAGTCTAGCAGCCCAAAAAACCTATATCAAAATATTTTGATATAGGTTTTAGGCTTTTTTGTGAGGATTTGTTCTGAATGGGTGTTTTTTCGATCTGTAGACCTGGGTTTATGGATTAATTGTGCTGATCAGGTCGCTTATTCCTTTACGGGCGGCGCTTGCTGGGCGAAAATGCCTGCCCATTTTGTCAGTGAGCGCTGTCCGTAAAGGAATAAGCACCTTGAGCGATCACTCCCAGCGACGGCGGCTGGAACCCAACGACACAAAAGCCCATCAGAGGCCTGTAATAAGTGGCAATTGCCCATTAGTGCTTTGCAACCCCAGGGTGCCCTGAACCGCATAGACGGCCAGGCAAACCGCGCCCACCACAACAGCAATCAACTTATCTTAGGAGCCTTGAGTTTCATGCCAACTCGCCAACATCTTGCCAATGCTATCCGTGTCCTCTCGATGGATGCCGTACAAAAAGCCAACTCAGGCCACCCGGGTGCGCCCATGGGCATGGCGGATATCGCCGAAGTTCTGTGGAATGACTTTTTGCAACACAACCCGCAAAACCCCGAGTGGGCTGATCGCGACCGTTTTGTATTATCCAACGGCCACGGCTCTATGCTGATTTACTCCTTGCTGCACCTGAGCGGTTATGCGGTTTCTATGGAAGACCTGCAGCAATTCCGTCAATTGCACTCCAATACTCCCGGTCACCCGGAGCGCGGTTACACCCCCGGTGTTGAAACCACTACCGGTCCATTGGGCCAAGGTATTGCTAACGCGGTTGGTTTTGCACTGGCAGAAAAAGTGCTCGCGGCGCAATTCAACCGCGCTGGCCATGACGTTGTTAATCACTTCACCTACTGCTTCCTCGGCGATGGCTGCATGATGGAAGGTGTTTCCCATGAAGCCTGTTCACTTGCCGGTACTTTGGGGCTGGGTAAACTTATCGCGTTCTACGATGACAATGGCATTTCTATCGACGGCCATGTTGAAGGCTGGTTTACCGATGACACGGCAAAACGTTTCGAAGCCTACGGCTGGCAAGTCATCCGTTCCGTGAATGGACATGATCCAGTTGAAATCAAAACTGCCATCGAAACAGCACGGGCTGAAACCAGCAAGCCAACTTTGATCATCACCAAAACCGTTATCGGTTTCGGTTCACCGAACAAACAAGGTTCGCACGATTGCCACGGCTCACCACTTGGTTTGGAAGAAGTGGCGCTGGTACGTAAAACCCTGAACTGGGAATACGAGCCATTTGTGGTTCCAGCGGATGTTTACGCCGGTTGGGATGCAAAAGAAAAAGGTGCTGCAAAAGAAAAAGCCTGGAGCGAAAAATTTGCTGCGTATAAAGCTGCGCACCCTGAATTGGCTGCTGAATTTGAGCGCCGTGTCATCAAAGGTGAATTGCCAGCGGACTTTGCAGCAAAAGCGGAAGCTCTTATCGCTGAGACCCAAGCCAAAGGCGAAAAAATTGCGAGCCGTAAAGCTTCACAAAATACCATCGCGTCTTTTGTTGAATGGCTGCCTGAAATCCTCGGCGGTTCTGCTGACCTCGCTGGCTCCAACCTGACCCTGGTAAAAAAATCCAAAGGTGTAGAGGCGGGCGATGCGAGCGGTAACTATGTGTATTACGGTGTGCGCGAATTTGGTATGAGCGCGATCATGAACGGCGTGTCTGCCCACGGTGGATTTATTCCTTACGGTGCAACCTTTTTGATGTTCCAACAATACGCAGCTAATGCCGTGCGTATGTCAGCGCTGATGAAATTGCGCAACGTATTCGTTTACACCCACGATTCAATCGGTCAAGGCGAAGATGGCCCGACTCACCAGCCAATCGAAGTGCTTGGCACCCTGCGCTTGACGCCAAACCTGGAAACCTGGCGCCCAGCGGACAGCACTGAATCTGTTGTCGCCTGGAAAGCCGCAGTTGAACGTAAAGACGGCCCAGCCGCATTGGTATTCAGCCGTCAAAATCTGGATTTCTTTGTGCGCACTCCAGAGCAAGTCGCCAATATCGCCAAAGGCGGTTATGTGCTGGTTGATTCCGTAGGCGAACCAGAAGCCATTCTGATCGCAACCGGTTCAGAAGTGGGCGTGACTGTGAAAGCTGCTGAAGCATTGAAAGCCAAAGGCAAAAACGTTCGTGTTGTCTCTATGCCATCGACTTCTGTGTTTGACCAACAAGATGTTGCTTACAAAGAATCGGTATTGCCCATCAGCGTAGGCGCACGTGTTGCGGTTGAAACTGCACACGCTGACTACTGGTACAAATACGTCGGCTTCGATGGCCGCATCGTAGGCATGACCACCTTCGGTGAATCAGCGCCGGGCAACAAACTGCTGGAACATTTCGGCTTCACTGTCGATAACATCGTCAGCACGGTTGAAGAGTTGTTGGAAGACTAAGTAAGCAAAAAACACCCGGCGCGAGTCGGGTGTTTTGTTTTACCCGTGTATTGGGAATTGCTCAGGGAGAAATTGAAAATGAATAGAAGCTTGTTGTTAGTGGTAGCTCTATTAATTGGGGGATGTGGTGGTGGAGGCTCGGGGACTAATAGCAGTTCCGAAAGCAGTAACATTATTGCTAGCAGCAGTACGTTGAGCGGCAGCGTTAGTAGTGCTATGAGCAGTAGCCAATCTTCGGTGAACAGGGAATTTGGGTTGCACAAATTTAATTCGGTGGCGCCTGGAGTAGTTTATTCCTCTCGCTTAGAGGCTATTAACAGTCTCGGATATACAGTTGTCGGTGATATCTGGATTGTTAACCAAGCAGAAGAGTTACTAAACGGTATTCTTGTTACCCCGAGAGTTATCAGATTCATGGAGTGTTCAAATGACTGCATGGGCAGTAATAGTTTGTTTCCCCGTGTGGCATGGAATTTTACTTATTACATTGAAACAACAACAGGCAATCTAATCTCATTTAAACAATATAAACAAAGCAGTCACTCCAGTGAAGAAGTTGTTCTGGATTGCCGATCTGTGTCTCCTTACCAAATGCCCTCTGTTATTAAGTCGGGTGATTTTGGTGTGACGCCTGGTTTTAATTGTGGAGCAACAACGATTGACGAAAACTCATGGAGTGCAACCGGCAAAGGGAATGATCACCTTGTTTTGAGCATTAAATACAAAGGATATGGTGGTACCCGGTCCTATCAGATAAATGAAATCGAAGTATTTGAGATTCTATATACGCTTGATGGCGAGGGTAATATTGTCTCTTTGTCTGCGGGTGGGTTATCGTCCAAGACAGTGAATTAAATTTGCTCGCAATAAATTAAATACAAAGTGTAAAAGTTTTTAAGAAATATGTGGTTTTTATTCGGAGCTTCTTCGTAAAGGTGAAAAACATGACCGTAAAATTAATGAAAGACCAGGATCTCGCCGGCAAGCGTGTATTGATTCGTCAGGATCTGAACGTACCATTGGAAGATGGCCGCATCACGTCTGCTGTGCGTATTGATGCTTCTATTCCTACCATTCAAGCGGCGTTGGCTGCCGGTGCAAAAGTGATGGTGATGTCGCATCTCGGTCGTCCGGATGAAGGTGTTTATGAAGAAGCTTCTTCATTGGCGCCAGTGGCAAAATACCTGAGCGAAAAATTGGGTCGCAATGTGCCACTCGTTAAAAACTGGGTTGACGGTTTTACGATGGAAGGCGATTTGGTGTTGTTGGAAAACGTGCGCTTCAATGTGGGCGAAGGCAAAAATTCTGACGAGCTGTCTAAAAAAATGGCTGCGCTGTGTGATGTGTTTGTGATGGATGCATTTGGCACCGCGCACCGCGCGCAAGCATCAACACACGGTGTTGCAAAATTTGCACCTATCGCCTGTGCAGGCCCGTTGCTCTCGGCAGAATTGGAAGCACTGGCAAAAGTATTGGATAAACCAGCGCGTCCATTGGTCGCGATTGTTGGTGGTTCAAAAGTATCAACCAAATTGAGCGTGTTGGATGCGTTGTCAAAAATCGCTGACATCTTAGTTGTTGGTGGTGGTATCTCCAACACTTTCGTAGCTGCAGCAGGCAATCAAGTTGGCAACTCGCTCTACGAAAAAGATTTGATCCCTGAAGCACAGCGTTTGTGCAAAACCACCGAAGTGGTTTTTGCGACTGATGTGCGCGTCACTAAAGAAGGTTTCAAATCCTGGAATCACAACTCAGTCGCGACGGTTAAAAAACCAAGCGAAATTCAGGCTGATGAAGAAATTATCGACTACGGCCCTGAAACCGCAGCACGCGTTGCGGACATTATCAAAAACGCCAAAACAGTATTGTGGAATGGCCCTTGCGGCGTGTTTGAATTTGATGCGTTCGCAAAAGGCACTGAAACCATTTCGCGCGCAATTGCTGAGAGCGATGCATTCTCTGTTGCGGGTGGCGGCGATACGCTGGCGGCAATCGACAAGTGGAATCTCGCTGATAAAATTTCTTACGTATCCACCGGTGGTGGTGCTTTCCTTGAATTCGTTGAGGGCAAAGTATTGCCTGCGGTAGCGATTCTGGAAGAGCGCGCTAAAGGTTAATTGCGCGCTTTGTTGCACATCAAAAGGCGATCTTCGGATCGCCTTTTTTATTTCCAGTGCGCTGTCCCACTTTCGCAACTGTCTAAAGTGAGGGTAATCAAACCGTAAATCAATTAAAGGTGGGACGACAAACGCCTTGCCCACGGGCGATTCTATTCTCCGGCTGCATTCATTATCAGGTGTGCAGATAACAATAAAATTGTCGGAGATGACGCAATGAAAAACTATCTGGCCGCTCTGATGTCTGCGCTCTTGGTTGCGAGTTGTTATGTGCAGGCAGATAGTGCCCGTTACCAACAAATTCCGGTCGCTGAATATCAGGATAAAGTGAAGGCTTCATGGTTAGGCCAAATTATTGGCAATACTTATGGGCTCTCTTACGAATTCAAATTTATCGACCAGCCTGGTCCCAATAAATTTCCCTATGGTTTTGGCGAGTACCTGGCGAAAGTAAAAGAGGTTAATGGTGCGTTTTCTGATGACGATACGGATATCGAATACATGTATTTATTGCAGATGGAAAAGCACGGCAGTACGCCTTCTTATTCTGCGCTGGCGAATGCGTGGCAAGATCACGTGCGAGAGAAAGTCTGGGTGGCAAATCGCCAAGCGGTAGCATTGATGCACGCTGGCTATTCGCCGCCGCTCACCGGCCACAAAACAGTAAATCCACAGTGGTTTCAAATCGATCCGCAATTGGTTAATGAAATCTGGGCGGTGACTGCGCCGGGCATGATTAATTACGCTGCGGCAAAAACCCGCTGGGCCGGGCGTATTACCAGCGACGATTTTGGCATTGATCCCGCCGTTATGTACGGCGCTATGTTTTCCGCCGCATTTTTTGAGCGCGATATTGAACGGTTGATTGCAGCAGGTTTGGCGGCGCTACCGACGCAGAGCCGGTTTGCGGCGATTGTGCGGCACATGCAACAGCTGCATAAAAAATATCCCGATGATTGGCAAAAAGCGCGCGCGGTAATGGCGGAGCATTATTATCGCGCGTTTGATTACAACAAAAATGCCTGGCTAGTGGTTGATGCGAATTTAAATGGCGCTTGCGCCATTCTCGCGCTCCTGTACGGCGGAGGGGATTTCCAAAAAACGTTAGATATGGCGAGTGCGATGGGTTTTGATGCGGACAATCAGGCAGCGAGTATGAGCGGCCTTTTAGGGATTGTGGGCGGCACAAGAATATTGCCAAAAAATTTACTGTTCCCTGTTTCCGAATTAAATTGGAGCCAGCCCTATAACGATCGCTATATCAATGTCAGCCGGGTTGGCTTGCCGGATGCGCGCATCAGTGATTTGGTTGCGCGCATGGCACATGAAGGGGAAAAAATTATTCTGGCGCAGGGCGGAAAAAAGATTGTTGAGAATGGTATTGAATACTATGCAATTAACACCGACGCGAAATTTTCCGCACCGCTGGAGTTACCCTCTGCGCCAGTGTTGTTTGCCGAGCAAGATCAAATGTTTTCGTTTGATACCGGCATCGATATTTCCGCGAGCGATGAAAAATTAACATTGCTCAGTAGTGCACTACCCTCGGGATTGCAGTTGCGCTTCGGTGTCATCTCGGGCGTGCCAAAAACTTCCGGGCTGTATCGATTTAAATTGCGCTTGGCGCGCGGGCAAGAAGCCGTTGAACGCGAATATGTTATCGATGTGCATACCCGGAATCTTGCCGCTGCGGCAACTGAGGTTTTGCACAATATAAATGATCCACAAAAAGGTGAATCGCTCGCGCAAATACTGCGCGATGGACAGTTCGAAACAACTTATTACAGTATTGAAAATGCGGTCACAAACAAGCAGGATTTTTACGGCTATCGCTGGGAACAACCACAAACCATTTCGGCACTGCGCTTTAATCCCGGTACACCCCAAGAATTTGCCGGTTGGTTTACTTCGTTGCAAGTGCAATATCGCGATGACGCAGGTGATTGGCAAAACGTGCAGCAATTGCAGATAACACCCGCAATAAATTTTGATAATTCCCAGTGGTTGAAGGGGATTGGTATTAATCACACGCTTTCATTCGCCCCAGTTACGACTAAATCGATTCGAATTATTGGTGCTGCAGGTGGTGTTGAGCGCGATAGTTTTAACGGTGGTGGGCGCGAGTTTTACACGGCGATCAGCGAGTTGAGTGTGCATGAGCGTTAATGCTTGACCTTGTTGCAAGTGCGCAAATAAAAAATGCCGGTATTGAAAAGTACCGGCATTTTTTATGGGGATTTGTATAGCTTTGAAAATAATTGATGTTACCGAACGCTTAGCCTTTTTGATCTTTGTGAAACAAGCGCTGTTTATCACGTGCCCAGTCGCGTTCTTTTTCGGTCTCGCGTTTGTCGTGCAGCTGTTTACCTTTGGCGATGGCGATTTCCAATTTAATCAAGTGTTCTTTCCAGTAGAGCGCGGTGGGCACTACGGTGTAGCCTTTTTGTTCTACCGCTTCCTGCAGGCGACTAATCTCGCGGCGATTGAGCAGCAGTTTGCGGTTGCGGAACGGGTCGGTCACAAAATGCGTGGATGCGCTCAGCAATGGTTGAATCTGGGCAGCCTGTAGCCAGGCTTCGTTATTCTTAAAAATCACGTAGCAGTCGGTGATATTGCCTTTGCCCGCGCGCAGGCTTTTGACTTCCCAACCGGTGAGTGCAATGCCCGCTTCAAAGCGGTCGTGCAGTTCGTAATCGAACTTGGCTTTTTTGTTGAGGGCGATGGTGCTGCCTTGGTTTTTTTGCGTTTTTTTGGCCATGAACTCAATGCTACTCAGGGTGTGTCGGCAAACGGGCGGGCATTATATCGGCAAAGTCCGCGCTCTGTCTTGATATAGGCTGGCTGTCTTGCGGTGAGACTATGGTGTGGGCTTATACGGCCGCGGCAATCTAGGTACAATTCACCTTCGAATATCATTCTTGCGCGCTATATCTGGTGCGATCTGTGCTTAACCAACAATAACGATGCCCACATCAGGGTAATAGAGGAGCAGCGCGTGAAGCCACTTAAACAACACACGATTTGGGGATTGCGCGGCAGTTTTATTTTGGCCGCGACCGGCTCCGCCGTAGGCTTGGGTAATATCTGGAAGTTTCCCTACATCACTGGCGAGAACGGCGGCGGTGCATTTGTATTGATGTATTTGCTGTGCATCGCGCTGATTGGTATGCCGATCATGATGGCGGAGATTTTGATGGGGCGCCGTGCGCGCGCCAATCCGATTATGGCGACCGCCGAACTTTGTGAACACGCCGGAGCCAGCAAGGGTTGGACGACCATAGGTTGGATGGGGGTGCTGGCAGGGCTGCTGATTTTATCCTTCTACTCGGTAATTGCCGGCTGGACACTGGAGTATGCGCTGGCAGCTTTGGATGGAAAATTTGCCGGGCTGACGGGCGAGGCATCGCAAGCATTATTTGATGGTTTGCTTGCCGATACCGGTTTGATGCTGCAATGGCACTCGTTATTTATTGCGATGACTATCGCGGTGCTCGCGCTCGGCGTTACGCGCGGCCTTGAATCGGCGGTGCGCTGGATGATGCCGCTGTTGTTTGTTTTGCTGTTGGTATTGTTGGGCTATGCGGTTAAAGAAGGTGAGTTTGTCACCTCGCTTCGCTTTATGTTCAGTTTTAAACTGGAGGACCTGTCCTGGGAGGGCGCGCAAATAGCCATGGGACATTCGTTTTTCACCCTGAGCCTCGGGATGGGTGCGATCATGGCCTACGGCGCCTATATGCCGAGCAATCAATCGGTGGGGAAGACGGTAGTCATAGTCGCGATCCTGGATACGCTTGTGGCCCTGGTTGCCGGTGTTGCTATCTTCGCCTTTGTTTTTGCCACTCCCGGTATTAGCCCCGGCGCCGGGCCGGGCTTGATGTTTGTGACCCTGCCGGTCGCGTTTGGCAATATGGGTGCAGGCCTGGTAATTGGTTCGGTATTTTTTGTGATGGTGATCCTGGCGGCTTGGACTTCGACTATCTCGCTGTTGGAGCCTGGTGTCGCTTATCTGAATGAGCGCTTTGGACTGCACCGGATTTTTGCGAGCCTATTGCTGGGGACGATTTCCTGGTTTATTGGCCTCGGCTCGGTCTATTCGTTTAATGATTGGTCGGAGCTGCAGTTTTTATGGGGTAAAAATTATTTTGACAGCATGGACTTTATCGCTACCAACATTATGCTGCCGCTCGGCGGGGTATTGATCGCGCTGTTTACCGGCTGGAAATTGCGCGATGAGATTATTTTGCACGATTTAAAATTTGAATCCGCCTGGGTGTTCCGCCTTTGGCGCCCGGTGTTGAAATACATTTCGCCGATTGCGGTGCTGGTGATTTTATACAACGGGATATTTCCCGTATTGCGAGCGGTGTTGGTAGAGTAAATCGTGGTGGAGTAAAAAGTGGCTCATCGGGTAGAGAGATCGGCGCTGGTAAATTATTCCGCGTCACAAATGTTTGAGTTGATCAACGATATTGAAGCCTATCCGCAATTTATGGATGGCTGCGTTGGGGCGAAAATCCTCGCCAGTGGCGATGATTGGCTGGAGGCGCGGCTGGAGCTGAGCAAAGCGGGTGTGAGCCAGAGTTTTGTCACGCGTAACCAGTTGCAGCCGCCGCATAGCATGGGTATGAATCTGGTGGATGGCCCCTTTAAGTACCTGCGCGGTGTGTGGCGTTTTACGCCGCTGGGCGAGCAGGCGTGCAAAGTGACGTTTGAGCTGGAATTTGAATTGCAAAACCGGCTGCTGGGCATGGCAGTGGGCAAGTTGTTTGAAGGTGTGAGCAATAAGCAGGTGGATGCGCTCTGTGCGCGCGCCAGACAGGTTTATTCGTCGCACCTATAGAGAAAGTTAACATCTTTCTCGTCACTCCCGCCTGCGGGAGTCCAGTTCTTGATGTTAAAACCTATGGATCCCCGCACGCGGGGATGACGTTCGTAGCTCAATTATCTTTGATGGAAAAACAGCATGGCCGATTTTGATCTGATCCGTGTGGAAGTGGCCTACGCCCTGCCGCACAAACAAAAAATTATCGCGCTCCTGGTCGAACCGGGGACTACGGCGCTGAGCGCAGTTCAGCGCTCCAAAATTGTTGATCACTTTCCCGACCTGGATATTGCCACCGCCAAGATGGGCATCTTTGGGCAGTCGCTTGGCACCAAGGGGCTGGACAGCGCCGATAAGCATGTCCTGCATGCCGGTGACCGCGTGGAGATCTATCGCCCGCTCGCCTCTGACCCGAAAGACGCAAGGCGCAAACGGGCGGAAAAAGCCGATAGCACCAAACCCGATGCCGTCCATAGCGAAACAAGTACCTCCGCTGCTGATTAACCCTCCGTTATCTCTCTCATTTGCGTTCACCCGGGTGATCCATAGTGATCATCCGGATAGGCGACCTGCTCCGCTAAAAATTTGCACTACACTGGGGTAATACTGCGTCTTAGCTGGTGCCCGGCAGTCGCTATAACAACATCCCTGAGAGACTTCATGTCGCTGAATTACAAACGCCTTTACCGCTGGCTGCCCTGGCTTTCTGCCCTGGGTTTGGCGGCGGTATTTGTGTTGTTTATGTTGGCCGACCTGCGGGTTCATCAGCAGGTATGGCATGAGCGCCTGAGCTGGAATACCCAAACCCAAAAAAACCATCTGGAAACATCGGGGCGCGACCTGACCCAGCAGGCCATGTTATTGGGGCAGCTGATTAGTGGCGATCACCAGGTCATCGACAAATTGCGCGGGGCACATCAGGTATTTGTCTCCGAAGAGGGCGCTAGTGGCGCCGAACATTTGCGCCAGCTCAGGCAGGAATTGCGGGTGCATTTGCAGGATTATTGGGACGGTATGGAAGCGCTGGGCGTGCGCCAATTGAGTGTGTATTTTGCCCCCGGCGCGGTGAATTTTGTGCGTATGCATCGCCCGGATCGCTACGGCGACAGCCTGAGCGGCTTACGCCCGCTCATCACTAACGCGTTTACGTCCGGTGTGCCTACCTGGGGTGTTGATGTTGCCCGTCAGGGGAGCGGCTACCGCGCCATACTGCCGATCACGGCCAATGCCGATGACACCGGCGGGGTGGTTGCGGTGCTGGAAGTGGGTATGTCATCGCTACCACAGAACAGTGAAGCGCAGCCGTCAGGCATCCAAATGGCTGTATTTTTGCGCAAGGCGGCGGTTGAACAAATACTGTGGGAGCAGACTCGACAGGAGCTCAACCAGCAGAACCCAACCACGGTCGATGACTGGCGGCTGGAGGATACGACTGATCCGCAACTCCACAACTGGTGGAGCCGGGGTATGGTCCCTATCAACCAGCAGGGGCAATTGCTGCACAGCGAAGGCAAGACTTATATCGCCTCCTGGTGGCCGCTGCAGCAATCGGGGTTGCCGCTCCAGCAGTCGGGGCTGGCCATGCTGGTATGGAACGATATCACCCCGGATTATGAGGCTTATTTATCCATCCGCCAGCGGGTGAGCGCCAAGTGGATGACGGCGCTGGCATGTGCGCTCTTGTTACTGGTGGCGTTTATCCGCTTGAATCGCCAGTACTTGCACAGTTTGGTGGAGCAGCATGGCGAACAGCTGCGCGAGGAACACGCGGTGAGTGAACAGGCACGCCAGCGTTTGGCCTTGGCGCTGCGTTCCAGTGACTCGGGCTTTTGGGAGTGGGATATAGCGCACGACAAAGCCAGCTTTTCGCCCGAATGGCGCCAGCTCTGCGGTATAGGGCCGGAGTCCTCCAGTTCGCTCGACCTGGACGAGTGGATGAGCCGCGTCCACCCCGCTGACAAACGCATGAGTTACAGCGACATTATTCGCCATATCAAAGGCGAAACCCCCATGTACGAAAACGAATACCGGCTCAAAATCCATGACGGCAGCTACAAGTGGATCCTCACCCGCGGCAAAGTGGTCGAATGGTCCGCAGGGGGCAAAGCGGCGTTGATGGTGGGGGTTTATACCGATATTACCGAGCGCAAAAACACCGAGCTGATCAGTATCCGCCAGCAGGCTGCGCTCCATTCGCTCAATGAAATCGCCTCGCTCTCCGCCGTTGACCCGGATGAACAATTGCGCCGGGCACTCAGTTTGGGCGCGCGCTATCTGGGGTTGAGCAACGGCATCATCAGCCATATCAAGGGTGATGAGTACAGCGTCCATGTTCAATTTTCGGCGCAGGGGCAGCGCGATGCCCCGCTCACCAGCCCGCTCGCCAAAACCTACTGCAGCCTCACCGTAAACCTGCAAGATGTGATCGCAGAAGACGATATACCGGCGAGCAACTACCGCCAGCACCCGGCCTATCTGCTGACCCAGGTTGAGACCTATATTGGTGCCCCTTTGTGGGTGGGTGGGAAGATTTACGGCACCCTCTGTTTCAACTCGCGTAAAACCCGCCATCACCAGTACGATGCACTCGACAAGGATTTTGTGCGCCTGCTCGCGCGCTGGATCAGCTCGGTAGTAGAGCGCCTGCAGCAAGATGCCGAGAAAAAAGATATTTTGCAGCGCTTCCAAAAACTCAGCGAGCGCTTGCCCGGCTTCCTCTACCAATTCCAGCTGCGCCCCGATGGCAGTTCATTTTTCCCCTACGCCAGCCCCGGCATCAAAAATATTTACGATGTCACTCCTGATGATGTCTCGGTATCGGCGCAGAAAGTATTCAGTGTGATCCACCCGGATGATGTCGGTTGGGTGGGCGAAAGCGTCTCCTATTCAGCGGCGCATCTCACGCCTTGGGTGGCGACTGTGCGCATCAATCACCCAACGCGCGGCATGATCTGGACGCACGTAGAATCGATCCCGGAAAAACTGGAAGATGGCAGCGTGCTCTGGCACGGCTATGTCTCCGACATCACCTCGCTTAAGCAAACGGAAATCGAACTCAAAGAAACCAACTTGCTACGCAAAGCGATCCTCGATGCGACCAGCGTAGCGATTATCTCCACCGACCAAGCCGGCATTATCAAAACGTTCAACTACGGTGCGGAAATGATGCTGGGCTATAGCGCCGACGAGATGATTGATAAACAAACCCTCGCGCTTATCCATCTACCTGAAGAAGTTGTCGCGCGCGCGCAGCATTTAACCTGCGAGTTGGGCTATGAAGTCGAGGTTGGCTTTGAAACATTTGTCGCCAAGGCGCGCGAAGGTAACGACGACGAAAATGAATGGCAGATGGTGCGTAAAGATGGCAGCCAGTTTCCGGTGTTGCTCACCGTCTCGGCGTTGCGCGATGCCGAGGGCGAGATTACCGGCTACTTGGGAATCTCGCGCGATATCAGTGAAATAAAACGTATCGACCAGATGAAAAATGAATTTATCTCCACCGTTAGCCATGAGCTGCGCACTCCGCTGACTGCCATCAGTGGCGCGCTGGGTATTCTGGTGAATGGTCTCGCAGGCAATTTACCTGCGCAGTCAATGCGCATGATCCAGATTGCGCACAATAATTCGCAGCGCTTGATTCATCTGGTCAATGATCTGCTTGATATGGAAAAGTTGGTGGCGGGCAAAATGCATTTTGATATGCAATCGCAAATGTTGCTGCCGCTAATCCAGCAAAGCATAGAATCTAACGCCGCTTTTGCGCAGCAATACGGCGTGACCTACGAATTAATCGAGAGCCAGGATGTAAACGTCGTTGTTGACCATCAGCGCTTATTACAAGTGCTCGCCAATTATTTATCCAATGCTGCCAAGTTCTCCCCACTCAATGAAGCAGTGGTGGTGCGCGTGGAGAATCGTTTTGGCAGTGTGCGTGTGACAGTCACCGACAAGGGGCCTGGTGTGCCCGATAATTTCCGCGCGCGCTTGTTCCAGAAATTCTCCCAGGCGGATTCATCGGATACGCGGCAAAAAGGTGGTACTGGTTTAGGCCTTGCCATCTGCAAAGAAATTATCGAACGCATGGGGGGAGCTGTGGGGGTGGAATCCACTCCGGGTAAGGGCGCGAGTTTTTATTTTGACTTGCCCTGTGAAGATACAACGCAAAAAATTCCCTCCACGCGCATAGAGCCCCAAAAAATAAAACCGCATTTGCTGGTGGTGGAAGATGATGCTGAAACTGCAGAGGTGTTGGTCACCGCCTTATCGGCACAGGAGTATGATGTCGATTGCGCAACTAACGGGCAGTCAGCACTGGAGCATTTGCAATTGCGCGATTACGATTTAATTACGCTCGATTTGCAGTTGCCGGATATGAATGGCATTGCGATAGTAGAACAAATTCGTCAGCAAGAATCTTATCAGCACGGGGGGGCGAAAAAATTGCCCATCATTATTATTACCGGCGCAGTCGATGAAGGAAAAAGACGCCTGCCATCACTTGTATCCCGCGAGAATGTTTTCTGGCTACAAAAGCCGTTGGTCAATGGCCAATTGGAAAACATTATTGCGCAAGCTCTGGAAAAATTAGGGACAGCGTCGGCGGGAGCGGCGCGATGAAAGCACCCATACCTGAAAATGAACAACGGCGTCAGTTGGCGCTGCGCCGCTTCCATATTCTGGACACTCCACGCGAGCAAAGTTTTGACGACCTGGCACAGTTGGCTAAATTAATTTGTAATACCTCCATGGCACTGATCACCCTGATCGATGACGACCGTCAGTGGTTTAAAAGTTGTTTAGGTATGGAGGGTACCGAGACTCCACGCGACCTTGCTTTTTGTGCGCACGCTATCATCAGGCCGGAACGCTTGCTGATTGTTGAAGATGCAAAACAGGATGTACGTTTTGCGGACCATCCGGCGGTTACAGGTGATCCTTATATACGTTTTTATGCTGGTGCGCCGCTCGTTACGGAAGAGGGCGATGCTCTGGGTACTCTATGCGTGGTAGATACAGAGCCGCGACAACTGAGTCAATTGCAAATAGATACACTTACACTGCTGGCGCGCCAGGTGATGCAGCTGCTGCAACTGCGGGCGACTAATGAGCTGGTGCGCCAATACGCGGAAAATTTTCGCAGCCTGTCCGATAGCGTACCCGTGTTAATTGCCCAGCTAGATAAAGACCAACGCTATATCTTTGGCAACCGCAAATATCAGGAGTGGTTTGGAATTCAAGTAGACGACCTGCTCGGCAAGACCCAGCAGGAAGCGTTTGGCGATGGCTATGTGAATCGCACCCGTGAGCTGTTGCAGCGTTGTTATGAAGGTGAATTGGGGCATTTTGAAATGGAGTTGCCCAACGGGCAAATTCTCAGTGTTGATTATGTCCCGCAGCGCGATCGCTCAGTGGCAGAACACGATAATGTGGTTGGGGTATTTATTATCGCCACCGATATCACCGAGCAAAAACAACAGCGGCTGGCATTGGAGCAAGAGCGTGAAAATCTCGATGATGTACTCAAAGGCGCCAACCTCGGCACCTGGCGCTGGAATGTGCAGACGGGTGAAACTGTTTTTAACGAGCGCTGGGCGCAGATGCTTGGCTATAGCCTC
>Ga0307408_100000552_pt1 | contig 32326 bp, 21 predicted proteins | sample 322Cmetagenome_FD_202116 | JGI IMG/M metagenome (GOLD analysis project Ga0307408, IMG submission 202116) | Maize rhizosphere microbial communities from greenhouse at UC Davis, California, United States - 322HYB-C-3 | ecosystem: Host-associated > Plants > Roots > Rhizosphere > Soil | place...
TATCGTTTACAACAACCGTTTGGTTCGCTGTAGTTGTGTTTCCATGTCCGTCGTTGAACGACCAAACAATGGTATACGTTCCGTCCGCACTATAAGTTAAAGGCGAAGTTGTTGTACCAGTAATTGTCCCCGCACAGTTGTCTGTTGTAGTTGGAGCCGTTACCGTTGCAGAACATTGACCAGTTACTGTTGCCAAAGTTGGCGCTACTGGCGCGATGTTGTCGTCTACGATTACCGTTTGGTTTGCTTGAGAGCTGTTACCAGCTGCATCAGTGAAAGTCCAAACCACCGAGTAAGTTCCTTCTGTACTATAAGTAAGCGGACTTGTTGTTGTTCCTGTTACCGTTCCCGAACAGTTATCTGTTGCGGTTGGAGCAGTAAGTGTTACCGAACATTGTCCTGTTGCATTTGCAAGGAATGGAGCTACCGGCGCAGTATTATCATTTACGATCACTGTCTGGTTCGCTGTTGAAGTGTTACCGTTACCGTCGTCGAACGTCCATACTATCGTATAAGTCCCCGCAGCAGTGTAAGTTAACGGATCAGTTGTAGTTCCGGTAATGTTTCCGGAGCAATTGTCGTGTGCAACCGGTGCTGTAACAGTAGCCGAACATTGCGCAACAATAGTTGACAAAGCTGGAGCTATAGGAGCTGAATTATCATTCACAGTTACCGTGAAAGAACATGTAGCCGTATTTCCACTGGCATCAGTTGCAGTGTATGTAACCGTAGTTGGAGTTCCTGTATTAAACAGGTCTCCCGGAGAATGTGTTGATGTAACTACCACTCCCGAACAATTGTCGCTTGCAATTGGTGTTGACCAGTTGGCGGCAGCTGAACATGAATTTGCAGATGCGTTCAGTACCATGTTTGCCGGGCAATTGGAGAATACCGGTGCCTGTGCATCAACAACCGTAATTGAGAATGAACAAGAAGCCGAGTTTCCTCCTAAATCCACCACCTCGTATGTTTGAGTTGTTGTTCCGATAGGGAATAAATTCCCGCTTGTAAGCGAAGTACCGTCGATCTGTGTCAGTGAAGTTGAACAGTTGTCAACAACAGCAGGCATAGCGTAGTTCACAGAACGGCCACAGTTTCCTGCAAGATTGTTCAATGTGATATTTGCCGGACAAGTAATTGTTGGAGCAATTGTATCACCGATGAAAAGATCTAGTGTCACGATAGAATCACAACCGATAGCGTTTGTAAGTGTTGCAGTATAAGTTCCCGAAACCGTATACGTTTGGTTGTTCGCCGGCCATGTGTATGACTGACAAGTTGAAACTGTTTGTGAACCTGTAGAAATATTTCTCACTTCCACGTTAACTGAAGTGTTGTTTGCACAAGCACCAGTAGTAGCGTAAGTAACCGAATAGTTTCCTGGAGTTGATGCTCCAAGATCAATTACTCCGGAAAGTGTATCAACACTAAGGCCTGAAGGAGTTGAAGTGAATTCTCCACCGCTAACTCCTGTAACCGTAGCTGTTGGATTTGCAGCATTTATACAGTAAGCCGGATCATTATAGCTAAACGATGTATTATCCAAAAGTGTAACTGAAACATTGATGGTTGAAATCATTTCAGTTGTTACAAGAACTTTGGCGAGGTTTAAGTAATTACCTCCTGTCGTCCCGTTTCCAAGCTGACCTGAACCGTTACCTCCCGCAGCCCAAACAGAATAATCTGATTTCATCTGCATTGAATAAGTTTCTCCGGCAAAAACCCTTGTCCAGTTTGTTGCAGTTCCAACTTGAACCGGTGTGTACGATTGCATGGTATTTCCATTCCCGTATTGTCCGTTTCCGTTATGACCCCACGCCCAAAGCGTACCGTCTGTACGAGTTGCTTTTGAGAAAGCTCCACTCATAATATAACCATTGGATGCAGCAACAGATTTCCAGTTATTAGCTGTACCCACTTGTACAGGTGAGCTTTGACCGGTTGTATTTCCGTTTCCAAGCTGTCCGTAACCGTTGTTACCCCACGCCCAAAGTGTTCCGTTTGTTTTAATGGCAAGGGAGTGGAAATAACCTGATGAAATCGTGTTCCAATTGGTTTCAGTTCCTACCTGAACAGGTACGTTGCTGGATACCGTTGTTCCGTTCCCGAACTGGGAGCTTCCGTTATCACCCCATGCCCAAAGCGTTCCGTTTGTTTTGATGGCCATGCTGAAATATGAACCACCTTCGATTTTGCTCCAGTTGGTTGCCGTTCCGATTTGGATAGGAATTACAGATTGCGTGTAGTTTCCATTACCCAACTGTCCGTTTCCGTTATTACCCCATGCCCAAAGTGATCCGCTGGATTTTAAGGCAAGTGTATGGCTTTCACCGGCTGATACATTGGCCCAGTTTGTTGCTGTACCGATCTGTGTTGGGATAAATGAACTGTTTGTTGTTCCGTTCCCTAGCTGTCCGTTTCCGTTGTAACCCCATGCCCAAAGCGTTCCATCTGCTTTGATCGCTACGGAATGATTTGTTCCGGCTGCAACTTTTAGCCAGTTACTAGCTGTACCGATCTGAACCGGAGTACCCGTGCTTCCTGTCGAACCATTTCCTAGTTGTCCGTTTCCGTTGTTACCCCAAGCCCAAAGTGTTCCATCCGAATGAATGGCAAGAACATGGTTTGGACCTGTAGAGATCTCTTTCCATTTCACCTCGGCATTGATCGTGTATTGAATAGCATGATCACCTACACCCGCAGTAGTAGGATTAAATGAACCTACTCCAGGTGAAACATTGGTAACTCCCGGGCCACTAAATGATCCGGTTGTTACGTTTGTAGCTGTAAGTGTAACAGGTGATGCAGCATAACAGAATTCCTGGTCTTCGGTAACGCCGGTAAAATCAGCATTAACAGGATTACTTAGAATAATGTTCATGCCCATAGAATTCGGGCAAGGACCATTTGTAGTGTATGTAATTACATAACTTCCAACCGTAGAAGCCGAAATATCGATTTGTCCGGTTGTAGGGTTGATCACCAATCCTGCCGGAGAACTTGAGAATGTTCCTCCTGCTAATCCGGTTACCGTTGGTATTGGATCAGTACTATAGGTATAATATAAAGTAGAAGGATAGCTGAACGTTGGATTATCAGTAATAACTGCTACTGCAATAGTGTTTGTCATTGGAGTTCCCAGGGCAGTTAGTGTACTTACCTGGTTAGTTGTTCCGTTTCCAAGCTGACCATTTCCGTTGTTTCCGCTATAGTAAAGGTATCCGATTACGTGCTGTGCGAAGGTAGAAGATGAACCACCGTAAACGGCATTCCACTCTGTTGATGTTCCGATTTGAACTGGAGAATTGGATGAATTTGTTGTTCCGTTCCCGAATTGTCCACTTCCATTATATCCCCACATCCATAACGTTCCGTCGGTTTTTGTGGCCGAGGAAAAATCATACCCGGTAGCAATTGTTTTCCAGTTCGTTGCCGCGCCGATTTGAGTGAACGTGTATAATTGAGTTGTGTTTCCTGTACCTAATTGCCCGTTTCCGTTATTTCCGGTTGACCATAGTGTACCATTCGTTTTTAACGCCAGCGTATGGTTGCTGAAAATATTGATCTTCGACCAATTGGTAGCCGTTCCAACCTGGATAGGACTGTAGTTCCACATATTGCTCGAACCATTACCAAATTGACCGTTTCCGCCGTAACCCCATGCCCAAAGTGTACCATCTGTTTTGATGGCGAACATGGTTTGAGTACCAGCTTCTATAGTTTTCCAATCGGTGGCTGTTCCTATTTGTATAGGAGAGGAGTAACCCCCGGTGCTTCCATTTCCGAAACCGAAGCCATTGGTACCCCAAGCCCAAAGCGTTCCATCCGCTTTCAATGCAAGTGTAAAGTTATCACCCAGCGAAACTTGTGTCCAGTTGGTAGCCGTTCCTACCTGAATAGGTGTGTTTTGCTGAGAATAGTTCCCGATCCCTAATTGACCGTTTCCATTGTTACCCCAAGTCCAAAGTGTTCCATCTGCCTTAATTGCGGCTGAATGGGTATTTCCTGTAGAAACTTGTGTCCAGTTAGTAGCTGTTCCGATCTGTACCGGAGCTGTTTGCTGGGTATAATTTCCATTTCCGAGCTGTCCGTTTCCGTTGTTACCCCAAGCCCAAAGCGTTCCGTTCTCTTTGATAGCAAGTGTGTGAGAGTTGTTTGTAGATAATGTATTCCACAATCCCGCGGTATTGATTGTATAAGTGATAGAATGATTTCCTATCCCGGAAAGTGCAGGATCAAATGAGCCAACTCCGGCAGAAGTATTGGTAACTCCAGGTCCGGTGAAAGTACCGGTTGTAACATTGGTAGCGTTAAGCGTTACCGCCGGATCTGTCACACAAAATGTGTCGATTGCTGTAACTCCTGTGAAATCTGCGTTAATTGGTAACGACAAATAGAAGTTTACTGTTTTAACATTCGGACAAGGCCCGTTAGTTGTGTATGTAACTGTATAGTTACCAATTGTAGAAGCAGCAAGGTCAACTTCTCCTGTTGCCGGATCGATAATCAATCCAGGAGCAGAAGCCGTAAACGTTCCTCCTGTTAAACCAGTGATTGTAGGAACCGGGTTAACGTCGGTTGTAAAGTGCAATGCTGAACCGCTATAACTGAATGACGGATTATCTGCGTTAACAGTAACTGTCTTCGTCTCTGTTATCGCCGTTCCCAATGGGGTTAACGTTGTGTTGGAAACAGTTGTTCCGTTCCCGAACTGCCCGCTTCCGTTGTTCCCTGTATAGGAGATATAGCCGATTTGTTGTTGGGCAAATGAAGTTGAAGAACCTGCAAATACGTTTACCCAGTTTGTTGCAGTTCCAATTTGAGTTGGCGAAGTAGTTGAAACAGTTGTTCCGTTCCCGAATTGACCGTTTCCGTTGTATCCCCAACCCCAAAGTGTACCGTCTGTTTTAGTCGCCATTGAATAATCTGAACCGGTAGCAATGGAGTTCCAGTTGGAAGCAACACCAACTTGCATGAATGTATATTGCTGGCTGGTATTTCCAATACCGAGCTGCCCGTTTCCGTTACTTCCGGTTGCCCATAGCGTACCGTTTGTTTTCAAGGCAATTGTATGGTTGTTATAAGTGCTGACTTTCGACCAGTTAGTAGCTGAACCGACTTGAGTTGGAGAATAGTTCCAGTTACTACTCGAGCCGTTTCCGAACTGGCCGCTTCCGCTGGTTCCCCATGCCCAAAGCGTTCCGTCCGTTTTAATGGCGAACATCGTTTGAGAACCTCCTTCTACCGATTTCCAATTGGTTGCAGATCCAACCTGTACAGGTGAGTATTGGCTTCCGCTTCCACCGTCTCCAAGACCGAAGTAATTGTAACCAAAAACCCAAAGTGTACCATCTGTTTTAATAGCGATCGAATAATTATCTCCAATTGCAACGTCTGCCCAATTCGTAGCAGATCCGGCCTGAGTTGGTGTGCTTGAGTTTGCTGAAGAACCATTTCCTAACTGACCGTTTCCGCCATAACCCCAACCCCACAATGTACCATCAGCTTTGATAGCCATTGAGTGGGAGTTTCCTGCTGAAACCTTTACCCAGTTAGTTGCCGTACCAATTTGAACAGGTGAATTTTGTTGTGTAAAATTTCCATTACCCAACTGCCCGTTTCCGTTACTACCCCAAGCCCAAAGTGTTCCGTTCTCTTTGATGGCAAGTGTATGACTCGATCCTTCAGATATCTGGTTCCAGATTTGCGAGCTATAAATAGTATATGTTACGGTATGATTTCCCGCTCCTGCAGTTGTTGGATTGAATGATCCAACTCCGGGAGAAACATTGGTTACGCCATTACCAGTAAATGTACCTGTATTAATGTTGGTTGCCGTAAGTGTAACGGCAGGATCCATGATACACAAAGTATCCGGATTTGCAATACCGGTGTACTCTGCATTAATTGGATTTGATAAATAAAAGTTAATCGTTTTTGAATTCGGACAAGGTCCGTTTGTTGTATAAGTTACTGTATAATTTCCTGCTGTAGACAAAGCAAGGTCTACTTCTCCGGTTGTCGCATTGATAACCAATGCCGGTGCTGATGTGGTGAATGTTCCACCTGCCAAGCCCGTAATTGTTGGGATTGGATTAGCATCGGTAGTAAAATGCAATACTGATCCGCTATAACTGAACGCTGGATTATCAGCATTTACCGTTACGGTTTTGGTAGTTGAAATTGCTGTTCCCATTGGAGTCAGCGTAGAGTTTGATGTAGTGGTTCCGTTCCCGAACTGCCCGTTTCCATTGTTACCTGCAAAGAAGAGGTATCCAATTGAATTTTGTGCAGCAAAGGTTGAAGAACCGGCAGAAATCCTGGCCCAACTGCTTCCGTTCCCTATTTGAATAGGTGATGAACTTGAAGTGGTTGTTCCGTTCCCGAATTGCCCGTTTCCGTTATATCCCCAAGCCCATAGTGTTCCATTGGTTTTTAATGCGAATGACTGATCTGACCCGGCAGAAATAGAGGACCAGTTATTGTCCGTTCCCAGTTGGGTGAATGTGTATAATTGAGTGGTACTTCCGGTACCCAATTGTCCGTTTCCGTTGTAACCGGTAACCCACAAAGTACCATCGGTTTTTAGCCCCAATGTATGACTGTAATAATTACTGATCTTTGACCAGTTTGTTGCCGATCCTACTTGAGTTGGAGAGTAATTCCAAGGGTAAGTTGAACCGTTTCCGAACTGCCCGTTTCCGTTATAACCCCATGCCCAAAGTGTACCGTCGGTTTTGATTGCATACATAGTATTACCTCCGGCCTCAATGAATTTCCAATTGGTTGCTGATCCAATCTGTATAGGAGAATAATGATTTCCGCTTCCTCCGTCACCAATTCCGTAATAATTATAACCGAAAACCCAAATCGTTCCATCTGTTTTCAGGGCTAATGTATAACTGTCTCCAACAGAAACTTCTGCCCAGTTAGTTCCTGATCCTACCTGGGTTGGTGCATAAGAACTTGAAGAAGATCCGTTCCCTAACTGTCCGTTACTTCCGTTCCCCCAGCCCCAAAGTGTACCGTCTGCTCTAATTCCCATTGAATGTGAACTTCCGGTGGAAATTTTAGTCCAGTTTGTGGCAACTCCAATTTGTACGGGTGAACTTTGCTGTGATGTATTTCCGTTACCGAGCTGCCCGTTTCCGTTATAACCCCATGCCCACAAAGTTCCATTTTCTTTAATGGCAAGTGTCTGACTAGCTCCTTCAGATACCTGGTTCCAAATGTTTCCGTTGTACACGGTATAAGTTACCACGTGGTTTCCTGAACCCGCAACTGTTGGATTGAAGGATCCGATCCCTGGGGATACATTGGAAACTCCGGTTCCTGAGAACTCTCCTGTTGGAATGTTCGTAGCTGTAAGTGTAACCGCCGGGTCCATAATACACAGGGTGTCAGGATTCGTTATTCCCGTATAGTTTGCGTTCATAGTCCCTAACAGGTAAAAGCTGACCGTTTTTGTATTCGGACAAGTTCCGTTTGTGGTATAGGTTACCGAATAAGCACCCGGAACTGAAGAAGCAATATCCACTTCTCCGGTAGAACTATTGATTACCAATCCTGCTGCGGATGTGGTGAATGTTCCCCCTGCCAAACCGGTTACGGTAGGTATAGGGTTACTGTCTGTTGTATAGTGAATTACAGATCCGCTAAAGCTAAATGAAGCGTCATCGGCATTGATAGTTACAATTTTCGTTGTAATCTCAGCTGAAATAAGGGTTGCAAACGTGGTTTTATTTGTAGTTGTTCCATCTCCTAGTTGTCCGGAACTGTTAGTGCCTGAAGAGAGGATATTTCCTGATGTCTTTTTAACAAAACTGAAATATCCGGTTGATGAAACTTCGCTCCAATCAGTATCCGTTCCAATTTGTACCGGAGAATAGTTTGTAGATGTATTTCCATTACCGTATTGGCCGTTACCTCCATAACCCCATGCCCACAGTGTTCCGTTTGAACGGATACCGAACATGGTTTCATTTGCACAACTGATTTTCGTCCACGTGTTAGCACTTCCTACCTGAACCGGGTAGTATTGTTGGTTGGTATTCCCAATTCCCAACTGCCCGTTTCCGTTATAGCCCCATGCCCAGATTGTTCCGTTTGTTTTCAATGCTGCTGAAAACTGGTTTCCGCTCGCACTAACCATTGACCAATTGGTATCAGAACCGATCTGAACCGGATAAGCTTCCTGTGAATTATATCCTAATCCAAGGTTGGAGTTATAGTTGTATCCCCAACCCCAAAGCGTACCGTTCGTCTTAATGGCAAGAACAGAATTCCCACCACAGTCGAATGAACTCCAGTTGGTAGCTGAACCAACTTGCGTTGGAGAATTCATATCAGAAAAATTCCCATTCCCAAGCTGGCCGTTGCCGTCACTTCCAAAGCCCCACAATGTTCCATTGGTTTTGAGTGCCATTGAGAAATTGCCTCCAGCCGCAATACTGCTCCAGTTGGTTGCTGAACCTACTTGAACCGGAACAGTAGAATTTGTCCAGGTTCCGTTTCCAAGTTGACCGTTTCCGTTATAACCCCATGCCCAAAGTGTACCGTCGGATTTAATTGCCAATGAATGGCTTGTACCGGCAGCAATCTTTGACCAGTTTGTTGCACTTCCTACCTGAACAGGTGCATTTTGTGAAGTAGTGCTTCCAATACCAAGCTGTCCGTTGCCATTGGTCCCCCAAGCCCAAAGCGTTCCGTCAGATTTAATTCCCAACGTGTAATCATTACCGGTTGAGATCATGGACCAAGTCCCTGCAACATTAACGGAGTAGGAAATAGATTTGTTTCCTCCACCTGCTAGTACGGGATTGAAAGATCCGACACCTGCAGAGGTATTGGAAACTCCCGGACCGCTAAATGTTCCGGTAGTGTTGTTTGTTGCGTTCAGCACAATCGGTGAAGCGCCGATACACATTGCATCGCCGTTGCTCACACCTGTAAATGCAGATTGCTGTGCTAATAATGCACCGCTAAATAATACAGCGAATAGGGTTAAAAGATGGGTAAACCAATTTTTCATATTGTAAATAGTAATTGCCTGCTATTCGTATAGAAACAGTGGGGTGTTGTTTCTAAATCCGGTATCGCAAAGGCATAATTCGCGACGAAAGTAATTTTTAAAGGATAGCGCCTTTTAGAATTGGTACCAACGACACAATTTTGTATACGAATGACAAAAACCACTTTAATGCATGAAAAAGAGGGGATTATGGATTTAGTTGAATCGATTTAGCAAGAGCGATGTAAAAACAGATCAGGCATCCAATTCCATCTACCGAAAGTTTCCTACCTTAGCAATACGAAGTATTGTTGTTGGGAAATTGCCGAAACACTGACAGTAGCTTCACAGAATTGTATACCCGCGAAATGAATAGTCAAAGACTTGTTTTAATTGTAGAAGATGAAGTACTGATAGCTGAACACATAACGCGGGTTTTGAAAACAGCTGGTTATACGAATAGTTTCTACGTCTCTTCTGTTGATGAAGCTTTAGCTTTCCTGGAAACCAATTCCCCGCATATCGTGCTTACGGATATCATGCTCAACGGTGAAAAAACCGGTGTTGAACTCGGTGAAATGCTGAAGAACAGCTATAAAATCCCGTTCATTTATATTACTTCTCATTCCGGTTCCGAGTTTGTTTCAAAACTGATGCATACACGTCCGAATGCCTACCTCGTTAAGCCATTTAAGAAAGAAGATCTGCTGATCGCTATGGAACTCGCATTGTTCAATGCTGAACCGCCAACAACAGAACAGTTTTTACAAATTAAGGACGGGCACGCCGTTGCACAAATTCCATATGAAGAGATCCTGTGGCTGGAAGCGGAAGGAAATTATACGATCATCTACAGTAAATCGTTGAAAAGACGTTTGCTTAGAACGGTAATAACTGACCTTCACCGCCAGTTACCGGCTGCAGATTTTATCCGTATTCATCGCTCCTACGTAGTAAAGAAGGCAGGAATCTCCGAATTTACTTCTGCGCATGTGGTGATTGAAGGAACAAAGATTCCCATTGGAAGAACTTACCGGGAGAGCATCAACGAATTGATGAAGATCTAGCCCGAAAAATACAGTACGTATACAAAACCGGGTTGTTCGTAACAAAATCGATGATTTATGAATTGAATTCGCGTTTCCATCTTAAGTTTGTTATTTGAGGAAAACCCTTATTGCGATCATGAGATATATCCAACTGGCTTTTTTATGTTTAATTACCCTGTTTTTTTCAGTAAACGGGTATGGCCGGAATGAAGTCTCAAAAATCCCATCTTCAGATAAGAACAAGATTTCCCATTTAATAGATAAGAGCAGCAAGCATCTTGAACAGGGAGAAATACAGAAAGCACTTTATTACGGTAAATCCGCCCTATCGCTGAGCAAAAAAGTGAAGTACGAGGCAGGTATTGCGCGATCTTATTTTGCCATTGGAAATGTTTATGAATACGATCAGGAAAATACGCTTTCACTGGAAATGTATAAAAAAGCGGAAGCCATCTACCTTAAAATAAAAGACTACAATTCCCTTGCCGACTGTCAGCTCAACATGGGGAACATTTATGACAATGTAAGTGATTATCCGAATGCACTTAAGTACTATTACCGTTCATTGGCCCATGCAAAAAGACTGAACCGGATCGATCTGTTGGGCGACTGTTATCTGAACATTGGAATTGAAGAATATTCACTTGGAGATTATTCCAAATCACTGAGAACGCATTACCTGTCGCTGAGATATTATGAACAACTCAAAGACAAACCGCGTATTGCAGACGTCTATAATTCTCTCGGAAACGTATACTGTGACCAGGGCGATAAAGAAAAAGGGTTGCGCATGTATTTCACTTCGTTGAAACTTGCCAAGGAAACCAATCAGAAAGAAAGCGTAGCTAATGCATACGTCAATATAGGCGCAATCTATACTGAAACGGGTAAAATCGACAAAGGCATTGAGATGTTCAAGATTTCCCTGCGGATTTTCCGGGAATTGAATTATGACATCTACCTTGCATTGGTCTATAACAATTTAGGTGAAGCATATATTAAGGCCGAGCGGTATGAAGAAGCATTAAATGTGTGCGATTCGTCGCTGGCAATTGCAAAAATAAGCCAGGACAAAGCTGAAATGGTATGTTCCTATATCAATATTGGTGACGTTTATACCAAACAAAGGAAATTTGACGCCGCTAAAGTTGCATTTGATAAAGCCCTGGAATTAAGTACTGAGATCAGATCGAAATCCTTTATTAAGGATACTTATGAATCGATGATCGCTCTGGATCTTGCTTCCAATAAATATAAGGATGCATTCGAACATCAGCGCTTGTTTGTACTTTATAAAGACAGTGTCAATAATGAAGAAACCGAACGACAGGGAATCATAACGGAATTGGAATACAGCTACGACAAACGTGCAGAGAATGAACGCCGAAAGAACGACAAAGCCGTTTTCAAACTAAAAACCCAAAACAAACTCAGCAAACAGCAGAAGAACTATCTTGTGACGATCTTGGTGGTATTGGTTCTTTCTGCACTGGTTGTCTGGTATTTTGCCCGAAGGGCTTACAACGATAAAAAGCGCTATTCGGAAGTGCTTTCCAATGAGAACGAGTTCAAGGAGGCTTTGCTCCAAGAGGTGCATCACCGCGTGAATAATAGTTTACAGATGATCTCTTCCCTTCTTTCCATTCAATCTGATTCTACTGAAAATGAAGAAATCCGTGAATATCTTCTGAAAAGCGAGAACAGGATCCAGGCAATGTCGGTAATGCACCAGTTGCTTCATTTGGGAAATTCCAAGCTGGAAGTAAATATGAGCGACTACCTGAACGAAGTTCTTGATTTCTACACCAGAATGCTGGAAACCAAACCAAACGTAAAACTCAATTCCATTATTCCGTCCGTATTGTTCCATACCAAAACGGCAATGCCGCTTGCATTAATCCTTAATGAGCTCATCACGAATTCATTGAAATACGCATTTCCTGATGACAGCGGGCAGATCAATATTGCTTTGTATGAGAATGAAGACAAAAGCTGGAATCTCATCGTCAGTGATAACGGCATTGGTTTCGATAATCAGAAAGAGTCGGTCAAACAATCAAGCATCGGATTGGAACTGGTACGTTTAATGACCAGGCAGTTGAACGGTGATCTAAATGTTCAAGGTTCTGATGGTATGTTCGTCCAGATCAGCTTCACACCCGGAATGTAGAATCAGGTTCAAGAAGTTCCAAAACAAAGTTGTTATTGATCTCACACCCACCAGCGGTGGACTGGATCTGCGTAAATGAAAGATGAGTTATAATCTGCGCCTGTCTGCGAAATGCGCCAACGCTGAAGCTAAGACGTAAGCGTTCAGCGTGCTGAAAAATCACCTTTATTTCGAATTTAGAATTCCAATGTAACTTTTCACTTTCTCATTACACTTACCTTTATGTGAGCCCACATTATGAGTAACAAGAAGAAAGAATTCATGAATCTGTTTGAACCTGTTCATGCTCGCTTTGAGCGGTTCTGCAAGGCGCGTGTGTATGGTGAGATGGATTTCAGGGATTTGATGCAGGAATCTGTACGTGTAGCTTTTGAAAAATTTGATACGCTAAAAGATAAAAAGGCCTTTCTGCATTTCTTGTTCGGCATCAGTATTCGGATTTTGGCCAATTCGAATCGGAAAATGTCGGAAGAAAGGATGTCTACGGAACATTTGAATGCACAACAAACAGAGAATAACGCCGAACGTCAGTTGGAAAAAGAAGATTTGTACAAAGCTTTACAATTGCTTCCCGATCTGCAGCGCGAAGCCCTGATTTTGTTTGAGATCTCAGGATTTTCGATTAAAGAAATTGCTGATTTGCAGGAATCCGGAGAATCTGCTGTGAAACAACGTTTATTGCGCGGTCGACAACAACTCACACAATTATTAACGGAGCCACAAGTGGCAGAAACAGAAAGTTATGGAAACGCTGGATAGACTCTTTTCAGAAGCGCGCAACGAAGCGCCGGAGACAACCCTGGGCGATGTTCAGAAATGGATTGTTCCTATGACCCTTGGAGCGCTCTTCATCGCATACTTTGCGAAAATGAAATTGATAGTAACATTAAAACCATTTATTATGATCAGTTCAGCTATTGTAACTATTGGAATTGGTACAGGAACGATCTTCCTTTTGAATACCTCAACGGAGCAGAAACAGGAAAAACCAATTGCAGCCAAAGAAATTACCGTACCAACGAAACAAAACCCCAAACCCAATGAAATGGTATTGACGCAAGTCAGTGCTCCTTCCCAAAGGCCGGTTGCTGAAGGAGAGCAGCAGCCGGTTTTGAGAATGCTTGAAATGTTGAATGAAGATGTGGCACTGTTGCCAGGTTTGAGTTATTGCCAGTCACTTCCAATGGAATATGTGTTGCCGTATAAACCTTATGAACCGGTTGCGCCCTTCCGAAGTATACCTGTTAATGGCGAAACGATAGAAACAACAGATTTCACCACGCTGAAAATTTGGGGAGCAGTGGATGTTGTTCTGCTCCAGGGCGATAAACCATCTTACCGAATCGAAACAAAGGAAGAAAACCCGAATGTTGAATTGAGTATTTCCAACAAAGGAAAAACGCTTGAGATCTATACGGATTGCAAAGGCAAAGGAGGTAAGAACGACTGTATCTATGAGCTAACGGTGTATGTTACTATGGTGGATTTGAATACAATCGATTGTTCAGGCGCTTCAACATTGAAAAGTGAAGGACAGTTGAAGTTTGAAAACCTGGAAATTGAACTTTCCGGAGCCTCGGATCTTGATTTGAACTTGAAAGCATCCAAAGTAAAGCTACATTCTTCAGGAGCATCGGACGCTGACCTGGAAGGAACCGCTGAAAATATTTCGATTGAAAATACTGGTGCATCTGACGTAAATGCTGAAGAGCTCGAAGTGAAAAAGGTGGATGTGAACTCTTCCGGAGCCGGCGTAGTTACTGTTAATGTGCAGGATGAACTGAAAGTGAAAGCATCAGGAGCGAGTGAAGTTTTTTATAAAGGATCGCCTTCCAATGTAACAAAAGATGTATCGGGGGCGTCAGAGATAAAGAATATAAAATAGGTTAGGTAACATAAGTAAATGTAAAGACAAAGCAAACGCATGCGCCCGAGTTGGGCGCATGCGTTTTTTGTTTACTATTGTTGGATTTTGGAGGACGTTATACTTCTCTTTGAGAGCTGTACCCTTTTACCAACCATGAGATTCCGAAGGCCCATAGGCAAATAAGTTCGCCAACAAAAATCAATCGGTATCGGTGGTAGAATTCGTCAAGCCAATCTATCTTAAACGCTACCGGGGCGAGGAGGAGAATTGTTACTATGATGATCCATCCTGTTATGCGATAAACAAACTTCTCTCGTGGCGTTCCCGATTTGGAAAATTGTTTGATCGACATAAAACCGAGTAACAGGAAGAATGATGCGGCAAAAACCAGGTGTAATGTTGATTGCAGCGAACTTACAGGAACAGGAATAATCTCGCAGTTTGGATCAAGAGGAACTATCGTTCTAGTTGCTTTCTCGACAAGCGTATAACCATGAAGAGCAGAATGGGGCTTGAAACTCGTATAAACAAATGCAGTAAGTAAACCGAAAAGTCCGGCAATATTCGTTAGCCATTTGTCGGTGTTATCATAGCCTTTATAAGCAAATAATAGCAGCGAAATCCCGCCCAAACTAACGGTAAAGAACTGGCGAAGCGGCGTGTGGAAGTAATCGCTTATCGCACCTTCAACAAAATTGTTATTGGCGATTATTGAGCCTACGAGCAGGATTACCGGTAGAAGAATTCCTAAAATACCAAGGTACTTTCGCAGACTGAGATAACTGATAACCAGTTCGTTTTTTTCTTTTTTTCCTTTGTCAGGATCAATGATAGGTTCCATAATGAATAGGGTTTTGAGTTATTGAATAAACTGTGATTTTGATGGTAAGTTATTAAATTTCAATTGATTGAAATCGTAAGGTTTTTACGGTTTGGTGAGATGTTGAAATTAGACCCCGCAAGTTGAAGATTGCGGGGGTATAAATAATTACTTATTTGAATTTCTTCCTAGATTGTAGGTTACACTTGCAAACCAACTCATTTTTAAAGCACTGTCTGTTAGTTCAGTTGATAAATCTGATGTGGAATACTCGGTATTTAAACGGTATTGACTTTTCAGATAGTCAATATTTGCAATTGAAACGCCTCCGGATAAAATAAATCTTTCCTTTTGTCCTATAACCAAACCGCCTCCCATGAACACATTCAGGTTGGTTATATCTGTTGAATTAACTCCAAGACCAAACGATAAAGTTGGTTTTAAGTAGTTGATCGATCTTCGCGAAACATGCATCATTGCTCCAATTGACAATTGACCAATATTGTTTTGTGGGTTTTCTGAAATAGTAGATCTGGTCGAATCCGTAGATAGTGGATTTGATGAATAAGAACGATCTGTTAGACCGGATAAAAATAATCCTGTACTAAAGTCAATCTTAACTCCTCCATAAACAGGGACAACGATAGGAAATTCTCGTTTTTGAGTAGAAGTTAAATTTTCAATGTCCTTTTTAGGTTCAATTTTAACCTCGAATGTGATTTCGTCTTTTGAAGCCTGAACCGGATCTGAAACGGCAACATAATTATTTTCGTTTCGCAATGCTTTGTAAATTGCTTGACAATCTTCAGCGATTTTCTGATAGTCTGTTTTGCTAACCGATAACTTAATGGATTCCGCCTCTTCCATTAACGGGCTTAGACTCTCTTTGATTTTACAATCGTCAGCTTTAAACTTCGTGGATACAACTTCGCTGTTCAAAAAAACATTATAGGAGGATTTGAACTCTCTAAATGCTTTATCAAAATCTACTGAAGTACTCATTGTTTCGAGAAACTCTGGATATGTAGCAGGTAATCCATCAGTTAAAGCGATCGCCTTGTCGTAAGTTAAATCATCGGTTTTCGTGATAGAGATTAGGTGATTCTTTAGCATTTTTGACCGTTCAAGAAATTCAAACTTGTCATGTAGTGTTTTGATTTCTGAACTAAGTTTTGCTAGTTCAATAGAGTATTTATCCGCAATGATTTTATTTAAATCAGCAATTTTGCTTTTTTGCGCTTCAATTTCTTGATTGAGATTTATTATTGCATCTTCCAATATTTGGATTCTATTATCATTTTGAAGTGAATCAGCAAAGGACTTTTGATTGTCTAACTCGAGTTGAAAGAGTTCCATCTGAAAATCCCCAAGTTCCCAAGCAGATTTCGCATCAGAAAATTCTTCAATGGCTTCGGCATCGCTTGGTTGAACTTGGTCGTTTATGAATTCGTTACCCTCTTCAGTCAGATTATCCGAAGTCATTTTCTCAGGAACCAATAAATCGAAAACAGCAGGCTGTTCAGTATTATATTCTGTTTCTTCCGAAGTGATCTTAACGTCATACATGAATAAATTAATATCGTTAATTCGAAATACAGTTCCTTGTCCGTGTTTAACTGGGTCTACAATGGGAGCTTCCTTGGTGATAAAATTATAGTTAATGGAATTCTGACCATGAACAAAACCGATAGTCAAAATACTGAGTAATGTGAATATTGTTTTCATAAGTTTAAGTATTAAATTACCCCACAAACATCCCCACATTTCTTTTCCTGCAAAAGGGCACTTTTCCCATTTTATACGGGATTATTCCCGGGGTGCAAAACGAGGATAATAACACACTCAAAATTTGGGTGACTCTGATTTTATAGGCAGTTTTGGAGAAACTTAAAATTTACGCGCTATGGAAAAATTGATTAACCCAGAACCAACTCCTTTCTGTCGTTTAATGGAACAGGAAAATTTCCCCGGTCTCAAAAACCGAATTAATCTTGAGGACACTCTTGATTTGCTTTTGTCAGTTGTAGAGGATGTGGATGGGACGGAGCAGATTACACAATTTAATTCATGTTTTAAATTGAAGAATGGGAATTGGCTTCCGAATCCTATGGTCAACATAGCATTTGATGCGTTTCTAACTTTATATGATGAAGCATATAAATTGAGAAAATCTGACAAAAACTTCATTACAGGATTAAGAATATTCTATGGTTTGACCGGTGCGAATTTTGAGGTAAAACTCTTGTTTAAACCAGTATGCTATAACTGGAATGCGATTACCAGCAAATATGATTGCAAAGAGGGGACAAAAAAATATTATTATACCGCTGATAACTTTATACCTTACACTGATACGGAAGATGTTGAAGAAAATTATCGTCACCAAATATTGATTTCTGATAATTGTGATGAGCAATTTAGAGAATATGATTCCTTAAAAAATGACGTTCTAGGTGTTACATATCCATTTCAAACTATATATACTTTAATGGCTGATAATAAGTCTGATGGAGATAATATTGTAATGGTTAAGAACGCGTTGTACAGAACATCTACAGGTGGTTTAAGTGCAAAACACTCTGTTTTGTTATTGACAACACTAAAAGCGGCGATTTTTAGAGATAAGTTCGCCAATCGTTCCCATCTGTGCCCTCCAGGTTGTACGGAATTAACTCGAGATGAGCTTGCTGTTCATTTTCAGGGAATCACAACTTGTAACCCATAATTTTCGCATCTTAGTGAGCACAAACGCACTACATGCTCACACTTATCGCTGAAATTACTTGCTTATCATTCGCTTTTATAGCCGGCTGCTTTACCTGGAAAAGACTTTCACCTTTTTTTAAGGTTCTCTTCCTTCAGGTTCTGGTTTGGATTATCGTTTACACATGCGGAAATATAATTACCTACCAGCAACAACTGATTAATCAGCCTGTTGATAATCAATGGCTCATGAACATACATCTCGTACTTGAAACTGGGTTGCTGCTATGGGCAGCTCAGTTCATGTACAGGAAAACAAATGGACGATGGTTCCTGATTGCAGGCGGAGCGGGTTTTGCTGTGGTGTACATTGCACAGGTGGCGCTTAACGGATTTCAGCATTATCTACATTATGCAGATCTGACGGAATGTATTGTGATAACGCTCGTGTTTGCGCCCATTTTACACAATTCTCCCAATGGGAAAACAGGGTTGTCGTTGAGAACTGCGTGCGTGGCTTTACTTGTTTATTTCGCCTGTAGCGTGCCTTATGTTTCGTTTATGGATTACCTGCAACAACATTCCCCGGAATTGAACTCCCGGCTTTACCATTTCATCAGCGATGTTCTAGCCAACCTAAGATATGCCCTGATTGCCCTTGCTTTTGTGATTCACTACCGAAATAACAAAACCGAAAGAATACGAAAATGAACGATATTATACTTGGAATTATAACTTCAACTGTGGTGATCCTCTTGCTGGTTATCGGAGTTGTTTATAGTTTCTTTAGGATTCAGCAGCAGCGGGCAAAGCAGAAAGAAGAACTTGCGGCAACGCGCCTTGCGTTTGAACGCGAACTTAGGGCTATCGAAACCGAGGAACGCGAAAAGATCCTTCATCAATTGGCGTATGAATTACATGATAACGCCGGACAATTGCTGGTGGCCATGCACATGCAGATCCAAACACAGAAAATGCTTCATCCTGATCTGGCGGAAGGATATAAACCCATCGAAATTTACCTGGGCGAAGTCACACAACAGCTGCGATTGCTTAGCAAAACCTTAAACAGCGACGCTATTCTACAGAACGGATTTGAAGGTGCGATTCGACTCGAAATTGAGCGCCTGGTTGCGTTGAAAACATATAGCGTGAAATCGGAAATCCTGGTTTCCGAGTTGATTCCGGATAAAGATGCTCAATTGATGATCTTCCGCATTTTCCAGGAAATCATCCAGAACGTACTTAAACATAGTCATGCTACGATTATTGAAATTTCCCTTTCGGCAAACAGTAGTCATTTCGAGCTAAAAGTGAAGGACAACGGTAAAGGATTTGATTATGAAAACCTCTTCGAACAGAATAAAGCTTCGGGAGTTAAGAATATTCTCAACAGGGCGAAACTGGCTGGTTTGGAATGCGTTTATCAAACTAAACCGGGCGCAGGAACAACAGTTATTCTGAAAAATTCGTAAACTTAGTATAGCTTAATACTTACTGTGAATGAAAACCATTATTCTTGTTGATGACCACGTGATTGTTCGTAACGGACTAAAAGAGCTCATTGAGAAACTCGGTGAGTTTAAGATCGTTCGGGAATTTGATTCCGGTGATGACTTTCTAAAGAACCTTCCGTTGGAACCAAAACCCGATCTTGTAATGATGGACCTTACTATGCCCGGACTTTCGGGTGATGAGGTAATGGAGAAATTGAGCGAAATGAACTCTGATCTGCCCGTATTGATCTTAACTTTAAATGCCGAAGAAGCTACAATTGTGAAGCTTTTCAGAAATGGTGCAAGAGGTTACCTGAGAAAAGACTGCTCGGCTGAAGAACTGCGAAACGCTATCAATTCTATCACCACCTTCGGTTATCACCACAATGAGTTTTTGACCTATTCGCTCCGAAACAATTTCGAGGAAACAAAGCGTCCGGATTATGAGTTGATACTCGACCAAATGTCGGTTCGTGAGCGCCAATTCCTGAAATGGGTGTGTCACGAGGACGAATATACTTACGACCAAATCGCCAGTCTCATGGAAGTCACGGCCAGAACGGTCGATGGTTACCGCGAATCGCTTTTCGACAAGTTTGCCATTAAATCCAAAACCGGATTAGTGCTTTTTGTGCTGAAACACGAATTGATGAAACACTTATAAAGTTGACTAAAATCTTAAACTGTGGTAAAAGTGATAGTTTTTCACTGTTTATTCTCTTACTGTGGCGAAAGTGCCACTAAAAACGGCGATCATTTCATATAATTATTCATTAAAACCCCGCTTGCGTATGGTTTTAGCGACTTTTACTGTCACTTTTCCCACAATTCACTATCACTTTTCTCACTTTAACATGTCACTTTCACCACAGATGAAAAATGTTTCACCCCTAACATTATTCATTAATCTAGATATCAATCCGTATCTTTGCACAAATTTTTTTCAATGTCTCATAAAAGCGCGTTCGTAAATATTGTAGGAAGTCCGAATGTTGGGAAATCTACGCTTATGAATTGCCTTGTTGGTGAGAAGCTTTCCATAGTAACATCTAAAGCGCAAACTACCCGGCATCGTATTCATGGTTTAGTGAACGGCGACGATCATCAAATTGTGTTTTCGGATACTCCCGGAGTGGTGAATGCATCTTATAAGCTGCACGAAGCAATGATGAGCTACGTTGAAAGTTCTTTCAAAGACGCCGATATTCTGCTGTTTATTACAGACATGCATGAAACCGAGATGAATCACAAGGAAACCCTGGAGAGAATTCAGCGCCTCAGAATCCCGGTTTTGGTGATCATTAACAAAATTGACCTCGGAGACCAGGAGAAAGTGGTTGCACGCAGAGAATACTGGCAGGAACGTCTTCCGAATGCTGAAATCATTCCAATTTCGGCGTTGCATAATTTCAATGTTCAGCCTATCTGGGAACGAATCCTTCAACTTGCTCCCGAAGGTCCAGCTTACTTTGATAAGGAAGAACTTTCCGACCGACCGATGCGTTTCTTTGTTTCGGAAATGATTCGTGAAAAGATCTTTCTTCATTGTGATAAGGAAGTTCCATATTCCTGTCAGGTGGAAATTGAAGAGTATAAAGAATCTCAAACCATAACACACATTCGTGCTGTGATCATTGTGGAACGTGATTCTCAAAAAGGAATTTTGATCGGAAAAAAAGGAGAAATGCTCAAAAAAATCGGGAAAGATGCCCGTTTGGACATAGAGGCCTTCATTGGTCAGAAGGTGTTTTTGGAAACGTTCGTGAAAGTAGATAAAGACTGGCGCGCAAGTGAACAGAAATTGAAGAAATACGGATATTAGAACTTCGACTGGGCTCAGTCACCGATGGAATATCTATTGTTGAGCTGAGTCGAGGAAATTAGTAAAGTAGTGCTGTGAAGTACGTCAAATTAAAGAGAAATGGGAAATATTATTGCCATCGTAGGCCGACCGAATGTCGGAAAATCAACATTGTTTAATCGTTTAACGGAATCATCCCGCGCAATTGTAAAAGAAGTGAGCGGTGTAACGCGTGATCGGATTTATGGTAGAGGCGAATGGAACGGGATTCCGTTTTCGGTAATTGATACCGGCGGTTATGTTCACGGTTCCGACGATATTTTTGAGGGCGAGATCCGTAAGCAGGTTGAAATTGCAATTGAAGAAGCAACAGTGATCTTATTCGTTGTTGATGTTACAACAGGAATTGTTGACCTGGATGAAACCGTTGCAGAAATGCTTCGCAAGTCAAACAAGAAAGTTCTTGTTATTGGAAATAAGGTAGATAGCAATGACCGTATAGGTCTTTCGTCGGAGTTCTGGTCGTTTGGTTTAGGAGAAGTGTTTGACCTTTCTGCTGCAAATGGTCACGGAACCGGTGAGATCCTGGATGAAGCGGTGAAGTATTTTGAAAAAGAAGATCCGCGCGGAGAGGAAGAAGATGCACTGCCGAAAATTGCAGTGATCGGAAAACCGAATGTAGGTAAATCCTCTTTTATCAATGCGTTGACGGGAGAAGAAAGAAATATAGTAACGAATATTTCAGGAACAACCCGGGATTCAATCGATACGCGATTCAAAGCTTTTGGTTTTGATTTCATGTTGATCGATACCGCGGGAATCCGTAAGAAAAGCAAGGTTAACGAAGATATCGAATACTATTCTGTTCTGCGTTCGGTAAGAACTATTGAAAGTGCAGATATCTGTATCTTCATGATAGATGCAACTGAAGGAATTCAGAAGCAGGACCTGACCATTTACTACATGGCTGAGAAGAATCACAAAGGAGTTGTGGTTTTGGTAAACAAGTGGGATTTGGTCGAAAAAGATACAATGACTGCCGTTGAATACGAACGTAATTTGAAAGAGCAATTGGCTCCGTTCAACGATGTATCAGTTGTATTTACTTCAGCAATTACGAAGCAGCGTATCCATAAAGCGCTTGAAAAAGCAATGGAAACTTATGAGAACCGTATCCGCAAGATCAGTACTTCAGAATTGAATGATGTGATGTTACCGATTATTGACGGTAACCCGCCTCCATCGTCAAAAGGAAAATACGTGAAGATCAAATATGTTCAACAGCTGCCAACGCACGCTCCGGCATTTGCATTCTTCTGTAACCTTCCGCAATACGTTCCGGATTCTTACAAGCGTTTCCTTGAAAACAGGTTACGTGAAATGTACAACTTCCAGGGAGTTCCGATCCGGATCTTCTTTAGAAAGAAATAATAAAATTCAACAGCTGACTTCGAGAGCCTCAGTCAGCTTTGTTGAACCATATTGACATAAAAAATCCCCGGCACTTCGAAAACCTCAGTGACCGGGGATTTTTATTTAAGATAAATTTCTTCTTAATAGATGATATTGATATGACCGTCAAAGTCATACTTCGCATCATTCTTGATGTCTTTTACACGGATTGTCCAAACGTAAGTTCCCTGTGGAACTACTCTTCCATTATAAGTACCATCCCATTTCCCTTTCGGATCGAAGCTTTCAAAGATAACCTCTCCCCAACGGTTCATAATGCGTAGTTCAAAGCTCGACATATCGATTCCGTCAACGTACACAAACCATTGCTGATTGTTCTCGTCACCGTCAGGTGTAAATGTATTCGGAGCGTACAGGATAACATCACTTTCCACTTCAATCGTTTGGGTGATCTCATTTACACAACCATACTGGTTCGTAACCATTAATGTAACCAGGTACTGTGCAGCTGTTCCTTCAGGGTAATCAACCTGCACATTTTCCGTAGTGGCACTCGCAGGAGTGGCTCCCGGCATAGCCCATTGATAAGAAACAACATCTGATGAGCTTGTATTGATCAATGTTACATGCGTTTCAAACATTGTTGTAGGGTTCGGTGTCGCCGTGAAACCTGCCGTTGGGTTGTTATAAACCTCGATCATGTTGTTGTATGTATGCGTATAAGTACATCCGCTGTCTGAAACAATTGTGATAGTTACATCATACAATCCCGGATCTTCATAAACATGTGAGAATGCAGCTGTTCCGGCAACAGTAAATGGAGCTGTTCCATCGCCGTAATCTACGGTTGTCTGGATAACCGCGGCATTCGGTGTGCTGTTATTAGTAAAGTTCACTGCATGCGGATAACAACCGTTCGGATCATCCGGAGTGATATCAATATTCACCGGTTGAGGAACGGTAAGGGTAACACAAGCAGTATCAGGCATAGAACCGCAAGCTTCACTTAAGATCACGCAATATTGTGTCGTGACATTCGGTCCAACTGTGAATGGAACACCGGTTCCAACTACAGCCATGTTCGCTACCCACGTAAAAGTATAAGGTGAGGAACCACCCGTTCCTGTTGCGTTTAATGGAGTCTGATCTCCTGCGCAGATGACATCATCATTCGTAATCGTCGTAATCTGAAGTGCAGGTGGTTCGGTAATCGTGAATGTAACTTGTCCTGTACAACCAGCCGCATTCGAGACATCAAGGGTATAATTCCCTGCTGCCAATCCCGGAATGGTGAATGGAGAAGCAGGAAGTGGGGTTAAAGGACCACCGTTCAATTGGTAATCCGTTGCGTTCTGATAAGTTATCAGTGCAGAACCATTACTCATTCCATGACAGTTCACATTAGTAGGAACCGCATTTACAACCGTATTCAGCTCTTGTACAATAACCTCAGCTTCTGACGTACATCCATTTGAATCTACGGCATACGTATAAATTCCAGGGTTCATTGTTACAGGATTGTAAGGCATTGTAACCGCTGCACCAGTCGGACCGAACCAGCTTCCGTTCGGAGATGCTCCCGGTCCAAGTAATGGGAACAAATCTTGTGGCGCAGCCTGCGAACAAATTTGAAGCAAACTGTCTTCACCGGGATAAGCCGATGCAGAAATGGTAACGTTTACATCATCTGTTGTAGCACAAAGCGGATGACCTGTTGGGAAAACAGTAAGTGTTAAAGTTGTCGCCGTAGAAATGTTATTTGTAAACGGATCGTTGATATTCGGATCCGTAACGTTTGCTGCAGGAGTCCAGCTGAACTGAAGATCTCCCAGGCAGTTTCCTACGAAATTGTGAACTGTAGTTGAAGGTTGAGTTGCCCCGCCATCAGCAAAGATCACAGCCCCGGAAGGATCAACAACTTCGTACGAACATTCGTTGAGGAATGCTCCCGCACCGTCAAATTGAACCGTGAAAGGCTGTCCGTTCGTTACTGGGAAAGAAATAGTGTTTTCAGTTCCGAAGTCTATCGTATAAGAAGTAGTAACTCCGTTTACGGTAACGAGAATATTATTTCCGTTCCAACCGTCGCCCCAGCTATCTTCCAGGTTAAGCGTGTAATCACAGGTTAATGAGCCACCGCTTACAGTTCCCTCTAACTGAACTTGTTCACCGTTACAAATAGTAATGTCCGGACCGGCATCTGCCTGCGGGTTATCATTTACGGTAACGCTCACATCCTGTGAATGTTCACATCCGAAATCATCCAGGACAGTGTAAGTATAAGTGAAAGTACCAGCTGCAGTTGGGTTTACATTCAACACATCACCGTTTGGAGATACTGTTGCGTAAGTTGCCGGCATGTTCCAGTAGGAAGAATCGGAACCTAAACCTATGCTTGGTTCAAATGTCGTTACAGGAGGATAAAGAGATGGATCCAGGTTAATGTCAAACGCGAACAATGTTCCGTCATCAGCTGCCCAGTTATCGATAACTGTCAAAGTCCAGATCCCGTTAAGCGGACAACCCAATAAATTATCAAATGGTTGCACAGGTTCATAATCTCCTGCTGGAATTGTTCCACCGAAACCACTTGCATCAACCCATTCAACCCAGGTTTGAGTTGCCATTGGGGTAAAGCAATAAGTGTATGGAATTCCTTGTGTTGACGGGTCAGAACAATCCACATTGTCCTGAGGATTAGGTTCTCCGATCTGTGTTCCACCACCACCTTGCTGGTGCATGATCTGCGTTTGCCCGTTCGGACACTGAACAATGATCACGATATCACCCATGAAAGAGTGCTCAAGATCAATACAGAAACTTTCAATATCTGCCACACTTTGTAGAGTTGATCCCGGAGTGAATCCCGTTTGCATAATTTCTACGTCCTGGGAAACTCCAAGCAGTGTATCAGGCAAACATCCGTCATCAATGGTTTGTGATCCCGGGAAGCCGTCCCAAAGCACAGGATAAAGTTCCGGAGTTGCAGTAAAGCTTACGGATTCACCCAAACAAAGCGTCGTATCATCAGGCCAGTTCACAAAATTAGGGATGGTTGCAACGAAAACCTGTAAGTCAATAAGGTTGGTATTTCCACAACCGTTATCGTCAGTTACAAAGAGCTGCACTAAATACTGTCCCGGTGTATCCCACGTATGTGAAACGTTTTGTCCGGTTGCAGTGTTACCGTCCATGAAATCCCATTCGTAATCCGTGATATTGAATCCGGGAGCAGCAAATGATCCGTTCCCGGTAAAGTTTACGGCTTCACCGATACAAACCCGTGTACTGTCCAGGGTTTCTCCGTTTGTAATATTTCCTGCAGCGGTTGGGGTTGCACAAGGTGTTTCACAAGTTGCACTTGCGGTAAACATTCCTGTTCCAACTGTATTCGATCTGAATCTGATAGTCAAACATCCTGTTGGGTTTAGAGCTGTAGCCTGGATAATTACACCCTGCAGCTGGCTTCCCGTATACGTTCCAAGAGTTGGCGCCGCAGTTGAATTACCGTCGTAAACATCCATGTAATCCACATTGGTGATGTTGGCCGCCGGGTTATCATCTGTTGTACTCAAATTAAAAAGGTTGAATACAATGTTCATGATATCACCGGGAGTATCCGGACAAATTGTAATTGTAATATTCTCATTGTTACTGTAGCCCGCACCACCTTGTCCACCGGAATCAATGATGAATCCGTTGCATGTTGAGAATGTCTGGTTATTATTTGCAGGCGTTACATTTATTGGTGTTTGGCCAAACGAAATAACACTAATAACAAGGCTGAAAATTAAAGCGAAATGTCTCATCTTATTTAGTGTTTAAACTGCTTGTTTTAAATGCTTTGGAAATTTCAGGAGTAGAAAGAACAACAAGAATGGTTTTATCACTCAATTCAAAGTACTGACGTTCTGTTTTGGAGATTTTTATCCCATAACTGAAGAGGTTAAAGGAAGAAGTTCCAATTGCAGATTCAGCATTTTCAGGTATAGAATGACTCTTTATTACCTTTGCCTTTTCCTCTTTTGTAAGATTCGCTTTATTCATAACCACGTAACTGCTATCCAGTTCGAATAGCATGTAGTTATAAGAGTTTTTGTTATAGGTATAAGCCTTATTAGCAGCCTCGCCTTTGTTGGCAATCAGGCGCTGATCAATATCCTGGGCAAAACATTGAAATGTGGAGAAAGACAATACCAGAATGACTAGTTTTTTCATGAAATTCAATTCTTTAAACAAAATTGCAGTAGAGGGGCGTCTAGTGATGTGAAATGTTTCACAGATGTACAACGCTGAAATTCTTTTTTTGGTTGCCCCGAAGGTGTGATTTGTTGCAAATTTAACGTAATAAACGTGAAAAGGGGTTGCTTTCTGAGAAAACAACCCCTTATCGTCTGTGAACTGACCAACCTAACCTACCTAAACTACTTCGTCAATTTCGTCATCCAATAGCACGAAGAATTCATAAACGTCTTCTTTAAGTGCTACTGATTGCTGCTTTTCAAGATCTCGTTTTGCGTAAAGTTCCTGAACTCGTGCAGAATCATATGCAAATTCTACCGCGTCCCCTTTACGTAAATCTCTACGAACCTCTCGTTTTGCAACACGTAAATCTTTTTTAGCCTGACATTTCTCACGATCCTGAGCTTTAATGGCTACCCATTGATCGGCTGCTAAGTCTCGTTTGTCAATACGCAAGTATTTCTTGTCCCTGCGTAAATCGGCTTTAGCTTTCCGAATCTCTTTCTTGCTCATATGTGATTCAATCTTCAATCCAGCTTCTTTGTTTTTCTTCAACTCAGATTTATGGAACACAATACGTTCACGGTCTTTTTGAATGTTGGACATTGAACGTTTCATGTCTTTATACTCTTTACGATTTGCCAAACGGTGCTCTTCGATTTTTTTATCTCCGTCACCAGCAAACGCAAACTGAGTTGCAATTGTACCTGCACTGATCATCCCGACCAAAAACAAGCTTTTGAAAGTTGCTTTCATAACATTTTATTTTTTGGTTCGGAAAGCATAAGGCAAGCGTTGTGCCTCGAAGTTTTAAGAAAAGTTAAAGGCTACGTTCTTAGCGGGTTACAGCTTACGCCTGTTCGTGCCCAAAACCTGGCATTCTTTTCAAAATGAAAAACAAGGTTTCAAAATGACATGCCGAGAAGGATCGATGACCATTTTATTCTATGTTTAGTGGATGATTCTTACTTCCAGGGAGAATATCGGCCGAAACGTTTATTAGGATCGAATATTTGAGCACCTTTCACAAAATTACCTGCCATAATCAACAGAAAACTACCAAGGGTAATGAATCCAAAGGTCAGGTATTCTGTTGTAAAATCGAGCGGAACTTCTTCCGGAATGAATAATCCGTTTTGAAAGTTATACGTTGTGGGATTTTCCGGCAAACTGGACAATAACCAAAGAACATGAATTACAGCAATTGGAATAATTGGCAGGTAGCTCCATTTGCGGATCTGTGTTATTTTGCCGTTGATGGATAAACGTGAAGCGTCGATAACTGATTGGTCAACTACCGCGGCCTTTTCCATTTTCTCAATCCCGTTCAATTTTTGGTTCAACGTGCTGTATCGACCGTAATAAATAATGAAATAGATGAGGTGAACTGCGCCGAAAATGGTTTGCAGGATAAAAATTTCGTCGATTCTGGGGTCGTTCATGGTTATTTGTTTATGCGCCCAACTTTAAACAAGGTCGGGAATCTGATTTCTATGGTTTCAAATGCAGGAAGTTGTTCTGCCAATTCTATCAATGGGTCAATTCCGGTTGCGTCTTTGTAATGTTTTAATCCCGACCACGTTCCAAGATAACCAAGAAGTTGGTCTTTTGTCCAGTTGTACCTGGCTTCAAATTTAGGCAACTCTATTTCTTCAAAAGGAAAAGGAATCGTTTTGTATTCCTCATCGATATAAACCCTTTCCGGATCCCAGTATTCAAGGAGTTTTCCTTCGTAAAGCTGTTTGACTTGCCTGTAAACTTCTTCGTGCTCAATGATTGAATTTCCGTATCCGAGCAAGACCAGAAAACCATCGTTTCGTACAACACGTTTGACTTCTGCGTTGAACTTATCAAAATCGAACCAGTGGATAGCCTGGCCAACGGTTACACAGTCGAAATGATCGTTAGGGAAATTCGTTTGCTCTGCAACTTGTTGAGAATAGCTGATCCGTGGATGAGAAACCGCATTTTTCAATTGATTTTCGCTCAGATCGGTCGCTTCTACCTGTTCAAAGAGATTCACCAACTCCTTCGCCACTTGTCCGTTTCCGGTTGCACAATCCCAAACACGCTCGCGTTTCCCTAAAATAGAATCCAGGAATTCAAATACATCTTTCGGATAAGAAGGACGAAATTTGGCGTAATCAGCCGAGCTATGTGAGAAGTTGTCTTTCATTTATTCATTTTCCCTGATCCGTTGTAAACAGGTTTTTACTTTGAGTGTATCCTTTGATCCGAAAAGTCGTGATGGAATAATCCATCCGTATATTTCACCCGTTCCGGAATTTACGAATTTGACTGCACTGGAGCGCGTTAATTCAGAAGATACTATAGCCGATGGAATTGAGCCGGAGTTACCGTCTTGCTGATTATTCTTTTTTCGAAACACCAATTTCAGCTCCTTTCTGTTCACTACAGCAGTTGTAAATTTATTGAAGTACAAGTTGGTGATTGTTAAAACATATTTCACATCATCTACTTCAACTCCAACGATGCACTTCTTTTTCGAATTATTGATGTAGGTGTAAAGATTAAAGCCAAGACAAAACGCGAGGCTTAATAGAATATGAACCTCAGGGTGTTTCACCAGGTAAAATAGGAAATTCTTTGTAAGTGTGTGATCACCACGTTTACCGTCAAGCAGCATTGGACCCCAAAATAGCAGAGCATACGCCCCAACAAAGGAAACAGCAGTCTTTATGGCATGCTCCCAAAAAATGTGGCTTTTGTCTTTCGGTTTAGGGATGTTGAGTAAGGTTTCCAAACACTTTTACCTTTTTACTTTTGAATTTTGCTTTAATAGGTGCTCGTCGCTCCACCAACATGCTCAATCGGATGCCAGGTGGTTTTCACTTCCTGCGTATCCAAAATGTAGTACGGATTTTCGTCGTTTTCTCCTGTGAAATCTGAATTATAGACAAAAATGCGTTTTACGTTGCAATCTGCACCTGCTTCGAGCTTGGTTGCGTTTTCTTTGTCTCCGCCTGCATATACAACCGCGTTGATGTCCATGTGTGAATGGAATTGGTCTAATAGTTCTTTTTCTGTTCCGGTAAGAATATTGACCACCCCACCAGGCAAATCCGAAGTAGCCAGAACTTCCGCAAATGTCACAGAACATAACGGCAGATTTTCGGATGCCAAAACGACGCATGAGTTTCCTCCGGCAATTACAGGAAGAATGGTGGAAACCAAACCGATCAAACTGTTGGTTTGCGGAGCGATTATTCCTACAACTCCTGTTGGTTCAAGCGTCGAGAAATTGAAGTGAGAACTCGCCACCGGGTTCACAGAGCTGAAAACTTGTGTGTATTTGTCGCACCAACCGGCATAGTAAACACAACGGTCAACAGCCACCGAAACTTCTTCTTCGGCTTTTGCTTTCGTGCTTCCCTGTTTCATCAATTCTTCAATGAACTGCGCTTTTCTACCTTCCAGCATTTCGCCTATGCGGTACAAAATCTGGCTTCTGTTAAAAGCCGCTCTTTCCGACCACGGTCCGAACGCTTTTCGAGCCGCAACTACTGCATTCCTCAAATCCTTTCTGGATGATAAACACATATTTGCCAGCGCATTCCCTTTTTTATCTACCGGAGTATAATATCTCCCCGATTCCGTTCTAGGAAACTGCCCGCCGATGTAGATTTTGTATGTTTTTAGTATTTCCAATCTTGACATGATTTCAAATGCTGTTAATTCTTTCTTCAGTACACTGAGCTTGTCGAAGTGTCCATTTTAAGATATGCTCCCAATCCCTGCATTCCGCCTTCGCGCCCAAATCCGCTTTCTTTATAACCGCCAAAGGGTGAAGTAGGATCGAATTTGTTATAGGTGTTTGCCCAAACAACCCCTGCCCGTAGTTTCGTTGTCATGTTGAAAATGCGTGAGCCTTTATCCGTCCAAACACCTGCAGCCAATCCAAACGGAGAATTGTTGGCTTTCTGGATCACTTCATCTATCGTTCTGAAGGTTTGGATCGTCAAAACCGGCCCGAAAATCTCTTCCTGGGCAATTCTGCTTGATTGCGCTACATCGGTAAACAAAGTCGGACGAATGAACAATCCATTCTTCGGGATAGAACACTTGCTCTCATACATTTTTGCGCCTTCTTTCTTCCCGATCTCAATGTATTTTTTGATCGTATCGAACTGTTCTTTTGAGTTGATCGCCCCAATATCGGTGTTCTTGTCCAGCGGATCGCCAACATACAGCGTATCCAATCTGTCTTTCAGTTTTTGGATAACAATATCGGCTACCGATTCCTGCACGAATAATCGTGAACCTGCGCAGCAAACGTGTCCCTGGTTGAAGAAAATTCCGTTTACAATTCCTTCAACTGCCTGGTCAAGAGGTGCATCTTCAAATACAATATTTGCCGATTTTCCACCGAGTTCAAGCGTCAATTTCTTGCCTGTTCCGGCAACTGCTTTCTGAATGATCTTCCCTACGTTCGTAGAACCTGTAAACGCGATCTTATTTACGTCTTTGTGATTCACAATTGCAGCGCCCGTATCGCCATAACCGGTAACAATATTCACTACTCCTGCGGGCAATCCGCTTTCGTGAATAATTTCAGCCAAAAGCATAGCTGTTAACGGAGTTGTTTCTGCCGGTTTAAGAACCACCGTATTTCCGGCGGCAAGAGCGGGAACAATTTTCCAGGCAGCCATTAACAGTGGAAAATTCCACGGAATGATTTGTCCGGCAACACCCAAAGAACTTACTTTCCTGTTCGGGAAAGCATATTCCAGTTTATCCGCCCATCCGGCGTAATAAAAGAAATGGTTGCAAGCCAAAGGAACGTCAACGTCTCTTGATTCACGGATGGTTTTACCTGCATCCAAACTTTCTACAACAGCCAGTTCACGTGCTTTTTCCTGCATCAAACGGGCAATGCGGTAAATGTATTTTCCGCGTTCTTTCGCAGATAATTTCGACCAAACGTTTTCGTACGCTTTACGCGCAGCTTTTACCGCTTTGTCAACATCCGCTTCGTTTGCGTGTGCTACTTCAGCGAGAACTTTATCCGTTGCAGGATTAGAAGTTTGAAAATATTTTCCGGAAGCCGGAGCTACAAACTTCCCGTCGATGTAAAGCTCGTAACGCTCTTTTAGTTTCACATGGCTCGTACTCTCAGGGCTTGGACTGTAATCCCATCCACCGTTGAAATCGAAAGTTACTGTCTTATCTTTTTTTGCCATAATCTTGTTTTTTCCTCCCTTTGGAGGGGACTGAGGGGGGATTAATCTATCGAAAAATAATCTGCGCTTTGGTAATGACCGGTTTGTTGTTTTACCAATTGCATTAGTACATCATTTGCCAATGAGCTTGCCCCGAAACGGAACCATTCATTGTTCAACCATTCGTTGCCAAGCGTTTCTTTTACCATCACTAAATTGTGAAGCGCCAGTTTTGAAGAAGATATTCCACCGGCCGGCTTCATTCCCACCTTCACACCGGTTTTGTTATAGAAATCTCTAATCGCGCAAAGCATAGTATATGTTACCTGCATTGTAGCAGCGGGTTGAATTTTTCCTGTTGAGGTTTTGATAAAATCTGCTCCTGCGTACATTGCAATGTCACTTGCTCTGCGCACCTGGTCAAGCGAAGCCAATTCTCCGGTTTCCAAAATCACCTTTAAACGTGCTTTTCCGCATGCTTCCTTAATAGTTGCAATTTCATCGAATACGAAATTGTATTCTCCGGCAAGGAATTTTCCACGGGAGATCACCATGTCAATTTCATCAGCCCCGTT
>Ga0307408_100000553_pt1 | contig 32295 bp, 23 predicted proteins | sample 322Cmetagenome_FD_202116 | JGI IMG/M metagenome (GOLD analysis project Ga0307408, IMG submission 202116) | Maize rhizosphere microbial communities from greenhouse at UC Davis, California, United States - 322HYB-C-3 | ecosystem: Host-associated > Plants > Roots > Rhizosphere > Soil | place...
ATCATTTCCATAAGATTTAAGTCATGGAAATATAACTCATCATCAATTACTTCAAAACCTTCCTGTGGAAAGCCAACGCTGAGGTCAATGAATTCTTCGTAACTCTGCATTTATATAGTTAAAATGTGGGTTTATTGTAACTCTTTGCTTTCTATGATGATTACAAAAAAGTTCATTTTTAATGTGCGAAAATAAATAAAAAATGTATTCGAATGTGTGAAATGTTTTGCCTTTGAAGAAGAGAAAGTGTAAAGTTGTAACCGTCTGCTATTTAGTTTGTTACGGTTGGATTCAACAGTGGTATTACTAGGATATAAGGCATTCCAATAGTTGCCGGCAATTAAAAATCTGAGAAAAGAGAGGAATTGCAGCTCAGTCCAAGCTGTTTATTCCTACGAGTCCTGTTGTTCTAAAATATAGATATCATGTTTTTTTAATGGAATTTTTTGCAGTTCCTGAGTGGTATTTACCCAGATTAATCTCTTTTTAAGGTCGATGTCTACTACCAGGGCAACTACGCCATTCCACAGTATTAAGTCCTCAGGTTTGGGAATACGGTTATCTACTTTTACTAAGCTCATTTAGATGTGCTTTTTGTCAAAAACGATGCAAAATTAAGATTTGGGCGAAAAGAAAACTAAATGAAATGGAATTTAATAATAATTATTCTGAAAAGGCTTGAAATACAGTGGATTATGTATTGTTTTAGGGGTGGTGCCCGTCAACTTGAATCAGGTGTGTGTTGGCTCCCAAAATATGAACGATTTCTTATATGATTTAAGAAATTGCTCCGCTTGCTCTATAAACAATATAACCTTGAAGATTTCTTTCACTGCTCTACCACTCAGCGCCGGCTCAGATTCGACTTGGCTTCGAATGCTTTTCCACCGGGCTTCGGAAGGGCTTCGAGCATTGATTAAGTCTTTATCGACTTTTCATCGAGTGTAGCCGAACAAAAGTCGATAAAAATGCGAAGCGCACTCGATATACAATGGAAGCTTTCTTGAACACAGTTCGAAGGGATCTCGAAGAGTTATGCCTTCAGGCAGCCTTCAGAGTGCCTGAAGTGTCGAAGGTGTTTCGAATGAAAATCTTGATTAAAAAAGAAAAGCCTTTAAATCTTCAGATTTAAAGGCTTTTCTTTTGGTCGGGGTGGCAGGATTCGAACCTACGACCTCCACATCCCAAATGTGGCGCGATACCGGGCTACGCTACACCCCGATCGGTATCTTTGTTACCAGAAACGAAGATAATGTCCTTTGTTTTTGGTGGTGCAAATATAGCGTTTTTCTAAGTGTAGTAAAATTTTAATTGCAATTAAATGGTGGCGTGTTGTTAACTGTATGAAACATAGGTAAATAAATTTATTTTGTTTTTCCTCATCAGCAGGAAACTAGCACGAATCTCTTTTTAAAAGCAAAATAGCCGCCTAAAAAGGCAGCTATTTATTGGTTTATATATATGTATATAGGTTTCTTTTTATAAGTTTTGGGTGTTTACTATTTTGCGCCCGCACCTGCCAGAACTGCTGCTGCAACGTCTGCTGCCGGAGTTAAGTAGGCTGCGTATGAGTAAGGAACAGTCATTCCAGGGTCTGCTGTGGTTACCTTTGGTGCACCGCTGGTTTTGAAGTAATTAGTGCTTACTTTACTTACATAACCTACATTGCTGTCAATCTCAGTACGGATTGGGTTGCTTACGCTTTCGAAGTAGTTGTTTTCAACCATTACTTTTGATGCATAGCGAGAGCCTACTGAGTAACCGCTGGTAGTTGCGCTCTTTAAATAATAGTTGTTAAATAAATGCGCTGTGCTATAGATGAACGCCGGGCCTCTTTCTGCAAGGTTATTGAAAAAGTTGTGGTGGTAAGTTATATGCAGTTTGTTTGTGCCCACATCTGAAGTACCTCCCACGAATGAGCCTTTCCAGCTGTTCATTAATTTAGACCATGATATTGTAACGTAGTCAGACTGTTTGGAGATGTCAATTAAACCATCATAGTATTCCCAGTCAGAGTGCAGTAAATCTGCAGAAAGCTCGCAATGGTCAATCCATACATGGTCAGCATATTTTAAGCCGATACAGTCGTTATCACCACCGCCTGTTGCCGGGTCTACCTGACGTACATATTGGATTTTTAAGTTCTTGATAATAACGTTCCTAACATAGTCGCTGGTGCTTGTTCCGAATAATCGCAAGCCTACGCCGTTAAGGGTTGCTCCACTTAATCCCACAATGGTTTTGTTTGATTTTACAACCACGCTGCCAGTGCCTGTAATGGTACCAGAAACCTGGATAATCATTGGAGAGGTAGATGCCGCAGCGTTTTTTAGGGCCGCTAAAGTTGTAACTGTTACTGTTTGGCCACCCGCACCACCGGTTGTTAGTCCATTAACTGCTGCATAACCAACCAGGTCAAAAGCAGAAACTGGTGGAGCAACCGGGTCTAAAGAATAAGTATATTTTCTTCCGTTAGTACGCGGGTCTGTATTATCTGAGGCAGAAAAATACAAATCAGTTCCCCAGTGGCTAAATTTGCCTTTTCCTATAGTTCTAATGTCTGCATGTGGCGTATGAGCAGGCCCGATTTCTACACCGTTTTCGAAAATTCTTACAGTAGAGATAGTAAGTTGAGCGTTAGAGTCGCCGGTTACTCCAAAATTTGCTTTTATAGTGTAGCAGTATCCTGCATCTTTTACTGCACTGGTTGTATTTAATGCAATTTCATTAACAGCTGACGCTGCAGCAGAAATTTTGCTATCAGCAGCTATTTCAACAGCCGGCTGAATTTCTTCCTGGCTGTCTTTTTTGCATTGGCTAAACATTACTACTGATAATGCTAATAAACTCATTGAAACTTTGCTTCTTAAATTAACTTTTCCCTTCATATCGTATCGTGCTATTGTTAAAAATTATGCCCTTTGTAACGGGCTCAGATTAGCAAAGGATACGCTGCTACACAGTTGCAAAAGTTAAAAATTTTGTTATGAGTTGAATATAAGAAGTGCAAGTAGACCTTTTTTTGTAACCATTTTTTTTAAGTAAAGGCTCGATTTGTTATACTTTAACTTATTTAATTTCTTTAAAGTTAAATAAAGTAAGTTTATAAGATTTTGCCTTTATCGCTTTCAGGCGTTTTTACTCTGGATAGAATCTTCGAAAAAAAATAAGAACTTTATTTCTCCTTGTGTGTAGTGAGAAATAAGTTTACTGATTTGAAGGTTAAATCTGTACATTTTAAATGATTTATTGTCTTTTTTTTGTCATAATAACCAAGTCATAATAAGAAAAATTCTGAGATTTAATTTTTTTTGAAAAAAAGTTGAAAATTTTCTATGAATTACGGATTAGAAAAGCTATAAAAAGGTAGTAAAGATGAAAGTTCTAGAATGGTGCTGGAAGTTCGGGATGGAACGGTGTTATTAAGTTAAGTGGTTGGTGGGGACACCAAACACGGAGGACTCCCGGTGCTGGCATCCCCACCAACACCTCTATGCGCCAACTTAATAGCATTGAGGATGGAACAAGGGGAAGGATGTTTTTTTATGATGGCTAAATGTAAAGTGTCCTCCCGAATCCTGTAATCATTTGACTGAAATAAGTTGAGAAGCACTCAGTTTTACCGCCGAACCCTCTACAAATTGCGCTGAGTGAGGGCTGGCATATAGGTAAGGTGCAAAACTTAGCGGGTAGACATCTTCAAAACGGATATCGACATTGAACGATTGTAACTCATAACTGGCCCAGCGCGGGTGATTTAGCCTGTATTCAATAGTATGGTCATTGTACCATGTATTATACCCCCAATAATGTTCTGCAATAAATTCATCCAGAGTTCCCGGCTCAATAGGTTTGGGAGTGAGGCCAGCAACTGCAGTAATACCATTCCATCGCTTTTTACAATTGAAGGCATATAGTGCATTGAGATAGTCGCCGTCTTTTTTGAATTCGCATTTCATGGGCATACTGGTGTATTTCTCACGCATGAGCATGTTAGCCAAGTGTTTAAAGAATGGTTTAGGTACAAATTCGCTGATAAACATCACGCCTCTTCGCCAGGTGTCTCCAGTTTTATATACTACGTAAAATCGAAGGTTAAATTCTTGAAAGCGTTTATGAAATGGCAATGGGATACCGGAGATGCAAGTATTTAGAAACTGGAACCCGGCAAGGCTAACCAAGCATTCTCCTTTGTAAAGGTCCAGTTCTGTTTTTAAAGGAATATACGGTTTTAGGATTTCCGGAGGGACGCTATAGTTTATGAATATTATTTTACGCCATTCTGCCGAAAGAAATAAAGGAGACATGTTGTATGATTTTAACTGAATGTACCTGAGTTACGCAGCCATTCAGCGGATTAAGAAATAACACTGTTTATCTTTATTCTGTTTCTTATTAAAATTTGTGTCTTCTAAGTTGTTGATATATAGGTTTTTATGTAGATCTATCCGATGGTTTCATTTATTGTAAGCCCGATGTTAAAAAAGCCAGAAACGTACAGCACACTATAATAATACCAAATAAAAAGTATTATTGTATTTAAAGGCCTTGCGTCTTATCAAGGCCCGGCGAGAACTCATACTGATCATAACTTATACATTAGATGTTAAAAAGAATTGCAATTCTGTTTTTAGCCTTATTATTAAATGCCAGCTTACTTTTGGCACAGTCTAAGAAAAGAAAGAAAGCCCCTCAGACTCCCATCCCGGTAACTGCGCCCGTAAATGGAGCTCCGGCAAATCCCAATCCTGTAAACAAAAACCAGCAGTCGGCACCTAAACCATATTCGCAGGTAATTACCAGTAAAGCAAAAACCGACGATGGCTTTTTCAAGGTACATTTAATAGAAGACAAATATTTTTTCGAATTACCCGATTCTCTTCTTAAGCGGGATATTTTAACTGTAAACCGTATAAGCAAGGCAGCGGCAGGGGTAAGGTCAAACATGTCGGGTTATGCCGGCGACCATATCGGTGATAACGTTATCCGTTTTGAAAAAGGCCCTGGGCATAGGATTTTTTTAAAAAGCATTTCTTTCAGCGAACGCTCATCAGACACTACCGGGATGTTTCACTCTGTTCTTAATTCCTCTGTTCAACCAATTGTAGCGGCTTTCGATATCAAGGCTTATGGAAAAGATTCGGTTACCAAGGCAAGAACATCGGTGATTGATATTACTGATTATTTAAACAGCGATAATGATATCTTCTTTTTTGATCAGGGAGCCAAAAAGAACCTCCTTTTAGGGAATATGGTTACCGACCGCTCTTATATAAGTAAGGTAAGGGCATTTAAAACTAATATAGAAGTAAGAACAGTAAAAACCTATTTGAAGTCTTCCGGAACTGCTGCTCCTGGTGTAACTGTCTCAACTAGCCCGGTTACGTACGAACTTAACAGCTCAATAGTATTGTTGCCTAAGGTGCCGATGAAGCCAAGGCAATTTGATCCGAGGGTAGGATTTTTCGCTACCGGCTATGTTGACTTTGATATAAATCCGCAGGGTGTAAAAGAAGTATCGATGATTACGCGGTGGAGGTTAGAGCCTAAACCAGAAGATATTGAAAAATACAAAAAAGGCGAACTGGTAGAACCAGCCAAGCAAATTGTGTTTTATATAGACCCGGCAACTCCTAAAAAGTGGGTTCCTTATTTAATACAAGGCGTAAATGATTGGCAGCAGGCATTCGAAAAAGCCGGTTTTAAAAATGCAATTATTGCCAAAGAGGCGCCCAAAGATTCTACCTGGAGCATAGATGATGCCAGCCATAATGCTATTGTCTACAAGCCGTCGGATATTCCTAACGCTTCGGGCCCTCACGTCCACGATCCCAGGAGCGGCGAAATTATAGAGACCCATATTAACTGGTATCACAATGTGATGAGCCTTGTTCGTAACTGGTATCTGGTTCAAGCTGCCGCCGTTGATGTACGTGCCCGAAAGATGCAGTTTGATGATGATTTAATGGGAGAGCTTATCCGCTTTGTGTCTTCGCATGAAGTTGGCCATACTTTAGGGCTTCGCCACAACTTTGGAGCTTCATCAACGGTTCCTGTAGAAAATTTAAGGAATAAGAAATGGGTTGAAGCAAACGGGCACACACCTTCAATTATGGATTATGCCCGTTTTAATTATGTAGCTCAACCAGAAGATGGTATTTCACAGAAAGGCATGTTTCCTAAAATTGGCGATTATGATAAATGGGCAATTGAGTGGGGCTATAAATGGATGCCTGAGTACAAAACTCCCAAAGAGGAAAGTGCGGCTTTAAATAAAATGATAATAGAGCGGATCGGAGCAAATAAACGCCTATGGTTTGGTATCGAATCCGACTCCAACGATCCGCGAAGCCAAAGTGAGGACCTTGGCAATAATGCCATGATTGCAAGCGCTTACGGAATCAAAAATCTGAAACGAATTCTGCCGAATATCGCCACATGGACAAAAGAGCCTAACGAGGGTTATGCTAACGCGAAAATGTTGTATGGCGAAGTGATTAACCAGTATTTCCGTTATATGGGCCATGTAAGTAAAAATATAGGCGGGGTTTACAATACGCCAAAAACTGTGGAAGAAAAAGGCAGCGTTTATAAACCCGTACTAATGACAGTGCAGAAAGAGGCGCTTTCTTTCTTAAACCGCGAGTTGTTCAAAACTCCACAATGGCTGGTAAATAAAGAACTGATCGGATACACCGGGTCGGATGCAGTTACCACTATAAAAAATATTCAGGTTAGTGTGCTGTCGCGGATATTGAGTACTAATAACCTTATGAAATTGATTAACTCGAACGAATTATATGGAGAAGGCAGCTTTTCAGCTCTCGGTTTGTTTGCCGGATTAAAAAGTGGTGTCTGGACAGAACTAAACTCTGCTTCTTCTATTGATTTGTACCGAAGAAATCTTCAGAAGGCATATATTAATAGTATGGAGGCTTTATTGAAGGAGCCAGCAAGTACAGGCCTGCTTAGGTTGAATGCAGTGGACCCATTTTCAACCGATATCTCCAGTATCGTGAGGGCTCACCTCAATGAGTTAAAAAGCGATGTTAACAGGGCAATTCCCAAGTCATCAGGCATTACAAAATACCATTTGCAAGACATTGCCATCAAAATAGATAATGTTCTGAAAGGAAAAGAATCCTAAAAGAAGCTTGAAAAATGATAAGGGTTGCTACAAGAGCAGCCCTTTTTTGTTTTATTCTTTATGTATATCTGCCAATAACAAATCGGCTGAAAATTGTTTAATAAGCAAGCTGGCTGCAGGCTGATTCTGAATAAAGGATAGCGGGCAATGTCATTAACTTAAGGATTTAGAAATGCGCCATAGGTGCAAAATGTCGGTAGGAAATTTAATTGTGAATGTTTTTTCGTGCCGTAGGGGGAATTTATAACGGCCTATTTTTTTCTACCGACATTTAACCCCGATGGGGTTGTTGTCCTTAAGTTAATGACATTGGGATAGCGGGCTTATCTTCTATAAATCACAATTCAAAATTTATACAAGTATGGTTAAAGGATTTTTTAAAGTACCGTTCCCCAAAAATGAGGAAGTGCTTCAATATGCGCCGGGCAGTATTGAAAGGCGTAATCTGGAAACAGCAATTGTAAAAGCTTACGAGTCCGAGGCTGATATTCCAATGTATATAGGGGCTGATGAAGTGCGGACTGAAAACAAAATCAAAATAAGTCCACCCCATAATCATGAGCATATTCTGGGCTATTTCAATCGTGGCGATAAAAAACATGTAAAGATGGCTATTGACGCTGCATTGGCTGCCAAGGAAGAATGGGAGAAACTTTCCTGGGAGCACCGGGCGGCAATATTTTTAAGGGCAGCCGACTTAATTGCTGGGCCGTACCGTTTTGAGTTAAATGCTGCCACAATGCTGGGGCAATCGAAAACTGCCTATCAGGCAGAAATTGATTCAGCTTGCGAGTTAATAGATTTTTTGCGCTTTAACGTAAGTTATATGGCTGAAATTTACAATCAGCAGCCGCCTGTTTCGCCGGTGGGCAACTGGAATAGGGTAGAACACCGGCCGCTCGAAGGATTTGTTTTCGCATTAACGCCTTTTAACTTCACCGCTATAGCGGGAAATCTGCCCTCGTCTGTGGCCTTGATGGGCAACGTTGTGGTTTGGAAGCCTGCAGATACCCAGATATTTGCTGCGGCCCTAATCATGAAAATTTTTAAAGAAGCAGGGTTGCCTCCGGGAGTCATTAATCTGATTTACGTAGAGGGACCGGTTGCCGGTGATGTAATTTTCAGCCATCCGGATTTCGCTGGGATTCATTTTACGGGTTCAACCAAGGTGTTTCAGAATATCTGGCAGACGATAGGAAATAATATTCATAAGTACAAAAGCTACCCTCGCATTGTTGGTGAAACCGGCGGTAAGGACTTTATATTGGTGCATTCCTCGGCAGATGTTGAAGTAGCTAGTACAGCGCTACTTCGTGGAGCGTATGAATATCAGGGCCAGAAGTGCTCGGCTGCTTCCAGGGCTTACCTGCCAAAATCCCTCTGGCCCCAGATAAAGGAAAATTTATTGCGAGACCTTGCCGAGATTAAGACCGGGCCAGCGGAAGATTTTTCGAATTTTATTAATGCGGTGATTGAGGAAAAAGCTTTCGATAAGATTGTTGCTTATATAGAAGCCGCTAAAAACAGTCCCGATGTTGAAATTATTGCCGGCGGAAGCTATGATAAATCTAAAGGCTATTTTATACCGCCGGTGCTTCTTCAGGCTAAAAATCCTCAATACGTTACAATGTGCGAGGAAATTTTCGGCCCTGTTCTTACCGTATATATATATCATGATGATGAGTTTGACGATATTTTAAACACGGTTGATTCAACTTCACCTTATGCTTTGACAGGTGCTTTTATTGGTAACGATAGATATGCAATCGAAAAAGCGTCATATGCCTTACGGAATGCAGCCGGCAATTTTTACATTAATGATAAATGTACTGGCGCGGTGGTGGGGCAGCAGCCTTTCGGTGGTGCCAGGGGCTCTGGCACTAACGACAAAGCGGGCTCGATGATTAATCTTTTGCGTTGGGTGTCTCCAAGAGCTATTAAAGAAAACTTTAATCCTCCCAAAAACTATCAATATCCATTTTTAAAACCCGGCCTTTAACTCAATGTCATTTAGCCGATAATTTCTTTTAACCCAAAACTTAAAGATGTATACACTAAAAGATCAATTAGCAAAGGAATTACAGCTAATAGAAGAGGCAGGCTTATATAAAAAGGAACGAATAATAACTTCTAAACAAGGCGCAGCAATAGTGGTGCAGGGAGGCCAAGAGGTTATAAATTTTTGCGCAAATAATTACCTCGGCTTGTCTTCACATCCGAAAGTGATTGAGGCAGCAAAGAACGTCCTTGATAACAGGGGCTACGGGCTTTCGTCTGTCCGGTTTATCTGCGGTACTCAGGATATTCATAAGGAACTGGAGGCAAAGCTTTCTGCTTTTCTTGGCACAGAAGACACAATTTTATATGCAGCTGCCTTTGATGCAAATGGTGGAGTTTTCGAGCCATTGTTTTCAGTGGAAGATGCGATAATTTCTGATGAGCTAAATCATGCTTCTATTATAGATGGTGTTCGGTTATGTAAGGCACAAAAATATCGCTACAGGCATGATGATATGGACGATTTGGAAGAGAAACTAAAAGAAGCCCAATCCCAGCGGCACCGTATTATCGTTACCGACGGAGCTTTTAGCATGGATGGTACTATTGCTCAACTGGATAAGATATGCAGCCTGGCGGATCAATATGCTGCCATGGTAATGGTTGATGACAGCCATTGTACCGGCTTTATCGGCAAAACCGGAAGGGGGACGCATGAGCACCACAATGTGATAGATAAAGTAGATATCATTACCGGAACCCTTGGAAAAGCTCTTGGAGGAGCGTCGGGAGGATTTACTTCGGGCAGAAAAGAAATTATTGATTTATTAAGACAGCGCTCTCGGCCTTACCTCTTCTCAAACACCTTGGCCCCAGCTATCACTGGGGCATCCATTGCAGTTTTGGATATGCTAAGCCATTCAACCGCACTTCGGGATAAGTTGGAGAAAAATACTGTTTATTTTAGGCAAAAGATGACAGAAGCTGGTTTTGATATAAGGACAGGTACTCACCCTATAGTTCCGGTAATGCTTTATGATGCCAGGTTAGCCCAGCAGTATGCTGCCCGCATGCTCGAAGAAGGCATTTATGTGATAGGGTTTTATTATCCGGTTGTTCCAAAAGATAAAGCAAGAATACGGGTGCAATTATCGGCAGCCCACGAAACCGAACACTTAGACAAAGCAATTGATGCCTTTATAAAAGTGGGTAAAGGCCTTGGAGTTCTCAAATAGTGGCTTTTTCTATTTCTGTCAGCAAAAAAAAATATCTGTACTTTGAGTATGGTTTAAAGTTTTTAGGTGTCTTAGTGTATTAAGCACACAAAAGTTTTTTCTTGTGTATGAGATTTAGGTATAAAAAGCTGATACTTGCTTTTTATACCTCGTTAACCACTTAAATAAATATGCCTAAAAAAGTTAATTCCATTAATTTCCTGAAAAAGAATGCCAGCAAATTGATAGCTGCGGCATTAGCCTTTAGTTCTTTGTTACCGCTTTCGGTAAATGCACAAAATCCGGCGAAATTCTTTGACAAAAAAGACGTGATGCAGGTGGGTAGTTACTACTATCCAGAACAATGGCCCGAATCTAATTGGGAAAGAGACATTAAAAAGATGTCTGAACTTGGATTTGAGTTTACACACTTCGGCGAATTCGCCTGGTCTACTCTAGAGCCTGAAGAAGGCAAGTATAATTTTGAATGGCTGGATAAATCCATTGCCCTCGCGGAAAAATATAAGTTAAAAGTTGTTTTATGTACCCCAACGCCAACGCCTCCGGCTTGGTTAACGCAAAAACATCCTGATGTATTAATGGTAAATGGGTCCGGCCGGGTTATTCAGCATGGGGCACGCCAACAAGCATCCTGGTCAAGTAAGGTGTATTGGGATTATGTAGATAAAATGGTAACGCTACTTGCCAAACGTTACGGAAATAATAAAACCGTTTGGGGATGGCAAATAGACAATGAGCCTTCACATTATGGCGACGCATACGACTATAGCGAAAATGCGCAGGCTTCATTCCGCCGCTGGCTGGAAAATAAATACAAAAGTATTGATACTCTTAATAAAGTATGGGGCAATGCTTTCTGGAGCCAGTCATACAATAACTTTGGCCAGGTGCGCATTCCCAACCCAAAAGAGTTGGTGCAGCAGGCTAATCCGCATGCAATGCTGGACTTTAAACGTTTTACGGCTGATGAGGCTGCCAGCTTTGTGGTAAGGCAGAAAGATATTTTACGCAAGTATGTACAGCCTAACCAATGGATAACTACTAACCTTATGCCTACTTATTCGCCGGTAGATCCACTAAGAATGAAGGCATTGGATGTGCATAGTTATACAAAATACCTGGTAGCCGGCTATGATGCCGGACATGGAGAGCAAGGCTTCAGAATGGGTTTTTCTAACAGCATAGGTATATCCAATGATTTGTTCCGGTCAATAAATGGCTTAAGTGGCGTTATGGAGTTGCAGCCAGGCCAGGTAAACTGGGGGATTTTCAACCCTCAAACTATGCCTGGTATTGTACGTCTGTGGATGTATCATGTAATGGCGGGCGGCAATAAATTTGTTTGTAACTACCGTTTCAGGCAGCCATTATCTGGCGGCGAGCAATATCATTATGGAATTATGAAAACCGATGGTATTTCCGTTAGCCGCTCTGGAGATGAATATGTAAAAGTTATCAAAGAACTTAAAGGCCTTCAAAAAGAAATCAATCCGGATGCAAAACTGCCAGCAGTTATGGCTCAGCGTAAAACGGCAATTTTATACAGCCCTGATAGCCGCTGGGAGACGGAATATCAGCCACAAACTAATCAATGGAAGTACACGGACCACATGGAGCGTTATTATGATGGCTTAAAATCTTTAGGCGCCCCGGTTGATGTGATTGATGAATCGAAAGACTTTTCGGCATATCCATTTTTAGTAGTGCCAGCCTACCAGTTATTGGATAACAATTTGGTAGCACGTTGGAAAAAATACGTAGAAGGCGGAGGGCACCTGGTGCTTACTTGCCGTACTGGCCAAAAAGACCGCGAGGCTCATTTATGGGAAGCTTCCTTCCAGAAGCCAATTTTGGACCTGATTGGGGCAAAAGAGATATACTTTGATATGCTTCCATCTGGATTAATGGCTAAAGTAGGTATGGGCGGTAAAGAGTTTAGCTGGAATAATTGGGCTGATATTGTAGAGCCTTCTAATGCAAGTGTTTGGGCTAGTTATAACGACCAATTTTACAAAGGAAAGGCTTCGATTATTCACCGCAAAGCTGGCAAAGGTTCTGTGACTTATATCGGTGCTGACACGGACAACGGCCAACTGGAAAAAGAAACCCTGAAGAAGCTATTCGGCGAGGCAAAGGTGCCAACGCTTTCCTTGCCGGAAGGCTTATTGGTTGAATACCGAGACGGACTATGGTTTGGATTAAATTATTCATCAAGCACTCATCAGGTGCCAATGGGTGATAATGCGAAAATTTTAATAGGACAAAAAAGCTTAAATCCAGCAGAAGTTGTGATCTGGAAGGAGTAAAGATTTACAGTTAATTGTTTAAGAATTTATCAACATTAAGCGGGCCATCGGCCCGTTTTTTGTTTATTTAGAAAAAATTTACCTATAAAACCGGAACTTTTTACCTTATTTCCAGTACACTGTAACTCGTTTGCACAATTATTAAATTGTAAACAAATTTTGACTTATTTGGGAATATAAGAAAAGGTATAAATACCTAAGTTTGTAATTATGAGAAGGATACTAATAATGGATGATGATGAGGCCATTCTTGAAATGGCAAAGGAGGCTTTGAGTTATGAGAATTTTCATGTGAAAACAATTAACACCAGTAAAAATGCTATCCATGAAATTTTGGAATACAAGCCAGATGTTATTCTTTTAGATTATTTGGTTGGCGAGATAAACGGAGGCGAGATTTGTCACCAAATTAAAGTGAATGAGTTAACGAAACATATCCCGGTGATAATTATGTCGGGTTTTCCACGAGTGTTTGAATCACTGGGAAATTATGGCTGCGATTTCTTCATCTCTAAACCTTTTGATTTATACCATCTTTTAAAAACGATAGATGCCTGCCTGGTTAAAGCAACGGCATAGATAAAACTTAACTATAGATATTTAACGCCCCCGGCAAAAGCCGGGGGCGTTTTGGCTTTGGGGGCTTAAGTATTTTTGGTGATTTGTAAAATATTTCGGTAATCTTGTTGATAATGAGAAAATTAGATCGAATTTTATTCCCTCTAAAACAATCTTGCTGCTATTTTTCTTATAGTAAAATAAACATATTTATATAGCTGGCCAATACCTAGCAGAAGGGAGTTACCATGGGAAAAGTTTGGAACATCTTGCAAAATAAACCCGGTAATACTTTCTCAATTTCTCCAGAATACACAGTTTATGATGCCCTAGAATTAATGTGCCATAGAAATATAGGTGCGTTACTGGCTACGCGTAATGGTAAATTGGTGGGGATTTTTACAGAAAGAGATTACGCCCGTAAAGTGATACTACAGGGGAAATCATCAAAGGATACCCTTGTAGGTGAAATAATGGATGACCATCCAGTTACCGTCACATCTAACACTACCATTGAAGATTGCATGAAATTGATGACTAACAAGTTCATCCGGCATTTGCCTGTGGTGGATGATGGCGTAATTGCAGGCATTATCTCCATAGGTGATGTAGTTAAATTTATTATCGATGAACAACGGTTCATCATAGAAAATTTAGAGCATTATATCACCGGCCAGCCAGAATAATTCTACCTGCTCTGCCCATCAGGCTTCTAAATAGTTGACTACCTTCAATATGAATGCGCACGAAGCACATACAGCCGCTAGTCCATTATGGCCCTTTTGGGTTTACGGGGCTTTGGTGCTTATAGCTATAACTGCCATTATCACGATATCCTACTTTCTTGGCCAACGGCATAAAGAAAGGGCAACGGGACAGCCTTACGAATCGGGAATTGTTGGTACAGGAGAAACCCGGATACGGTTTTCGGCTCAGTTTTACCTGGTAGCCATGATGTTTGTGATTTTTGACGTGGAAGCCGTGTTTATAGTGCTTTGGGCATTGGCTTTTAAGGATTTAGGATGGTCCGGATACTTTGCCATGCTGGTATTCATCGCTTTGTTAGCGGCAGTACTGGTTTACGAGTGGGTGATCGGAGCCTTAGATTTCGGACCCAATGGCAAAAAAATATTAAAAGCATATCATCAGCTAAAAGCTAAAAAAGATTCAATATGAAATGGTGGCTAAGCAAAGCGGATTCTCCAGAGGCAGTTGTTAAAGGAAACAGCTCTTACGAGGAAATCATGAAGCAAAGCATCATGCTGTCGACTGTTGAAGGCCTTTTAGCCTGGGGGCGAAAAAACTCTATGTGGCCCTTCCATTTTGGTTTATCATGCTGTTTTGTGGAGATGGCTACCAGTATAACCAGTAAGTACGACGTGGCTCGTTTTGGGGCAGAAGTAATCAGAGGTACTCCTCGGGAGGCTGATGTAATGGTTATTGCCGGAACCGTTTTTGTTAAAATGGCACCGATTATAAAACGTCTTTACGAGCAGATGATGGAACCACGTTGGGTAATTTCCATGGGCTCGTGTGCAAATTCTGGCGGGATGTATGATATCTACAGCGTGGTACAAGGAGTAGATAAATTTTTACCGGTTGATGTCTACGTACCAGGCTGTCCGCCAAGGCCAGATGCTTTTATGTATGGACTTACGTTGTTGCGGGATAAGGTGGGAATGGAAAAGAGGCCACTAAGCTGGGTGCTTGATGATCAGGGCGTGGTGATGCCTGATAAAGTGTCTATCAAAGATTTAAAACGGGATGAACGTAAATCGCAAAGCAATTATCTACCTCCCGATCAGATATTTTAGTACCTCCAGATAATAATTAAAAACTCTATAAAGCATGGACAATGATTCAAGCTTGGTTAATGAACTGGTTCAGCATTTTGGCGAATCGGTTAGCCCTCAGCAAGCCAGTGCTGACGGGATACCTTGCTTGTGGGTTGGCCAAGAAAGAATTGTAGAGCTCCTTAGCTTTCTTAAACATCAGGCGAAGCCACCATTTTTATTCCTTTATGATTTATGTGCTATTGATGAGCGGGTTAAAGCATCCGGAAATGGCGTTGCTTCATCGGGCTTTACCCTTGTTTATCATTTGTTTTCATACGATAGAAATAGTTTTATCAGGATAAAAGTTGCCCTGGAAGGGGATTTCCCGTCTTTGCCATCCATTTCTTCGCTTTGGAAAAATGCCGACTGGTACGAGCGGGAAGTATACGATATGTTCGGCATCCGCTTCGAAGGGCATCCGCATTTACAGAGAATTTTGATGCCTTTAACCTGGCAGGGCTATCCGCTAAGAAAAGAGCATCCCGCAAGGGCTACAGAAATGGGCCCTTTTAAATTATGGGATGAAAAAGTGGATGCCGAGCAAGCTGCTATGGAATTTAAGCCGGAAGACTGGGGCATGAAAAGAAGCAGCGAGGATGCCGATTTCATGTTCCTGAACCTTGGCCCACAGCACCCCGGCACTCATGGAGTGCTGCGTATAATTCTTCAATTAGATGGCGAGGATATTGTTGATGCCGTACCCGAAATTGGTTTTCACCACCGCGGTGCAGAAAAGATGGGAGAACGGCAGTCCTGGCATTCTTATATACCCTATACCGATCGAATAGATTACCTCGGCGGAGTGATGAACAACCTGGCGTACTTACTTGCAGTTGAAGAGCTTGCGGGTATTGAGGTGCCCGAACGGGCAAAAGTAGCCAGGGTTATGCTTTGCGAACTCTTCCGTATTTCAAGTCATTTGGTTTGGTACGGCACTTTCGCGCAGGATTTAGGCCAGCTTTCGCCGGTGTTTTACATGTTTACCGACCGTGAAAAGGTTTTTGACATAGTGGAGGCAGTTTGCGGTGCCCGAATGCATCCTAACTGGTTCAGAATTGGCGGCCTTGCTCAGGATTTGCCTCAGGGCTGGGATAAGCTGGTATCCGATTTTGTTTCCTACTTCCCCAAAAGATTAAAAGAATACCAGCAGATGGTAATGCAGAACAGCATTTTTAAAGCCCGTACCGTTGGCATTGGAATTTACACTCTTGAGGAGGCAATAGAGTGGGGAGTAACCGGACCTGGCTTAAGGGCTTGCGGGTTTGAGTGGGATTTTCGTAAAAAGCGGCCTTATTCGGGCTATGAGAATTTTGATTTTGAAATACCCATAGCTCAAAATGGCGATTGCTATGCCCGTGCCCAGGTACGGGTAGAAGAAATGTGGCAAAGCTTGCGAATAATTGAACAGTGCCTTAAAAATATGCCAGGCGGAGATTATAAGGCGACCCATCCCTTAACAACGCCTCCGATAAAAAAGCACACTATGGAGGATATTGAAACGCTTATTACCCACTTTTTGGGAGTAAGCTGGGGGCCGGTTATTCCACCGGGCGAAGCCATGAGTTGCATTGAAGCGACCAAGGGTTGCAATAGTTATTACCTGACCAGCGACGGCAACACGTCGCCTTACAGGGTGCGCATTCGAACGCCATCGTTCCCGCATATGCAGATGCTGCCTTATATCAGTAAAGGATATACGGTTGCCGATTTACTGTCAATTTTAGGAAGTATGGATTACGTTTTGGCAGATATAGACAGATAAATTAATCCAGGAACAGGAGGATATGGCCATGATAAAGACTTACGGATTAACCCACATAGCACTTTTAGTTAACGACGCGCAAAGGTCGTTTGATTTTTACCATAAAATTTTTGGAATCAGGGAAATGTACCGTTCAGAAGGTTTTATTCAAGCCCAAACTCCGCATACTCACGATATTTTGGTGTTTGAAGAGGTATCAGAAGATCGCGGGCATAGAAGCAATATTCTTCACTTTGGCTTTAGGCTGATAAGGGACGAAGACATTAATGATATAGTGAAAGAGATTGAGGCTGCAGGCGGCAAAATCAGCAGCCGCGGAGAGTTTTGCCCGGGAGAGCCTTACGTGTTTTTCAGCGACCCCGATGGCAACGAGGTGGAGGTATGGTATGAGAAACTACCATTAGAGCAAACGACTTTTATTTAGCTGTGAGTTATGAGCTTTGAGCTATGAGCTGTTAGCAATTAGCTATGAGGTGTGAGCTATGAGCTTTGAGGTGTGAGCAGTGAGGAGTGAGCAATTAGCTATGAACTATCAGCTAACCGCTAATACCTAAAAAAAAATCGCATGGCAACCATAAACCATCAGTTAACACAGGAGGAAATGCAGGAGATAGAAAAAGAAATAGCCCTGGTTCCTACAAGAAAGGCGGCTTGTATTGAAGCGCTTAAGATTGTACAGCATCGTCGCCGGTGGATTTCTGATGAAAGCCTCCATCAAATAGCTGAGTTTTTGGAAATGTCGCCTGAGGAGTTGGATAGTGTGGCTACTTTTTACAACCTCATTTTCAGGAAACCGGTAGGCCGGAACGTAATTCTTCTTTGCGATAGTATTAGTTGCTATGTAATGGGGTACAGAGGCTTATATGAACAATTGCAGATCCGCCTGAATATAAAATTCGGGCAAACTACTAGTGATGATCGTTTCACCTTGCTGCCTAATGCCTGCCTGGGCACTTGTAATCATGCTCCGGCTTTAATGATTAATAACGATTTGTATCAGGATGTAACAGCAGATAAGCTGGATGAAATTCTAAAAGAATATCTCTAAACCATGGAAAGGCCTTTAACACAGCATATCAACTTAAACCGCGCTCCCTTGCACCTAAAGGAATATGAGCAGCGTGGCGGTTATGCGGCTGTGCATAAGGCATTGAAAACGATGGCACCGCCCGAGATAACGAAACTGGTTCAAGAATCAGACTTAAAAGGCCGTGGCGGGGCAGGCTTTAATACCGGCATGAAATGGAGCTTTGTACCTATGGAAGGCGAGGTACCTTTTCCAAAATATTTGGTGGCAAATGCCGATGAAATGGAGCCTGGCACATTTAAAGACCGGATGCTTCTGGAAGGGAATCCTCATCAGCTAATTGAAGGGATGATTGTTGCTGCCTACGCCATCCAGGCAAATATTTCCTACGTTTTTCTACGCTGGGCATATAAAAAGGCAGCCCGCCTACTTAGTCAGGCTATTGATGAAGCCTATCATTTTGGCTACCTGGGTAAAAACATTTTGGGCTCGGGTTTTAGCCTTGATATGCACATTCACACCAGCGTTGGCCGGTATATGTGTGGCGAAGAAACGGCCCTTTTAAATGCATTGGAAGGGAAGCGGGCTACGCCGAGGACAAAGCCGCCTTTTCCGCAGGTTAGTGGTTTGTTTGGCAAGCCAACCATTGTCAATAATGTAGAAACGCTTAGCAACCTGCCTCATATTGTAAACCATGGCGCAGCATGGTTTAAAGGCTTAAGTAAAAGCGAGGATGCGGGCACCAAGCTTTATGGCGTAAGTGGCAGGGTAAATAAGCCGGGATGCTGGGAATTACCCATGGGTACAACGGTCCGCGAACTGATCGAGGAGCATGCCGGCGGAATGAAAAGCGGTTACAAGTTTCGAGGGGTTTTGCCCGGCGGAGCCTCTACCGATTTCTTGGTTGAAGAGCACCTTGATGTTAAAATGGACTATAAATCTGTTATGGCGGCAGGCAGCAGGCTGGGTACCGGCACAATGGTAATTCTTGACGATAGAACCTGCCCGGTTGGATTTGTGCATAATCTGGAGCATTTTTTTGCGCAGGAAAGCTGCGGTTGGTGTACGCCCTGCCGGGAAGGATTGCCCTGGACAGAGCGAATCCTCCTTTCATTAGAGCAAGGAAATGGCCGCCCGGAAGATCTGGAGCTACTCGAAATACATACCCGCATGATGGCGCCCGGAAACACTTTTTGTGCATTGGCTCCTGGTGCAATGGAGCCTTTACAAAGCGCCCTTAAATACTTTAGAAATGATTTTGAACGGCATATAAACGAAAAATGTTGTCCCTGGAGGGTAAATACAGGCAATGGCTATCATTTACATAGATAACAAACCCTTTGAAGTGCAGGCAGGCAAAAACTTGCTTGAGACTTGTTTAAGCCTTGGCTTCAACTTGCCTTACTTTTGCTGGCATCCGGCAATGGGCTCGGTAGGTGCCTGTCGCCAGTGCGCTATAAAAGTTTTTAAAGATGCCGAAGACACCAGGGGAAGGCTGGTAATGGCCTGCATGGAGGGTGCCCGGGATAATTTGTATTTATCGGTTAACGATCCGGCAGCAAAAGCATTCCGAGCTGGCATCATTGAGCTGCTCATGACAAACCACCCGCACGATTGCCCGGTTTGCGATGAGGGGGGAAGTTGCCATTTACAGGATATGACTGTAATGACGGGGCATAATTACCGCCGTTATAATTTTCCTAAACGCACTTATAATAACCAGTATCTGGGCCCCTTCCTAAACCATGAGATGAACCGCTGCATTCAGTGTTACCGCTGTGTCCGATTTTATAAAGATTATGCCGGCGGCAAAGACCTGGACGTATTTGCGGCTCATAATAACGTGTATTTCGGCCGCGAAAAAGATGGCGTTTTAGAAAGCGAATTTAGCGGCAACCTTGCTGAAGTTTGTCCGACTGGAGTTTTTACTGACAAAACCCTAAAAGAACACTATACCCGCAAATGGGACTTAACAGCCTCACCGTCTATTTGCCAACACTGTAGCCTGGGTTGCAACGTTATTGCCGGTGAACGATATGGCGAATTGCGGCAAATTACCAACAGGTTTAATAGTGAAGTAAATGGCTATTTTATTTGTGACCGCGGCCGGTTTGGTTATGAATTTGTAAACAGCATAAATCGCATCACTCAGCCTCTAATTCGCGGAAACCATCCCGATGTGGTTAACAAAGAAACCCTGTTGGCAAAATTAGCCGATATCATTAATGGTGGGGAAGGGGTAATAGGAATTGGGTCGCCAAGGGCTTCGCTAGAATCCAACTTTGCATTGATGGAGCTTGTCGGCCAGGAAAATTTTTATCAGGGTATTTCGGAAACTGAGTCTGATTTAATGGCTCTTATACTTGATATCCTTAATTCCGGACAAATCCATACACCATCATTAAAAGAAGTAGAGGAGGCTGACTGTATTCTCATATTGGGCGAGGATGTTACCAATACAGCCCCGAGGCTGGCTCTATCCCTGCGGCAGGCAGTTCAAAACACTCCCCTGGAAAAAACGCAGGGGCTAAGCATACCTAGCTGGCATGACGCTGCCCGGCGGGAATTAATTCAACAGGAAAAAGAAGACTGCTTTATTTTCTATCCGGTGAAAACAAAACTGGACGAAATAGCTGCAAAAACATTCCATACAGCTCCAGACGACATTGCCCGGATAGGATACGCAATTGCCAACGTGCTTGACAATAATAGCCCCGCCGTCGATGATCTGGATGAGGAACCTGCCAAATTGATAAAAAGTATTGCTGCCAGCCTCAAATCGGCTAAGCGGCCGCTCATAATTACTGGTACAAGTTGTTTAAATCCGTCGGTTATTAAGGCCGCTTTTAACATCGCGGTAGGTTTAAAATTAGCAGAACGACGGACGGACCTGTGCTTTATTCTTCCACATTGCAATTCCCTAGGCTTGGCGCTATTAGGTGGTAAATCATACACTAAAGCTTTAGATAAAAATAATCCCAGAGCGGCAATCATTCTCGAAAATGATCTTTACAGAAGCGGATCTGAAGAAAATGTAAGTAAGTTTTTGCGTTCTTTCGAAAACGTAATAGCGCTAGACTATCTTAACAACTCTACTACTAACGCCGCAAACGTACTGATTCCGGCAGCCAGTTTTGCGGAAGGAGATGGGACATTAATCAATAACGAAGGAAGGGCGCAGCGATTCTTCCAGGTTTTTAGCCCGAAAAGCGAAAATGTGTTAGAGAGCTGGCGTTGGCTAAATGAAATTAGTTTGTTGAAGAATGGTGGAGTTACATGGCAATCTCCCGAAGAGGTGCTGGAAGCTTTAGTCAACAGTTATCCGCAATTCGCCGGAGTTGAAAAGGTCTCGCACCCTGCCGAATACCGCATTGCAGGGCAGAAAATTCCCCGCGAAACTCAGCGCTTCAGTGGGCGCACAGCAATTCTGGCGAATATCAACGTCAGTGAGCCAAAACCGCCTGAAGATCCTGACTCGGCCTTGTCATTTACCATGGAAGGGTTTAAGGGAATTCCGCCTGCACCATTGACTCCTTTCTTCTGGTCGCCGGGATGGAATTCCAACCAGGCTTCACATAAATATCAAACAGAAGTGGGAGGGCCGTTAAAAGGCTCTCAAGGAATAAGATTATTTAAGGAATCATCAGAATTTAAGTACTCTTTTAAGAATTCAATTCCAGAGGCATTTAAGGTCCTGGAGGGAGAGTGGCTTCTGCTGCCACTGCCGCATATTTTCGGCTCAGAGGAATTGAGTGTTTATACCAGGGGAATTGAAGAATTGTCGCCCAAGCCCTACCTGGCAATGTCTGAAAAAGATGCCCAGCGATTTAATGCCCAGGAGGGCGATGTAATGCATCTGCAAATAGGGAATGCCCACTTTATGATGCCTATGACGATAAGGAGCGAATTGCCAGAGGGCTGCGCCGGAATTCCTTATCAGATTGGGCCTTTTCAAAGCATTGAGTGGCCAGCTAAAGGACTTATCAAAAAGGAGGCCCAATGAGCACAACATGGTTTTATCTAACAATGGTTTTCCTGGTGTTTTTGGCGCTACAAATGCTGGCAGCAGGACTTATTTGGGTTGAGCGGCGCATGCTTGCCTTGTGGCAGGATCGCTACGGACCCAATAGGGCAGGGCCATTTGGTTTGCTCATTGTACTTGCAGATACCTTGAAACTGTTTTTTAAGGAAGACTGGATTCCGCCATTTGCGGATAAGGTGATTTTTGTTGCCGCACCCGCTATTGTTGTGGCTTGTGTGCTGATGAGCTTTGTTGTGATTCCTTTCGGTCCGGGCCTTGTAATTGCCGACCTTAACATGGGATTGCTGTTCTTTTTGGCTATGTCGTCTTTGGCGGTTTATAGCATTGTGCTGGGCGGATGGGCTTCCAATAATAAATATTCCTTATTGGGCGCACTTCGGGGAGCTTCCCAAATGATCAGCTATGAAGTATTTATGGGGCTTTCATTAATGGGAGTGGTAATGCTTTCTCAATCATTTAATCTTACAGATATAGTTAAAGCTCAGCAAGATACCTGGTTTATAGTAAAGCAACCCATTGGGTTCATTATATTCTTTATTGCTGGCATTGCCGAAACTCATCGCCTGCCTTTTGATATTCCGGAAGCTGAAAGTGAGTTGGTTGCAGGCTACCATTCAGAATATTCCGGAATGAAGTTCGGAATGTTCTTTATTGGCGAATATCTTGGCATTACCCTGGTATCAGCTTTGGTTGTTACCCTGTTTTTCGGGGGCTGGCTCGGACCTGCATTTTTGCCTCCATTGTTGTGGTTCTTCCTTAAAACATTCGCATTCATTTTATTTTTTATTCTGTTAAGAGCCTCCTTACCTCGCCCCAGGTATGACCAGCTGATGGAATATGGATGGAAAGTTTTACTACCTGTTTCGCTACTAAATCTACTGATTACAGGTGCTGTGGTTTTAGCGTTGGGAGATTGACTGATTGAAGACTGAAGACTGAGGAATGAAGACTGAATGAATGTTATGCTTTATTCTATCATTCGATCCATTCATTCTTCAATCATTAAAATAAAAAGTTATGCTCAGTATATTAAAATCAATATGGCTCACATTTCTTCATGCTTTTCAAAAGCGGGCTACTATCCAGTACCCTGAAGAGAAGGTTCGATTATATCCGCGCTGGCGGGGACGTATCGTTCTAACCAGAGATCCTGATATGGGCGAAAGGTGCGTGGGGTGCTATTTGTGTGCCGCCGCTTGTCCGGTAGATTGCATTGCACTGCAGGCAACTGAGGATGAAAATGGGCGGCGCTATCCCAAATTTTTCAGGATTAATTTTTCAAGATGCATTTTCTGCGGTTACTGCGAAGAAGCTTGCCCCACCTATGCAATACAGTTAATACCTGATTTTGAAATGGCTGAATATAGCCGCCAAAACCTGGTCTACGAAAAAGAGGATTTGTTGATAGACGGCCAGGGGAAATATCCTGGTTATAACTTTTATAAAGTGGCTGGACTCGCCGCTGGAATTAAGAAGAAAGGGGAGGGAGATAATGAAGAACCTCCGGTTGATGTACGCAGCTTATTGCCATAATTATGAATATTGTTTTTTATATCGCCGCAGCCGTTTCTATTGTATCTACCATAATGGTGATTTCACGGCATAATCCCGTTCATGCTTTGTTGTATTTAATTGTGTCATTGCTGTCATTGTCATTGATTTTCTTTTTATTGGGCGCTCCATTTGCAGCAATACTTGAAGTAATTATTTACGCCGGGGCAATTATGGTGCTCTTCATTTTCGTGATTATGTTGCTCAATCTTGGCGAACAAACGGCGGCTCAGGAACGAGCATGGCTGAAGCCAAAGGTGTGGATTGGCCCCTCGGTTCTTTGTTTTATTCTCCTTGCCGAACTAGTTTTTATGATGGTAGTGCAAAGTCAGCCCGCAAGCGAGCCAAAGGTTGTTGCTCCTAAAGAGGTGGCCCAGTCGCTTTTTACAGCTTATACCATAGGAGCGGAACTGGCTGCAATGTTATTAATGGCAGGTGTGGTTGGAGCAGCCCATATAGGCCAGCACAAAAAGTTGGTGATACACCGGTTTTTAAAAGAAAGGGCAGCCTATGAAGCCTGAAATTGCCATGGATGCGCCGCTGTTGTTGGCGGTTATCCTTTTTGTTTTAGGGATGATTGGTGTTGTTATTCGCAAGAACGTGATTTTTATGCTCCTATCGGTCGAGATTATGTTAAACGCAGCAAGTTTAGCTTTTATAGTTGCCGGCTCCAAATGGGGGCAGCCAGATGGGCAGGTGATGTTTCTCTTTATCCTGGCAATGGCGGCAGCCGAAGTATCTATTGGGCTTGCATTGATATTGCAAATCTACCATCAGCATAAATCTTTAAATATTGATAAATTGAAAGAGATGAATGGTTAATGACGATTTGTATGACAATAATTATGTTATGCTTTTTTATTTAAAAATGAATTGTTTAAGTAAATATATGTGAAATATAAGTTTAATTAAATGTGCTTCCCCTGGAAGCTTAATACCTATACCAATGGAGAACATTTTATGGTTAATACCTGGGTTTCCTCTAGCTGGATTCTTAATCCTGGCTTTCGGGGGAAAACTACTTTCAAAGCCGGCTGTAGCTATAGTTGGAGTAGGAACTGTCTCTCTTTCTGCCATCATCACATTATCCCTCGGACTGTCTTTCATCAGCTCTCCACCGGAGGCAGGGTATTATAGCCAATCCCTGTGGAAGTGGATTTCGATAGGAAACTTTCAGCCGGAAATAGCCTTCCACCTTGATGCCTTATCGCTGGTTTTCGTCTTTGTCATCACATTTATCGGGGCACTAATTCACCTTTACTCGGTAGAGTTTATGGCTTCAGATAAGGATTATTCACGCTTTTTCGCCTGCATGAACCTTTTTGTATGTGCCATGCTCATCTTAGTGCTCGCCGATAATTTATTGCTGATGTACCTGGGCTGGGAGGGTGTTGGGCTTTGCAGCTACTTACTGATAGGCTTCTGGTATGAAAATCCAGCGAATGGCTATGCTGCCCGAAAGGCATTTTTAATTACCCGCATCGGCGATACTGCGATGGCTATCGGGCTCTTCATTATATTCTACCAGCTGGGCACACTTTCAATTCCCGGAATATTAAATGTAGCTCCCCTGAAGTGGGCTCCCGATTCGCAGGTTGCAACCATTGCGGCACTGTTATTACTAGCCGGAGGAGTTGGAAAATCAGCCCAACTACCTCTGCAAACCTGGCTTCCAGATGCTATGGCGGGCCCCTCGCCGGTAAGCGCCCTTATACATGCAGCCACAATGGTAACCGCTGGGGTATACCTTGTCGCACGCATGCATGTGCTTTTTGAACTTTCTGCTATAGCTCAGCTAACCGTAACAGTAATTGGAGCTGCTACTTTACTAATGGCAGGGTTCAGCGCACTTACCCAGTACGATATTAAACGAGTCCTGGCTTATTCAACCATGAGCCAGATTGGCTATATGTTTCTCGCTTTGGGATTGGGCGCTTGGACAGCGGCTATTTTCCATTTCATGATTCACGCTTTCTTTAAGGCTCTCCTATTCCTTGCAGCCGGCGCAATCATAGAATCTCTGCACCATGAGCATAGCATGTTTAAAATGGGAGGGCTTCGCAAAAAGCTTCCTGTTATATTCTGGACCTTCCTTATTGGAGCGGCAGCCTTGGCAGCCTTGCCTTTAATTAGCGCCGGCTTTTATAGCAAAGACCAGATTTTATGGTATGCCTGGGCATCCGACAATGGTAACACCTGGTTTTGGCTGGTAGCATTAACCGGTGCTTTTATCACCTCACTTTATACCACCCGGATGATGATGCTTACATTTTGGGGAGAAAGTAAAACTCCGGTAAGCCACATGCCAGGCAAAGTAATGGTAATTCCACTGCTGGTGTTAGCTTTCTTCTCTGTTGTGGCAGGCTTTATCGAGCTTCCCCATAATTTTGGCCACTTTACACTTTTTTCAGATTTTTTAAATCCGGTTCTGCCTGCAACCATTCTGAAAGCTTCGCCAGGAAATGAGTTAGTATTTCAGCTAACCGCGTCGGTGGTGTCTTTATCTGGAATTTATATTGGTTACAGATTGTATCGCAATCCAGTTGATATCATAGCGATGGAAACATCGAGTTTTAAGCTGAACCTGCACAATTTTTTATTAAAAGGTTGGGGATTTGATGTGTTGTATAACCAGCTTTTTGTAAAGCCTTTTGTGTTTCTCGCCCGGCTAAATAAATCAGATATAGTGGATAAGCTCTACAGTGGAATTGTGATAGCCTGCAATAAAATCTATACGGCTTTTTCCCTAACGCAGTCGGGTTCATTACGCTGGTACGTCCTCGGAATGGTGATCGGTTCAATAGTTATACTAAGCATACAAATCCTGTTATGATCTTGCCACTACTCATCGGTATTTTGCTTTTTGGAGGTTTGTTGACACTTCTATTAGGAAGGTATAAGGAGTTATTATGCAGGTGGATAGCCTTGCTTGCTGTAAGTGTTGATTTCATTCTTATTACAGCTTTCTGGATAAACCATAGCCTTTTAGAAAGCGGAGGCTGGATGCTTCATTTTGATATGAGCTGGATACCAGCGTTGGGAATCTCCTTTAAGCTTTCGTTGGATGGTTTGAGTTTGTTGTTGCTGGTTTTAACCTTCTTTTTGGGCATTTTATCTGTGCTCTGTTCATGGAAGGAAATCAGGTTTAAAACCGGATTTTATTATTTCAACCTACTTTGGATCCTGGCGGGAATTACCGGTGTGTTTCTGGCTACAGATCTCTTCCTGTTCTACTTTTTCTGGGAGCTGATGATCATCCCCATGTATTTTATGATAAACATTTGGGGAAGCGAAAACAAGATTTATGCTTCCTACAAGTTCTTTCTGTTTACTCAGTTGGGAGGCTTGTTAATGCTGCTTTCTATCCTCGGCTTATACTTTATTCAGGAAGCCAAATCCGGTGAATATACATTCGACTATTTTAAACTGATAGGAGCAGAGCTGGCACCATCTGCAGCGCTTTTATTACTCCTTGGTTTTATGATTGCCTTTGTGGTTAAACTTCCAATAGTGCCTTTTCATACCTGGTTGCCCGATGCACATGGAGAGGCGCCTACTGCAGGCAGTTTGATCCTGGCTGGCTTGTTGCTAAAAACCGGTGCTTATGGAATTATCCGCTTTGCGTTGCCTTTATTTCCGCAGGCATCGGCAACTATAGCTCCTTATGCTATGTTTGCAGGGGTGGTTGGGATTATTTATGGTGCTGTACTTTCTTATTCGCAAACAGATGTTAAACGCCTGATCGCCTACACCAGCGTCAGCCATATGGGCTTCGTGATTTTCGGGATATTTGCGTTCACCCACCTGGCATTGCAGGGCGTGGTTTTACAGATGATAACCCACGGAATTAGCACGGGAGCCCTATTCCTACTTGCCGGAATGCTCAAAGAACGCCTGCACACCAGAGATATTGAAAACCTTGGCGGAATTTGGGCTTATGTGCCTAAAATGGGAGGCGTCGCCCTACTCTTTGCAATGGCATCCCTGGGATTGCCGGGGCTGGGAAATTTTGTTGCCGAGTTTCTGATTCTTTTAGGGGCTTATGAAAAGTATCCGGTGCTGACTATATGCGCAAGTGTGGGGCTGATTTTTTCGGCAGCTTACTCGTTGAGAATTGTGCAGAAGATATTCTTTCAGCCGGAAAAAGAGCATTCTGATCTAAAAGACTTTTCCTTTCGCGAATGGGTGATTATGGGATCTTTATCTGTTTCAATTATTTGGATTGGTGTTTATCCGCAGACGGTAATTGACATTGCAAATCCATCTATGATTCATTTGAAAGATGGCCTTGAAAGGGAAGCTTCAAGTGCTCGAGATAAATCAATTCATATATCGCCTTTGGCAAAGAAAAAAGAATCGCTTAAAAAGTAAAAAAATGGTAGCTCTGGACTTTTTTGCACTTATGCCCTTACTTATTCTTGCAGCCTCGTCGGTAATTATAATGCTGTTGATTGCTTTTAGATTGAGCCACCGCATTATTCAAGTATCCAGCCTTTTGTTGTTTTCCCTGGCTTTTTTGGCACTGGTGTTTATAAAATCAATAACCCCATATAGCATTCACCCTTTACTAATAGTAGATGGGTTTTCGGTTTTTATTATGGGCTTAATTGTTTTTTCAAGCCTGGTAATTAATGTGCTTTCTTACATCTATTTTGAAGAGAAAGAAGAGGGGCCCAAGGAGTATTATGTTTTATTGCTTTTAGCCACACTTGGATCATGCGTGCTGGCTTGCAGTCAGCATTTCATTTCCTTTTTTCTGGGCCTGGAGCTGTTAAGCGTAGCCTTGTACGCACTTATAGCGTACCTGCGGGCAAGGAATCATCCAATAGAAGCCGGGATCAAATACCTGGTTTTAGCTGCGTTTTCATCCGCGTTCCTACTTTTTGGAATGGCGCTACTGTATATGGAAACAGGCAAGATGGAGTTTCTTTTAATTGCAGGCCAGCTTACTTCGGCGAATGAAATTTCGATCAGGATTTTAGCAGGACTGGCTTTAATGTTAGTAGGTATAGGTTTCAAACTGGCAGTTGTTCCTTTCCATATTTGGGCGGCAGATGTATATCAGGGAGCTTCGGCGCCTATCGCAGCTTTTATCGCGACAGCATCTAAAGCTGGTGTGTTGGCCGTTTTAATACGGTTTTCAATAAGTATTGATGCCTTAAGCATGTACACGGTTCAGTTAACTATCATGGGAATTGCTATTGCTTCAATGATAATGGGGAACTTTCTGGCATTGCGGCAAGCTAATATAAAGCGCTTACTTGCTTATTCGTCCATTGCACATTTTGGCTATGTGCTAATAGCTTTTACTGCGCTAAATAGCATCAGCACGCCTGCAGTTTGCTTTTATATTTTAACATACTTTCTAAATACTCTAACTGCTTTTGGGGTGGTAACTCTGTTGTCGACCAAAGAATCTGATGCCGAAGGAATAGAAAATTACGAATCTTTATTTTGGCGTAAGCCGATGCTTGCATCGATCTTAACGGTGTCGTTACTGTCTCTGGCTGGGCTTCCGCTAACTGTTGGCTTTATAGGGAAATTTTATTTGCTTGTAGCCACGCTAAAAACTGGTTTGTGGCTTGGTGCTACGGTGTTGGTTTTAACCAGTGTTGTGGGCTTGTTCTATTACCTGAGAATAATTTCTGCCATGTTTTCAACTTCGCAGAGAGAAAAGCAAGGCGAAAGTTCTGTTCATCCATTTTTTTACCTTTTAAGTACCATCACTTTGGGCAGTATAATGGTAATAATTATCGGCTTGGGTATTTATCCGGCTCAGGTACTTCATTTGATGGAGAGGCTTATTGGGTAATGAAATGAATAAATAGGAGGGGGAACCTAGCAAGTCTTTTTCCTAAATAAAAAATCCCGGCTACAGTATGCAACCGGGATCAGGATTAAGAACGAGGCTTCGTTTTATTGTTTAATAAATTTAGTTCGCAGAAATGCAGTGCCATTTGAAAACGTAACAATGTACGGCCCAGAAGCCAGGTTGGCTACATTAATTGTAGTAAGGCTTGAGTTATTATCAGCACTAACCGATTTCAATAGTTGTCCGTTAAAGTTAAACACCTGAATATTGTTTGAGCCTGTAACCTTAGGGTGAACCACATTAAGATTAGCAGTAGCAATTGACGGATAAACGGAGAATAAACTTTCATCCGTCATGAATTTAACAAGAGCTAACGGGCTGAACAAATATTTGCCGTCCAAATCAACCGCTTTAATTCTGTATACATTGTTTCCTAATGTAGGTACAGCATCTATATAGCTGTATTTCTTTTCAGAAGAGCTGTTGCCAGAAGCGGCAGTTTGGCCTAGTTTATTGTAGGTAACTCCGTCCGCACTTCTTTCAATCTCAAAGTGAGAGGTATTGCTTTCTGTTTTTGTAACCCAGCTTAACAAAACTTTATTGTTGCTCTTTTTAGCCTGTAGCTCAATGCCAGTAATTGGAAGAACCTGGTTTGCTGTAGTCGCCAAGCTAAGTGCTCCATATTCACTTACCGATTGAACCGCATAATTATATGAAGTTCCGCTTATCGCGGTGTTGTCTGTATATTGGTTATTCGTTGTGAAGCCAATAACATTATCATTACGGAAGATGATATACAAACGGCTGTAAGGTACACTGATCCAGGTAATAGATGCTCCGCTAGCCTGTACGTTTGCAGGATTGTCAGTCGGTTCGGCCATCATTCGTGGGTCCCAGCTATCGCCGCTTCTAAGTATTACATTTTCGTATGTATAAGTAGCAGCTTCTGCATCAGTCAGGCTGCTTTTTGCAGTACCTGTTACCGTACTGGTTACGTTTCCGTTAGCATCTTTAATATCATATTCATAATTAGAGATGCGTTGAGAAAGGTCTACACCGCTGCCATTAGCATACATGGTATTGTAATCTGCAAATACTGCAGGAATAGCTCCCATTTTATAGTACCAGCCAGTAGCATAAACGCCTGTTTTCAATATCGTGTTAAGGAATACAGTTTTAGGTGAATTTTGCCATGCTCTGCCCAGATAGGTAGTGGCGCCTGTAACTTTCGATTCATCAATAGTACAGTTGCTGAAAACATATCCCCATGCTGTGCCCGCGCCGTGGCTAGGGGCAACGATATAACCACCGTCTTTACGGGTGCAAGTGATTGTACATTTGTCGAAAAATACATCGCCGCCGCCATAAATAAAATCTACCGCACCTTCAATTCTACTGTTTTTGATATAGTGGCGGTCTGCAATGCTACTGTAAGCAGTAAGGTAAGTATCCTGATAACTACGCAAATAGCAATTACTCATAGTAAAGCGGTCGGTAATTGTATACAAAGCAAGTGCCTGAGGACCAGCTTGATTTAAATAGCCATAGCTATTTTGGAAAGTGATGTTTTCGAAGTAACAATCTTTAGCGTTTACAACCATCGTTGCACCCTGAGTAACGTGATAAGCATTAGTTCCTCCAGATAAGCGCTCATCAGAAATAATCACTCCAGCCTGGCTCTGCCCAATTAAATGGATAAAAGGCTTAGTTGAAGGAATATCGTGGTGCCCTGTATATGTTCCGTTTTTAATGTAAATAAGCCATGGTAAGGCTCTACCGGCAGGTGCCGCGGCAATAGCATCAATCACAGAAGTATAATCTCCAGATCCATCTTTTGCCACAACTGCATCAAATAATTTCTTAGTCGGTTCGCTTCTTACACTGGTTTTGAAAGTTAATGTAAGTGCAGCCAGGGGATTGCCTGAAAGATCAGTTAAAGCACCAGCCGGAATATTGAAAGTATATTGAGTATTATAACTTAGTTTCTCGTATGGGAAAGTAGCTGTTTTAGAACCAAAGGTTCCGGTTAAAACAGTGTTTCCTAAGGTGATATTCCCTGTGCCGGCTTTAACTTTTTCATTTAAAGTTATAACCACAGATCCATTGATTGAAGCTGTTGTGGAGCCATTCACTGGTACGGTTGAAACCACTGTTGGAGCTTCAGTATCCACTACTGTCTCTTTATCGGCATAAACATAGATATGAGTAAACGCAGTACCGTCGTTATCAGTAGATGCGCCTAAAAGAGGACTGCTGGTGTCTGCAACCCATTTTAAGTAAATTTTGCTTTTACCTTGTGCTTCAGCAGGCAAAACTGCATTAAGTTCTTTCCAGCCAGTGTTATAAACGCTGGTAATATCCACACGGGCAAGTTCCGTATAAGTAACATCATCTAAAGAATATTGAAGAGTCATTACCGAATAAGCCTGGTAATTGGCACTTACCATAGATTTTACCTGAATGTTTTTGTATGAGGTAGTAGCAAACTGAGCCTTTAGGTAGCGGCGTGTAGTTGCAAAATCAGCGCCGGCAGTCCAGAACCTGATGTTGGGGTAAGAGGGAGAGAACGCGCCGCTGTTGGCTAACCATCCAACGGTTGCGCCTGTGGGCTGATAGGCAGAAATTAAGCCGGTATTGGTAGATTCGGAGTAAAAATCACCTGTTCTGCTTTGCGTAGGAGTTTGTGATTTGAAATTCCAGCCTATAATAAATGGTACCTCATCAAAAGTTGCACTAAAAGACTTGTTCTCGTTCACTGTAACCGTACGTTCAGTTGCTGTTGAGTTGTCTTCCCAGTAGCTAAACGCAGAAACCGCGTTAGGTACCACTTTCATAGTAACCTGAGTACCCTCCTCGTATTTTCCATTAGTAGGAGCCGGGGTTAAAGAAACTTCGCCCCAGTTTGAGCCTTGGATTGCTACATTAAAGGTATATGTATTTACAGCTTCAAAAACGGCCTTTATGTTTTTGGCTTCAGTCATGGTGATCACATACGGATTTGCAGTAGATAGTTCCGCATCGG
>Ga0307408_100000554_pt1 | contig 32251 bp, 27 predicted proteins | sample 322Cmetagenome_FD_202116 | JGI IMG/M metagenome (GOLD analysis project Ga0307408, IMG submission 202116) | Maize rhizosphere microbial communities from greenhouse at UC Davis, California, United States - 322HYB-C-3 | ecosystem: Host-associated > Plants > Roots > Rhizosphere > Soil | place...
GCAAGTCAAGGCCAAGCTGGCTGCTTGAGTTCACGATGAGCAGCTATCGTTCTGATAGCTGCTTGCGCAATAACAGCAAGGGCTAGGGCTTGAAAAGGCGCTAGCCCTTGTTCATTTTCACGAGTCGATAAAGAACGATTTACGCAAAGCAGGTTCCGGCAAGACGCTTGCCGCATGGAGATGTTGCTTGCTGGTGCGTCCTTGTTTGCGTAAATCTTGAAAGAGTCGGTATGAACGAGTTGGATTCCCTGGTCGAGAGCGCGACGCAGTTGTTCGCCCAAAGCGCCACCCCTGCAGATCTGGAAAACGCCAAAGCGCAGTTTCTGGGCAAGTCGGGCCGCGTGACCGAGCTCATGAAGGGCATGGCACAGCTGTCCGTGGAGGAGAAAAAATCCCGCGGCGCAGCCATCAACCTCGCCAAGCAGGCCATCGAAGCCGCGCTGACGGCACGCCGTCAAGCCCTGGCCGATGCCGAACTGCAGGCCCAGCTCAAGGCCGAAGCGCTGGACGTGAGCCTGCCGGGCCGCCAGCGCGGGCAGGGCGGACTCCACCCGGTGTCGCTCACGCTCGAGCGCATCGAGGGCATCTTCGGCTCCATGGGTTTTGACGTGGCCCAGGGCCCCGAGATCGAGACCGACTGGTTCAACTTCACCGCACTGAACACGCCGGAGGACCATCCCGCGCGTTCGATGCACGACACCTTCTATGTGGAGGGCGGCACCGCCACCGCCCCCAACCTGCTGCGCACGCACACCAGCCCGATGCAGATCCGCCACGCCGTGCAGCATGTGAAGAAGCACCGCGCGTTGCTCGATGCCGGTGAGCCCATGCCCGAGATCCGCGTGATCGCCCCGGGCCGCACCTACCGCGTGGACAGCGACGCCACGCACTCGCCCATGTTCCACCAGTGCGAAGGCTTGTGGATTGGCGAGAACGTGAGCTTCAAGGACCTGAAGGTGGTGTTCACCGACTTCTGCCGCACGTTCTTTGAAAGCGATGATCTGGTGCTGCGTTTCAGGCCCAGCTTCTTCCCCTTCACGGAGCCCAGCGCCGAGATCGACATCCAGTTCCAGACCGGCCCGCTGGCCGGCCGCTGGCTGGAAGTGGCCGGCTCCGGCCAAGTGCACCCCAACGTGGTGCGCAACATGGGGCTGGACCCTGAAAAGTACATCGGCTTTGCCTTCGGCATGGGCCCCGACCGCCTCACCATGCTGCGCTATGGCGTGAATGACCTGCGCCTGTTCTTTGACGGCGACATCCGTTTCCTGTCGCAGTTTCAGTGAACCTGCCGACCCGCCCCAGCCAAGCAAAAAAGTGAGCTGCCAGCGCTTGATTTCATTGGAATTCAAAGCCGTTTCATGCTGAAACCAAGACCCGAAAAGCGCAAGCAGCTATCTTTTCAAGAGCAAACGCCCCGAGCACAAGAGTTTCTACACCATGCAATTCCCCGAGTCCTGGTTGCGCGAATTCTGCAACCCCCCGCTGAGCACGCAAGAGCTGGCCGATACCCTCACCATGGCGGGCCTGGAGGTCGAAGAGCTGCGCCCCGTGGCGCCGCCCTTTACCAAGATCGTCGTGGGCGAGATCAAGGAGGCCGTGCAGCATCCTGACGCCGACCGCCTGCGCGTATGCCAGGTAGACGTGGGGCAGGGCGCATTGCTCAACATCGTGTGCGGTGCGCCCAATGCCCGCGTGGGCATCAAGGTGCCGTGCGCGCTGGTCGGCGCGGAACTGCCGCCCGGCGACGACGGCAAGCCCTTTCTCATCAAAGTGGGCAAGCTGCGCGGGGTGGAAAGCCAGGGCATGCTGTGCTCGGCGCGCGAGCTCAAGCTGTCGGAAGATCACGGGGGCCTGCTGGAGCTGGATGCATCGGCTCCCGTCGGCCAGGACATCCGCACCTATCTGAATCTGGACGACACGCTGTTCACGCTCAAGCTCACGCCCAACCTGGCGCATTGCCTGAGCGTGTATGGCATCGCGCGCGAGCTGGCGGCGTTGACCGGCGCACCGCTCAAGCAGCCGTCGTTCCCCGCCGTGCAGCCCACGCTGAATGACAAGCTGCCCGTGAAGATCAGCGCGCCCGACCTGTGCGGTCGTTTCTCGGGCCGCATCGTGCGCAACGTGAACACGCGCGCGGCCACGCCGCAGTGGATGCTGGATCGCCTGGCGCGCTGCGGGCAGCGCGGCGTGTCGCCACTGGTGGACATCTCCAACTACGTGATGTTCGAGCTGGGCCGGCCTTCGCACATCTTCGACCTCGACAAGATCCACGGCACGCTGGATGTGCGCTGGGGCCAGCCCGGCGAGCAGCTCAAGCTGCTCAACGGCAACACCATCACGGTGGACGAGAAGGTGGGCGTGATTGCTGACGACAACCAGGTCGAGTCGCTGGCTGGCATCATGGGCGGCGATGCGACGGCCGTGTCGGACGACACCCAACACATCTACATCGAAGCTGCCTTCTGGTGGCCCAAGGCCGTGGCGGGGCGTTCGCGCCGCTTCAATTTCTCCACCGACGCTGGCCACCGCTTTGAACGCGGCGTGGACCCGAGCCTGACGGTGGAGCACATCGAGCGCATCACGCAGCTCGTGATCGACATCTGCGGCACGCCCGAGACTGCCTGCGGCCCCATGGACGACCAACAGGTGAACCTGCCCAAGCCCCAGCCTGTGACGCTGCGCGTGGCGCGTGCGGCCAAGGTCATCGGCATGCCGCTCACGCAGGCACAGTGCGCCGATGCACTGCGCGGTCTGGGCCTGCCGGTGACGGAAGGCGATGGCACGCTCACCGTCGCGCCGCCCTCGTACCGCTTCGATATCACCATCGAAGAAGACCTGATCGAAGAAGTGGCCCGCATGGTGGGCTACAACAACCTGCCCACCACGCCGCCACTGGCGCCAATCACGCCCAAGCTGCCGCCCGAAGCCACGCGCAGCCCGTTTGCCGTGCGCCGCCAGCTGGCCGGCCTGGGCTATCAGGAAACCATCAACTTCAGCTTTGTGGAAGAGCGCTGGGAGCACGAGCTGGCTGGCAACGCCACGCCCATCAAGCTGCTCAACCCCATCGCCAGCCAGATGAGCGTGATGCGCTCCACACTGCTGGGCTCGCTGCTGCAGGTGCTCAAGTTCAACCTCGACCGCAAGGCCGGGCGCGTGCGCGTGTTCGAGCTGGGCCGCGTGTTCTTGCGCGATTCCAGCGTGCAGAACACCGACACCACGGTGGAGGGGTTCCACCAGCCCATGCGCGTGGCGGGCCTGGCCTATGGCGCGGCCGACACGCTGCAATGGGGCCGCAAGGACCAGCCCATCGACTTCTTCGATGTGAAGGGTGATGTGGAGGCGATGCTCGCGCCGCTGCGTCCCACCTTCGAGGCTGCCACGCATCCCGCTATGCACCCGGGCCGCTGCGCGCGCGTGATGGTGGGCGGCCGCGCCATCGGCTTTGTGGGTGAGCTGCATCCCCAGTGGCGCCAGTCGTGGGACCTGCCTCAGGCGCCCGTTTTGTTCGAACTCGAGCTTGATGCCGTGCTGCAGCGCGCTGTGCCGCAGTTCAAGCCGGTGGCCAAGCACCAGGCCGTGGAGCGCGATGTGGCCGTGGTGGTGGCAGAGCGTGTCACGCACGCTGACATCATGGCCGCCGTTCACGCCGCAGCACCCGCGGGCATGTTGCGCTCGGCCGTGTTGTTCGACGTGTACCGACCCAAGGCACTGCGTCCCGGTGAAGAAGCCCCTGCGGGCGGCTTGGCTGCGGGAGAAAAGAGCTTGGCCGTGCGCCTGACCTTGGGCCGTGATGAAGCTACCTTGACCGAGGCCGAGATTGAAGCTGCCGTGCAGGCAGTGGTGGCACGCCTGGTCCAGGATACAGGCGCGCGGCTGCGCATTTAACGATGAGCTTGATGGGGAGTGATGCAGTGATGGAATTTGCTGTCGAAAGCCTGGAGACCCCGGCACTGACGAAGGCGCAATTGGCCGATCTGCTGTTCGACCAGATCGGTTTGAACAAGCGCGAGTCCAAAGACATGATTGACGCATTCTTTGATCTGATTGCGCAAAGCCTCGTCGAGGGCAAGGATGTCAAGCTGTCGGGGTTTGGGAATTTCCAGATCCGTACGAAGGCGCCACGCCCGGGGCGCAATCCGCGCACCGGCGAAGCCATTCCCATCAAGGCGCGCCGGGTGGTGACTTTCCATGCCAGCAGCAAGCTCAAGGAGCAGATCCAGACCTCGGCCGCAGGGTAACTATGTACCGATTTTGTGTCCTATTTGGCGGCTGCGGCTGGCGGGATGACCGCGTCTGCAGTACCCTTGTCGGCTTTCCCGTCTGAATCCCGATTCCATGGGCACCACCCTTCCTTCCATTCCTGCCAAGCGGTACTTCACGATTGGTGAGGTAGCGGAGCTGTGTGGCGTGAAGCCGCATGTCTTGCGCTATTGGGAACAGGAGTTCACGCAGTTGCGGCCCATGAAGCGGCGCGGCAACCGGCGCTATTACCAGCACCACGAGGTGCTCATGATCCGGCGCATCCGGGATTTGCTGTATGACCAGGGTTTCACGATCAGCGGTGCGCGCAACCGGCTTCAAGAGCTGGTCCACTCGGGCCGTGCCGATGCACAGGCGGATGGTGGCATGGACGGCGCTCTTGCTGAGGTGGAGTGGGTCGAGCCACCGAGCATGCTGGTGGACAACGCGCGAGATCTTTCCATCGATGCGAAAGGGCTCGCGCTGGACTCCAATGCCATGCGCAAAGAATTATTTGAAATTCGTGCGCTACTTTCTCCGGGGTGACCTTTTTTGTGCATATAATCTAAGTCTTGTCGGCGTGTAGCGCAGCCTGGTAGCGCACTTGCATGGGGTGCAAGGGGTCGCGAGTTCGAATCCCGCCACGCCGACCATTGATAGCAAGAGCCCAGAACCGAAAGGTTCTGGGCTTTTTTGCTTGCAGCAGCCGATTTGGCGGCCTGGGTTGCACCGTTGGGCTGCATGGCCGACTTGCCCGCTGGGCGAAGGGATTCAATGATCGATGGACTCGTGGCGGGTCGCCTTTACGGCGACTGCGAACAACGTACCGACAAAACAGGGCGGCCTTTTTCCGTGGCCAAAGTCCGCGCCAGCACGGCAGAGGCCGAAATGTTGTTCGTGAACGTGATCGCCTTTGAAGCGAGCGTGTGCAGTGGCCTTCACCAATTGCGCGATGGGGATTCGGTAGCTCTGGCCGGAAGCCTGACACCCCGGGTATGGACGGACAAGCAAGGCATCACGCGGCCAGCACTCGACATGGTGGCGTATCGACTGCTCACGGTGCAGGCCGGCTGATCGGCATTGGTGAATCGGTTGGCGTTGGCCCAACCTGTGCATTGTGCAGGCAGCCGGCAGGCGCTTGCTCCATGCGTTCAATTGGAATTTTTCGAGCCGGACGCGCCCGGCATGAATCCCAACGCCCGGAGTTCTTCCTCGCTGAGGTGTAGCTCGGTAAGCTCCGGTTGCCGAGGTTCCACGGCGCGCCGACGCTCGTAGCCCGCCGGTGGGCCATCCTCGTTCTTGCGTCTGTCTTGTCCACTGCGGCGGTCGTTGGTGGTCCGTCGTTCGACACTCATCTTCTAGCTCCTGGGGAAGGGAATCTCCACGGGCGGCGCTGGGAACAGCGGGAGCGATCGCGGACTTCTGGTCACTTCTGTGCAGGCAGTCTGCCGCAGCCGGAATCCTTTGCAAGCAAAAAGATGCCGGGATGACGGCGAGAGGACCATCCTTCGCCCAGCTTTGGTGACGCGCTGCACCGCCTTGAGGCGGTCGCCAGTATGGAAAGCAGGTCATCGAACGGCTGGGAGTCATCCATGCATCTGCGTGCGCCGCGACGGTGCAGGAATGGTGCGGCACGGAATTTGCGATCTTTCGAGTACGTCCATGGGTGAGGCTGCCCGTGGACGGTTCGATCCCTCCGCTAATGATGGCGGAACCCCGGCGAGGAAGGATGTGTTCCTCCTCGCTGGCTCGTTCCATCCCCGCCGTGCCATCGCGGAGGATGCGCTGCGTTGATTGCCTCTGTGAAGGGGCGACGCACGGCATTCTCACCTGCCCTTCGAGATGGCCGGATCCCTTGCAGGAGATCCCGCATGAAAATCGTTCTTATCGGCCACGGCATGGTAGGCCAAAAGTTCCTCGAAAGTCTTGCCGACACCGGTCTGTCCGATGTGGAAGTGACCGTGCTGTGCGAAGAGCCGCGTGCCGCCTACGACCGGGTCCATCTCTCCGAGTTCTTCAGTGGCAAGACCGCAGATGACCTCTCGCTGGTGGAGCCCGGCTTTTTTGAGCGAACGGGTTTTTCGCTGCGGCTCTCCACCCGTGCTGCGGCCATCGACCGTCGCAGCCGCACCGTCACCACCGCGGATGGCGAGGTGCTCAGCTATGACAAGCTGGTGCTCGCCACGGGCTCCAATCCTTTTGTGCCCCAGGTTCCGGGGCGCGACCGTGAACACTGCTTCGTCTATCGCACCATCGAGGATCTGGAAGCCATGCTGGCCTCCGGCGCCAAGTCCAAGACAGGCGTGGTGGTGGGCGGTGGGCTGCTGGGCCTGGAATGCGCCAAGGCACTGCGCGACATGGGCCTGGAAACCCATGTGGTGGAGTTCGCGCCGCGGCTGATGGCTGTGCAGGTGGATGAAGGCGGTGGCCGCGTGCTGCGCGCCAAGATTGAGGAGCTGGGCGTGCAGGTGCACACTGGCCGCAATACGCAAGAGATCACCGATGGGGCCCGGGCGCGGCACCGCATGGTGTTTGCCGACGGCTCCTGGCTGGAGACCGACATGATCGTGTTCTCCGCCGGCATCCGTCCGCGCGACGAGTTGGCCCGCCAGTGCGTGCTGGCCATCGGCCCGCGCGGTGGCGTGGCCATCGACAGTGCTTGCCGCACCAGTGACCACAACGTGTATGCCATCGGCGAATGCGCCTCTTGGAACGAGCAGATTTTCGGCCTGGTGGCACCCGGCTACGACATGGCCCGCGTGGCCGCACGCCACATCGCGGGCGATTCCGACGCGGCCTTTGTTGGCGCGGACATGAGCACGAAGCTCAAGCTCATGGGCGTAGATGTTGCCAGCATCGGCGACGCCCACGGCAAAACGCCCCACAGCCGCACCTGCCAGTATGTGGACGAGCGCCGCCAGGTCTACAAGAAGATCGTCATCAGCGAGGACGGCAAGCAGCTGCTGGGCGCCGTGCTCATCGGCGATGCGGTGGAATACGGCACCCTGCTGCAGATGGCACTCAATGGCATCACGCTGCCGGAGGACCCCGAGTTCTTGATCTTCCCGTCCAGCGACGGAAAGACCAAGCCCGGCCTGGGCGTGGACGCGCTGCCCGACTCTGCACAGATCTGCTCGTGCAACAACGTCACCAAGGGCGGTATTTGCGCCGCCGTGGGCGAGGGTGCTTGCACCATCGCCGATGTCAAGGCGTGCACCAAGGCCGGAGCGACTTGTGGCGGTTGCGTACCCCTGGTCACCCAGGTCATGAAAGCCGAGATGGCGCGCCGCGGCATGGCCGTGAACAACCATATCTGCGAGCACTTCGCTTATTCGCGCCAGGAGATCTATCACCTGGTGCGCGTGGGCCAGATCAAGAGTTTTGAGGACCTGCTGGCCAAACATGGCACCGGCATGGGCTGCGATATCTGCAAGCCCGTGGCGGCCAGTGTGTTTGCTTCGTGCTGGAACGAGTTCGTGCTCAAGAAGGAACTGGCGGGCCTGCAAGACAGCAACGACTACTACCTGGGCAACATCCAGAAGGACGGCACGTATTCGGTGGTGCCGCGCATGCCCGGCGGCGAAGTCACGCCCGACGGCCTGATCGCCGTGGGGCAGGTGGCCAAGAAGTACGGCCTGTACACCAAGGTTACGGGCGGCGCGCGCGTGGACATGTTTGGCGCGCGGGTGGAGCAACTGCCACTGATCTGGGAAGAGCTGATCGCCGCAGGTTTCGAGTCGGGCCATGCGTACGGCAAGTCGCTGCGCACTGTCAAAAGCTGCGTGGGCTCAACTTGGTGCCGCTATGGTGTGCAGGACAGCGTCGGACTGGCCGTGGAGTTGGAGAACCGCTACAAGGGCTTGCGGGCGCCTCACAAGATCAAGTTCGGCGTGTCTGGCTGTACGCGCGAGTGCGCCGAGGCGCAAGGCAAGGACATCGGTGTGATCGCGACCGAAAAGGGCTGGAACCTCTACATCTGCGGCAACGGCGGCATGAAGCCCCGCCACGCCGAGTTGTTCGCGTCCGACCTGACGAAGGAGGCGTTGGTGCGCCTGATCGACCGCGTGTTGATGTTCTACGTGCGCACGGCAGACCGGCTTCAGCGCACCAGCACCTGGCGAGAGAACCTGGAAGGCGGTTTGACCTACCTTCAGGACGTACTGCAAAAGGACAGTCTGGGCCTGTGCGCTGAGCTTGAAGCCCAGATGCAGCAGGTGGTGGATAGCTACCAATGCGAGTGGAAGACGGCCGTGACCGACCCAGAGACGCGCAAGCGCTTCCGCTCGTTCGTGAACAGCGACAAGGCCGATGAAAACCTGCTTTTTGTCGAGGAGCGTGGGCAGATTCGCCCTGCGCGCGCGGAGGAGCGCAGCCAGGCCAAGGTCATTCCCATCCGCCAGGCAGCATGAGCAAAGAAGAAGGAGAGAACATGAGTGCACTTTTGTTGAGCAGCACGCATTTCCTGTGGACCGACATCTGCACGGTCGATGACATCCTGCCGGGTACAGGCGTTTGCGCCTTGGTGGCTGACCAGCACGTCGCGGTCTTCCGCACGAGCGACGACCAGTTCTTTGCCATCGACAACGTGGATCCGAAATCTGGGGCCAGCGTGCTCTCGCGCGGGCTGATCGGCAACCTGGGGGGGCGCATTGTGGTTGCCTCGCCGCTGTACAAGAACCACTTCGACCTGCGCACGGGGGAGTGCCTCGAGTTGCCTGAGCACTCCGTGCGCGCCCACGGCGTGCGTGCGGATGGTGGGCGAGTCCAGGTGGCGATGGTGTGATGCTGGGAAAAGCACTGAGCGAGGCGTGGCGAGCGGGTGGCCGGCGGTAGCATCAGCGAGATCGAGCCCTGGAGAAATGATATGCCCGACTTGGCCCTCGCACCCCTGACCGTTTCCAACCTTGTCCTGCGATCACGCCGGCTCGAGATTGACGCTGTGCGCCATCTGGCCGATCGTGCCATTTTGGTGGACGTGGTCGGCCAGTTGATCGAGGGCCTTCAGCGGGAACGGGGCGCCTCGGGTGCCTACCTGGCGTCCAATGCGCAAAGGTTCGCTGAGTTGCGCGCCAGCGTAGTGCAGGAAGTCCGCGCACTGGAGTCCAAGCTCAGGGAAGAGTTTGCGCGGCATCTGGAGCCTGAACAGGGCGCCACAGCTAAAGCGCTCTCGCTGATGGCGTGGGTGCTGCTGGGGCTGGACTCGCTGCCGGCGCTGCGCAGCCAGATCGACAAGCATGCGATGACGGCGCACGACTCTGTCGCGGCGTTCAGCCACTTGATCGCCGGGCTGATCGAGCTGGTCTTCCATGTGGCCGACGCTGCCGGTCTGCCCAGCGTGTCCCGACAGTTGGTGGCCCTGCTGCACTTGGTCCAAGCCCAGGAGGAGGCGGGCCAGGAGCGGGCGATGGGTGCCTTGCTCTACGCATCGGGGCAGGGCAGCGAAGCGCACCAGCAGCGTGTGCTGCACCTCATTGACGCGCAAGAGCGCAGTCTGCGCGTGTTCACCGAGTTCGCCGATCCGCCGTTGCGCGCGCGCTGGGAACAACAGCAGCAACAGCTGGTACCCGCGATTGCCCAGCTCGAGCGCCTGCGGCGAACCCTGTGCGTGGTGCGCCCTGGGGCTGCGCTGGACAGCAACCTGAGCGACCTGTGGTTTGACGTCTGCACCGGACGCATCACTGCGCTGTGGCAGTTGCAGGTCGAACTGGTCCGCTGCCTGCGGGAGGATTGTGCGGCCCTCATCCTTTCTTCCGAGAAAGAACTGCAGGACTCGCAAGGCTTGCTGCGTGGGTTGCGCGACAACCCGCCACAACGTACGCACGCCGTCGACCGCTTTTTTGACATGGCGATGGAGCCTGCCGCCGCGGCGTCCGACAACGGCCCACACGGCGCCGAGGCGACCTCTCTCATGGAACTCCTGCGGGCACAGTCGGTGCGCATGGCCAGCATGGAGGCGGAGCTGGAGGCCGCGCGCCGCGCGCTCAATGAGCGCAAGATCATCGAACGTGCCAAGGGGGTGCTGATGGCGCGGCTTGGCATGAACGAAGAGGTTGCCTTTCGCGTGTTGCAAAAGACCTCAATGGACCAAAACCGCCGTCTGCTCGAGGTGGCCGAGGCGACGCTGGCGCTGCCCGACCTGGCCTTTGCGAACCAGAGCCGCCGGGGGGACAAGTCCGCATGAGTTCTGCGACTGATGGCCAGAAGGTGTGCACCGCAATGGCGCTGAGGGCTTGGCACAGGCACGTCCTGATGGCGCACAGACAAGACACTCCGCCAATTGTTGTGGAACTGGTGAAATGCCGCCTCTCAAGGCCATGGAAGAGAGGGGGGCAAGCACCCGTGCGCTGGCCATGAAAAAAGCCCTGACTCTTGCGAATCAGGGCTTTTCATTTGGTGCCGGAGAGATGAATCGAACACCCGACCTTCTCATTACGAATGAGCTGCTCTACCGACTGAGCTACACCGGCGTAAGCCTCAGATTATAGCGCGGAATGATAGCTCGTCACGCGCTCTACTTCATTTTTTGAGCCCAGGATGACGCTCACGCGTTCGTGCAACTGGGTGGGCTGGATCTCCAGGATGCGTTGCTTGCCGTTGGTAGCAGCGCCGCCGGCTTGCTCCACCAGCCAGCCCATGGGGTTGGCTTCGTACATCAGGCGCAGTTTGCCGGGCTTGTTGGGTTCGCGCTTGTCCCAGGGGTACATGAAGATGCCACCGCGGGTCAGGATGCGGTGCACGTCGGCCACCATGCTGGCGATCCAGCGCATGTTGAAGTCTTTGCCGCGCGGGCCTTCCGTGCCTTGCAGGCATTCGTCGATGTAGCGCTTCACAGGGGCATCCCAGTGGCGCATGTTGCTCATGTTGATGGCGAATTCCTTGGTGTCTTCGGGAATGCGCACGTTCTCCTCGGTCAGCACGAAGGAACCTTGCTCGCGGTCCAGCGTGAACATGGCTACGCCATCGCCCACGGTCAGCACCAGCGTGGTCTGCGGGCCGTAGATGCAGTAGCCTGCTGCCACCTGCGCGGTGCCGGGCTGCAAGAAGTCGCCGGCCTCCACGCCGCGGTCGTCGTCGGGCTTCTTGAGCACGCTGAAGATGGTGCCGATGCTGACGTTGACATCGATGTTGGAGGAGCCGTCCAGGGGGTCGAACAGCAGCAGGTACTCGCCCTGCGGGTAACGGTTGGGGACGAGGTAGATGCCGTCCATTTCCTCGGACGCCATGGCCGCCAGGTGGCCGCCCCATTCGTTGGCTTCAATCAGCACCTCGTTGGCGATGATGTCCAGCTTCTTCTGGATTTCGCCCTGCACGTTCTCGCTGCCTGCAGCGCCCAGCACGCCGCCCAGGGCGCCCTTGTTCACGGCATGGCTGATGCTCTTGCAGGCACGGGCCACCACTTCGAGCAGCAGGCGCAGCTGCGAGGGGATGAGGCCGTCCACCCGCTGTTGCTCAACGAGGTAGCGGGTGAGGCTGATGCGCTTCGTCATGGATGGATCTCTTTCGTGAAAATCAGTCGGCCAGCGCGCGGGTGACAACCTCGCGCACGTCATTGGAGAGAGTGGGGCGGGCGGCGATGCGGGCGATGGCCTCGCGCGCGGACGTGCGCCAGGGTTCGGCCAGCTTCTTCCAGCGGTCCAGCGCGCGCGCCAGGCGAGCGGCCACCTGCGGGTTGATGGCGTCCAGCTCTGCCACGCGATCGCTCCAGAACACATACCCTGCGGCGTCGGCTCGGTGGAAGGCGCCGGGGTTGCCGCTGCAGTAGCTGAAGATCACGCTGCGTGCGCGGTTGGGATTCTTGAGGCTGAAGTCGGGGTGCTGCAGGAGTTGGCGCACCGCAGGCAGCACATCGCCGTCCCGGTCGGGCGCGCCGGCCTGCAGGGCAAACCATTTGTCGATGACCAGGGGTTCGTCCTTGAACAGCGCGTGGAAGCGGGCGAGTGCGGGGGCGGCTAGTGGGCTGCCGCTGACCACCAGGGCCGAGAGCGCGTTGAAGCGGTCGGTCATGTTGGCGGCGTCCTTGAAACGCTGGTAGGCCTTGCCGGGCCAGACTGCGTCCCCCGCTTTCTGGGCGGCGATGCACAGCATGTGCAGTGCCAGGCCGCTGAGCGCACGGCGGCCGGACGCAATCGGATCGGGGCTGTAGCCGCCCGTGTCCTGGTGTTGTTCCCAGGCCCATTCCCAGTCAGCCTGCAGCGCCAGCGCAAGTTGCTCGCGCATGGCTTCGCGCACGGTGTGGATGCGCTGGGGATCCACCACGTCCAGCTGCTCGGCAATGTAGGTTTCAGAGGGGAGCGTGAGCACCAGTTCCTTGAAGGCTGCGTCCAGCGCCGGGTTGCGCAGCACGGCCCGCATGGCGTCGACAAAGCCGCTGGGCAGGATGTGGTCATCCAGATGGCTGCCAGCGCTTGTCTGTTTAGCGCTTCCAGCTATCTTATCGATAGCAATCCGAAGAGCGAGACGCTGGCCGGCTTCCCAGCGGTTGAAGGCGTCCGCGTCGTGGGCCAGCAAGGTCAGCAACTGGTCGTCGGTGTAGTCGATGTCCAGCACCACGGGGGCGCTGAAACCCCGCAGCAGCGAGGGCACGGGTTCGGCGTCCAGGTTGGTGAAGGTCAGCGTCTGCGATGCCTCGGTGAGCACGACCACGCGCGAGGTGGGCGCGGCGGCACCGTCCGCAGAGCCTTCGCCCGACAGCTGCAGGGGCAGGGCCGCTCCGGTGGTGGCGTCGATCAGGCCCAGGTCCACCGGGATGACAAAAGGCAGCTTCTCGCTCTGGCCGGGCGTGGAGGCGCAGCTTTGGGTCAGCGTGAGCGCATAGCACCGCGTGGCGGCGTCGTAGCGCCCGGTGGCGCGCACGCGGGGCGTGCCAGCCTGGCTGTACCAGCGCTTGAACTGCTGCAGGTGCTGCGCCAAGGGGCTTGCGGGGTTGGCGTCGGCAATGGCCTGCACGAAGTCGTCACAGGTCACGGCCTGGCCGTCGTGGCGCTCGAAGTACAGCTTCATGCCCTTGGCGAACCCTTCGCGGCCCACCAGGTTGTGCTGCATGCGCACCACCTCGGCACCCTTTTCGTAGATGGTGACGGTGTAGAAGTTGTTGATCTCGACGTAGCTATCCGGCCGCACCGGGTGGGCCATGGGGCCGGCGTCTTCCGGGAACTGGGCGGTGCGCAGCACGCGCACATCCTCGATGCGCTTGACGGCGCGGGCCGAGGGGCTGCCCGCCAGGTCCATGCTGAATTCCTGGTCGCGGAAGACGGTGAGGCCTTCTTTCAGAGAGAGCTGGAACCAGTCGCGGCAGGTCACGCGGTTGCCTGTCCAGTTGTGGAAGTACTCGTGGCCCACCACGCTTTCGATATTGGCGAAGTCGGTGTCTGTGGCAGTGGCTTCGCTGGCCAGCACGTACTTCGTGTTGAAGATGTTCAGGCCCTTGTTTTCCATCGCGCCCATGTTGAAGTCGCTGGTGGCGACGATCATGAAGCGCTCCAGATCAAGCGGCAGGCCAAAGCGGGCCTCGTCCCACGCGATGCTGGCCATCAGCGAGTTCATCGCGTGCTCGGTCTTGCCCAGGTCGCCAGGGCGCACATAGACCTGCAGCAGATGGTCGGTGCCAGCGCGGGTGCGGATCTTCTGTTCGCGCGCCACCAGCTTGCCGGCCACCAGGGCGAAGAGGTAGCACGGCTTCTTGTGCGGATCGACCCACTTGGCGAAATGGCGGCCGTCTTCGAGCTCGCCGCTCTCCACCAGGTTGCCGTTGGAAAGCAGCACGGGGTACTGCGCCTTGTCGGCGCGCAGCAAGACGGTGTAGCTGGCCATCACATCGGGACGGTCCAGGAAGTAGGTGATGCGGCGGAAGCCCTCGGCCTCGCATTGCGTGAAAAACGTGCCCTGGCTCACGTACAGGCCCATGAGCTGCGTGTTCTTGACGGGGCAGCAGGTGGTGAAGATCTCCAGTGCAAAGGGCTCGGGTCCTTCGGGCAGGTTCTCCAGAACCAGGCGGGAGCCTTCCATCTTGAACGAAGTGCCCTGGCCGTTGACCAGTACGCGCGCCAGGTTCAATTCATCGCCATCGAGCTTGAGCGGCTGCGCGGCCACATCGGGGTTGCGGCGCAGGGTCATGCGGTTGAGCACGCGGGTCTTGGCGGGGTCCAGGTCGAAGGTGAGCTCGACACTGTCGATCCAGTAGGCCGGGGCCGTGTAGTCCTCGCGGCGGATGGCGATGGGCTGGCCTGCGCCGTCGGCACTGCCGTCTGCGCTATGCAGTTGCTGCAACATGGATGCTCTCCAGAAAGTCGGTGTTCATGAGTTCGGTGTAGTCGCGCACGGCGGCAAGCACATGCGGCCCGGCCAATTGCTCGGGTGTGTGGGTGCTGCAGATGGCCACGGCGCGCATGCCCGCGCGGCGGGCGGCCTCAATGCCAAAGGGGGCGTCTTCAAAAACGATGCAATGGGCCGGGTCGGCCGCGACGCGGCGCGCGGCTTCCAGGAAGATGGCAGGCTGCGGCTTGCCGGGCAGTCCCTCGTCGCCGCGCACGATGGCCAGCGATGCGGGTGTCAGGCCCAGGTGGCCCAGCGCAAACTCCACGTTGCCGATGTCGCCCGCCGTGCCTACTGCCACCTTCAACCCGCGCGAATGCACCTGCGCTGCAAACAGCCGAAAGCCCGCCACCTCGGCGAAGCGGGGGGCGAACAGCTCACGGTAGATGGTTTCCTTCTCATGCGTGAGCGCGTCGGCCTCGTCCTGCGAAACAGGGCGGCCCAGCAGCTCCACGATGCATTCGGTGCCGTTCTTCCCCGTGGTGCGGGCCATGAGGTCGGGCACGTCGATGTCCATGCCGTGGCGGCGTGCAAACTCGACCCATGCACGCGCGTGCCAAGGCATGGAATCGATCATGGTGCCATCCATGTCGAAGATGATGGCGTCGGTGCGGGCCGTCATCGGTTACACGCCCTGCTTGAGCGAGGCTTCGATGAACACGTCCAGGTCGCCGTCCAGCACCTTTTGCGTGGCCGAGACTTCGACGTTGGTGCGCAGGTCCTTGATGCGGCTGTTGTCCAGCACGTACGAGCGGATCTGGTGGCCCCAGCCCACGTCGGTCTTGGTGTCTTCCAGCTTCTGCTGCTCTTCCTGGCGCTTGCGCAGTTCGTAGTCATACAGGCGGCTGCGCAGGCGCTGCCAGGCCACGTCGCGGTTGCTGTGCTGGCTACGGCCGTCCTGGCACTGCACCACGATGCCGGTGGGGATGTGCGTGAGGCGCACGGCCGAGTCGGTCTTGTTGATGTGCTGGCCGCCCGCGCCGGAGGCGCGGAAGGTGTCGGTGCGCACGTCGGCCGGGTTGATGTTGATCTCGATCGAGTCGTCGATCTCGGGGTATACGAACAGCGACGCGAAGGAGGTGTGGCGTCCCCCCGAGCTGTCAAACGGGCTCTTGCGCACCAGGCGGTGCACACCGGTTTCGGTGCGCAGCAGGCCGTAGGCGTATTCGCCTTCGATCTTGATGGTGGCGCTCTTGATGCCGGCCACGTCGCCGGGGGTTTCATCCTCAACCGTGGCCTTGAAGCCCTTGCGTTCAGCGTATTTGAGGTACTGGCGCAGCAGCATGCCGGCCCAGTCGCAGGCCTCGGTGCCGCCCGCGCCGGCCTGGATGTCCACGAAGCAATTCAGCGGGTCGGCCTCATTACTGAACATGCGGCGGAATTCCAGCTCTTCGATCAGCGGGCGCAGCTTGGCGGTTTCGGCCTCGATGGTGAGCAGGCCGGCTTCGTCGCCTTCCTCCTTGCTCATCTCGTACAGCTCGGCGTTGTCGGCCAGCTCGCGCGTGAGCTTGTCCAGCGTGACAACCACGCTGGAGAGCGATTTCTGTTCCTTGCCCAGTTCCTGGGCCTTTTTCGGGTCGTTCCAGACCGCCGGGTCTTCCAGCGATGCGTTTACCGTGCGCAGGCGTTCGAATTTGGCATCGAAGTCAAAGATACCTCCGTAACTCTTGCGTGCGCTGAGCCAGGTCTTCGAGGGTCGTGCCAATGAGGTTGATGCGTTCTGCGTCCATGGTGTTCTGTCCTGTGTGTTCTGTGGAGTAACCCACGATTTTCTCATGGGATGCCGATTCGTCCCGGCAATGCCCCCAGCGGGAACCGTTGGTACGCCCGCGCCAGCCCGCGCGGAGCAAAGCGCTATGAATTTGGTAGCTTCTATCGCTGGATGGACAAGCGCGACGGCCGATTTTCACTAGGTTCTGTGCCTACACGGCCAAAAACCGCTCGATCAGCTGCGCCAACTGCACGGGCTGGTCATGGTGCAGCATGTGCCCTGCGTCCTGCACTACAGCGATGCGGCAGTCGCGCACGTGGGTCAGCCGCTGGTGGTACTCATCCAGCGCGTACTTGCCCGCCCACCATTGGCCCAAGCTGTCGTCGCTGGCTTCCACCGCCAGCACGGGGGCGGTGATGGCTTCGTACAACGCCAGGGCTTCGTCCACGCGAAACAGCTGGGCGCTGGTGATCTTGTGGGCGGGATCGCCCAGAATCTCCCACTGGCCTTGCGCGTTGGGATGGGCCCAATGCTGTGCAAGCCACTGGGCCTTGTCTTCGGTGAGGCGGCGGTTGGTTTTCATCAGGCGCTGGGCCACGCCGGTCGAATCGCTGTAGGCCTTCAGGGCCATTTCCCCTCGCTCGAGCTTGCGGATCTCGTCAATCCACTGGGCGTAGCGGCGCGGTGCTTGCGCGGGGCGGGTGGCGGGCAGGCCGAAGCCTTCCAGGTTGACCAGCCGGCGGATGCGCTCCGGGCGCACGCCGGCATACATCATGGCCACGTTGCCGCCCATGCTGTGGCCTACCAGGTCCACGGGCGTGCTGCCCGCATAGTGGTCCAGCAACTGGTCCAGGTCGGCCAGGTAGTCTGCAAACTGATAGTGGTCGCAAGGCGCGGGCAGGGAGGAGAGGCCGAACCCCCGCCAGTCCGGCGCAATGATTTGCCGGCCTTGCGCAAATGCCTCGTTGAAGGCGTCCACCATGAATTGATAGGAAGCTCCTACATCCATCCACCCGTGGGCCAGCACCAGAGGCGGCGTGCCTGGCGAGGCTTCGCCCCAAAGGCGAACGTGGTAGTTCAGGGTGCGGATACGGACGAATTCGGTGCGGAAGGCGCGCTGCGGTTGGTACATGCGGCAATTATTCAGCAGCCTCGATCGCCCCGTCAGTCAACGCAGGGACAAAAGCCAGGCACTCCGCGGATGGGGGCATAAGGTGCGTTTCACGTCGGCGGCCTGAGGCTGGCTGCACGCTGGCGCTTTGGCGTTGCGGACGACCTACCCTCGTCCCCGTAAAGATTTTGGCAATGGGCGCAGAAATATGCCTTGCGCTTCGTTTGGCCCAAGGTGGCCTTGGTCAGCGGCAGATCGCAGCGCTGGCAGATCGATTGTCGGTGCGCCAGCCAATGCTGCTTGAGCACAAACGCTTTTTTCCATTCGAGAAAATCAAAGCTGTACTGCCGCGCCTCGCGCACCAGCTCGCGCAGCTTGGGCGCGGGCAGGGCGCCAACGGCAGAGAGCGGATGCACACGGATGCGGTACAGCACTTCGTTCTTGATGATGTTGCCCACGCCCGCAAACAGGTTCTGGTCGAGCAGCGCATCGCAGACCAGGGTGCTTGGCGCCGCCCGCAGGCGCTGAAGCGCGAGCGCAGGGCTCCATGCATCCGACATCACATCGGCCCGCCAGTCGTATACCAAGTCCAGCGGTTCGTCGATGAACTTGACCGAGCAGGTATAGACGTTGATCTCATCACCGCCGTCGAACTGCAGGCTCAGGCGTGGCACGGCGTCCTTGCGTTCGTTGATGCGGTAGCTGTCGAAGAGCAGGAAGTGGATGCGCAGGCTGAACGTGGGCATCTCCACCAGAAAGTGCTTGCCCCAGGTGCGCAGGGCCACGATGCGCTGGCCCACCAGCCGGTTCTTGTCGATGGAGGTGTTGCCTTCTACCCGCGCGATCGTGCGGCCCGCAAAGGCGGCGGTCTGCTCACGCAGGATGACGAGGGAAGGGCCTTCGGGCATGGGGGCGGGGCTCTGCGCAATGGGGCGAAATCCATTATTCTGCGCAGTCCCTTCCTTGCTTGTAGTCCATCTTCCACCCTATGCAAAAAATCCAGCTCGGCACCAGCGACCTGCACGTTACCCCCATTTGCCTTGGCACCATGACCTTCGGTGAGCAGGTCAATGAAGCCGATTCGCATGCCATCCTCAGCCGTTCGCTGGAGCGCGGCGTGAACTTCATCGACACCGCGGAGATGTACTCGGTGCCAGCGAAAGCCGAGACCTGCGGATCTACCGAGACCATCATCGGCAACTGGTTTGCCAAGAATCCTGGAGCCCGCCAGAAGCTGGTGGTGGCCACCAAGGTGGCAGGCCCATCGCGCGGCATGCCGTGGGTGCGCGAGAACAAGGGCATGTCCGCCGCGGACATCGTTGCCTCTTGCGAAGGCAGCCTGCGCCGTCTGCAGACCGATGTGATCGACCTCTACCAGATCCACTGGCCCGAGCGCCACGTGCCCGCGTTTGGCACGCTGTACTACGACCCCGCCAAGGAGACCTCCGCCACCCCGATTCACGAACAGCTCGAAGCCCTGGCGGGGCTGGTCAAGGCGGGCAAGGTGCGCCACATCGGCCTCTCGAACGAAACTCCTTACGGCGTGCACGAGTTCGTGCGCCTGGCCGAGCAACACGGCCTGCCGCGCGTAGCCACGGTGCAGAACCCCTATTGCCTGATCAACCGCACGTGGGAAAACGGCCTGGATGAAACCTGTCATCGCCTGAACGTGTCGTTGCTGGCGTATTCGCCCCTCGGTTTCGGCCTGCTCACCGGCAAGTACGATGAGAGCGGAATCACCGGCCCGTCAGCGCCCAAGGGCGCTCGCATCGCCAGTTACGAATCGGTGCGCAAGCAGCGCTGGGGTCGCCCCGAGGCGCTGGCCGCATCGCGCCGCTACAACCAACTGGCCCGCGACAACGGCATGACACCCACCCAGATGGCGCTGGCGTTCTGCTACACCAAGTGGCAGGTGGCCAGCACCATCATCGGCGTGACCTCGCTGGCACAGCTCGACGAAGACTTGGCCGCCTGGGGCACGACACTCACGCCCGAGGTGTTGCAGGCCATCGACGCGATTCGCTGGGAGCTGCGCGACCCCGCGCTGTAACCAGGCCCACCGCCACTTGCTGCTGTGAGCAGTGGTAGTGCCCGGCACGCTTGAGCGCAGCACGTTGCGTGCCCTATCGCAATTTCGCGCAAGGGGAAAGTGTTCAGTCGTCACAAGAGGTAATCCCTGCGGGTATTGCGGGAAGTCTGGTCACACCGCGGTTCTCGCGTTAGCCTGACGGGAACGTTGTTCCAAGGGTTTGCTGGCCTGGGCCCCCCTACCGATTGCTGCCCGGCCCAGGCACGCAGCCCGTTGCAAGCTGGCCACGTGCCTGACCGCCATGCCCGAACACCCTCTTGATAACTCTTCCATCGCGCTGGTCGATGCCTGCACCCAAGCATCCCTGGCACTGCTGGAAAACAACCTCACACCGCACGGCATCCTGGCTGCCAAGCCCACCAAGGCTGCCATTGCGCGGCGCTACACGCGCATCTTTGGCCGCGATGCCGCCATCTGCGTGATGGCAATGTGCGGTAGCGGCGTGCGTTCGCTGGAAGAAGGCGCTGTGGCCAGCCTTGACGCATTGGCTGCGCAGCAGGCTGCGAATGGACAGATCCCGAAGTACGTGGACCCCGAGGGGCAGGATGCGGATTTCTGGTACCTCGGCTGCATTGATGCCACGCTGTGGTGGCTGATCGCGGTGGACCATGTGCGCCGGCACGGCACTGTGGCCCCCGAGCACTGGGCGGATTCCATCGACCGTGCCATCCATTGGCTGTTGGCCCAGGAACACCAGCACTTTCGCCTGCTGCAGCAGAACGAGGCCAGCGATTGGGCGGACATCATGCCGCGCTCGGGCTACGTGCTCTACACCAACGCACTGTGGTTTGAGGTGAAACGGCGCTTCGCGCTGCCGCAGGCGGAAGACACCTGCCATCACTTCAACCACCTGTTCAACCCCTTTCAGCGGGATCTGCACGAGTACCACCGGGCGCGGCTGCTGCAGCACTATGCCCGCCGTGGCCGCCGCGACCTTGACCTGTACCTGAGCTTCGTGAATCTCGCCGTGGTGGGTGATGAGGGTGATGTGTTCGGGAACCTTCTGGCCATCCAGTGCGGCCTGGCGGACCGGCCTCTGGCCCACCGCATCGTCAAGGCCATCGGTGCCGCGCACGCACACGACCCGTATCCCGTGCGTGTGGTGCTGCATCCTCTTTCCGAGGCGCACGGGCTGTGGCGTGCCTACATGGGACGACACCGGCAGAACCTGGTGCACCAGTATCACAACGGCGGCATCTGGCCCTTTGTGGGTGGATTCTGGGTGATGGCCCTGGCCAAGCTGGGCTTGCGTACGGTGGCATGGAGCGAGCTGGTGAAGCTCGCGCAGGTGAACGCCCTGGACGAGTGGCGCTTTACCGAGTGGTTTCACGGCCGCAATCTTGCACCCATGGGGATGGTTGGCCAGAGCTGGAACGCCGCCACCTTTCTATTGGCGCGGCGGGCGCTGCAGGGGGACAAAGCCGCGTGGTAAGGCACGCGCCGCGTCTCCGCGCTTACCTTGGACCGCCCCCCGTCCGCCTCAACGCGGGACTCATCAGCGAGGCAGACAGCCCGCAAAGCCCCTCGGGCTCGGTCCGGAGATGTCCGCCAGCGCCAGCGACGTAATGGCGTCGCGCTGACCCGGGATCTTGGTCAGCTTCTGTCCGTTTTCCCAATGCCACTGCTGGCCATCAAAGCGGTAGATGAAGGTGTGCGTGCGGTTGGACAGCAGGTGTGCTGGCGTCAGCGTCACGGCTCGGGCCGCTGCCTCCGTAGTGGCCGTGGCCTGGGCCTCGTTGTCCTTGATGACGATTTTGGCGACGTAAGGGGTGACGGCCGATTCGGTACGGGTCACCTCGGATTGCACTTGCGCCGGGCTGTAGCCGGTCTTGACCCATTCGCCGCCAGAACCTGGCCGCAGATAGGGTTCGCGTGCTGCAATGAATTGCGTACACGACACCACGAGGGCATCGAACGCCTTCTGCGCCGGCCCGCCGGGCGCCTGCTGGCTGCAGCCCAGCAGAGGCAGGAGGCAGATGGCGGCCCACCAGGTCCGAGGTATCGAGAGCAGGGGCATCGGCGGGTGAGGCTTGAGTAGTGAGTGGATGTCGCGGTCGGCCACGATCTGGACCGGGCCGAGGTGGTCATTGTGCGGGGCAGTGCCACGCGGCAGGCTTGATGGATGTCAAGTTTTGACTGGATCAACGCTGCAAGGGTCACTGGATGCCTGCCACCACGTGGGCAGCAGCGGGCGCAGCTCGGCGCTGGCAAAGCGCTCATCCATCAAATGCACCACGCCTTCATCAGTGGGCGTGCGTATCACGCGGCCGGCGGCCTGCACCACCTTCTGCAGACCGGGGTAGAGATACGTGTAGGTGTAGCCCGCGCCAAACAGGGCTTGCATGCGCAGGCGGATCTCTTCGTTGACCGGGTTGATCTGCGGCAGGCCCAGGGTGGCCACAAAGGCCCCGATCAGCCGCTGGCCGGGCAGGTCGATCCCCTCGGCAAATGCACCGCCCAGCACCGCAAAGGCCACGCCCTGGCTTGTTTCGGTAAAGCGGTCCAAAAACGCGCGCTGCTCGTCCTCGCGCATGCGGCGCGACTGGCACCAGTGCGGCACGTCGGGGTGCTGCTGGGAAAACAGTTCGGCCACCTGCTGCAGGTACTCGTAGCTGCTGAAAAACGCAAGATAGTTGCCGGGCCGGGCGCGAAACTGCCGGGCGATCAGCGCCCCAATGGGGGCCAGGGACGCCCGGCGGTCGGCGTAGCGTGTGGAGATGTGGTGCGCCACCCGCACCTGAAGCTGTTTGGCTTCGAAGGGCGATTCGGCGTCCAGCCAAACATGATCTTGCGGCAGGCCCAGAAGGTCCGCGTAGTAGTGCGCGGGCTGCAGCGTGGCGGAGAACAAGGTGCCGGTGTGCGCAGCGGCCAGCCGGGGCTGCAGGAACGGGGCGGGCACCACGTTGCGGATGCAGACCACCGAATCGCCGGCCTTGCTGGCCTTGGCGCCTCCGCGCGCCGAGGGCTGGTCCGGCCGGGTGATGTCCACCATCGAATGCGCGTCCAGCAGGTCGGCCATGCGCTGCAGGTGCAGCGCGTCGAAATAGAACGCCTGCAGCGCGGCATCGGGCTCCGTGGGGTGGTCGGTGAAGTGTTCGGTGAGCGTGGTGGTGCACTGCTGCAGCGCGGCCATCAGCTTGTCGGGGAATTCGCTCAGCACCGTATATGGCGCGGTTTGCGCCTTGTCCAGCGCCACCCAGACGCGGCGCACCTTGTCCAGCGCCTTCTTCACTGGCGCATGCTGCGCGGCGGTGGCGCTGCTGCGGGCCTGGGCCAAGGCGGCGGGCTGCAGCTCGGCGGTGAACATCTTGCGGCCGCGTTCCACCAGGTTGTGCGCCTCGTCCACCAGCAGCGCCGTGCGCCACTGGTTGGCCTGGGCCAAGCCATGCAGGAGCCCGCCCAGGTCAAAGTAATAGTTGTAGTCGCCCACCACCACGTCGGCCCAGCGGGCCAGCTCCTGGCTCAGGTAGTAGGGGCAGACATCGTGCTGCAGCGCTACCTCACGCACGCGGGCTTGTTGCAGGGCGGGGGCGGGGTGGCCAGCGCCGGTGGAGGCCAAGGCTGCGGCGCGGGCGGCGGGCAGGCGGTCGTAAAAGCCCCGGGCCAGCGGGCAGGATTCGCCGTGGCAGGCTTTATCGGGGTGTTCACACGCCTTGTCACGCGCCACCAACTCCAGCACGCGCAGGGGCAGCGCCGGTGCGCTGTCTGACAGGCGCGCCAGCGCATCCAGCGCCATCTGCCGCCCCGAGGTTTTGGCGGCCAGAAAGAACACCTTGTCGATGCGCTGCGTGGGCGCTGCCTTGAGCAGCGGAAACAGCGTGCCCATGGTCTTGCCAATGCCCGTGGGCGCCTGGGCCAGCAGGCAGCGGCCCGCCACCGCGGCCTTGTACACGGCCTCGGCCAGTGGGCGCTGGCCGGTACGAAAGCCGCCGAATGGAAACGCCAACGTGGCCAATGCCGCATCGCGGGCGGCTCGGTGGGCCAGCTGTTGTTCGGCCCAGGCAATGAAGCGCTGGCACTGGGTCTCGAAGTGCTGGCGTAGGTCAGCCGCGCTGCAGCGTTCGGTGAGCACCGTCTCTTGCTGCGTGCCCACGTCCAGATACACCAGGGCCACGTCGATGTGCGCCAGCTGCTCCTGCTCGCACAGCAGCCAGCCATACACCTTGGCCTGCGCCCAGTGCAGGTGACGGTGCGATGCCGGCTGGCGGTCCAGCTGGCCCTTGAACGTCTTGACCTCATCGATGCGCCGCTGGGCGGGGTCGTAGCCATCGGCCCGGCCGCGCACGAGCAGGCTCTGGTAGCTGCCGTTCAGCGCCACCTCGGTGCGGTAGCCCGCGCCGCGGCGCGATGCAGCCACGGCGTGGCCCGCTATGCCTTCCAGCGCGGTGGGCGCGGGTGTGAAGCGCAGGTCCAGGTCGCCCTGCTTGGCGGTGAACTCGCACAGCTCGCGCACTGCCACGGTGTAGGTCATGGCGCGGCGTCGGGGCTGCCAGCGGCAGCGGCGGGGGGCTCGCCCAGGTGGGCCTGGGCCAGCTCGTCCTCGCTGCGCAGCGGCGGTGCCTTGCACAGCGCCATCCACACCGAAAAGGGCAGCGTGCAGCGGTTGTGCCGCGCAGGGCGCAACAACTCGAAGCGGCCATCCTCCACGCTGCCATGCAGCACCCAGATGCCGAAGTGCTCGGGGATTTCATCAGGCTCGGCAATGCCTGCCGGGAAGACGTAGTAACACTCCTCGCACAGCCACTGATAGGCCTGCCGCTTGGCGTCGTGCCGCAGGTCCGACAGCAGGTCGGCCCGGCTCGCCTTCACCTCGTGCACCATGGGCTGCAGGTAGGCGGGCACCGAGGTATTGCGCACCGAGAACAGATCGGGCCGGGCCATGCGCCACACATTGGCAGCGGCGCGGGCAGCAGGGGCGTGGTCATCTTCGGCCCACAGCGGCGCCATGGCGGGCGCGGTGTTGGTGGGTGTATCGGCCGTGGCCGCAGGCGGCACCACATCCCCCATCGGCACGGTGTCGATCACCGCGCGCAGTGACAGTTCGGTCCACACGATGCGCCCCGAAGCCAGCAACTGCGCCGCAAACTTTTGCCCCAGCCGGTCGTGCAGGCTCAGCGCCCGCACGCCGCGCTGTCGGGCCTGCGCCAACGTGCGGATGCCTTCGTCGGTGAGGCGTAGGGTTTCGCAACCATCGGGTGCTGTGTGCAAACTGATCAGGCCCGCAGCCAGCAGGTCAATCTCCAACCCATCCTTGCACGGCCACCCCGCCGAGCGCCAGATCTGCATCAGGCGGGTGCGGTGAAAGCGGCTGAGCTGGGCAGGTGTAGAGGCCAACGTCTCGGATGCGGGCGCCGTCATATGAGCGAGGGCGGGGTGGTAAGAATACTGATTTTAATCACAGTATGAAATGGCCGCGCACCACCCAGTGCTCCCCTCACGGGCTTGTGTTTGCTGAAGGTTGGACAAGAAGTCCGTAGTGCTCAGGTCTGCGGTGTCGTGCAAAGTCAAACATGGTTCGCTTCAAGTTAGCTGCCATGTCCAGATCGCAGTCGAACGAGGCCACCTCGTCCTCTTCCGTGAGCGTCTTCGCCACGATTTCGCCAGTCGGCGCCACGATCAGAGAATGGCCAAACATCCTGAAGCCATCTTCCCGCCCACACTTGGCCGTTTCCACCAGCCAGGTGGCATTCTGGTAGGCCATCGCCTGCGCCATGATGAGGTGGTGATGCACCCGCAGCGGCTCCGGCTCGGCGTAGTGCAGGTTCTCGGCGGGCGTGTTGTAGCCCAGCGTGACCAGCTCGGCTCCCTTCAGAGCGAGCACCCTGAAAGCTTCAGGCCAGCGGCGATCATTGCAGATCAACATGCCCACGGCTGCGTTCATGTATTGCCAGACTCGAAATCCAAGGTCACCGACTTCGAAGTACTTCTTTTCCAGGTGTTGAAACGGCGCATCGGGTTTGTATTCGGCGTGGCCCGGCAAATGGATCTTGCGGTATTTGCCGGCAATTCGGCCATCGGGGCTGACAAGAATGGAGGTGTTAAAGCGCCGAATCTCGCCATTTGCGTCTACGACCTTTTCGGCGTATCCGATCGAGAACCCGACCGACAGCCTGCGCGCCTCGTCAAACAGCGGCATGGTTTCTGCGGATGGCATTGCCTCCTCGAAGTACAGGCGATCAACTTCGTCCTGGGCGTCCAGCCACCAGCGCGGAAAGAAGGTGGTAAAGGCCAGCTCAGGAAAAACCACGAACCTGGCTCCCACCGCATGGGCTTCGCGCAGTAGTTCGACCAGTCTGCGCGTGGCGTCGCTACGCGTGTCGCTACGCTGGATGGGGCCGAGTTGCGCCGCTGCGATCTTCAGTTTTCGTGTCATGCGCAATCCCTTGCGGGCTCGCCCAGCAGGTGAGCGACACGCATTGCACTGCCTGCAGCCAGGGTGAATCCCAATCCGCCATGGCCAAGGTTCAGCACTGCGTTGGGTACACGCGATCGACGCACGATGGGCACTGAATCCGGCGTTGCGGGCCGCAGGCCTGCCCAGGGAGCCGTGTCTTCCCGCAAGCAGAGGCCGGGATAGATCGTCTCCACTGCGTCCAGCATTTGGTCCACCCGCTCCGATGGGACATCGCGGCTGTAGCCGACCACTTCCGCCATCGCTGCAACGCGCAATCTGCCGCCGAGTGGAGCGAGCACCATCTTTCGGGAAAGGTCGGTCACACTGACGGTGGGAGGCGGGCTATCGGGACGCATTGCCAGTGTGACGCTGTAGCCCTTGATGGGGTAGATGGGGAGTCGCTCGCCAAGGGAGGCCGCCAACCCGCGGCCGCCAACCCCTGCGCAAAGGACAAACGCGTCCGCTTCCACCTCGCCTGCCGCAGTGACTGCGGCGCGTGCCATTCCATGGCGCTGAACTATCCTCCTAACCTCCGAGCCGTATACAAAGCGGGCTCCGCGAGCTCTGGCGGCGCCCTCCAGAGCATGGCAATACAGGTGAGAGTCCCCCACGCATTCGGTCGGCGTCCATACACCGCCGGCGAAGCGGGACGCATAGTGCCGTAGTGCGGGCTCTCTGGCCACGCACTCGTCGCGGTTAAGCAATTCCTGCCGCACGCCGGCATGTGCTTGGGCGGCCACCTGCGCCGCCTGGCTGGCGAGAACGCGCGCGTCTGGGCACAAAACAAGCTTGCCATTGCGGGCGAAATTGAACGCAAGCTCGCCCTCGTTCATCCAACTTTCAAGCGCAGCCCGGCTCTCCTGCGCCAGCGCAAGCAGCGCGTTTGTACCGGCCAATGTTCGCTTGCGCCGACATGCCCATAGGAACCTTGCACCCCACAGCCACTGTCGGGTGTCCGCCTGCAAACGAAAGCGCACGGGGCTGCTTGCGTCAAACAGGTACCGTGGCAAGCTGAAAAACGTCGATGGGCTCGCGAAAGGTTCCACATAGCTGTAGCTCAGTTGGCCACCGTTGGCGAAGCTGGTTTCCGTGCCGGCCGCAGGAGCGGCATCCACCACCGTCACTTCGTGTCCCGCCTTCTGCAGGGTAAAGGCCGTCGCGCAGCCAATCACGCCAGCCCCGATGACGCAGACTTTCATGCCGTTTCCCTTCGAGCCGCGGCCTTATGGCGCGCACAAGCCAGCCAAGCCGCAGCCAGGTCCGCAAGGCCGATCCCCACCGACTTGAATACCACGATGTCTGACGATGACTCCCGCCAGTTGGCGCGTCCTGTCAACAGTTCGGGAAGATCCACGAGGCGGTCAGGCGACAGGGCACCACACTTCAGTCCCAGCACTACCTCGCCGGCTTCTGAAATGCTCTGTGGTTTCCATTCGACGACGACCCGTGCTGCGCGACCCAGTGTGGTTTCATCCAGCTCGCTGCCATTGGGCAAGCTGGTCCCCATGGCGATCACCGTCGTGCCGGGAGCCAGCCGCTTTCCGTTGAACACCGGAGTTTTTGACCGGGTGGCCGTGATGACGAGGCCCGAGCGCTCAACGCTATCGACGCTGGCGATCTTCAAGCGACATTTGAAGGCCGGCTGCATGGATGCAAGCAGTTGCGCGTCCACCGCGGGGTCCACAATGTGAAGCTCCTGGATGGGCAGGGCTCCATCGAGAGCGGCACCGATGCTTCGGCCAATGGTCCCGAAGCCGAATATGCACGCGATCTCGGGCACGCCCTGGAAGGCCGCCCGTGCGGCCAAGCGCGCCATGGCGGCGGTGCGGAACCGGGTGATCTCAGTGCCCGGCAGCACTGCGACGAGTTCGTTGCGATGCAAGTCGAAGAGGTTCAATGCGAAAGCAAAACGGCCCTCGATGGTCGGGTAGCATTTCACGGCTGCAATTTGGTGCCGAAGCCAGATGGCGCCCATGGCGCTGAGCTTGACTGGTCCGCAGTCCACGCGACTGCGGACCATGGCCTGGGCCTGCGATCGGCCGAGGTCGCCAAAGGCGGAAACCAAAGCATCTTCCGTTCCTTCATAGTCCAGCAGGTTGCTCACCTGCGCGTCGTTCAGAATGTTCACGGTGTTGTTGTCTTCTAAGGGGTGAGTCGGCGTCCTGCGTGGCTTTCCAGGACTTGCCCGTTCTGCACGGCCAGCTTGCCGTTCACGAAAACGGCATGGATGCCTGCGGGCGGGGCTTGCGGGTCCTCGTAGCGCGCCCGGTCTTCCACTGCCTCTGGATCGAACAGCACCAGATCGGCGACATGGCCAACAGCCAACGTCCCTCGGTGGGCCAGACCGAAGCGCTGGGCTGGCAAGCCCGTCATCTTTCGGACGGCTTCCTCCAGTGTCAGTAGCCGGCGTTCGCGAACGTAATGCGAAAGCACGCGCGGAAAGGTTCCCCACAGCCGAGGGTGGGGGCGAGCATCGTGCGGCAAACCGTCGGAGCCCACCATCGTGAGAGGGTGCGCCAATACCCGATCCACGTCCTCGGTCGACATTCCAAAGTAGATCGCTCCGCCAGGCAGAAGGCGTGTCGCAGCTTCCTCGAGTCCCACATTCCAATCCCGCGCGATCGACTCCAGCGTCCGGCCTGCACATTCGGGATGCGGCTTCGACCAGCTGATCAGTACATGGCCTGTAGCGGCGGCCTTGGCGGGCGACAGCATCGTGGACGACGCTTCGTAGGGGTAGCAGTCCAGGCAGACCGCTTGCGTGCGAGCGGCGATGTCGACCGCGCGAAGCGTGTGGCGCGTGCGACCGAAGTTCTTGCTTCCCACAACCTTGTGATGCGACAGAACAAGCCGCACGCCAGCCATGGCTCCCACATCGAGAGCCTCCTTCAGCGCTGCGTCGATCTGGTCGCCTTCGTCCCGGATATGCATCGCCACAATGCCGTTGCGTTCACCCACAGGCCCGCACACCGCCAGCAGTTCATCCGTGCCTGCCGCTCGCGAGGGTGGGTAGAAAACGCCAGTGGAGAGGCCAAAGGCCCCGTCGTCCATCGCCTGCGCTACCCCACGGCGCATGCACTCGGTTTCTTCTGCGGTTGCAGGCACGCGCCAGTCAGCAAGGTGGGCTACCCGCAACGTGTTGTGGCCCACCAGCGGCACCACGTTCAGGGCCGGGCGCGCATTGTCGAGCGCGTCCAAATAAGCGCGAAAGCTGGGGAAGCGATAGCTGTCCGGGCCCAGGAGGTCCAGCGGTGCGGGCGGATGTTGCGTCACCAGCGGAGCCAAGCTGATGCCGCAGTTTCCGGTCACGACCGTCGTCACGCCTTGCATCAACTTGGGGTGTGGAATGCGCCGCTCAAGCACCAATGCGTCATCGTGCGAGTGCGTGTCGATGAACCCGGGGCACAGGATCTTGCCGCTGGCATCCATCTCCCTGGGCGCAGTTAGCTGACCAGGTGGTGCAACTGCCACGACGGTATCGCCTTGCAGCAATACGTCGGAGCGCACGCGCGGAGCACCAGTGCCGTCCACAACCTCGGCGCCACGGATCAGCAGGGGGGAACTAGGGTCACCCATTAGTCGACCCTCGCACCAGAGCGCTTGATCACATCCCCCCACTGCGTGCTTTCAAGCTTTGCCATCGTCATGATGAGGTTGGACGTGGAGGCCATGGTCTCAAAAGCCAGGTCCTTGTATTTCTCCCGGACGGCTGGGATGGAGAGGATCCTGTTGATTTCCGCATTCAGCCGAGCGGTGATGTCTTTGGGCAGGTTTTTGGGCCCGACGATGCCGCCCCACGCCGTGGTTTCGTATCCCTTCACCCCCGCCTCCTGAATGGTCGGCAGGCTAGGAAAGTAGGGAGAGCGGCGCGCGCCGCTCACACCAAGAGCGCGCACACGCTGCGACCGTATATGCGGGCCACAGGACGAAAGGTTGTCAAACATGACGTCGATGGTCCCGGCCATCAGATCGTTCAGGGCGTTCGGACTGCCCCGGTAGGGCACGTGCGTCATGAATGTCCCGGTCAGTGACTTGAACAGCTCGCCGCCCAGATGTCCCGTCGTTCCGTTGCCCGCCGACCCCATGGATAGCTTGCCTGGGTTTTGCCTTGCATACGCCACGAGTTCCTGGACTGTCTTCACCGGCAGAGTGTTTCGCACCATCAGCGCGTTCTGCACGGTTCCGATCAGAGCGACTCCGGTGAGTTCGTCCGGGTCATACGGGAGCTTTGCGTACAAGTGTCGGTTGATCGCGAGCGTCACCACGTTGCCGTAGCCCAGCGTGTAACCATCGCCTTGCGCTCTGAATACCTCCTGCATACCAATGTTGCCGCCAGCGCCGGGTTTGTTGTCGATGACGATCGATTGACCGATGGCGGGGCCGAGTTCGGCGGCCAGAACGCGACAGATGAGATCAGGCGTGCCGCCTGCGGCGGAAGGAACCACCAGCTTGATCGGCCGCGATGGCCAGGCGTCCGCACGGCCCAGGGCAGGCGCCGCGATGGCGGCAGCCCCGACCGCCAGTCGCTCAAGCGCCCGACGACGGGGAAAGTTGGTTGTATTGAAAGTATTCATGGAAGATTGCTCCTCATTGCAGGTGAAGCAACTTTATTACCTTGAATAAATCAGTCACAATCGAATTGTTTTAGATGTCGCATCAATTTTCCGCATATGACTTCTCTTCCGTCTTTGATGTCCCTGAGGTGCTTCGAAGCCAGCGCACGGCTAGCAAGCTTCACGCGCGCAGCCCAGGAGGTGCATCTTTCTCAGGGTGCAGTGAGCCATCAGGTGATCGGTTTGGAAGAAATGCTTGGGATTCGGCTGTTCACGCGGCGACGGGCGGGGCTGGAACTCACCGCAGTCGGTCGCGGCTATCTAGACCAAGTCGCCATGGCGCTGAGGCAGATTGAGCGCGCGACCCAGGAAGTTTTGACAAACAAGGGACGAGGAGGAACCTTGAACCTTTCGGTCGCTTCGAGTTTTGCCTCTTACTGGCTCATGCCGCGTCTCGCTTCGTTCGTGTCCGCGCATCCTGAGGTCACGTTGAATCTTTCCACCAAGATCGGCCCTGTGGACTTTCGAGCTTCCCCGCACGACGCGTCCATCGAGTTCTGCTCTGGAGCATCGGGGGAGATCATTGCGGACAGAGTGTTGGATTTGAAGTTGCAGCCCTATGCAGCTCCATCCGTGGCGCGCCGTTACATGAAGGCAAGGGCTCGACAGCTCGCGCCGGACGCACTGCTAAGCCTGCTGGGGAACGAGCCTCTGATCCGGCACACTACGGTGCAGGAGGCGTGGCCGGGCTGGATGGCGACCGCGTTCCCCAATGCTGAGTTGGACCCGCGCCAAATGCATGGCGGCCCGGTCTACGACCTTTTGTCGATGGCATTGAATGGAGCGATCGCTGGAATTGGCGTGGCCTTGCTGCCGCAGTATGTGGCGCATGGGGCCGTTGGTTCGGGGCAACTTGTTCAGCTTTCGCGTTTGAGCTGGACAGCGGCTAACGCCTACTATCTGCGCCAGCCCTCATGGAAAGGTGATTTCGCCCCGCTGCAGAAATTTCGCGATTGGCTGCTTCGGTCGGGCAGCGGGCAGGAGAAGGACGGCGTGGGCTGATCTGCAAAAGACTAGAAGGGTACAGGTGTGTCGATTAAAAAGCGCCCGGCGGCATAGCAGCACCCATCGCGAGGACAACGGACACGGCTTGCAAACTCACGATCAAAATCACGATGGGCGTCGTGCTCCTTCTGAAAGAGCGCAAACAGAGGTTTCGATTCGCCGTGTTGATTGTGGGTTTGAAGCGGCCGCAGTGTCGAAAATAGAACCGGCAGAGAATCCTCAGCAGCTGCCTGGCGGCTTCACCACTCCGCAAAACTCCCGTCCCGATGCCGCCACACGGGGTTCCTCCACCGGTGTCCCTCCTGCGCCCGCTCGCGCACATACTCTTCGTTCACTTCAATCCCCAAACCCGGCCCGTTCGGAATTGCCACCATCCCATCCTGGTACGCAAACACATCGGGGTTGGAAACATAGTCCATCAAGTCGTTGGCCTGGTTGTAGTGGATGCCCAGGCTCTGCTCCTGGATGAAGGCGTTGTAGCAAACGGCGTCCAGCTGCAGGTTGGCCGCCAAGGCAATGGGGCCCAGCGGGCAGTGCAGTGCCAGGGCCACGTCGTAGGCCTCGGCCATGCTGGCGATCTTGCGGGTCTCGGTAATGCCGCCTGCGTGCGAGGGGTCGGGCTGGATGATGTCGGCGTAGCCGCCTTGCAGCACGCGCTTGAAGTCCCAGCGCGAGTACAGGCGCTCGCCCAGGGCGATGGGGGTGGACGAGATGCGGGCGATTTCCCTGAGCGCCTCGTCGTGTTCGCTCAGCACGGGCTCCTCGATGAACATGAGTT
>Ga0307408_100000555_pt1 | contig 32218 bp, 27 predicted proteins | sample 322Cmetagenome_FD_202116 | JGI IMG/M metagenome (GOLD analysis project Ga0307408, IMG submission 202116) | Maize rhizosphere microbial communities from greenhouse at UC Davis, California, United States - 322HYB-C-3 | ecosystem: Host-associated > Plants > Roots > Rhizosphere > Soil | place...
TACGTCTTAAAGCGGTTCTATTATTCAGATTTTATCAGCCGGTTTAAAGGACAACAGTCCAATATACCTGCGCTATTCCGTGCTCCAGTAAATACCACCACACGACAAGTTTCATCTGCTGATGAAGGGGAAAGAGAAACCGAGGATGTGTTATCAACCATTGAAGACTTAACCGACAGAGTTAAGGCATCAATAATAAAGTCTGCTGCAAGCCGTGGCGATTATCCCTCATTAGTTGCCGATTTAAAAATGATCTTAAAAGATTATCCCAACTTAAAAATATCCGAATTCCGCCCATCGATCAATGAACTTATCCATGCGGAATGTGAAAAGACCGGTTTCATTATACTAAACAAGGAAGATGTAAACGATTTGTGGGAAGTTTAGAATGAAAACCAGCGAACCGCCCTCTACTTCAGCCATTTGGTAGAGGGCTATGGTTCGCAAAATCAAAGAGCCTCAAGATATAGCAACCATACCGGAGAGTGGGTAATAGGTTAGGTCGAGTGATTGGTTAGTAGGTTGGTTGCGAATCTCCCTTCTCTTCTGCACTACCTCCGCAGAGGAGATTGGGAGATCTTTTTAAAAAAATCCAAATCAAAATAGTAGAGATGAAAAAGTGCAGATGGAAAACAAGAACAACAAAATTTAAGGGACTGCTATTCTTAACAGCTTTGATAGCGTCAACCCTTGTGGCAAATGGACAAGACGGTAATTCCGGCATTCAGGAAGCAAACCAGCAGGTAAGAAGTTATTTTGAATCGGGGACCCAACTCATGTATGCCGTTGGTGCATTAGTCGGATTAATTGGGGCTGTTAAAGTTTATCAAAAGTGGAACAGCGGCGACCAGGATACTTCTAAAGTTGCTGCTGCATGGTTCGGTAGCTGTATCTTTTTAGTGGTTGTTGCCACCATTATTAAATCCTTCTTCGGCGTTTAGAACAAGGGAATTTTATCACTGTAGCCCCATATCCTGGGGCTATTTAATTTCAATACCATGTATACCATTCTTATCCATAAGCTTCACTCCTATTTGATACATCATAATCCGGAACTCATACTTAACCTCGAAGAGTCGTTTTCCCTGAGATCCTATTTGGAAGAAAAAGTAGCCAGTATCGCCGATTATCAATTGCAATTGGTAGCGGATGGTAAACCCGCTTACATTATTGAAGAACTCTGCATGAATGCGATGACTAAAGAGCTTCGTCCTTCTAAATTTCTCTATCTACGGAACATATTGGAAGAGGAATTTCCGGAACACTACCTTTTGTTGAAAGAAAACGGCACACTAACCTATGAGGTAGTAAACCTTATCACCGCAAGTAATGAAGTTTTTGATTCCATTGGCTTTACGGAAGAAACTGAAGGCAATAGGATATTGAGGTATGCTACGATTGGGGTGATGAAGGAATACATGACGGCAAAGCAACTAGGTAAATAATTAAGAGCATCTACCTATTCGCCTCTCCCCAACACATCTGTTACACGTTTGAAATCATTAAGAAAGTGCTATCAATACAATTTTCAACATTTTAGCATGTCCTCTAAATGTATGGTACCAATCAATCGCCATTTGCCTTTCTGCATTTAGACGATTATTCATATTCGTAAATGCAAGTGATGCTGTCAGAAGATGATGATTAAGATCATGTACAAATGGAACTATAGGTTGCGATCTATTCAATTCAAGCAAAGGTTGCACTTTAACAAATTCAGTAATATCCGGGAGTATCGCATTTTCGCGGCTCTGATGTTCTGTTAAAATTTTGTCCAAGGCATATGCGTATTGCGCCAAAGCTTTATCAACAGTCCTATTTTTGATATCGGTAATAAAATGATCCGTGATCTTTTGGACTTCGCCTAAACTTTCATTTCGTACTTGATTATGCGAGTTATAGACGTCTAAATGTTCGGCTACCTTAAGCTGAGAACTTTCCTGCCATCGGGGAATGGCAACTATGCACCTCCATAGTAATAAGAAAGATTTCAACTTCTTTGAGTCACAAAATAGATTTTCAATACCAGTAAAGTAGGCATCATAGATGGTTTGATAACCTACATTTTCCAGCGCAGTTATTGCAGGAATTACAACGGAGGTATAAGCAAATCCGCCTTTGTTGCCATAATCTAATGAATTATGATATTTCGAGTAAAAGGAAGCCTGCTTCTTAAGGCTTTTTATGAGGCTTTCAATATTATACCCCACAATTTTTCGTATTCTCCTTCTCTCAATATAATTAGAAACAGATGCAACAATCCCGGTTAAGAAATAACCTAAACCAAAAATTACAATAGTGATGAATATTGTTGCTGACGTATTAGCATCGGTATTCCAGCTTTCCTTTAAATAAGTTTGAAACCAATTTAATTGTTGTTCAGGCATTTGCGTCATATCAATTTTAAATGACTATTATTATTAGTTTAGTTGTTTAATTTCAAAGGTAATCAACCCAATATTAACTTAAACTTTTCTAGAACAAAAAATGCCAAGACAATTCCATTTAGGACACTTTATTAAGTTGCATCATATAGAAAAAGCTTTTAGTCTCATTACAATACAAATGGAACAAAAAAGCCCTCTATATAACAATTTAGACTTTACAATTTATCGAAAAAGTGATATCCAGCAAATAGACCCTAGCGCCTATTATGAACAATATATTCAACGGGATTCACTTTATTATTTTGAGCAGCTATTTTACGTAGAAACATATCAAGCCATTCAACGTGCATATAAAACCAGAGAATATCATTTCCTTTCTTTACATGCAGCTATTATCTATTATGGAATTGGTTTTTATATCAGAGAACTAATGGATAAACGCATGGCACAGGAACAAGAGCGCTTTCAAGGGCTTCCTTTGCATGTATATTATGGCGGTAAATTAAATTATGATACGCCTCAAAAGAGCAACATCTTTTACTATGAGGATTATAAAGAATTCTTACTTCATAAAGAAAAACTTACGACCCCAGAAGAAGGAAAAGTGGTTTTTGCTATTTCACTTGACATAAAATCTTTTTTTTATTCCATCGATCATAGGCTTTTATTAGATATTATTGACAAACACAGTACTATAGCGGTTAAACAAACACTACACTTTGACGATCAAACAAAGACTGCAATAGCGCATTTATTTAATTATTTTCAGGGTTCTACTTGTGGATTACCTGTCGCCAGTCAAAATCTTATTTCTAGCTATCTTAGCAGCATTTATTTATCCATTTTTGACAAATATGTAATTGACAACTATTTACACAATGGCGAATGCCACTATATCCGTTATGTTGACGATTTTTATTTCATTTTTAAAGCCACACAAGATGAAAGTATAAAGGCAATTAGAAAACGCATTTATGATATGGAAAATGACTTTTCCGCCTTTTTAATGGCTAAGTTGAAGTTGGAAATCAGCACTGGTAAAAGCGAACGGTATGAGATTAGAGATGTAGAAAGCCAAGTTGAATTTTTGAAAGCTAGCAGTTTAGATAGCCCTTTTGATCAAGAATTTGATTTAGAGGACATTTACGAGAACTCCATCTTGAAACTTGACACTGCTGGCAAGCCTACGCCGGATATTTTCCAAAACTGTATTGCAATTATTGAGTCCCTAAAACTAAAAACAAGCCAATTAGCTCAACTTGAAATTTCAGTTAAGGAATCTGCGTTTTTAAATCATATATTGATATTAAAATCTTGCCTCGCCTATTCAAGGAGTTACAATGCAGTCGAGATGATAGATAAATCTGGAATATTTAAAGATTTAGATTCAATCGATTATTTACTTCTCAAACCAAAGGTAATGCTTCACCTTACGACAATAACGAAGGTCGGCAGGAAAGATCTTTTTAATTTTATCATTGAGATCTTAAATAGTCCTGAAAGTCTATTACCTAAATTAACACTTGCAGACAAGTTCCTTCATCAAATAGTCTTTCTTATTTCTGAAGCAAAAGCTGAAGATAAATCGGGATTAGAGTCTGAATACGAATATTATAGGCAGAACTTAATTAATATTCTTTTAAATTTATTAGAACATAATCCCAACCATACCTACTTAGGTCTCATTGTACAGGCATTTTCACAACAAGAGCATTATTTCGAATACTCCCCTATTTACCACCCAACATTCTTAAACGAGGATTTTTGCATTCCCTTAGGGCAGCAAATCAAACTTCGTAGGCTTAACGAAATTATTGGCAACTATTCAGTTGGATTCAATCATCTGCTTAATGAATTTCAGAATATTTTCGAACTCGTCTATTTTGATTCTCAGCAAAAAACTGGTAAAGAAATTATGATGAAAATGCAAGATGAAAAGTTCACCAATACAGAGATAGAATTTGTAACCGATTTCTTTGAACGTCGCAATCAAAATTCAATTTCTCATACCAATACTAATGATATTGGTCTTTGGAATGTAACACCATCAGAATATATTAGCTATAAGAATCGCCTTCGCCCTATTCTGGCTAAAATCTATACAGTCCTTAATTACCAGTAAAAACAGTAGATGCGAAATCTAGAAATAATGAAAATGTAAACTGTTGTTGCGGATAACTCACTATCTCCATAAATACTCGGGAATATCCATCTTTCATATATTTTATGACTTACCAAATGCCCGAGAGATGAGTGGGCGAGAGTATGTGACTGGAATTTTAAAAGCACCTTTGCTATTGGCACAACTTGAAAATTTTAGAAGTTTTACAAAAGAGCACTTAGATCAAATTGCTGATAATACTTCTAATATTGAGCACGTAAAACCATACACATTTAATAAGTTCCACCAATTAACCGCTTTCACTTCATTCTTAGATATTTCCCGAAAAGCTAATTCCCTCTAAAAACAAAAGTAAGCATAAACGTCATCAGATTGATGCTTAAGGTAACGAACTATGTTTTGCAAATAAACTTTATCACTCAGCCGATTAAAACTACATCTACTTACTAATTTTTGTTTTTTTCCGCCTCACTTCCTCACGTCGAACTCATGTTTACTACCTCTCTCCAACCGCTTTCTTAGATACAAAGAATACAACTCCAAACCTGTATCCCCACCACTTCCCTAACCTCCCTTCCTTTGCTTCTGTAAATAAACAGAGCAATGAATACGAGCGTCTATCACATCAATAAAGGCATTAATAAAAGCATAGAGTTCCAGGGATTAAAAGCCCAATACATCTGGTACCTGGCAGGCGGAATAATTCTTTTGATGCTCCTCTTCTCCATTCTCTACATCATCGGTGTAAACTCCTACATCTGCCTGGTAATAATTCTATCCGCAGGAATCTCCTTGGTTTTGAAAATCTATTCCTGGAGTAATAAATACGGTGAATATGGCATGATGAAAGCTATTGCTAAACGAAAAGTGCCCGCAGTTCTGAAATCTTACAGTCGCAAAGACTTCATCGATATGCTATCCACAAAATCATTCACCAAAACCGAAATAACATGCTAAGGGTACTACCACTAATTGACATCCACGGGAAACAGTTCATAGTGGATGTCGCCAAAACAGAAATACGGCAATTGGGGGAGCCACAAAATACTATCTCTTTTAATGACATGATAGATTGTGGCAACCAATATACCTTCCTTTATGACACCAGACTTCAGGGAACGCCTAGGGCAGATAGCCAAGATCCTTCAAGTTTTGTTCAGATCAATATTCCATCAATGGTGCAACTTGATCCAGTTGGGATGGCTGAAAAGTATGGCAAGACCGTAGAGGAGATAAAAGGCAAAACTGATTTTGAAGTAATGGTAGACCCCAAGCTGTTGGAAAAAAGACTTGGTGGAAAACTTCCATTAATAGATATTGCTGGTAATACGTATATCATTGACTTACGTTTAAAGGAGCTTCGTTTAGAAAGTGATCCATTCAACCGTATCAACTTAAGAAACCTTGAATTTTCTTCAGATGGCGAACATTATCAATTCTATTACAATTCAAGTTCAAAGCAAGCTTTAACCACTAGTCCTTCGCTTAGCCCATATCAGGATGGAATTTCTTTCATTGAAATTCCAAATGACTTAGGTCTTGATCCGGTACAGGTGGCAAGAGAATATAAAATTGACACTAACGATCTGCTAAGAAGGTATCCTATCCAGAAAGACCTTAAAGCGAAAGTCACACCGTTGACTAAAGAATTGTATAAAACACTCCTTTCGCGGCTAAGAAATCCCAGCAAAGCTTCACTGAAACAAAAAGCCAAGAGCAAGAAAATCTAATCTCTTAAATCATCCCAATGGAAACTACCTTAAATAAGCACTTCCCCATTCTGGCAGTAGAACACGATTGCATTCTGTCCAAGCAAGGCGATATTACCATAGTTTTCCAAGCAGAACTTCCGGAAATCTTTACCCTTTCAGATCAGGAGTACGAGGTTTTTCATCAAAGCTGGATTAAAGCCATCAAAACGCTGCCTAATCATAGCGTACTGCACAAACAGGATTGGTTTACGGAAAGCCAATACACGGTCAATCAGGAGGGTCTAAAGGTCAAAAGCTTTCTTAACACAAGCAGCGAAATGCATTTTCAGGGTCGCCCCTATTTACAGCATGAATGTTTTATCTATTTAACTGCTAAACCTAAAGGACGTAGGCTAAGTTGCTCCATTCTGTCAAATCTGTTGCGTACCAATCTTGTTCCTGATGAAACCATAAACACACAAGCATTACAAGATTTTAATGATAAGGCGTATCAGTTTAAACGCATTTTAGAAGATTGCCAGTTAATTAAACTGAAAAGATTGACGTCTGAAGATTTGCTTAGCTTCCGCAATAAAGTTGGCTTAATAGAACGCTACTGCTATTTATCCAATCAACCAAGCTCCTTCCAATACAAAGACATCTCTTTCAAAGAGAACCTCCAAATCGGCGACCAGTTAACACAGCTTTATACATTAGGTGATGCCGCCGATGTGCCTCATATTTGCGGTTCGCGGATTACTTACGATAAGTATTCAACCGACAAAACTAAATTTCCTATAAGCTTTGCCGGATCATTAGGATTGCTATTGCCCTGTAACCACATTTACAATCAATATATTTTTATTGGTGATGCGCAGGCAACGCTCAAAAAACTGGAGAGCAAACGTCTCCGCCTGCAATCTTTATCTGCTTATTCCAGGGAAAACAGTATAGCCAGAGATGCAACGAATGACTTCCTAAACGAGGCAATCAGCTTACAACGACTACCTGTAAAAGCGCATTTCAACGTTCAGATTTGGTCCGATAACTATGAAAAGTTAAAAGAGGCAAAGAACAAAGTGTCTTCTGCTTTAGCACAAATGGATGCTACAGCAAAGCCTGAATCAACCGGTGCCCCACAAATTTGGTGGGCGGGTATTCCGGGAAATGCTGCTGATTTCCCAATGAATGATACATTCGACACGTTTGCAGAACAAGCTTGCTGCTTCCTGAACCTTGAGGGCAACTATAAAAACGCAAACCCAAGCGAAGGTATCCGTTTTAGCGACCGGCTTAGCGGAAAACCAGTATATGTGGATCTATTTGATGCACCACGGAAAGCAGGCATTGCATCCAACATGGGCGTATTAGTTTGCGGTACTTCTGGTGGCGGAAAAAGTATGACCATCAATCATATTTTGAGGACTCTCTCTGACCAAGGTGCACATTGCGTTACTGTTGATATTGGCGGCAGCTACAGAGGTTTGTGCGAATTGTTAAAGGGATATTATTTCACCTATACCGAGGAAGATCCGATAAAATTTAATCCGTTTTACTTACCCAACGGCGAAAGTCTGGACACCGAAAAGAAAGAGAGTTTGAAAGCTTTATTGGTTGCCCTTTGGAAACAGGAAAACGATCCGTTTAATCGGAGTGAATACGTAGCCCTTTCAAATGCTCTTCAGGGATATTATGACCATCTTAAAGTTCATCAGGACATATCCCCTTCTTTCAACTCCTTTTATGATTACCTGCAATCAATTTATACCGATGTATTGCGTTCGCAAAAGGTCAAAGACAAAGATTTTGATTTGGATAGTTTCCTGTATGTTTTAAGACCTTACTATTCCGGTGGTGAATTTGATTACTTATTAAACGCTACTGAAAATCTGGATCTGCTAAATCAATCCTTCATAGTTGTGGAGCTGGATAATATCAAAGATCATCCTATCCTGTTTCCGGTAGTAACATTAATCATCATGGAGCTATTTATCTCCAAAATGAGAAAGCTCGGTGGAGTAAGAAAAGTGCTAACTATAGACGAAGCCTGGAAAGCAATTGCAAAATCTGGTATGGCTGAGTTTCTGAAATATGCCTTTAAAACTATCCGAAAGTTCAATGGAGTGCCTATTGTAATCACTCAGGAGCTGGATGACTTAATCAGTTCCCCAATCATTAAAGATGCCATTATCAACAATGCCGACATCAAAATCCTGATGGACATGCGCAAGTTCATTAACAAGTTTGATAAGCTTCAGGATGTACTTGGCTTGTCGGACAAAGGCAAAACGATCTTGCTTTCGGTAAATAAAGATAACCGCGAAATCTTCATAGACATCGGTGGCCAGGTGATGAAAGTGTATAAAAACGAGCTTTCCCCGGAAGAGTACTACGCCTACACCACCGAAGGAAAAGAAAAGGTAAAAGTTGCCGCTTATGCAGAAAAACACGGAAGTATTGAAGCTGGCATCAAAGCCTTGGTTCAAGAACAAAGAATAGCTAACAATAAATAATAAAGCTTATGACGAAGATAATTCTCCTGGCGATACTTCTCTGTTTTAGTATCAGCCTGCCAAAGTCCAGCTATGCTCAGTTTCCCATTGCGGAGGTTATAAAAGCAGGTGTTAAGAAAGCAATCAGGGCTCTTGATTTGAAAGTGCAGCGACTTCAGAACCAAACCATCTGGCTGCAGAATGCGCAAAAAACCTTGGAAAACGCTTTATCGAAGCTAAAACTTCAGGAAATATCCGAATGGACCGAAAAGCAAAGAAAACTATACCAGGATTATTTTGAAGAGCTAAATAAGGTTAAGAGCATCATCAGCTATTACCACCGCATCAAGGACATTAGCCAGAAGCAATTGCGACTGGTTAAATCCTACCAACGGGCATGGAATCTACTGAAACAGGACGACCATTTTACTTCAGACGAACTGGATTATATGTCAAAAGTCTACTCCGGTATTTTAGATGAAAGCTTAAAAAACATTGATCAGGTTTTACTGGTGATTAACTCCTTTCAAACCCAAATGAGCGATGCAAAACGTTTAGAAATCATTCGCAATGCAGCTGAGACAATCGACAATAATTACTACGATCTGCTTCAGTTTAACCAACAAAACATCTTGCTAAGTATTAGCCGTGCAAAGAGCAAACAAAATGTCGCTATCCTAAGAGAAATTTACGGATTACCTAAAAACCCCTAATATGAAAACGCTCCTATTTCTCTTACTTCTACTATCGATCTCTGCCAAAGCGCAAACCTGGGACGAGTGGTTTAAGCAACGAAAAACCCAACATAAATACATGCTTCAGCAAATTGCTGGACTAAAAGTATATATAGAGTACGCCCAGAAAGGATATTCTATTATAAAAGATGGCTTAAATACAATCAGCCAAATAAAGAATGGCGATTTAAAACTGCACCAGGTTTTCTTTGATGGTCTTAAGAGTGTAAATCCTAAAATTAAAGCAGCCGGTAGAATACCTCAGCTAATGGCAATGGATCTGGAAATCAGGAAATATACATCGAAAGCCACCCAAACATCATATGAAATAACGCCCACAGAATCGGGCTATGTCAGCCGGGTATTCAATAGAGTTAATCAAAATAGAGAATCAATCATAGAGGAGATGGACGTCTTGTTGTCTGACAACAAGCTTGAAATGAACGAAGATCAGCGAATTAAACGTTTGAACCTCCTTTACGAGCAAATGGTCGATGCATATCTGTTTACACGATCATTCTGTGATGGGCTCACTGTTTTGTCCGCACAGCGAAAAAGGGAATCCATGAATATCAATAATACCACATCCATTAATGGCTTAAATCACTAGTTATGAAAGCATTCCTGTTCTGCCTCATCTTATCATTTCCCTTTGTCTCAAGAGTTCAGGCACAAAGTTTTGAAGTACAGCAACTATTGCTCAACGTCGAGAAACTCGCCCAATTCAAGCAGATCCTTTCGGACATGAAAAAGGGATACGAGATTATAAATCTGGGATATAACACGGTGAAGGATCTATCCCAAGGAAACTTTAATCTTCATGAGACTTTCCTTGATGGACTTTTAGCTGTAAATCCTACAGTAAAAAATTATAAACGAGTTGCTATCACCATCGACAACCAAATTGACCTGGTGAAAGAATATAAATCTGCATACAAACGCTTCAAACAAAGTGGCAGCTTTAACGAACAGGAGCTGAAATATATTTCCTCTGTCTACTCCAAACTATTCGATCAAAGCCTTCGCAATCTTGACGATTTAACCACTGTACTAACGGCTAATCAACTTCGGATGTCGGATGATGAACGTTTACAAGAAATAGACCGCATTTATCTGGAAATGGAGGATAAGCTCCAGTTCCTTAGATATTTCAACAACCAAACAACTTTACTATCCCTTCAACGAAGTAAGGAAAAACGGAACATCGAAAGTTCAAGAAGAAATTACGGAATAGAACAATAAATGTGAGAAAGATTATGAGAGTAAGAAAATTGAGTTTGCTTCTGCTACTGTCCCTATTGATTCCGGCAATTAGCCGGGCTCAGGGCGTGGCAGATGAGATGAATAGTTTGCATCAGGTATTAAACCAGCTATACAGCGAAATGCTTCCGCTATGTAGCAAGCTGATTAGTGTTGCACAAGGAATAGCAGGTTTTGCAGCTATCTGGTATATCGGTTCGAGGGTCTGGCGACATCTTGCCAATGCGGAACCTATCGACTTTTATCCGCTTTTCCGCCCCTTCGTACTTGGTTTTGCCATAATGATTTTCCCTTCGGTATTAGCGCTTATCAATGGCGTTATGCAGCCCACAGTAACCGCGACCGCAACAATGGTACAAGGTTCAAATAATGCTATAGCCAGGCTATTGAAAGAAAAGGAAAAACAGATTAAGAACAGCGATGCCTGGCAAATGTATGTGGGCACCAGTGGCAATGGCGATAGAGAGCGCTGGTATAAGTATACCCACGACGAAGATCCATCCGAAGAAGGAATGCTTGCAGGTATTGGCAATGATATAAAGTTTGCAATGGCAAAGGCTTCTTACAATTTTCGCAACTCTGTTAAGGAATGGATGAGTGAGATATTACGCGTAGTTTACGAGTCAGCTGCACTTTGCATAAATACGCTAAGAACTTTTAACCTTATCGTATTAGCCATTTTAGGACCGCTAGTATTTGGCATTGCAGTCTTCGATGGTTTCCAGCATACTTTAACCTCCTGGATAGCCAGATACTTAAACATATTTCTTTGGCTACCAGTCTCAAACATATTCGGCAGTATCATTGGGAAAGTACAAGAACGAATGCTTATGCTTGATATCGGACAGATCGAGCAAAACGGAGATACTTTCTTTAGCGCAACCGATACCGCATACCTTGTATTTATGCTGATTGGCATTGTGGGCTACTTCACCGTTCCTTCGGTAACCAGTTATATAGTTAATGCAGGCGGTAGCGGAGCTATGGTTCAAAAGGTAACCAGCTATATGAACTCCTCTGTGCTTTCTACAAAGCAAGCAGCAAGTAGTGGAACTAGTCAAATCTTGTCGATGGCAGGAAGCGCTATGCACAAAATGGGCAGTTCAGGCAATACACCTTCAGGTTTTATGCAAGATAAAGTCAGCAGCGATTCTTAACCATTTATCCATCAAGCTATGTTCAAACAGACAAAAAATATCGAAACTGCATTTCAGCATATAAGAACGTTTTCGCTTTTGATTATTGTTGGAAGCTTGCTTCTTGCCGGCTTCGGATTATACCGGAGTTACCAGCTTGTTTCGCAAATGCAAAGCAAAATTTACGTATTGGCAAATGGAAAAGCATTTGAAGCCAATTCTTCTGAACGAACAGACAATGTTGGGGTAGAAGCCAGAGATCATGTAAAAACCTTTCATCAGCTGTTCTTCACCCTTGATCCGGATGATAAAGTGATCAAAGAAAACCTCTCGCAGGCTTTATATCTTGCAGATCAAACTGCGAAACAAGAATACGACAATCTGCAGGAAAACGGCTACTATACCGGCATTATTTCAGGAAATATCAGCCAGACCATTAACATCGATAGCGTTATTGTTTCTGAAAAAGAATACCCCTACCCTTTTCGATGTTACGCGACGCAGCAAATTATCCGGACAACTAGTAAAGCCTCCCGCAGCTTAATTACCTCGGGCTATTTAAGAAGCGTCTCGCGTAGCGATAATAACCCTCACGGATTTCTTATTGAACGCTGGACTATTATAGAAAATAAAGACCTGAAAACAGAAGCACGATAGTTTAATCAAGCCCTATATATCATGAATAAAGCAGCTTTGAACAACGAAGCCAGGAACGTTTTTGCCCAAAAAATTGCTACTTATCTAATTGAGATGCAAAAGCATTGGGCATTCTGGATGCATCGGCAATCGGAACGGTTATCCCTGCAGATGAAAAAAGTCGTTACAGTTATCCTGGTATTTTCTGCGATTACCGGCTGCATTTTCTTGACAATCAAAGATCCACCGAAGACACACCCCACATTCCCACAACCGCAAGATGGAGTTGGATATCCTTTCCATTCCGACAGCTTGCAATTAATGGAACACATTTATGACAACCTTAAACACTAATGCCATGGAATATAAAATTCATTCAATACACTTTTTAAGGCAGCGTCGATTTTTCACGCTATTGCCTTTAATCGTCATTCCTTTCATCATCCTGATCTTTTGGCTGCTCGGAGGAGGCGGACCGAATCCGGCGCAAGCCCTTACTGCAACACAAAACGGCTTGATCAAATCTCTGCCTGATGCAAAATTAGACGATGAGTCTACATTAAATAAACTAAGCTATTACGAGCATGCAGCTACCGATTCCGTAAAGCTTCGGGAACAGCAAAAAAACGATCCTAATTTTCAAGGGCAAATAATTACGGGGGAAACACTGAATGCAAATCAGCACCTCGCGGACTTAAGCACATCCAGATCTTTTAATCATGAACCAAATGAGGAGAAGATTTACCGAAAACTTAATCAATTGAATGCAGCTCTCGACAACACCGAAGCCTTCAAAACATCACAGCCATCCAGAAAATCGAAACCGCCTGCTCATTCCTCCGACATAAACTCTGGAGATGTAGACCGGCTGCAGAAAATGATGGAAGCAATGCAGTCCTCAGATGCAGAAGATCCGGAAATGAAACAGATCAGCGATGTTCTGGAAAAGATAATCCAGATTCAAAATCCTGAAAAAGCGAAGGAGAATTCAGTTCTATCAGGAACAGAGGTACTCGCAAAGCCCTACACTACGATCCCAGCGTTTGTCGTCGAAAATCAGAAAGTTACACAGGGAACGGTGGTAAAAATTCAGCTCCTGGATTCTATTAATATTAAAGGGCAGATAGTTCCCAAGGGCCACCTCCTATTCGGTAGTGCCCAAATCTCAAATCAGCGACTTAGCCTTCGGATAAAAAACATTCGCTTGGGCTACGCTATCATCCCGGTTGATTTTACCGTGTACGACATGAACGACGGTATGGAAGGGATCAACGTACCCGAAGCTCTTACCGAAAATGCGATAAGAAACGGAAGTGACAATGCTGTTCAAGGTCTCCAGGTTTTAACAATGGATCAATCCATTCCCACTCAAATTGCCGGAGCTGGTATCTCAGCAGCAAAGGGACTTTTTAGCAAAAAAGTAAAGCGGATTAAAGCCAAATTAAAAGGTGGCTATCCTGTACTTCTAAGAAATAATCAAAAACTATAAAATTCTAATATTATGAACATTAAAAATTTCGAATACCTACGCGATCAGGTAAAATTTTCAGGCTTCGGAGAGGGTTTGGAAAAAGAGTTGAAAGAGAAAATTGAGAAACAATTACCTGAGTTCCAACTGAATCACCGGGCGGAATTTGGAAAAGATGTGGTTACAACCAGGCTTGATTTTAATAAATCGAAAAATAGCGATATGTATTTCTTTAATCAGTATGTAGTTTCATTTAAGCCTGAAAACTCAAAGGAGTTAATGAACCAAACCTTCTACATGGGAAAATGGAACAACATTACTTTAAAAGAAGCTTACAATATGATGAACGGTCGTGCGGTTTATAAAGAGTTTCATAAAATGGACAAAGATGGTGAAGACCCAAGTAAATACTACCCCACCGGTCAAAAATACAACGCCTGGGTGCAAATGGATTTTAAGAATGCAGATCAGAAAGGAAACTTTAGAATGGAAAAGTACCATGAAAACTACGGTTTTGTGCTAGATTTTGATGTTTTATTAGCCAAATATCCATTTAAAGAACTTCAAGATGAAAATTCTAAACAACGGCTGGTCGAATCGATTCAAAAAGGCAACCGCCAGGCGGTCACCCTCGTTGACAACGGCGAGGAACGCAAGTATTATATCGAGGCAAACCCACAGTACAAAACTGTGAATGTTTACGATAGCAATATGCAGCAAATTCAAAATCGAGAATCCAGATCGCAGAGTCAGGCCAAAGAAAACAAAGAGGGTGAAAAAAACTCCCTCAAAGCGGACTCTGATGAACCTGCGAAGACAGAAAAGAAAGAAAAACGGATTAGACAAGGCATATCATAATGGATATACTTAATCCCCTATTGGGATTTCTTTCAGGGATAGAAAGGGATCCCAGAATCCGATCTACTCACGTATCCTTATATATGGCGTTGTTTCAGCAATGGGTTAAAAACAAAGGTGAAAACCCGATACCCATCGTTAGCCAGGATTTAATGTTTACTGCTAAAATATCAAGTAGTGCAACCTATCATAAAACTCTACGGGGATTACATGAATACGGGTACATTAATTATAACCCATCCTTCAATAAAATGAAACGAAGTACTGTTGATATTTAAACTGAGCCCGGAAACGGGCTTTTTTTTATTGGCTTATAAAATAAAAAGAGCCTACCGTATGGGACAGCAGGCTAACCTAAACTTTATCACAATTATTTGTGGCTACAAAAATGGCAAAAGCACAGATAGTAACAATTGTTACTATCTGTGTTTTTGCCGTTAACAACCACCGTTCTATATTAATTGAATCTTGCTTCCTTCTGTGGGATGATAAGACGGCTGGTAAATGATGTAACCAAAGCTTACCAATTCCGCAATGCATTTATGATAGGTGCTTATAGAACGAACTGAAGACAGTTTCATAATCTTTTTCCGGCTAATCTGAATAATATCGCCAGCCTCTTTTAAGCAGAATGCAGCTATTATTACGTTTATATGTGTAGCCTGCAACCGTGTATCTTCCGAGGCCTTTTGTAAAAATTCCAGCAATTCCCTTTTCATAGATCAACCTCACTTTTTGCCTCCTAAGTTTTCAATATCTTCTGCGTTATAATAAATAGTCCCTCCTATTTTGGTGTAGGCTAGGGTGCCGTTTATCCGAAGGTTTTGCAGCGTACCGGGGGAGATTTTTAAAAGCTTCCTTACTTCGGAACTTTTTAACCATTTCTTTTCTTCTGCACTTGCAGGTTGCCGTAGAAGTAATTTTAAATCTTTTAAAAGTTCAGATCTGAAGTGTTCCAGATCTTCTTTTGTTATTAATTCAATTGAAGCCATCGCACTATATCTATCATTTCTAATGTGAAAGTAGCTAAAACGTTATAAAAAAATTCATTTAAATATTGAAGAGGATGGTGACGGATATAATTATTGTTTCGCTGCCCACCAGGCCTGGCAGGCAATCTCTGTATGTCATTAATAATTAATACCTAAGCATACAATGAACATCACAACGTAGGGTGGGCGTTTTACTCCTTCACGCTTACTCAAAAACACTGAAAAATACCAGTTATCCAAAGGACTTTTGAAATTGGGTCCCTGTTTCGAGCCCTACTAGGCGCCCCCAACTGGACAAGCATAATTGTTCATCGCTTTTCCTTCTTACGTATCTGATCACCTGATGCAAAAACTACCCCCTTCAGATTTCTTAATTCATCCAATACCAATTTTGTTACTCCATATAGGTCACCGAACCATAGTAATATAGATTGTCAAATTCCACCTTGGCCGAATAAGCGATCCGGTCAAATAGCTCGGGATTATCAAATGACTTTTTTAATTCCGCTACGACAACCTTTTGCCCTTGCAGGAACGTAACAAGGGTATCTTGGTACGCTTCTAAATACGACCTGCCATTGGCCAAGGCGATTCCCAACAGTAGACCAAGCATAAGTCCGGCATAATCATCGATCGGCCATTGATGGCTCAGTAACGATTGCGCCGGGGACGCTAAAGCGGCACCGAACCCGACCGATCCCGGCGAGTTAAGCAATGTCGTTGTCGCGCCGTCGCAGGCATTAAGCGCCAGCAATCGTCGGCCTTTATCTTCGGCGCGTTCATAGACCAGTTCTTCAAGAGAAAGTGTTTGTTCAGGGATGTCACCCATATCCCTGTTCAGCACGAGATAAGAATTGTGCGGTCTAAAATGATCGAACTGGCCGTGGCAAGACATCCAAACCAGATCGAACAAATCGTCCTGATAGGCATTTGCAAAATCTGTCGCGGTATGCTCATACCAGTTATATCGGCTTACTTCGATCTGTTGTTTTTCAAAAATCTGTTGGAGACCCTCGCATTCATATTGGGCCATTGGCAAGTCGCCTTGCCAGATAAGGACTTTTTTTATTTTCCTGGCAGTATGCGGGATGCGGAATGTTTGGATCAACGGTAAAACAACACCCACATATTTAAGGAAAAGTGCCTGTAAGGGCAACTGAAACTCCGCCAGTAAATAGTAAGACGTGGAAGATGTGATGATCGCCCGGACGTCTTCGCTCTCAAGGCAGAAGTGGGACAATAAGATCTCCTCTAATTCTTTTCCGTGTTTAGGGGCTGGGGTGCCAATTTCTTTATGTGAGGGAGACGACTGACTGTATTCAAAATCATCAATAACGGTGATGGTCTGGCTGAGGAACTCATTTAACTTGGTAATGAGCAATGGGCCAAAATGATGCGGGTCAGTGTTAGTGACAACGACCTGCCCCTCCCGACTGTATCTTACGCCGTTCACTGTGTTTTGTTGAATGATGAGCGGCTCGCTCTCATATAGCGCCGATTCCGGGATGCTGAAAAAATTTCCGATGACCAAAAGGACGATTTCCACATCCCCGCTTTTTAGTAAGGTTTCGATAATGGGGTAGATCAGGGAAAAGATCCTGCTCATTTCGAAATCTCGGTGCTTTTGCTCTGTCACCGCCTCATTGATGGCGTCATGATAGGCGGCGATGGCTTGCATAAGCAATTCCAAATTATCTTTGATCGCTTCACTGCTCTCCTTCAGCTTCATGGTCAGTATCTGAAGCAGTTCGTATTTCGTTAAACCAATCTTCGTCAGGACGAGATCGCACCATCCTTGCTGATCCAAATGTGTATATTCCCAACCACAGAAACAGAACTGCATTGCGGCTAACTTAACGCCGGACATCGGCATCCACTCTCTAGAATAAAAATACAACAAAGCGTGCGAGCAGGCATCTTTTACTTCCATGAAGCCGTTATTATTCGCCCAGGTTTGTATATAGCAAAACGCACTCACAAGCTGATCGTCGCAATGCAGTAAGCTGGGCAATTTTTTCAGGTATGGGAAGAATACTTCTATATAATCTTTGGCAACATCTTTCAGTCCACCTTTTACGCGTTGTTGGTAAAACAACATGCTTGTCCATTCAACGAATGCCTGATGAAAATAGGCTGCTATGTAAGCATAATCATCCTTGCTGTCAATAAAATGAGCGAGCCTCCCCAGTTTTACCTCTTTAGCCACACCGAATGTCAGGTCATTCCCCAAGGCATTGGTCACCCACTGGAAAAGCTCTGGAAATACTTTCTTCCCTCCAACGATCAGCGCCATTTTAGTGGCTGTTTGAAATTGAAGGAAATTGAGTATCAGCTCGTGCTCAGGGTAAGCGGTATGTAAGTTGAGCAGATCCTGGCATAAGGCGGTGGTCTGCCCGACTTGGGTTTCATAATCTTCGTCTGTGCTGCGTATGCCTGCTAACCAAAGACCCACAAGGTTCTCACAGGCACCCTCAGAAAAGTCAAATTTATAGGCCCATCGCGTATCGTCGGTCTGATTCGAAATTTGATAAAATAACGGGAAATGTGTTTTGATATGTTAGGATTTTAGTACGCTCGGGCAAAGATAGCTAAAGAAAGTCTTTCCCCAACCTAAACTCCTTTGCAGACCTCCCCATAAACCCGCCCAGCTTGGTTCAAACAAGCGAACCATGCAAACACCCAACAACGTGTTCAGCTTTTCAAAAGCCCTGAACAAGCGTACTGTTTTTGACTACGAAACAACTTAATACTATCAATTCATATTTAAAAATTGACGGTTGAAAAAATAATTCTTAAAATGTTTAGCTTTATGACAGGATCATCGCCAATAGGTATCGAATGTTCATCTATTTGCCGACTGGAAATCTAAAATATAGATCTGAAAACTATGATTAATGAAAACGAGCTAGATTGGAGGGATTATGAAGCCATCACCCAATACATCTATGGCGCGTTGGGCGAGAAATACGGGATCAAAGTAGTTGGATATGGCCACACTTGCAAGGTGAAAGGCAACTCTGGTGTAACATATCAGATCGATGTATTGACAGAGCAGTCGGATGGTGAAAAAACATACCGGACAGCGATCGAATGCAAGTTCCTAAAGGAAAAAGTCACCAATGATATCGTAATGAAACTTCAGGGTGTCATGGAGGATGCAGGAATCGAAAATGGGATCATCGTTTGCAAAACAGGATTCACGAGGGATACCTTGAAATATGCAGAGCATAAGGGGATAAAGCTTGTTGAACTTTGGGAAGCCGGAGAAAATGATGCGAACTTCAAAAAAACGTTCGACATTGGAATACTGGATATTAATACTAAGACAATCGTCTCACGTGGGGTTGTCACCAGCATCGACTTTGGGAGCAAGACCGTTGCTGTCAATGGTGAGGATGAAATGATCGGCATGCACTATATCCAATTATATGATGTTAGTGGAAACACTATTTCATTAAGTGAATTCTTAAAACAGTTTTCTTTAGAAATACAAAGACGAGGGGAGCTTTTGAAGACAACGACGATTGAATATCCACTTAACCGCAAATTATTCTGGAGACAATCGAATAATGAAATCGGTTTCGAAAAAATAGCCATCACCGGATTCTATGCAAAAATTGATAAAAGCTCCAAAAGATCATTCAATTTGACCGATCAGGTATGGATGATCATGGATGAGCTATTCGATAAAAGGAGACTAACCTTGTCAAAGAGTGGATTAATATGGAATCTCCCTACGGAAAACTAGGTCATTTTCAAATTCGCCCCTACACGATCTGTTCGCATTATTGTTGAATCAGATACTGAGAAAAATTGAAACATTTAAAGATATTACGGAATGCGCTAGCCCGTGGCAGCATGTCTGCACTGGTTGGATGGGGATTCAGCAAGAATGTGCATTTAGATTTTTCCAACCGGGGATGAACTATTATATGACTTGACCTACGAATTGTATCGGGATGAGATCGAGCAAGCGTATCATCTGCTGTCTAATGTTATGTTGACGATGCAATTGACTGGTGGCCTGGAACGCGGGCGCACTCGGTGTATAATAACATAAAGCAATTCTTTCTTCATCAGGATAGAATATTGAAGAATAGCGCTGCTATAGTATTTCAGAAAGATTGTAGTTATTGAAGGTTTTGGGCATGGCAACATCAGGTTGTCGGGGTACTACTTTAAACTGGACATTAGTGGATCTTAGAGCAGATCTTAAGTTGCTATTAGCCACCCAATTTTTTGATTGCATCTACGGCAGACCGGCCATAGTCCACATCGTTTGCAAGCGGTCTTAATACATCAAGATCGACAATAGTACCGACATCGCTCAGGAGGTAAATGGCATGTTGGTTCATTTCGACTCTGCGATCACCAAACTTCCAGATGCTTTCCACCCAATTAAGATCGGATAATGCCCTTCGGCAGGCAGAAACTATTTGCTCTTTATGTATTGTTTCAAAGATCTTCAGAAATCGTAAATCAAGTACGCCATAATGGACCTGCTGATGTAATGCATTTCTTGATTGCCACAAAGTTTCTATCCCATAGCTATTTTCCGCCGAGAAAAAGAAATTTTCAAGTGGAATGGTATACTCATCTTTCTGGCTAACATCAATATCTGACCTGTTCTGCCAGTAATAAAGCTCTGCCAAGGCCCTCATTGAATTATCCTTTTTTTCCGGTTCGTTTATATTCCTTAAAGGCAAAGGATAATTATGTTGACCTAATAAAAGATGCGCTACCATAAATACCCCGAGGGAATCCTGCGGAAATGTAGGTTCAATGATGGGCATCTCGGTCCATTTACCAATATATCTCATCGCCTCATAGCCAAGCACCTGCACAGCACGCATAATTAGCGAAACGGTAAACATAGAGCTATAGCCGCCCTGTAACGCCATCTCTAAAAACAAGGTTTTCTTTTCCTCCGGTAGTTGTTCAATCGCTGTGTAATAGGCAGAATCGTACGGATGATCGAACTGCCTGTTAAAAATCCCCAAAGCGTTTTCACAAGCCGTCTTATCATTAGGGTTATTGAGCACTTGATCAATTTCGTTGTTTACGACAGATATGTACTCATTGGAATCCTCTTCCAACTCCCCAAGAGCCGACAACGCATCGAATATTTCTGTAGACAGCCAGACGTTTCGAGTTTCCACATGAATGGTCGTAATGGCCTCTACTATCTTACTGCGTTGTTCATCATCATTAAAAAGCCATCCGATTTGCTGGAGAATTTCGGATAATAAATGATAAGGAAACTGTCGCCAATTACGTAATATATATAGTGCATAAGATGATAACCCCTTTAAGCGATCATCCCATCGGAACAATAACAACAACAAATAAATCTGACCCGGCTTTAGCGTTTTGCCTTTAATCATGGCAGTTAGACGATCAATAGATATCTTTTCTCGTTCGCGTAAGCCCTGAAAGTTGGAATGAAGGGATGAAAACAGACGACTGAGTGCTAACTTTCGCTGCCAAATACCACTATAAGTTGCCAGAAATATATCTGTTCTTGCGCTTATATTTTTAGCTTTTGACTCTTCCCAAAACTGTTTTACCGCTGCGTAGCAAACATCGTCCATGTCACCAGTGATATTCAAGACTTGTTCTAAGAGATCGCCATTTAACAGTTTTCCCTGAATCGCGTATAACAGCGCCAAATCATGTTCAGACCAATTGGTTAACTTATCTTCTACAAATTGAAAATGATGTGGGGTTTCGGCAAATTCCAGTTCCGCATTAACTACTTCAGCGTTGATTCGAGGCAACAAATTTGCTATTTGTCTATTAACCCAAAGCTGGCAGTATTCACCGGCCTCTCCTTCCAACAATGCATTAAATACTTCAGCATCAGTAATTTCGCTAAGCACTTTGTCAATTAGTCCCTGATCATCAATTGACCCGATGATCAATACTTTTTTATCGGCGTTCTTAGGAGCGTTGAGCGCCTCGATGATTTCTTCTGCATTCGAAGCAAAGCGGGCAACGCTTTCTGCAACAAAAAAATTGAAGAACATTTCATGGTTGAAACTGACTTTACCGGATCGCTCATTCAGAATCCCACTTTGCAGGCACTTGGTATAAATATCTGGGCTGATTTGATGTTTGAGTAAGCAACTGTCTACTACTCTCAACGTTAAGCTGAAAGTGATGTTCTCGGACATTGATTTTGCAATCATAGCCATTAACGAGAAACCACCAGCAATGGCATCCTTTAACTTTAGCCGGATAAAGGTTGCAAAAAGTACAAATCGGCTACTATTATTAAGTTCCTGCGAACCTATTTCACCAATCATTTTTGCCTCTAATCCGGTAGACACTGCAGATAAAATCGGTTTAAGCTTATTTCCGATTGAAAATCCATGATACGCAGAAGCAATGGACTCACGAACTTCTTGTGACGGCGGCAGGATAAAAATTTCTTTAAATTCAAAATCCTGCATTATGGGCTCTTGAACTTGTGTAGTTATTAGACACCTTAGTCCCTTGTCTTCAACTGCCTTTTTTAACTCAATGATTAGCTTTGAACGCAGTTCTGTTTTACATTCGTTAAAACCATCCAGTATAAGCAAAATGCCCTGTTCATGTTTGGCTGCCTCTGCCAGGAATTCCGCATCCGAATTAAAGCCATAGGATTGTACTTCTTTGTTGAATAAATTTTGAAGGCCATTTTCATAGTATTTAGCTTCAATGATAACCGGCAGGAATTGGGAGATCATTGAGACCGCGATCTGCCGGGCAAATGCCGACTTTCCACAACCTGATGGCCCATATATCACCAGGCCGTTGTTCTGCCAGTTCTGTTTGTCTAAGCCATCTGAAAGAAATAGTTGTTTGTTACATAAATATTCGACAGGCACAAAATTTCTGATGAAATCGTAATGATTGGCACTAAAGACCTTTTTAAAAAATAGAAGTCGATCCGCACTATTTTTAAAACTGATTAAGCCGTTTCTCGGCTGAGCCGTCTGCTGGCCAAATTCTCGCTTCAAAAAATCCCGTAACTGTTCAAATCTTGATCTGTCATCATAATACAGCTTCCTGCTTTGTATCAAAAGGTCCTGAATCAAGATGATATGCTTTTGAGGCTCAAAGAAATTGCGGTAATTACTTACACTCTGCGCTGTTAGTCTAGGGCGTTTTTGACTTGATAATAGTAAAAAACGCAAGCCGTTTGGGAAGCGTTTGAAGTAGTCTTTCACTAAAAAGGTTTGCAATGTAGATTTGATTTTTGAGGAATCAGTCCGTGAAGTTACCTGCACAGCTAAACGAGCAGAATCTTTATCACCCAGATCGATACCTGGATAGTTTTGCTTTTCTTCGTTTAAATCGATCAACTGCCATCCGTAAAGCAGCTTCAACAACTGCAAGGCGGTTCCTTCGGAAACCTTATTGATATCGAAGTACGTCAGCGAATTACTGACTGCGATCTCCGTTATCCAGGTTGTCAGGTATCTGTTAATTTCATCGAGTTCTTGTTGTGCTTTCGGCATTGATACAGTTTAGGTTATTGGTATATCAAAAATCAGAATTCGCCTCCAGACCTCTTGCTGCTTTACGTGCTTCTGTTTTTGCCTTTACGATTTCATTCCCGTTAATAATAGCCATCTTAATCATTCTCGGTAATAACTGTGCTTGAAAATGCTGCAGGGCCACCTCTGTTTCAGAATTGGCAATAAATTCAGCTAAAGAAGGCGCAATTGCAGTTGAAATATAACGATCATTAAAAACTTCAACGATTTCACGCTGCACTGCCCACTGATCCATTTCAAAGGCAAGCTTCCACAAGTGTTTCAGACAGATCAGCCTTACTTGTTCGTCCGGGATGATGGTTATGATCTTCTTTAATAGCGTTCCAAAACTGCTCGCAGCTTTGAAAGGCCAGCCAACACTGGAATAACACTCCTCTAGTCGCTGCGAAAATGTAGACACGAACTCTACAATAGCGTTCCCTACCGTTGCGTAATATTTCTTAAAATAATCTGTATTGGAAAAAAGCTTTACTACAGACGCGATGTAGTCGCTGTAAACATGCTGAAAAACGTTGCCCTGCACCAAAATCTTATGTAGGTAATGGAAGTCGATCTCTTCGCCTACTTCCGCCACCTCCAAAAGTGTAATATACTCCATCGGGATGTTGACATTCAACTGAAGTTGCTTAAGCGATGAATACTGCTGTTCAAACTCATGAATATCCTTGAACCTGTCCTCTGGCTTTTCTTCCGTAGCCTTACTGACTAAGGTAGACAATTCAAAAGGTTTCATGTTATCGGGATCGCGCCCGGTGTAGATGAAATAGACTAGCTTACCTAATGAGTAAATATCACTTTGTATAGTCGCATCTTTCAGTTTTTGGCGTTGTTCCGGTGAGACATACAGAATTTGACCATAACCAGAAGCGCTTGAAGCGGTGTAATGCGAAATAGACTCCGAATCCTTACCTAATCCAAAATCAGCAACCCTGATAACCAGCTTTTCACCTTCAAAAAAGACAAGCACGTTATTGGGTGAGATATCACGATGCAATATGCCGCGTTCATGCGCATATTTGATGGCATTGATCACCTGATTGATAATGTTAAACCGGTCCTCAGCTGATAAAGTAGTATTGTGTTTTTTGATGTAGTCAAAAAGGTTTGATGGTGCATAAGGCATTAGATACCACAAGCTTTCTTTGGTTTTATCTTCCCCGTTGTCGATCAAAGAAATAATATTATCGCACCCCTGGAGGTCATTTAATAAACTGATCTCACGACTTAGGCGATAGCGATATTCATCTTTTGAATAATGCCCTTTCTTTAACTCCTTTAAGGCAAATTCCTCCTTAGTAGTTGGATGTCGAAACAACTTTACCTGACAGAAATAGCCATGCCCTTTAATACCAATATGTTGCAGATTTTCCATGCCTGATAATGAAAAAAGCAAGTTACTAAGAATATTTTATTAACTGCTGAATGGCAGGCAAAGTCCAATTGCAGTCAATGACCGATCAGGCTTGAGATAACAGATCTGGAATTTGAATCATCATATTGATCTTCGGTCGATAGGCAGCGCTAGCATGGTCTTAGCCTCGTTTTCGAGTTCCTGTTTCGCATTAACCGGGTAATATGTAAATGACCAATTGGCTCCCGGCACGATTCTGCAATCTTTTGAAAATAAGGTCAGTCAACTTTACCCAAAGAATGACCTAAAGCAATAATTTGATTAATATGGCTTAAGCTTTTAAAGAATGTTTCATATTCAGTCAGTACCGCATTAGTGTCCTTTTGGACAGAACGATTGTAATAGTTAGTTCCTCCAATCAAAAATTAAAGTCTATTCGCATTTGCAAATTTGACTCTTTATAAAATTATACGTCCATTTTAAGTATTTTGGCTTTATGACTTACAATCTCTACATCAAGCACGAGACTGGAGCGTTTAATATTATTGACCTCCTTCCTGAGAAGATTGATATTATCGTGAGAGCATACTGTCGTGGCGATTACGAATTTACAATAAGCGGTACAAAATATATTTGGGGCAATCTGCAAGATTTGCAGATTTACGAGCATGTTAAAAATATGACAATAGGCGGCGTTGAGAAATTTTGCCAAGATAACGCTGGTTGGGAAACGGGGTATGGTTATTATAGAAGCCCGATAATCTCAAAAAAAACATTGGAGCTGCTGGGAAATAACGTTACCGAAGATTTTTTGCATGACTTAAAGTTTGGACAAGATACCGCCGTTGCAATAGCCGTGTCTGAACCATATATTCATCTTGAACGAATCGAGCAATTGAAAACTTTGACCAATAAACATTTTGATTTTAAAAAACTTGTAATTCTATGTGAAGAGCTTAATGAAAGTTGGGACTCAAATAGTGTTTTTACAACGGGACTGTTATTAAGATCTATCATCAATCACGTGCCCCCAATATTTAATAGTGAGTTTAAATCGTTCGGCCAAGTTGTTGCAAACTATTCTGGTAGCAGATCTTTTAAGGAGGCAATGGAGCATTTGGAAAAATCTTTGCGGAAGATAGCGGACAGCTATACCCATGAAATAATAAGAACGAGGGAAGTCTTGCCAATGCGCAACCAAGTTGATTTCCGACAGAACTTAGATATGCTTCTTAGTGAGGTTATCAGAATAGCTATTTAGTTACTTTTTATCTTTCTTAACATTCTTGAAAAATCACACTCTTTTTATTAAGCTTAAACGAAAGGCAATTTCTGACCTCCTATAGAAACCTCCAAGGCGATCTTATCAAAATAGACAAAGCTGGATAAATATTTTAAATCATAAAAAACACTTATCGGAACATTTCAAGCACTTAAAGCGCCACCAAAATCGCCCGTCCTGCAAAGCATTTTAAGGCCATTTGAGAAAAGAGCTACCCTGCAAGAAGCTTTTCCATCAGCTGGAAAAACATCCCCTTATGGATAATCATATCAAACGAGAGCTATCTATTATTTTATCATCTGTACTAGCTACAACTTGATCTGACAATTGGATGGATTTATAAGTTGTCAAATTAAATTGCGACTATCACGCTTTAACTATACGACAGATTTACAGAAACTTAGAGAGTAAAAAAAGAAGGACAAGTTCTAATTTTTCATACTTGCCATGTTGGGTGCGCCCACCTGAGCTCGAACCAGGCACCAAAAGATTATGGGTCTTCTACTATTAAGCCGATAGAAATGTTCTACTTGTATTTACCTCTTAATTTCTCCATATCCGCTCCAACCTTCATATCCAAAATCTTCGCATAGTGCTGTGTCGTCTTAATGCTTGTATGCCCCAACATCTTACTTACACTTTCAATAGGCACGCCATTAGACAGGGTAACAGTAGTTGCAAATGTGTGACGGGCAATATGATAGGTCAGTGTTTTATCAATCCCACAAACCGTTGCAATCTCCTTCAGATACGCATTCATCTTTTGATTACTACATACAGGAAATACCTTTCCAGTATTTTCACACATTGGATGCTCCTTATATTTATTTAATAGACTTAATGCAGAAGGTAATAATGGCACCCGGGTAGCCGTATCCGTTTTCTTCCGTTTAGTATTGATCCAGGTTTCTCCATCATGCCCTTTTACAATCTCCGATTTCTTCAGCTTCTGCACATCCGCGTAAGCGAGCCCGGTATAACAACTAAAAAGGAAAACATCCTTTACATGATTCAACCGCTCTATATCAAAGACTTTCTCTGATATTGTCACCAACTCCTCTTCAGTTAGAAATACGCGGTCTACCCTTTTCACTTTGGCTTTGTAGTTGATGAACGGATCCTTATCTAACCAGCCATTGGCAATACAGATTCTGATTATCTTCTTAAAGTTTTTCACATACTTAACAGCAGAATTATTTGCACACTTTCGTACAGACCTCAAGTAAAATTCAAATTCGGTGATAAAATGATGGTCTACCTTTGTGATGTCGATATCAGAAACCTTATACTTTTCCTCAAGAAAGTCTTTTGTATGTTTAAGGGTAGTTTCATACCTCTGGAGAGTTCCGGGAGCATACTCATCTCCTACCAAAGCCTCAATTTTCCTATTATGCTCAGCAAAAATCACAAGCAACATCCTCCCAGTAGTTTCTTTGCCAAGAAACTTATTTTTAACTACTTCTGCTGAGATAAATTCATTTGCCTCGTTAAGGTCTCTTAGGATTTCATAAATTTTAGATTCAATACTGGCTAACCACAGGTTAAGGATTCTTACCTCCTCTTTGTTACCATTTGCTCTACCTGCAGAGGAATTCCATCTGGTAGGTTCGCATTTCCTACCTACTGCACATTCAGCCCGTTTTCCATCAACGGTAATTCTTAAAAAAATTGATACCGGCCCTGATTTGTAATTGTCTGGTTTCTTCAACCTGAAAAGCAAACTGCAATTCGTTCTCATAAAAAAGAATTTAAGATTAACTAATGTCGCATTGCAGCTAAAAGCGATCAAGATGTCCAGACCTAGAACATCTTGACAATCAAAAACTTAGACCCTAATTCGGGACCAAGTCAAAAACCTTAAAAATGGTCCCGAATTGGTCACCTTTTTTTTGAGAAATATTGAATAATTTGGTTTACTCCGTAAACAAAAAAAGCCTGCAATCATTTGACTTGCAGGCTTTTAGTGCGCTTTGATATTTCTATCCGCGGAGAGGGAGGGATTCGAACCCTCGGTACCGTTGCCAGTACGACAGTTTAGCAAACTGTTCCTTTCGGCCACTCAGGCACCTCTCCGTTTATCTTAAGATCAGCTTTTAATACTGATTTTTTATTTCTAAAGAACGTTTTCGAGCTTAAGCTCTGTGGCTGTTTTTACAACCATTTTCCCCGTTTTGGGTGTGCAAATATAGTAATTAGGTAATCCCTTCAAAAAAAAATTTCACATTTCTAAAGGTCATAGTCTACCCGTACATGGTAAATGCTCATTAACATGCTTTTAAATATCTGGCGTATCATGGCAACATCCTTTAGCGTGATATTACTATTGTTTAGCTGCCCCTGTTCCAGCTTGTAATCTATAATCCTGTCCACCAAAGCATTAATACTTTTAGCATTCGGTTCTTTCAAACTTCGAGATGCAGCTTCAACAGAATCTGCTAACATCAAAACCCCTGTTTCCTTCGAAAAAGGAATAGGGCCGGGATACCTGAAAATATTTTCGTCGACGAACTTTTCCGGGAAGTTTTTCAGGTAAGATTGGTAGAAATAATCCATCCGGGTATTTCCATGGTGCGTGCGAATAAAGTCGATAATGATTTCCGGAAGATTATTTCTCCTGGCAATCTCCACTCCCTTCGTCACGTGGCGAATGATGATCTGGGCACTGGCTTCGTACGACAAAGAATCGTGTGGGCTGGAGCCCTTATTCTGATTCTCTATAAAATATTGAGGATTCTCCATCTTCCCGATATCGTGGTAAAGCGCCCCGGCCCTAACCAATAGCCCGTTTCCCCCAATATTATAAATCGCCGCCTCGGCCAGGTTAGCCACCTGCAAAGAGTGTTGGAAAGTTCCTGGAGCCTTGTAAGAAAGCTCACGCAATAGTTTTGCATTGGTATTTGTAATTTCCATCAAGCTCACCTCTGATGTAATACCGAAAACCTGCTCGAAAATATAAATAAGTGGATAGGCCAGTAAAGACAGAAGGACACTAATGGTAAAGGGCACAAAATTTATCCACTCAACGGTATAAAAAGAGCCGTTCTTTATCAGAGATATACCAATAAAAGCCACAAAGTAATTACCCAAAATTAATAGGGCTGAAACAAGGAATTGCTCACGCTTAACCAGGTTTTTGATACTATAGATAGCAACCATACCAGATGTTACCTGCAAAAACGTAAACTCGAAACTGTTTGGAACAAAGAAACCGGCAATTAAAACAACCAGCAAATGGATATTAAGCGCAAGGCGGGTATCAAATAATATCCTGATGATAATGGGTACAATACAGTATGGGATATAATAGACATTTGGAATTTTAAGCTGAATAGACCACGACAATACCACCAGCATCGAAGTGATAACAATAAGGATCAGCGAAATCTGCCGGTTATCCTGGAAAATATCTCTTCTGAATAATCTCAGGAAGATCATCATTAGGGTTAAAACCAAGCCCCCGAGCAACAACTGCCCCAAAAATATGATTCGCTTGTCTCCCCTGATCCTCGCATCCTTTTCGTAGGTATTCCTTAACGATTCCAGTTTTTGATAAATCTCCGGAGTAATTACATTGCTGTTTCCTACAATAAACTCGCCTTTTTGAACCATCCCCCTGGTAGTGGAAATATTCTTCAATCCCTCTTCCTCCAGCGTTTCCGTTAGGCGGTCATCAAAAATATAATTCTGCTTAAGCCTTTCACTTACCAGGTTTAAAAGCCATTCCTTGTTCTTTACGAAAGGGTTGGCATCGATCTCAGTTTCGGCATATTTAGTTGCTGATTCAAGCGTAAATGCCTCTACCGTATTTAGCTTACGAGCCTGGTTATTGCTCAAAAGCATGAAATTATAATTAAGTCCATTTCTCTGATAACGCTTACTAAGCGTCATTATCCCCCTTCGGTAAACTTCCGTAAGAATCCCTATACCGGCATTTTTATACGTATTTTTTAATTTTTCGGGCTGGCCGGCACTGTTCCATTTAATCTCAAAATCGGCATTAAAGGTTTGCAGTTCAGTATCTGAAACTTCAGAATCATACTGGTAAACAGGCAGAATAGATTTTAAAACGTCTTTCCTATCATTTTCAAGCTCTTCTGGTGTTTTCTCAATAGCAAAATTATAGGGCGCTACCAAATCCTTGTTCATCCAGAGCTTCCCTTTTTCATATTCGTACTTAAAGCGCACCTGTTTCGGCAGGAATAGCGTAACAATGGTTACGCAAAGCACCATTAACACATATTTTAATACCGACGAATATTTACGATAAAGGATAAGGTGAGAGTTTCTTCTGAATTTAGCCACAGTGGATCAATATGTTGTCAAAAGTATTAAGTTTTAACAATTCGTTAGCTTTTAAAAAATAAGATTTTTAGATAATTCAAGCGTTCCTGAATCAATATACTAAATATACTGTTTATGTTAGTATATCGTTTTTAATATATCCCTATATATATATAGGCTAAAAACCAACAAACCTTTGCTATGAACGATGTTTATATTCTATCAGCAGTCCGCACTCCTATTGGAAGTTTTGGCGGCAGTCTGGCCCCGCTTAGTGCTACACAACTTGGAGCTATTGCTATAAAAGCAGCGATAAACCAGGCAAATATCCAACCAGATTTAGTCCAAGAGTTGTTTATGGGCAACGTTTTACAAGCCAACTTAGGACAAGCACCGGCAACCCAGGCAGCGAAGTTTTCGGGCTTAGGAAATATTCCGGCTACTACCATAAATAAAGTTTGTGCTTCCGGAATGAAAGCCGTTATGCTGGCAGCGCAAAGTATTGCCACCGGAAACATCAATATAGCGGTAGCTGGTGGGATGGAAAGCATGAGTAATGTGCCCTATTATCTAGAGAAAGCCAGGAATGGATATAGGCTGGGACACGCCCAGGTTACAGATGGACTGCTAAAAGATGGCTTATGGGATGTATATAATAATTTTCACATGGGAGAAGCAGCAGAGCTTTGTGCCTGTGACTACAACATTAGCCGCGAGGAACAGGATGCATTTGCCACAGAATCGTACAAACGCTCGCAAGCTGCCCAAAGCACCGGCAAGGTTGCTGACGAAATTGTACCCGTAGAAATTAGCGGCAAAAAAGGAGATGTTATAACGGTTTCTGCCGATGAGGAGCCAGGCAATGTCTTTTTCGAAAAAATCCCTTCTTTAAAACCGGTTTTTAAAGCTGGCGGGACTGTAACTGCAGCCAATGCTTCTACGTTAAATGACGGCGCGGCTGCCCTTGTGCTTATCAGCGGACAAAAGATGAAAGAATTGGGGCTAAAGCCGCTTGCAAAAATCATAAGCTTTTCGGATGCTCAGCAAGAACCAGAAAAATTTACAACCGCACCAGCAAAATCAATCCAGCTCGCCTTGGAAAAGGCTAGTCTTGGGATTGATAATATTGATTATTTTGAAATTAATGAAGCATTTTCTGTTGTAGCTTTAGCAAATCAAAAAATTCTGGGGCTGGATGCCGCTAAAACCAATATTTATGGGGGCGCAGTTTCATTGGGACATCCACTTGGAGCTTCAGGAGCTAGAATTTTGGTAACATTGCTTAATGTTTTAAAACACAATAACGGAAAAACAGGGCTTGCGTCTATTTGCAATGGCGGAGGCGGTGCAAGTGCTATAATAATTCAAACCCAATCCTAAGCTATGGTTAAAAAAGCGGCCAGTATCTTCTATTTTATTATTTCAACCCTCTATCTATCCAATGCTCAAACTGTTAGCCCTCAAATCAAAAAACTGAACTTATATCAGGATACCCTAAAAACACTTGGGTTTGAGGCAGTGAATAACCCGAATGAAGCCGAGCGCTACAATGCCAGCTTCAGCATGATTAAAACATTAACCAAAGCTCTAAAAGTCCCGAACTCCTTTCAGTTTGGATTTGATTCCCTAAAAACCGTTTCTATACAAGTATCTCCGGATAAGCGTTTTCGCATCTTTTCCTGGCATATCATGAATAATGATGGAAGCTACCGTTACTATGGCACCATTCAAATGAATACACCGGGAAGCTCTGCCTTGAAAATGTATCCGCTGGTTGACTACACAGCCACCATTAAAAAACCGCAGGATACCACCACCACTCATCAGGCATGGTATGGCGCCCAATATTACCGCATTATTCCGGTTACCTATAATGTACGCACTCCTTACTACATCTTGCTTGGCTGGAAAGGCAACAATGTAAAATCTACCAAACGGGTTATTGAAGTTTTATATTTTAAGGACGATAAAGCCAACTTTGGCATGC
>Ga0307408_100000556_pt1 | contig 32182 bp, 33 predicted proteins | sample 322Cmetagenome_FD_202116 | JGI IMG/M metagenome (GOLD analysis project Ga0307408, IMG submission 202116) | Maize rhizosphere microbial communities from greenhouse at UC Davis, California, United States - 322HYB-C-3 | ecosystem: Host-associated > Plants > Roots > Rhizosphere > Soil | place...
CCACCAGCGACCTGTTCAACGCCCTCGGCGCATCCGCCACCAGCACCGGCAAAGCCCTCGACCGCCACTGGCGCAACGCCCGCACCGCGGCGTCCCATAATCCGCTGATCTACAAGGAACGCATCATTGGGGATTGGGAGATCAATGGGACGGAACCGCCGTATGTCTGGCAGATTGGTGGGGGGTCGAAACAGCGTTGAACGGGGCGTGGCCAATTGCCGGCGCCTGTTCAAATCGCCTACCCTAGGCGCCTGAATCGGCCTGCCAGCGGGCCAAGACAAAAACGACTGCAGTCGCCGGCCTTGGCCCGCCCCCGACCATTACGAGCCACGAACGGATGCAACATGCCGCTGAAAACCCGCGATTTGATTCTTGCGGCACTGGAAGAGCTGGATATCGGCGACTTCCCGGCCCGCCCCTTTGACTGCGCCTTCGAGCTGCTTGCCGCGCCAGCGAGTCGCAAACGATTGATCATGGTCGGCTTCAACGGCTCACTCGCCGACGCCATTCACACCAACGCGGGAGCCATCCACGCCGGCTATGACCAACCGTCCTTTTCCAACGTCGCCCATGGATTGGAAGGTGGCTGGGGCACCAAAACCCTGGCCCGGCGCCTGACACAACTGCCTGCCGACCTGGGCTTCGACTGGCGCGACACGATCTACACCAACGCCTTGCTGCTTTGCTCCGCCGACGCCGCGGCCATCCAGAAAGTGGCGCGCCAGTCCTCTGCGGCCAGCCTTGAATCGTTGACTCGAAAATCCATGGATTTCTTCCAGCGCGTAACCGTACCCCTCGCCGAGCCTGAGCTGATCATCGCCTACAGCAATGGCCTGGGCAGCCCGTCGGCCGCGCGGATCCTGTGGGAAGCATTCGGGAACGAAGCACCGCTCGACCATATCGATTCTTCGTCCTACCGCGCCACGTACGGGTTTACCGCCACCATCAACGACCGCAAGGTACCGGTAGTGGGAGTTCGGCATATGTCCAGGTTCGTGCCGAACATCGAAGCCATAAAACTGGCCTGGGCCCGGCAGAAAGCACGCTTCGGGTCCTGATCCGGCTGTTTGGAGGAAAACATGTTCGCCAGACCTTTTGTTATCGACACGCCTGAAAGCATGCTCGCTGACTTGAAAGATCGCCTGCGAAAAACCCGGTTACCGCAGCCCTTGGCCAGCGTGGGCTGGAGCGAAGGCATGGACGCGGACGTGCTGCGCGACCTCATCACCCACTGGTCGACAACCTTCGACTGGCGCGCTCAGGAAGCAGCACTCAATCGCCTGCCACAGTTCCTCGCCACCCTGGGCGAGCAAGAGATTCATTTCGTCCACCAGCGCGGGATCGGGCCCAATCCCATGCCGCTGGTGCTCACCCATGGCTGGCCCGGCTCGTTCATCGAGATGCAGCGCATCATCGAACTGCTGACAGACCCCGCCAGCCACGGCGGCGACCCGGCCGATGCCTTTGACGTAGTGGTGCCGTCCTTGCCGGGCTACACCTTTTCCGCGCCGTTCAAGCAAACCGGTTGCGGGCCTTATGAAGTGGCCGGTTTGTGGCGCGAGCTGATGGCCGGGCTCGGTTATGAGCAGTTCGGTGCCCAGGGTGGCGATGTGGGCGCGGCGGTCACCAGTTGGTTGGGCCTGCGCTTTCCCGAGCGCCTGACCGGCATCCACCTCAACTACATCCCCGGCGCCTACCGCCCGCCCCTGGGCGAAACCGACCCACCTTTGACCGAAGAAGAAACCGCGTTTCAGCAACGCGCTGCGGCCTTCAGCGAAGCCGAAGGTGCCTATGCGCACATCCAGCGCACCAAGCCGCAAAGCCTGGCCGTGGGCTTGAATGACTCACCTGCGGGATTGCTCGCCTGGATGGGCGAGAAGATTCTGTCGTGGTGCGATCCGAGCGCCCCCATCGACCGCGGATGGTTGCTGACCAATGTGACGCTCTACTGGCTGACCAACTGCATTGGCTCGTCGTTTCGCCCCTACGTGGAAGGCAGCCGCCGACCTCTGGTGCTTGCCAGCGGTGAGCGAATAAAGCCGCCGTTGGGGGTCGCGCTGTTTCCCAAGGAACTGCCGCTGCCGCCACGCAGTTGGGTGGAGCGTGGCTACAACGTCCAGCGCTGGACGCAGATGCCCCGGGGCGGTCATTTTGCGGCGTTGGAGCAGCCTGAGTTGTTGGCGGAGGATATTCGGGCGTTTTTTCGGGACTACCGTTAAGCACCTATTGCCTTGCGATGAGCGGGTAATCTTCAGCCGGCTTGCCCTTCATCAGCGCACGTCTTATCGCAACCAATGCGACTCCGTCGTCCACCCCAGGAAAACACGCGCACCTTCGATGGTTCGATCTTGCTGCGGCAAGCGACGCCCCGCTGCTGCCAGGCGCAGCCCAATCATCACCGGTCGAAATTTCTCCTGAAAAGCAATCGGCTGGCTAACGAAGTGTGCTTCGATGCCTTCGATAGCCGACAGCATTTCGGATTCGTCGAGCATCGACAGGTAAAAAATCATCTGGCGCCAGGCGTAAGCCGTGTTCTTGAGCATGATCAAGCGCCCGTGATACTGCTCGATACGCATCTGCTGGCGTCTGCAGATCCATTCAAAACAGGCCTGGGCGAGTGAGCTCAAGCGTGGGTGCAACAGTGTTTTCAATTCAAGCTCGCAAAACAGCACCGAGAGGTTCTGCGTGGTGACTATCTGTTGCTGTTCAATGATGGTGCCGTTGGTTGCGGGACGCCACGTACCCAGCTCTGCGTTTGCCCGCCGCGCGCACAAGGTCGTCAAGGCATCGGTGCCTGTTGACGAGCGCCGCCAGAAGGGTTGGCTCGCCCTCGACTTGGGTTTGTCGGGAAGCGTCGTCAGGACCTGCGTATCGATATCGTAGTAACGGGCGTACAGGGTACCTGCCAGCGCCCTGCCCGCTCGCCTGGCGGCGTCGATGAACTTGTTGGAAAACTCGCCCATGAAGATGTCCGAAGCGACTTCGTCCACGAATGGAAGGTCCAGCCCGGCTGTTTCGGCGAGGGCACGCAGTTCCTTGAGCAGCTTGTTGGGCAGGATCGCCTGGGGAAAGGCAGTCAGCGTCAGCGCTGATGCCTCGATAAGCGCCTGCCGAGCGATGTCCGCGTCGAGAGAGTGACGTTGTCGTTGGCCTTCCATGAGCGCCACCCAGGGCAGCTCGCCCAGCCTGACCTGGCTTTGAAGATCGACCAATAACAACGAGCGGCGCCGGCGAAAAGCACGATAAGTCGCCGCGTAGAGATTGCCCAGTATCGAGTCGGGAAACCCGGCGCTACGTATGTCAGCGGTCATCGCCGGCAATACCCGCGCGACGGTGTCGCCCGATGTAATCAAGCCGCGTTCGATCAGTTCGGCAATCGTACCGCTACCGCAGCGCTCCACCCGCTGGCGAATCGACTTCGGAAGGTCAGCCCCGTCGGCAAGGGCGAATACGGCTGCCTCCTCTGCGGTGATCGGCTCAAGCAAGGGCGTCAGGTCCGATACGCCGTCATCGGCCGGATAACGCTCCATTCGCTTGGCAACCGCCTTGGCGAGCACGTGGTGGTCCGGCGCGGCGACATCCTCGCGCTGTCTGGATCGGTACTCACGATGAAGGTCGGAGTCGGGCAGACCATGCTTGCGCACGAAATCTCCAACGATCTGACGAATCCGGCCGACTTGTCGGCCTGTCAACGAGCTTGAGTCGCCAGCGCATTGTTCGAGCAGTGCGAACAGTTCCAAGAGGCGTGGTTTCGAAGCCCCGATGGTGTGTCCCTCAGCTTCGCAGACCGCATTAAAACGCGTGCAAAGCGAAGCGGCCCGTTCGCGCCAGCCCTCGGGATAAACCCTGCACGGCCACTCATCCTGGTAAGTCAAAAGGAAATGGGAGACAGCGGCGTCGTACAGGGGCAGGCAGATTTCGATGACCTGCTTCTGGACCGCCAGTCGTGGCTGAGCCCGCAACTTCAAGAGCCGCTGGCGAATATCACCGACATTGAAGACATGGACTTGCGCCGAAGAAGATTGCGGCTTTGCACAAGGCGATGGAAAGAAGCGCAGCCGATCGAAGAACGGGGTGATGGTCTCGATGAGTGCCCAGGCTTCATCCACTTGACGGTGGTCCAGCAGCCACGCAACGCTCAGCAGGGCCGACTCCTCCGGAACGTCGACACGGTAACTGCCCGTCGCCAGATAGCTCCGCAATACGTCGAGCCCTTCATCCGTCAGATACCACGCATTGAGGTCCAGACGTTCGAAGCCGGAACGGATACTCGGGATCGAGGCAGCCAGCGCTTGCTCGTGCTCATTCAGCTCACCACCGGCCAGCAGCTGCCCCGTGGCAAATCCGCCCGTGGCAACTTCCAACGTCACCCAGACAGGAATATCGGCTATCGGCATCCGGGCGCCGTACCGCAGAGTCCCTTGCGCGGCATGCGCCAATACCTGCTGCCAACGGGCGATCCGCTGAGCCACTTTGGCCTGGGCTTCTGGCTCGGGATCGGCGCTTTGGGCGACGAGTGCCTTGGACAATTGGAAGGCCGCATAGCCCACGCCGATGCCCTGTGTTCTGTCAGATTCGGTGTCGTCCGTGAGCATACGTCCTGATGACCCTGCGAATAATGGGTCCGGGGGCTGGATTCGAACCAGCGCCCACCCGGTTAAGAGCCAGGTGTTCTACCGCTGAACTACCCCGGAGCAGAGCCGGCATTGTCGGTCAGCATCACCGAGATGTGAAGCGTCTCGAACGACTGGATATGTGGCGTGATTTTGCGGTCCGAAAATCTCGTAGGAAATGACGACCCGTGGCGAGGGAGCTTGCTTCCGCTGGGCTGGGAAGCGGCCCCAAATCAGCGATTCCATTTGTCCAGGCACACCGCAGCGCCCGGTTTTGCGGCGGCTGCGCCACCGAGCGGGAGCAAGCTCCCTCGCCACGGGGGATCGGGGCGTCCTACAGGTCGGTTGTGGGGGGTGGGATCGACTTCTATAGTTGGGGCGTCGCTGGCTTTCGTCAGTGACTGGGTTTCGCAGCCCGATCACAAAGGAAATGCACCGTCGAGTGAAATTCAGGCAAACTTGCCCGCTTTCATTTTATGGCGGTTGCGCGCGGGAGACTTTCGGGTCTGCCGAGTTTTCCTTCCTCGGTCTGCGAACCTGCGCGCAACTGCCACCCATTTGTTTCGCAGCGAAAAGGGGGCATTTCTTTTATTGAAGGAAGTAATCTCATGACAGCTAATCAACAGTTACCCCGCTACACCCCTCTGACCCAAACCGCTACGACCCAGCCCGTCCTGCTGATCGACACTCAAGCCCCACTGCCCGAACTTCACGCCTGCGTCAGCGAACGCCTGCACGCCACGCTCGATTTCCTGACCCTGGTAGCCTGCTCCAGCCTGCGCGACTCCTCCACCAGCGACATCAACACCCTGACCAACGTTGCCCGGATCCTCGTGCAAGACGCGACGGACGTATTCGGCGTCATCGAACAACGCGGCCTAGAAGGCTAACAGCACTGTAGGAGCGAGCTTGCTCGCGATGGCACCGTGTCAGCCACCACAGATAGTGACTGATCGAATGTCATCGCGAGCAAGCTCGCTCCCACAAGAGATCTGTGGAGCGCATAAGTTTTATATTCGCTAAAGATCCACTGTGGGAGCGAGCTTGCTCGCGATGACGGCGGCACAGTGGATGCAGATGCAAGCTGACCCACCGCTTTCGTCGGAACGCCGCCCGGAGCAGGCTCGCTCCCACAATGGATCGGAGTATGAGCGTAAGAATCAGGTCGGTTACGCCAAACCCAAAAACATCCAGGCCGACTGTAGAGCCAATATCCCGAGTAAGCTGCCACAGCAAATAGACCATCTACCACAAATGGAATAAACCTAAATGGAAGTAAAAAACCAGCTATCCCCTTCGCAATGCACCGGCATGGAAGAAATCCGCCAGGAAATAGATACCCTCGACCGAGACGTCATCAAGCTGCTGGGCAAACGCTTTCAGTACGTGCTCGCGGCGTCGAAGTTCAAGACATCGGCCACGTCGGTACGTGCACCGGAGCGCTTCAAGGCAATGTTGACGACTCGGCGGGAATGGGCCGAGGCCGAGGGATTGAGCCCGGATGCCATCGAGAAAATGTACAGCGACCTGGTGAATCATTTTATTGCTGAAGAGATGAAACACTGGACGGCGCAGCAGCCCCAGACCTGAGCCATCTCATAATACTGTGGCGAGGGGATTTAGCGAAACGTCGCACCGCCCCGCTGGGTTGCGCAGCAACCCCATACCAGGCACCGCGTTGCATCTAATGAACCGTGCTGACTGGTTACGACTGCTGCGTAGCCGAGCGGGGATAAATCCCCTCGCCACAAGGGCACAGGGGCACAGGGGCACAGGGGCACAGATAGTTTTGCTTAAGTGGCTCCCTCCGGCTCTTTCAACGCCGCCAACACCAACGGATGCAGCACCGCATCCGGGTGTTTTTCCTGCCACGCCCCCAGGTCCCGGCGCATGCCCGGCGTCCAGAAGTTCTTGATGTGCTGGCGGATGCCATTCACCGCCAGCGCCTGGTCAGGCTCGGTGGCGAAGTACCGGGCGATCTCGTTGGCCATCTTGATCAGGTTCTGCGAGCTCATCGGCGCACCTCGGCTTTTTCGGCATGGCGACGTTCCCTGAGCAGACGACTTTGTTCATCACTGAAGGCCTGGTAACGCTTCTGCCATTCCGAAGGCTGGCTGACCCGCACGATTTCCACCGCCGTCACCTTGTATTCCGGGCAGTTGGTGGCCCAGTCGGAGTTGTCGGTAGTGATCACGTTGGCCCCCGATTCGGGGAAGTGGAACGTGGTGTAGACCACGCCCGGCGCCACCCGCTCGGTCACTTTGGCCCGCAGCACGGTCTGCCCGGCGCGGCTGCCGATGCCGACCCAGTCTTCGTCGACAATCCCGCGGTTCTCGGCGTCGGTCGGATGGATTTCCAGGCGATCTTCCTCATGCCAGGCGACGTTGTCGGTGCGCCGGGTCTGGGCGCCGACGTTGTACTGGCTGAGGATGCGCCCGGTGGTCAGCAACAGCGGATAACGGCTGTTGACCTTCTCTTCGGTGGGCACATAGCCGGTGAGCATGAAGCGCCCTTTGCCCCGCACGAACTCCTCGATGTGCATGGTCGGCGTGCCGTCCGGTGCGGCGTCGTTGCATGGCCATTGCAGGCTGCCGTGGCGCTCCAGTTCGGCATAGCTGACGCGGCTGAAGGTCGGTGTCAGGCGAGCGATTTCATCCATGATTTCCGAAGGATGGCGGTAATCCATCTTGTAGCCCAAGGCCTCGGCCAGGGCGATGGTGGCTTCCCAGTCGGCCTTGCCGGCCAACGGGTCCATCACCTTGCGCACGCGGGAGATGCGGCGTTCGGCGTTGGTGAAGGTGCCGTCCTTCTCCAGGAACGAGCTGCCCGGCAGGAACACGTGGGCGAACTTGGCCGTTTCGTTGAGGAAGATGTCCTGGACAATCACGCATTCCAACGCGGACAGCGCGGCGGTCACGTGTTGGGTGTTCGGGTCACTCTGGGCGATGTCCTCGCCCTGGCAGTAAAGCGCCTTGAAGGTGCCGTCCAGCGCAGCCTCGAACATGTTCGGGATGCGCAGACCCGGGTCGGGTTGCAGGGTCACGTTCCAGGCCTGCTCGAACTGGGCACGGACCGCTTCGTTGGAGATGTGCCGGTAGCCGGGCAGTTCGTGGGGGAACGAGCCCATGTCGCAGGAGCCCTGGACGTTGTTCTGCCCCCGCAGCGGGTTCACGCCGACGCCTTCGCGACCGATGTTACCGGTGGCCATGGCGAGGTTGGCGATGCCCATCACCGAGGTGCTGCCCTGGCTGTGTTCGGTGACGCCGAGACCGTAGTAGATGGCCGCGTTGCCGCCCGTGGCGTAGACCCGCGCGGCGGCACGGATCTGTTCGGCAGGCACGCCGCAGATCGGGCCGAGTTCCTCGGGCGAGTTTTCCGGCAGGCTGACAAAATCGCGCCAGCGGGCAAAGTCCGTCGCCTCGCAACGTGCCTTGACGAAAGGCTCGTCAACAAGGCCTTCGGTGACGATCACATGGGCCAACGCGTTGAGCATCGCCACGTTGGTGCCCGGACGCAGTTGCAAGTGCAGCTCGGCACGGGCGTGGGGCGAATCCACCAGGTCGATGCGCCGCGGGTCGATGACGATCAACCGCGCGCCCTGGCGCAGGCGGCGCTTGAGTTGCGAACCGAACACCGGGTGCGCGTCGGTGGGGTTGGCGCCCATCACCAGGATGACGTCGGCTTTCATCACCGAATCGAAATTCTGGGTACCGGCGGACTCACCCAAGGTTTGCTTGAGGCCATAGCCGGTCGGCGAATGGCAGACCCGGGCGCAGGTGTCGACGTTGTTGTTGCCGAACGCCGTGCGCACCAGTTTCTGCACCAGATAGGTTTCTTCGTTGGTGCAGCGGCTGGAGGTGATGCCGCCAATGGAGTCGCGCCCGTACTTGAGCTGGATGCGCCGCAGTTCACTGGCGGCGTAGGTGACCGCCTCGTCCCAGCTGACTTCCTGCCACGGGTCGTTGATGTGCTTGCGGATCATCGGCTTGGTGATGCGATCCGGGTGCGTCGCGTAGCCCCAGGCGAAGCGGCCCTTGACGCAGGAGTGGCCGTGGTTGGCCTGGCCGTTCTTGTCCGGGACCATGCGCACCAGCTGTTCACCTTTCATCTCGGCGCGGAACGAGCAACCCACGCCGCAATAGGCGCAAGTGGTGATGACGCTGCGCTCAGGCTGGCCGATTTCCACCACGCTTTTGTCGATCAACGTGGCCGTCGGGCAGGCCTGTACGCAGGCGCCACAAGACACGCATTCGGAATCGAGGAAGTTCTCGCCGCCGGCCGCTTCCACCCGGGACTCGAAGCCGCGCCCGCTGATGGTCAGGGCGAAGGTGCCCTGGATTTCCTCGCAGGCGCGTACGCAGCGACTGCAGACGATGCACTTGCTCGGGTCGTAATCGAAATACGGGTTGGACACGTCCTTGGCTTCGGCGAGGTGATTGGCGCCTTCGTAGCCGTAGCGCACCTCGCGCAAGCCCACCTGCCCCGCCACGGTCTGCAATTCGCAGTTGCCGTTGGCCGGGCACGTCAGGCAATCCAGCGGGTGGTCGGAAATGTACAGCTCCATCACGTTGCGCCGCAGCGTGGCGAGCTTGGACGTTTGCGTGCGCACCACCATGCCCGCGGTCACCGGCGTCGTGCATGAGGCTGGATAGCCGCGCATGCCATCGATTTCCACCAGGCACATGCGGCAGGAGCCGAAGGCCTCCATGCTGTCGGTGGCGCACAGTTTGGGAATGGTCGTGCCAAGCAAGGCCGCCGCGCGCATCACCGAGGTGCCGGAGGGAACGCTGATTTCCCGTCCGTCGATGGTCAGGCTGACCTGCACGTCGCTTTCGCGGGCCGGGGTGCCCAGGTCGATGTCGCTGGCTGGATCGAAGATAGTGATCATTGGTCGGCCTCCGAGGTCGCCAGACCGAAGTCGGCGGGGAAATGCTTGAGGGCGCTGGCGACGGGGTAGGACGTCATCCCACCGAGGGCACAGAGCGAGCCGTATTGCAGCGTGTCGCAAAGGTCATGCAGCAACAACGCCTGTTCCTGGCGGGCATTGGCATCGGTGCTGGCGAGCAGGCGATCCACCACCTCGACGCCACGGGTCGAACCGATGCGGCACGGCGTGCATTTGCCGCAGGATTCCTCGGCGCAGAACTGCAAGGCGAACCGGGCCATCTTGGCCATGTCCAGGCTGTCATCGGCGACCACCACACCACCGTGGCCGAGCATCGCACCCATGGCGGCGAACGCTTCGTAGTCCAGCGGCGTATCGAACTGCGCCGGCGGCACCCAGGCGCCCAACGGCCCGCCGACTTGCGCCGCCTTCAGCGGACGACCGCTGGCGGTGCCGCCGCCGTACTCTTCCACCAATTCGCGCAGGCTCAGGCCGAACGCCCGCTCCACCAGGCCGCCACGACGCACGTTGCCGGCCAATTGGAACGGCATGGTGCCCAGGGAACGGCCCATGCCAAAGTCACGATAGAACTGCGCGCCTTTCTCCAGGATCACCGGCACCGAGGCCAGCGTCACCACGTTATGCACCAGCGTCGGCAAACCAAATAGCCCTTGCAACGCCGGCAGCGGCGGCTTGGCGCGCACCGTGCCGCGCTTGCCTTCGAGGGATTCGAGCAGCGCGGTTTCCTCGCCACAGATGTAGGCGCCGGCGCCGACCCGGACTTCAAGTTCGAAGGCGCGGCCACTGCCCCCCACATCCACGCCCAGGTAACCGGCCTCGCGGGCAATGCGCAGTGCTTGGTTCAGGGTGCTGACGGCGTCCGGGTATTCCGAACGCACGTAGATGTAGCCCATCGTCGCGCCCACCGCGATACCGGCGATGATCATGCCTTCGATCAGCAGGAACGGGTCGCCTTCCATCAGCATGCGGTCGGCAAAGGTGCCGGAGTCGCCTTCGTCGGCATTGCAGACCACGTATTTCTGCGGTCCCGGGGCGTCGCGCACGGTGCGCCACTTGATGCCCGCCGGGAACGCCGCCCCGCCCCGGCCACGCAGGCCGGAATCCAGCACTTGGGCAACCACCTCGGCGCCCTCTGTCTGGATCGCCCGGGCCAGGCCGAGGAAGCCGCCTTGGGCGCGGTAGTCATCGAGGGACAACGGCTGGGTGATGCCGGCACGGGCAAACAACAGGCGTTGTTGGCTCTTGAGGTAAGGAATGTGCTCAACCAATCCCAATGCCGATGGATGGCTGCCAGGATCACCCGCCAGCGCGTCGAGCAGGCCCGGTACGTCCTGGGCCGTAACCGGGCCAAAACCCAAGCGTCCTTCAGGCGTGTCCAGTTCCACCAACGGTTCCAGCCAATAAAGCCCACGGGAACTGGTGCGCAACACCTCCAGCGGCAACTGACGCCGCTCGGCCTCGCGGACCAGCGCATCGGCCACCTTGTCCGCACCGACGGCGCGGGCCACTGAATCACGGGGAATGCAGAGGGTCAGCATGGACCGTCCTCCAGGCAACCATTCACCAACTGGCGCAGGCGTTCCGGGGTCAACCGCGCGTGCAGTTCCCCATCCAGTTCCAGGGCCGGCGAGCAGACACACGCGCCGAGGCAATAGACCGGTCGCAGACTGATGGCCCCGTCGGCGCTGGTGCCGTGATCGTCCAGCGAAAGCTGTTCGCGCAACTGCGCCGCCAGGCCCTCGGCCCCCATGCTCTGGCACGACTCGGCCCGGCACAGGCGCAGGGTGTGGCGCGCCGGTGGCGTGGTGCGAAAGTCGTGGTAGAAGCTGATCACACCGCGCACTTCAGCCTGGCTGAGGTTGAGGGCATGGGCGATTTCAGGGACGGCGGCGTCGGGAACGTACCCGCAACCTTCCTGGATGGCATGGAGGATCGGCAACAAGGCACCGGGGGTGTCCTTCTCGCGCGCCAGCACGCTGTGGATCAGAGGCAGGTGAAGCGTCTCATCAGGCATAAACGTACCTCGGCATCTCGAACGACAACGCCGCGTGGCGCTGGTCGTTCGGAGTCTTGGCTGGGGCGTGCGGCCCACGTCACGGTAGCGTGGCATTCCGATCGCCATTCTCGCTCTCCGGCCAGGTGTCTTTGGCGCACTTGGTCCGGGGCATCTTCACAGCTTGCCACTCCCGGGGACTGGCGATTGCATATGGACGACTAAACGTATCCTGAAAACGACGACTGGTGCTTTTTAGCCTTATGGGCCAGCAGGCAGCGGTTTCGAGGCATCCCCCTGGGTGTCCTTGCGCAACGCATTGGCAACCAGTGTAAACGCAGGTGACGGTTGGCGCCGGCTCGGATAGTACAAATAGTAGCCTGAGAATGGCGGGCACCACGCTTCCAAGATGCGCACCAATCGGCCGTCCTGAAGGTACGGTTCAAATTCTTCTTCCGGCAGGTAGGCAATGCCCAGCCCGGCCACTGCCGCCTGCACGATGTGCGTCGACGTGTTGAAGATGAGCTGGCCGTCCACGCGCACGTTCACTTGCTTGCCTCGCTGCTCGAAATCCCAGACATAAAGCCCGCCGGAGGTCGGCATGCGCTGGTTGATACAGCGATGGCTCATCAGGTCGCGGGGATGCCCGGGGATGGCGCGGCTGGCGAAGTACGCTGGCGAAGCCACCGCGGCCATCCGCAAGGGTGGGCCGATCGGCACCGCCACCATGTCCTTGTCGATGGTGTCGCCCAGGCGCACACCCGCGTCGAAACGGTCCGCGACGATGTCGCGAAAGCCGTAGCTGACATCAAACTCGACGTTGATGTCCGGGTATTCGTGCAGCAGCCCGGTCAGTTTCGGCAGCAAGGTCGTGCGCAGGACATGATCGCCGCAGGTAATGCGCACGGTGCCGGCGGGCTTGTCGCGCAGCTCCGTGAGTCTGTCCAGCTCCGTCTCTATCTCGTCGAAGCGATTGCCGATGGCCTGAAGCAAGCGTTCGCCGGCGAGAGTTGGCGAAACGCTGCGGGTGGTCCGCGTCAGCAGCCTGATTTGCAAGCGCGATTCCAGGCCATTGATGGCCTGGCTCAGGGCCGATTGCGTGACGCCCAGTGCGTTGGCGGCGCGGGTGAAACTGCCTTCGCGCGCCACCGTCACGAAAGACAGCAGATCGTTGAGATTTCTTCTGACCATGGCGAAACGCTTCAAAGGTTATTGATTAGCTGTGCTTATAGCCTCTTTAAGCATTCATTAGCTAGTCGCGCAAGTGCCCGCGCGTCACCATTGTTCCCATGAACAGAAACGAATTCGGGGCATCGCGATGAGACCGGTCTGGCTGGGTTTGCTGGCGTCAGCGTTGATGCTTGGCAGCTACGGGACAATTTCCGGTGCCGCCTCGGCACCTTCGATAACGGAGCAACCTGAGATGTGGATGACCGTGGGCGAACAACGCTTTGCCTTTACCTTGGCTGACAACGCGGCCACCCGTGCATTTGTCACGTTATTACCGCTGACGTTGGAGATGAGTGATCTCAACCGCAACGAGAAATACGCTTCCCTCCCCCAGGCGCTCCCCGCCCAAGCGAGCAAGCCGGGAACGATCCACAACGGCGACCTGATGCTGTACGGCACCGACACCCTAGTCATTTTCTACACGACCTTCGACTCAACCTACGCCTACACCCGGCTGGGGCATATAGGCGATGCCGCAAGACTGGCGCAAGCGTTGGGCCGGCGAGACGTGCAGGTGACGTTTTCCCAGAACTGATTACTTCGCACCGACAGGATTCCCCATGAAAAAGATCATCGTTTTATTAACCCTTCTGTTCAGTTCTCTTTCAGCAATAGGAGCCGATATGTCCAACGGCGCAGACAACTTCTACACCAGCGACGAAGTCACCGTGCAAAAGGTCAACTTCAAGAACCAGTATCAAATGAACGTCGCGGGAAACCTGTTCATTCCGAAGAACCTCAATGGCAAGAAAAGCAATCCGGCGATTGTCGTGGGCCATCCAATGGGCGCTGTGAAGGAACAGAGCGCGAATCTATATGCGACGAAGATGGCGGAAAAAGGCTTCGTGACCCTCTCCCTGGATCTTTCATTCTGGGGCGAAAGCGCGGGCCAGCCGCGCAATGCGGTCTCGCCGGATATCTACGCCGAGGACTTCAGCGCCGCCGTGGATTTTCTCAGCGCCCAGCCCTTCGTCGACAAGGAGCGCATTGGTGCCATCGGTATTTGTGGCAGCGGCAGCTTCGTCATCAGCGCCGCCAAGATCGACCCGCGCATGAAAGCCATTGCGACTGTGAGCATGTATGACATGGGCGGCGTCAATCGCAACGGGTTGAAGCATTCCCAGACGCTCGATCAGCGCCGGGCCGTCATCGCTCAGGCGACACAGCAGCGTAATGTGGAGTTCGTCGGCGGCGAAACGCTGTACACCAGCGGTACGGTGCATCAGTTGGATGAAAATACCCACCCGATCCAACGGGAGTTCTACGACTTCTACCGCACCCCGCGCGGCGAGTTCACGCCGGCCAGCTCGTCGAAAGACCTGACCACGCACCCGACGCTGACCAGCAACATCAAGTTCATGAACTTCTATCCACTCAATGACATCGAGACCATTTCGCCTCACCCCATGCTGTTCATTGCCGGCGCCGATGCGCATTCCAGGGAGTTCAGCGAAGAGGCTTACAAGCTCGCCGGCCAGCCCAAGGAACTGGTGATCATTCCTGGGGCCGGGCATGTTGATCTTTATGATCGGGTCGATCTGATTCCGTTTGACAAGTTGACGAGTTTCTTCCAGAACAACCTGAAATGAATTCGAGCATCAACCAGGATCGGAAAAACCATGGATGAACGTGTAGCCTTCATCAAGCATCGGATCCGCGCCGTTGTGATCGCAGGCGACTGCGACCAAATCACCTATCAATCCGAATGGCTCGGCTACATGCCCTTCCCGGTCGATCACTGGGTTGAACATCAAGGCAAGACGTTCTCCGGCGACTTTCCTTTTGACTGGACGCTCAAGGACTTGGCCGTTCTTGAGCGCACGGGTTTTCTGGAAAAGTTGGAAGCTTACGAAAACCCGGAAGACCGGTTTGACCGGTGTATCCGGTATCGCGTGCATATTGGATGTGCGTAACCCTGAGTTTTCGATGATTCGGGGCTGGGTCATTCCAGTCGTTCCTGTTCATAATCCCTGCCTGCTCATACCCGAGGCGGATCAATGACCACAGAACGCTACGACCAACTCGCCATCTTCTCCGTCGTCGCCCAGGAGCGCAGCTTCACCCGCGCCGCCGCCAAGCTCGGCATGTCGCAACCAGCGCTGAGCCGGGCGATGCGTCAGTTGGAGGAGCGCCTGGGGGTCCGGTTGTTGTCGCGGACCACGCGCAGTGTCGCGCCCACCGAAGCGGGCGAAGGACTATTGCAGGTGGTCGCGCCGAGGCTTGAGGAGATCGACCAGGAAATGGCGATGCTCAGTGAGTTTCGCGACAAGCCGGCCGGCAAGTTGCGCATCACCACGGGCGAGCACTCGGCAATCACTGTTTTGCAGCCCGTTCTCGCCAAGCTGTTACCCGACAATCCCGACCTTAATATCGAAATCATCGTTGACTACGGCTTTACGGATATCGTCGCAGAGGGTTTCGACGCCGGGGTGCGGCTGGGTCCCCAGGTCGCCAAGGACATGATCGCCCTGCGCATCGGCCCGGACATGCGCATGGCAGTCGTGGGCTCCCCTGCGTATTTCGCCCGGCACGCCGTGCCTCGGACTCCCAATGACCTTACGGCCCACAATTGCATCAACCTGCGCATGCCGACTCATGGCGGCCTCTACGTCTGGGAATTCGAGAAAAACGCTCAGGAAGTGCAAGTGCGGGTGGAGGGCCAACTGGTATTCAACACGATTGCCATGCGCCTGGAGGCCGCGATCCAGGGATTGGGCCTGGCGTTCATGCCTGAGGATCTGGTAGAGGACGCCGTGGCGCAAGGCCGGTTGATCCGCGTGCTGGAGGATTGGTGCGAGCCGTTTTCCGGCTATCACCTCTATTACCCCAGCCGCCGCCAGAATTCGCCGGCCTTCACGCTGTTGCGCGACGCCTTGCGCTACGAGGACTGACTGGCGTCCAACGCTTGAGCAGCACGCTTGGCCGCAGCGGCGTCGCCCTGCTCTTCCAATAACTGGATCACTTGCCGCAATTGCGCCGCGCTCAGGCCGACTCGCAGGCTGGCGGCCATGTGCGAGCGCAGTTGTGACTCCACGCCTGGGGTAACCGCCAGCGCGGCGACCGTCGCCAGCTCACGGCTTTGCCAATCCAGATTGTCGCGTTCGAAAATATCGCCAAACAAATGCGTCTGCAGGTATTGGTTGATGACCGGAACGAAGTCGAACAACGGCCCCTGGACGGGGGCGCCGGCAATGCGCGTCTGATTGGCCTTGCCTACCGCCAGCAATGCGTCGCCGGTGGGAATCGGGCCAGCGGGTTCACGCCCCGGCTCGTCCTGCACGCCACGTTGCTTGCGCGCCTCCACGACTTTCATCAGTTCACCCAGCGCGTTGAGACTGCGGGGAAAACCACTGTAGGCGTAGAGCTGCACCAGGATTTCCTTGGCCTCGCTGACGGTCAGGCCCGCATCCAGCCCTTGATTCAATGCGGTATTGAGCGCCGGCATGTTGCTCGTCGCCATGGCGGCGGCAATCACCGGGATGGCTTGCTGCTTGGCCGACAGGGCTTGTGAAACCGTCACGTTATCCGGCGCGGTCGGCGGCGTCGGTGTTGCGCCGGTTTCGTATTGCTCTTCGCTGACTTTTTCCATCCATTGCACATTCTTGCCGTCCACCGTGCCGGTCACGGCCAGGTGGATCATGGCGCTGTCTGGCGCAGCGCCGTGCCAATGCTTGACGCCCGGCGGACAGACAATCACGTCTCCCGGGCGAATCTGCTGCACCGGCTTGCCCCACTCCTGCGTCAGGCCAATGCCGGATACCACCACCAATCGCTGGCCGGCGGGATGTGTATGCCAGGCCGAGCGCGCGCCAGGTTCAAAGCTGACGTAGGCCGCGGAGGCATTGATTTCGCCTGTGGCAGGAAACAACGGATCAACCCGCACGCGACCGGTGAAATAATCCTCAGGCCCTGCGGCCGAGGCCTGGCTGCCCGCTCGGCTGATCTGCTGTGACGTGCGCGACCCGCCGGCGCCTTCCTGGCCGGCGGCGTCGGCAAAAGGCGCCGCCGCGCATAACGCGAAATACAAGGTGCTTGCCTTCATTGGGTTGCCTCTCGATGGATATCGTCGAGAACAAACTACCCACGCAGCATTGATCGATAAACCGTGCCAATGGCATAGGACTCATATCAAAACTACATAAATTCGTATAACCGCTGATCGTCATTGACGCTCGTTGGCGAACGCCCCCAATCTCGACGGCCGAGCTACGCTCTTTTGAGCAAACGCGGCTAGGCAGGCCCATGGCCAATCGAAGACTCTACGCCGACCGCACCTCCAAGAGCCTTTACCCGTGCCTGAACAACCGAGCGATTTCGCTTACACAAAACGCTTCGCCGCCGTCCTGGCCTACATCGATACCCATCTCGAAGGGGATCTGTCGGTAAAGGCGCTGAGTGATGTGGCGAACTTCTCGGTGTTTCACTTCCATCGGCAGTTTACGGCGTTCACGGGCGTACCCGTTTCACGTTATGTGCAACTGATGCGGCTGCGACGCGCGGCACATCGCCTGATTGCAAACGCAGATTGCTCGGTATTGGACGCGACACTGGATGCAGGCTTTCAAAGTCCCGAAGCCTTTAGCCGGGCGTTCGGACGAGCGTTCGGCATGGCGCCGAGTGTGTTCAGGAAGAACCCGAACTGGCAGGTCTGGAATACGGTGTTTGCCATCCCCCATTTCTCAAGGAATATCCTCATGCAGGTTCGAATCGTTGAATGCCCTGAAATCAAGGTAGCGACGCTTGAGCACCGCGGACCTCCGGGGCTCGTCAATGAAAGCGTGCGCCAGTTCATCGAGTGGCGCGTGCGCAGCGGACAATCGCCGGTGGCAACAAGCCGCACGTTCGGCATCCCTTACGGCAATCCCGATACGACACCGCCACAGGCCTTCCGCTTCGCGATCTGTGGTGAGATTGACGAGGAAGTGGCGCCGAACGAGTTCGGCGTCCAGCCGCTCGTCATACCTGGCGGCCGCTACGTCGTGGTTCGCCACGCGGGGTCACCGGATCACATCGGCGAAACGATCTACCCGATCTACCGCGACTGGCTTCCCGCAAGCGGCGAAGAGCTTCGGGACCAGCCGCTGTTCTTCCACTACCTGAGCGTCTACCCAGAGACGCCACAGGATCAATGGCAAACCGATGTGTATGTTCCGCTGCAATAGCGGCATCACGACATCGCCTTATTTGATCTCCATCAACCGCAGGGAGGGTGAGCCATCCAGGGAGAGGTGGATGACCGCCGCCCTGCTGGGGAAATTCGGCGCATCGTCGTCGGTATTTTCCATCACGGGGATGTCGATCAAGGTCTGCTCACCCGCCGGGTCGCTGACCAGCTTGGCGTCCAGCTTATCGATCGCCCGCCAGCTGTCACCGCCGATGCGCATCACGTCCAACAGACTGTAATGCGGCACGCCTTCTTCGTTCTCCTCGGGATTGAAGACCGCCAGGTACTGGCTGTAGTTGTTACCCATCCCGAAACCCTCGAGGGTAAAGACCGCGAGCGTGACCTGGCTGTCCTCACCGGTGTCCAGGGTCTGCACCAGCGTCGCTTCGGGGTAGCCGGTGGCATAGCTGTCCTTGAGCAGCGCCACCAAGTGCCCGACCTGTTGTTCCAGGGCTTTGGGGATTTTCGGCTCGGCGGCGTGGGCCAGGGTGCAGGCGAAAAACAAGGCAGCTGTGAGCAGGCGCAATTTCATCGAGTGGGGTCCGCGGTGTTGGGAGGTCAGCGCGGATGTTAGCGTCCAAACCAGACAAGCGCTACGGCCTCAGCCCGCCGAACGAACACGCTCCACCAACCGCGCCTGCAACGCCTCAAGCTCCTGCGGATCGGCCTTCCCCTGCCCGTGGGCGCCAGGCGCCTCGCCTTCCCAGCGCGGAATGATGTGCACATGGATGTGATAGACCGTCTGCCCGGCCGGTGCGCCGTTGAACTGAGCGATCTGCACACCGTCCGGCTGCAATTCGTCAACGATGACGCGGGTCAGGCGCTGCACGGCTGACATCAACGTGCCGAGAACCGCGGGGTCCACTTCGAGGATGTTGCGAGCCTGGGATGCCTTGGGAATCACCAGCACATGGCCGCGCGACTGAGGGAAAATATCCAGGAAGGCCAATACATCGGCGTCCTCGTAAATCTTGTAGGCGGGTGCTTCACCGCGAAGAATCATCGCGAAGATATTCTGCGAATCGTATTGGCCGTTCAAACTCATGGTTGCTCCTTGGACCGTGCTTGTTTGTTTAATGTCAGCGCTATCTTCAGCTGTAATTCGTTTTCTGAAAACGGCTTGTGCAAAACCGGACTTTGCGCAAACTCCTCGGGCAGGCCGCTCGCGCCGTATCCGGTGCTGAACAGGAACGGAACCCCACGCCCACGCAGGATTTCAGCCACCGGGAAGACTCGTTCCCCGGCGAGATTGACGTCCAGGATCGCCAGGTCGACTTGCGCCGTACCCGCCTTCTCCCGTGCCAGGGCGAGCCGTGGCACGGACGCCACCACTGTGCATCCCAGGTCCTCAAGCATTTCCTCGATCAACATCGCGACCGTGCCTTCGTCCTCCACTAGCAGGACCCTGATACCTGCAAAAAGGGTCATGCCGAATGCTCAGTGACCATGAACGAGAAGCGACAGAGAACGCCCTCTGGGGCATAGGTCAGCACGAATATCCCACCCAGGTCGCGCTCGATGCAGCGCTTCATCAAACGCGATCCCAGCCCTTCGCGTTCCGGTGGTGACACCAGAGGCCCGCCCTGCTCACGCCAATCCAAGGTCAACAAGTTTCCGTTCGATTGCGCCTGGACGTTCCAATTCACCGAAAGCCTGCCTGTCTCGACGGACATCGCGCCGTACTTGAGGGCGTTGATTGCCAGTTCGTTGAGGGTCATCGTGAGGCTGAGCGCTACGCGGGTATCGACATCAATGGCATCGCCTTCGATCGTGACACGGCCGGGCTCGGCGCCGAATATCGGCAGCAGTACTTCCTGGGCCAGCGACGCCAGGGGCGTCTGTCCCCAATGCCGCCTCGTCAGGAGATCGTGGGCGCGCGACAAGGCGAGCAGGCGTGCCTCGAAGCGGTTGTAGCCCTCCTTGGCGCTTTCCGCGTTGCGTGAGGTTTGGGCCGCCAGGGATTGCACGGTGGCGAGGGTGTTCTTGACCCGATGGTTGAGCTCGTCGATCAGGGTTTTCTGCCGGTCTTCGGCCTGCTTGCGCTCGGTGATGTCCACCAACATGTTGATCGCGCCCACCAGGTTGCCCTCGGCATCGTGCAGCGGCGTCGGGTATGGTGTGAACGGCACGCGACTGCCGTCGGGACGCTCCGCGATGGCCTCGACCCCGCGTATCGGTCGGTTTTCCTTCAGGGCGACGGCCATCGGGCATTGGTCGTGGGGCAGGAAGCTTCCGTCGGTGTTGAACAATTTCCAGGTCACGCACCACAGGTCGCCCAATTGAGGCGTGCGCCCCGACAACTCGATAGCCGCCCGGTTGAAAAAAGTGATGCGTCCTTGGGCGTCGGTGGTGTAGACCGCCGCCGGCAATGCCTCGAGCAGATTGCGCATGTGCCGTTCGCTTTCACGGACCTGGTTTTCCATCCGCCGCGCCAGCGTGACGTCCTGGAGTACCCGCACGCCATAGCGGAATCCGCCATGCGTATCCCGCACGGAGGAGCTGTGGATGTCCAGGTAGACGGTCTCGCCATCAGGCTTGAAGGCGCGCTTGCGCAGCACATAGTGGTCCAGCTCGCCCGCCACCTGGCGCGCATACAAGGCCGCGTCCTGGTCGTGGCTGTCGGTGTGGGTGTAGTCCAGGAACGTCATGTCCAGCAGTTCTTCGCGGGAGCGACCGAGCATGTTGCAGAGGGCGTCATTCACGCGCAGCAGTCGGCCGTCCGCCCCCGCCTCGGCGATGCCAATCGTTGCCGCTTCGTACGTCGCGGACAACCGATCATCGCTCTCCTGGCGCGCCGCCTCGGCCAGGTGGACACAGGTCATGTCAACCGTGAAGCAGCGCGTATTGAACAGCTTGCCGTCCTCGAACCGGCCATTGGAGGTGATGGTGACGTACTTGATCGAACCGTCCTTGGCCTTCAATCGCGCGGGATAACTTTCCAGGCACTCGCCACTGCTCAATTTGCCCAGGATGTCGCCAATCACCGGCTCATCGACATGAAAATCAGCGATGGGCCGGCCAATGTATTCGTCCGCCGAATACCCCAGCAGGGCCAATTCGGCCTTGTTGGCACGCAGGATGATGCCGTCGCCACTGACGATGTGCAGGCCGACGGCGCTGTTTTCGAAGAAGTCTTCCAGGTCGGCATTCTTGCGCCGCAGATCTTGCTCCAGGGCGTGGTGCGCCGAGACGTCCTGGAAACAGTTGATTGCCCCTTGAATGATTCCATGACCATCTTTCAAGGCGCGGATGTTGACCAGTGCCACGATCCGCGTTCCGTCCGGACGCTCGATGAGCACTTCCTGGTTACGCGTCGCCGCGCCGTCTTCAAGCGCCGACGCCATCGGGCAGTCTTCGAACGCCAGCGGCGTACCGTCGGGCAGGTAGAGACGATAGGAACCGCAAAACCGGTCGCCGCCCTCACCCACTATTGGCGTGCGTCCCCACAGGGTTGCTGCCTCGCTGTTGTAGCGGACCAGCCAGCCCTGGCGGTCGCAGAGATACACCGCGCCGGGAATCGCATCGAGCGCGTTGGCCCCCATTGACACGAGACTTTCGTACTCGCTCGGCGTGCGCGTCTCCAGGGGAAACGCTTCAATATTCGACATTACTGATCCTCAATCCGCCTGGCTGGATGCCTGCTACACAGCGCTTGCGGTCAAAATCCGAGGCGCGATCCCGGCCCGGATAAATCCTTTCATACGCCGGCGCGGATTTTTTCATGCAGCTGCAATGGATTCTAGATCCCTATCCAACCCGCGAGTTCAGGAAAATTCGACGGCACCTCCGCTGACATCAGAACCCGAACAATGCACGCGGTGTTTCGACCATCAGCGCACGCATGAGCGGACCCGCACACTCCAACGCCCGCAACTGTTGCATCACGGTATCGAAGCCGACGCTGGCCTCATGTTGTGTATGGGGCCAGTCACTGCCCCATACCAGACGCTGGCGGCCGAAATTCTGCTCAAGCAAGGCCAGTGCGGCGCGGGCAAATTCCAGGTTCCGCCGGTCCGTCCCCGCCAGCCGATAGATGCCCGAGACCTTCACCCATACGTGTCCGCCGAGCCCCAGCGCCAACAACTCGGCAAAACCCGGTTGGTCGATGCCCAGACGCGCATCCGGGCGACCGAAATGGTCGATGACCACCTGCACGCCAAACGGGATCAACTGACGAATCAAGCTTGGCAGCTCCGCCACCGGGGCATGCAATTCCACATGCCAGCCCAATGTCGCGAGATGGCCAAGCAATTCCTTCCAGGCGGCTTCGCGAAAATCGGGCAAGGCCTTGCCCATCAGGTTCAAGCGAACGCCGACCACCCCCAGCCGGGCCATGTGCTCCAGCGTAGCGCGGCCGATACCCGGCCCCACCACCACAACCCCGCGCAACTGCTCCGGCGCTTGTCGTAGGGCGGCCAGCAGGTAGCGGTTATCCGTGCCGAGAAAGCTCGGCTGCACCAACACGCCGTGGCTGAGGCCGTGGGTTTGCAAATGACCCAGGTATTGCCCGAGCGTGGCGTCGTAGTCCGGTGTGTAGCGCCGCACCGCCGCCCACTCCAGCTCCCGGCTGAACACATGAGCGTGGCAATCGATGCCGGTAACCGGCGTCTTGGTGAGATCAACCATGAGTCTTCATCTGGCGTAAATAAGAAATAATCAGGCCCGGGCGCGCTCGCCGCCGGGTGCCAGGTCGGACGCCGCAGGCGCAGTGGCTCCCAGGCTCCGGCCTCGGGTTTCCGGCAGGCACAGCGCCGCAAGCACCGCCACGCCGTAGGCAATGCCGGCGTCGATGCCAATGGCCGAGCCCAGGGACATCGAGTCGCTCATGTGGCCGACCAGGAACGGGAACACCGCCGACAGCACCCGGCCGAAGTTGTAGCAGAAACCGACGCCGGCACCGCGTACGTCCGCCGGGTACAGCTCATTGAAGAACGCCCCGAGACTCGCCGGGATGCCCGCCGCGAAGAAGCCCAGCGGAAAGCCCAGGAAGAGCATCTGGGTATTGCTCAGCGGCATGAACACGTAGCACTGCACGGTGATCACGCAGCACAACGCGAAGAGCAAGATGTTCTTGCGTCGGCCGATGCGATCGATCAACAAGCCACTGACCACGCAACCGCACCAGAAGGCAAAGATGATCACCGCCAGGTAGCCACCCGAGTTAAGCACCGACAGATTGCGCTCGGTCTTGAGGAAGGTCGGCAGCCAAGTCATCACCGCGTGATAGCCACCGTGGGCGCCCAGCCCGAGCAATCCACCGAACAACGTGACGCGAATCAACTCGGGACGAAAGATGCCGGCCAGGGACTTGAAGAAACTCTGCGGGATGGCCTGTTCCTTTTGCAGGCGCTGGAAGCTGTCCGGCTCTTCGACGTTGCGGCGCACCCAGATGATCAGGAACGACGGCAGCAGGCCGACGATGAACATCACCCGCCAAGCCATGTCCTGCGGGACGAACGAATAGATCAGCGTGAAGACCCCGACCGCCAGTCCCCAGCCCACCGCCCAGGCACTCTGGACCGTGCCCATGACCTTGCCGCGGTATTTTGGATTGATGGTCTCGGCCATCAACACCGCGCCGGCGGCCCACTCGCCACCGATGCCGAAGCCCTGCAAGGCCTTGACGATCAACAACGAGTGGAAACCGGTGACGAACGCCGACAGGAACGTGAAGAAGGAAAACCACAAGATCATCCATTGCAGCGTGCGCACCCGACCGTAACGATCGGACAACGTGCCGCCGACCCAACCGCCCAGGGCCGAAGTGACCAGCGTGACGCCGCTGATCAATCCGGCATCGCCCTTGGACAAGGCGAACGCGGCAATCAGCGCCGGTATCGCCAGGCCGAACATCTGGACTTCCAGCGCGTCGAGCGACCATCCGCCGAAACACGCCCAAAACGTTTTACGCTCCCGCGAAGTGATTTGGCGATACCAGCTGAACATGATTTTTATCCTTATAAATGGAACGAAAGGCAGCCGAGCGCGTACCGTGCCGCTGCAAGGCCAGTCAGGAACAACAAAACGACAAGGGCAGCGACGACCGACTGGTCGCCGCAGGATCCGCTAGCCCGCCAAGGTCAGCGGATCTCGACGCTGTAGCGGAAATGCTCGGCATGCCCGCGTGAGCGGCGCCACTCCAGCGGGTTGCCGGCGTAGTCCCGCGCCAGGCGCTCGATCACTACCACCGGGCTGTTCACCGGGACCTGCAACAAACGGGCGTACACCTCGTTGACCGACTCGGCGGTGAGCGTTTCCTGCGCGTAGGCCACGACCTGCCCGCAGGTTTCTTCATAGATCGGATAAAGCAGCGGGCCTTTCTGGTTCAGGTCGATCTCCAGGAGCGCCTGGAACCGACTGCGCGGCAGCCAGATCTCCTCGGCCAACACCGGCGCCACCTCCAGCAGACGCAGCCGGACAATGCGGATCACCGGCGCGTCCACCGGCAATCCCAGTGCCTGAGCCACCGCCGAAGGCGCGGCCACAGGTTCTACCGACAAGATCCGGCTCTCCGGAACCCGGCGTTCACCGGAGGCGGATTGAAAACGGAAAAAGCGGAACAGCGACGACTGGAACTGCGGCCGGCGAATGAACGTACCGCGCCCTTGCTGGCGCTCCAGGATGCCCTCGGCGACCAACGCATCGATCGCCTTGCGCACCGTCCCGGTGGACAGCCCGTATTCGGCTGAAAGCGCCGCCTCAGTAGGAATCGCCTCTCCCGGGCGCCAGCGATTATTGGCGATCTGCTCGGCCAACTGGTCGCGCAAACGTTGATAGAGCGGCAGGCGGGTATCGCTGGGCAGTGGGTTCATAAGATTTTGGCCTTCTTATATAGTCATCTATATGAATATTGGCGGCGAGTATTTGCCTCGCTTCGACGATTGTCAAGAATGTGGGGGTGGCTGAGGTGATAAACGGCGCTGTCGCGACGCTTGCGCCAATTTCGCGGCCAAGGGTGGCTGGAGAATAGCCACCCCAGGTGCCCCATCCTGGATAGCTGCGCTGTGGCTGTCGACAATGGGTGTCGCCTGAATTGAGAAAAACAAGCACGGCTGCGTTGCTCTTCTATGCTTGCCCCAACCAAAGGAGCTTCGCCATGGCCGAGATCGAACCGCGACTTCTACAGGTGCAGGCCCTCAAGGCCGCTTGCTCGAACTGCAGCGTGCTTGAACTGTGCCTGCCTATTGGCCTGACCGGCGGTGAGGTCGAACGCCTCGCGTGACCTGCGATTTACCTCACCTTCAGCCCACCCCAAGGCATGCGGCCAGCGCGGCAAGGCGCTCGCTCAAATCTCCACGGTGTCGCGGTACCTCGTATCGTTTGCACCAGGGCCGTTTCCTCAGACCGCCAGGACACTGCACTGCGCCTGGTACAGGATGTGTTCTGTCGTGCTGCCCAACAGCCCAAACGAATCTTTGTGCTGGGATCTGCCCATGACAATCACATCAACGTCATGCTCCAAGGCAAACTCGCTGAGCGCCGACACCGGGTGCCCCAGTAGAAAGTGCCGGCGTTCGGCAGGCACGCCGAACAGGTTGGCCAGTTCGAGTAAGGTTTTCTCCAGTCTTCGCCGCAATTCCTTGCTGAGCTGCGACAGCGCCAGGCCGCCGCCGCCCACATCGCTCAGGTAGACCGAGGACACCTCAGCGGCGTAAACCAGATGCAACTCGGCGTCACATTGCAGCGCCAAGCCCAGAGCCTGGCGAATGACCCGGTCGTTGAGCCCGCTGTTCTGTGCAAACGCACTGGAGGGGTCTACCGCCGCGACCACCTTGCGCGGCAAGGCGTGACCGGCTGCGCCGACCATGTACAACGCAATGGGGCACTCGCGTAGCAGATGCCAATCCAGCGGCGTGAAGAACGCGCGCTTGAGCAGGGATTCATGCTGGACCTGCTTGATCAGCAAGTCCGGCTGGAAACGTACGACATGTTCCAGAACCTGCTCGCGCATGTCGTCCACCCATGCCATCTCCGTGGTGACACCCAGGCCTCGACGGCGCATTTTGTCCGCCTCTCCCTCCAGCCAATCACTTTGGTCCTGGAAATATTGCTGCCGCGCAGTTTCACGATGCCCCTCCTCAAGCAAAGACAAGATATCCAGCGAAGGAATCAATGCAGTGATGTGCAGGTGTGCCTCGCTGGCTGCCGCCAGGGCGGCGGCGTGATGAAGCGCGGCGGAGTGTCGTTGCGCCGGGTTGAGGATCAACAACAAGCGTTGGTACTGGCTCATGATGAAATCTCCAGGTCCGGACTCGAACGCCACATATTGGCGCTCGATGCCGGGATTAGGGAACGACCGCCATGGCCTGGGGTTTATCCCCTGACCGCCAAAAGACTGCCCGGCAATGCATAGAGCGCCCGCTCCGTGGTGCTGCCAATCAACCGCTCCAGGCCGACGCGGTGCGCGGTTCCCATCACCATCACGTCAGCCTCGATCTCGTCGACGAACTCATGGATAACTGGCACAGGCAGGCCAAGGATGAAATGTCGACGCTCGGCCGGCACGCCACAGCGCTCGGCCAGGTTGATAAACGCCATGTGCAATGACTCACGCAAATCATCGGCAAACTCGTCATCCCAGGCGCCAGCCAACAACGCGGTATCGCCATTGACTGCAGGCGACAGGTCGCAGGCATATAACAGATGCAACGCGGCGTCACATTGTCCGGCCAGCATGGTGGCGGTTTGCACGATTCGTTCGTTCAAGGCACTGGCATGAGGATCCGAGGGATCAACCGCGGCCACCACCCGACGTGGCAAGCCATGCTCCGCCTGGTTGACCAGCAGCACCGGTACCGTGCATTCGCGCAGCAGATGACAATCGAGCGGTGTGATGAAGACACGCTTGAGCAATGGTTCAAAGGTCACGTCCTTGATCAACAGGTCGGGTTTGAACTGCTCGACATGGCGAAGAATGTCGAGCAGCGGGTGCGTGGTCCAGACCACCTCGGTATCCACTTGCAACCCCTCCTCCCTGAGCATTGTCGCTTCCTCCACCATCCAGCGCCGATAACGATGCAAATATCCCTGGATGGTCACCTCGTCGTTTTTTGCGCCCCACAGATGTGTGCGAGGCGGCGGTTGGACAAACACGCACAGGCGCAACACCGCCCCGCTGGCACGGGCCAGGGCGCAAGCCCTGCGCATGGCTGCGGAGGGATGCAAATCGGGCTCGACGATCAATAGCAGACGCTGGTACTGGCCCATCGCACACCTCCACCGGTTTGTTCAATTCATCTGCGACTCCCTTTGCAGCGTGCGCCCGGCGATGCCCCCTGCAGTTTGATCTGAATCAACTACAGCGCAATCAACGGACGGCTACGCAGGGACTGATCCAGATCAGAATCGATTGCCGCCAAAGGCGTAGAACAGAGATGAATGCGTAGGTTTGCCGAACCGTACGCTCATACCCGATGGAGGCCTCCATGCTCACAGTCAAGGACCACAACGAACGCGCCGCCGCGCTGTATGCCAGCATCAGTGGCAAGCACTGGATCCAGGCGCTGAAAGACGGCCGGCACGTACTGATCAGGCTGCTGCGGGAAGAGGATCGCCAGCGCGAATATGACTTCATCAAGCGCCTCTCGCCCGAGTCGCGGCACATGCGTTTCCTATCACAAATCAACGAGCCCGGAGCAGCCCTGCTCGATCATTTGATGGATGTCGACTGCAAGACGCGACTGGCCTACGTTGCCTTAGTCCATGACAATGGCCAATTGATCGAAATCGGCGTCAGTCGCTACTGCGCCACCTCTGAACATGAATGCGAGTGCGCCGTGACCGTTGCCGATCACTGGCAGCATTTAGGATTGGGGACATTGTTGATGGAGCATCTGATCGCCGCAGCTCGAAAAAATGGCTATCGCCAGATGTATTCCATCGATGCCGCCAGCAACGCCCCCATGCGGGACCTGGCCCACAGCCTGGGGTTCGAAACCCGCAGCGACCCCGACGACACTCGACAGGTCATCCATCGTCTTTATATTTAGCCGCGACATTGCGCGGGTGCCGCATCGCGGTCCCGCGCAAGGGTTTACCGCCACGCCTGCGGCTTGATCGCCCAGCCGCTGTAAGACGCCCGCTGCGGAGTGCAGAAGACCCGTTTCATCGCCGGCTTCGGCTACGCATCCTCGATGATCAACGCCAGCGGCCATTCGGTCATCATTCAGCGTGGCAGGTTCGGCAGTAGTAGCCCCGCCCAGATCGCCAGCGTCATCAATACCTGGCCAGGAATCACATACCCGGCAAACCGCCTTCCACCGCTGAGCCAGGCAACCAGGCATTTGCTCACCGAGTTGCTGCTCATTGCCATCAAGAGCGGCATGGCGGCGTCATCGAAGGGCAATAGCCCGGACTTGGCCAGGGAAGCCATGGAAGCCGTAGACGCATGGGCGTCGGCCAACCCGCTGAAAGTGGCAGTCACGATCATGCCAACCCGCCCGAATTCGTCGAGCATTGCCGACGACAGAACGGTGAGTGAGGTCATCGCCACGACCACCGTCAACGCCAGTTTCAGGCTGAAGGCCCCGCCGTGCTGGATCGCCTCCTCGACCCGCACCCTGGGTCGAGCAAACAACAGCGCGCCGGCATAGACCGACACCGTCAGCAACCCGCACAGCAGCGGCCAACCTATCCAACGCAGCAAGCCAGGTTCCACCGCTCCAACGATTAACGCGATTTGCGCAAGGGTCGCCACGTTGGCCAACAGGGCGGCCGCGCTCAGCATTTTCACATTGGCCGGTTCCTTCGCGGCGAGGTGCCCCATGGCCGCGACGGTCATCGTCGCGGAGGCAAACCCCGACGCAATGGCGCCTAGAGCGTAGCCATAGCGAGTGCCAAGGGTGCGAACCGCAACGTGCCCCAGGCCGCCCACCGCCATCAACATGACCGTCAGGGAGCACAGGGTGCGAAGGTTGATGGCGTTGTAAGGCCCCAGGTAACGATCCGGGGCAAGCGGCAATATGACCAAAGCGGCGATCAACAGCATCAGGCCATCGCGCAACTCAACAGCGGTCAATTGGCTGCGAGCAAAGTGATGCAGCACTTGGCGGCTGGCCAGCAGCCCCGACATCACTACGCCTATCGCGGTGGCCAAGGCCGGAGCGCTGACGCACAGGGCGCCCAACACCAACACCGCAAACAACGCCACCTCGCTGGTGATGCCAGGATCCTTGTCGAGGTTTTTCCAATACGCCAGGGTGACCAGTGCGCCCAACGCCAGCGCGACGAACCCCAATAATAAAGGGCCACCGGCCCGGATCGTGGCGTACCCCAATAGCGAGGTAATCGCAAACGTGCGCAGGCCGGCAGAATCGCGCCTGTCCCCTTCCCCCTTGCGCCGCTCCCGCTCAAGGCCCACCAACAGGCCGATTCCCAGCGCCGCGCCGGCGTTGACAAAGCCCAGGGCTTCGGTCATGGCCGTGGTGCTACGGCGACACGTGAGCAGGCGTTCGCAGGGGCGCCGCTTGCACTATATGTGCGCCATTCATGCGCGTGACCATGCCTTGTGGCCAGACATGGGGGGCGTCGATTCGAGCCTGCAACGTCCTGGTAAACAACAGCGCGTCATCAACGTTCTTGAAGCCCACGCACCAGTCATCCAAATGCACCAGGCAGCGCGTTCCTGGCTGCTGCTCTTCGAGCCGAATAATCATGACCAACCTCTCATCACGGGTGAGCTTGGATTTGAGGAACAAGCACCAGCCTGCACCCGATTGAACCGGGCGGATTGACCATGATCAATGTTTCGCTGTGGCGCATTCGACATCGAGGTCGATCCGGCGCTTTCAAGAGTGTTTGACGCAAGTCAAGTTACCAAGGCTCAGCGCGCCCATGATCGATACCAAGTCAATGCCCGCGCGGACGTCGTACCGCGCCGGCAGGTCCTTGCCCAGGAGGTATGTCATGTCCATGCAATCTCGCTTGATGCTGGTGGTTTCGCCACTGATGGAACACAACCCCGCGTTTGACCGGGCCGCCGCACTTGCCCAGGCCGAAGGCGCCGCGTTGCACATCGTTGCTTTTGATTATCTGGAAGGCCTGGCCACGGCCGGGCTGGTGAATGAGCAGGCGCTGGAACAGATGCGCCTGGGCTACATCGAACGCCATCGCGACTGGCTGGAAGAGAAAGCCAGGCCCCTGCGCAAGCTCGGCGTTCAGGTCACGACTGAAGTGACGTGGGTCGAGCGTCCCCTGCAGGAAATCCTGGTGCACCTAAAGGAAACGCCGATGGAGGCGCTGATCAAGACGGTGGATCCCGAATCCTGGTTCTCGCGCCTGATGTTCACGCCGCTGGACGTGCACTTGTTGCGCGAGTGCAACGTACCATTGCACTTCGTCAACAAAGTGGCCCATGCGCGCCCGCGCAAGATCCTCGCGGCCATCGACCCGTTCCATCGCGACGGCCACTACCAAGGCCTCAATGACCGGATCCTGGGTGAAGCCAACAAACTGGCGGCGAGCTGCGATGCGGAACTGGAAGTCATCTACGCCTACGATCTTTCCTCCATCACTGCCTCCGAATACGGCTTTGGCAGCGGCTCGACCTTCTTCTCATCCACGCTGGCCCGACAGCTCTACGAGTCCCAGGGCGAGGCGTTCGACGCCTTGGCTGAACGCAACGGCATCGCCCCGGAACAACGACGCATGATCATGGGCGATCCGGCAAGGGTGCTCGCCAGTTACGCCGGAGCCCATGACATCGACGTCATCGTCATGGGACGCGTGCGCCATAGCGGCCTGGACAAACTGATCGGCAGCACCTTGGAAAGCCTGCTGTACAAGATGCCGTGCAGCCTGTGGGTGATTGCGCCGCAGCAGACTGATTGAGAGCGCCACGAAGGTCGGCGGAGCAACGGTTCCGACCGCCTGGGAACGCCGCCGATAAGCAGCAGGCCCGATAGCCACCATTTCCTGCCCCAGCAAGGACAATGAGCCATGAACGCGTCCCGATTCGCCGCCCTCGCCCCTGACCGCCGTGCTTTTCCCCTCGCTGAGCATTTGCCGCTTGCTTTACGGGCCGGCCATCAGGCAGCTTGCAAACGATTAGTGGTTGCCGGAGGACGGTGATGGATCTTGATTGGCTCAACTTCACGCCATGGTCATCCCTGGCCGGCGGTATGTTGATCGGCCTGGCTGCCAGCCTGTTCGTGGTCGCCAACGGCCGGATCGCCGGCATCAGCGGCCTGCTCGGCAGCCTTCTGCAGCGTGGCGGCGAGGGGCTTGGGGAAAAGGCCCTGTTTCTGCTGGGCTTGCTCGTCGCGCCGCTGTTGTGGGGGATGTTTGCGACGTTGCCGCCGATCGAATTCCAGAGTGGAGGGTTCGGCCTCGCTGTCGCGGGCCTGTTGGTGGGTGTCGGTACCCGTTACGGTTCGGGCTGTACCAGCGGCCACGGCGTCTGCGGCCTGTCACGCCTTTCACCGCGCTCGTTGGTTGCCACGGCGTGTTTCATGCTCAGCGGTTTTGCGACTGTGTTTGTCCTGCGTCACCTGATGGGATTTTGAACATGCGCAAACTGACGGCATTCATCGCCGGCCTGCTCTTCGGCCTCGGCCTGCTCCTGGCGGGCATGGCCAACCCGAAAAAAGTGTTGGGTTTCCTGGACCTTGCCGGCACCTGGGATCCATCCCTGGCGCTGGTGATGATCGGCGCGATTGGCACCGCCATTGCCCCGCTGGCATGGGCGCGCCAACGCACTCATTCCGTGCTGGGCAACCCGATGCAACTACCGGCCAAGCGTGAATTGGACCGGCGGCTGATTGGCGGGAGCCTGGTGTTCGGCATCGGCTGGGGCATCGCCGGTATCTGTCCTGGCCCTGCTGTCGCCATTCTGCTGACCGGGCATTGGCAAATCCTGGTGTTCATGGGGGCGATGCTGGCCGGGATGCTGGTGTTCAACGCGCTGGAAAATCGCCAGGGCCAACGGACCTGAATCGCAGATAGGCTGCCTCGCGCTCAACAGCGACCTATCTCCAGCGTCGCGGACAACCCGCCTTCAGGGCGATTTTCCAAACGGACCTGACCGCCCAGGCGATCGGCGATCGTGCGCACGATGGTCAGGCCCAACCCCGCGCCCTGGTCATTGCCACGGCTGTAGAACCGTTCGAAGAGCCGTTCACGTTCGGCCTCGTCGATGCCCGGCCCTTGATCTTCAACGGACAGCTCGTAGTGGTCGCCCTTCTTGACCAATCGCACGGTAATCGTGCCGTTCGCGGGCGAAAAATTCGCGGCGTTGGTCACCAGGTTGTTCAAGGCGATATCGATGGCCACCGGATCGA
>Ga0307408_100000557_pt1 | contig 32161 bp, 36 predicted proteins | sample 322Cmetagenome_FD_202116 | JGI IMG/M metagenome (GOLD analysis project Ga0307408, IMG submission 202116) | Maize rhizosphere microbial communities from greenhouse at UC Davis, California, United States - 322HYB-C-3 | ecosystem: Host-associated > Plants > Roots > Rhizosphere > Soil | place...
GCCGCATCTCGATTCCTACACCGTGGACGGCGCCTGGGACCTGCAGGACCGCTACCGCCTGGGCTACTGGGATGCGCTCATCCTCTCGTCCGCCCATCAGCAGGGCTGCCGCTATCTGCTGACCGAGGCGCTGCCGCACGGTGAACCCCTGGACGCCGTGACGCCCATCAACCCGTTTCTTGCAACCCCCAACGAACTGGACACTGACGAATGAATACTCCCGCGTCCTCCCCCCTTCAAGCGCTGGCCCGCATCCGCCCCGACGTGCGCGCCATGCACGCTTACGCCGTGCAGCCTTCTGCCGGCATGCTCAAGATGGACGCGATGGAGAACCCGTTCCGCCTGCCCGCGCATCTGCAGGCTGCGCTGGGCCAGCGCCTGGGCGGGGTGGCGCTCAACCGCTATCCCGGCGACCGCCTGCTGGACCTGAAGGCGGCCCTGGCCCAATACGCCGGCATGCCCGAGGGCTACGGCATCGTGCTGGGCAACGGCTCGGACGAGCTCATCACCCTGCTGGCTCTGGCCTGCACGCGCCCTGGCACAGGAGAACGCGCCTCCATGCTCGCTCCCATGCCCGGGTTTGTGATGTATCCGATGAGCGCCCAGCTGCAGGGTCTGGACTTTGTGGGCGTACCGCTCACACCGGACTTTGAACTGGACGAGCCGGCCATGCTGGCCGCGATCGCGCAGCACCGCCCTGCCGTCACCTACATCGCGTACCCCAACAACCCCACCGCCACGCTGTGGGACGAAGGCACAGTGCAGCGCGTCATCGACGCCGCGGGCGCGCAGGGCGGTATCGTGGTCATGGACGAGGCCTACCAGCCCTTTGCCAGCCGCACCTGGATCGACCGCATGCGCGCCGAGCCCGCGCGCAACGCCCACGTGCTGCTCATGCGCACGCTCAGCAAGTTTGGGCTGGCGGGCGTGCGCCTGGGCTACCTCATCGGCCCAGCGGCGTTGGTAGGCGAGATCGACAAGGTGCGCCCGCCCTACAACGTGAGTGTGCTCAACTGCGAGGCTGCGCTGTTTGCGTTGGAGCACTCGGATGTGTTCGCCGCGCAGGCGGCCGAAATCCGTGCCGAGCGCGCCAAGCTCGTTACCGCGTTGCGCCAGATGCCCGGCATTGAAAAATGCTGGGACAGCGAGGCCAACATGATCCTCATCCGCGTCGCAGATTCCGCCAAAACCTACGACGGCATGAAAACCCGCAGGGTGCTGGTCAAGAACGTTTCTACAATGCACCCATTGCTGACCAACTGCCTGCGCCTCACGGTAGGCAATGCCGACGACAACGCGCAGATGCTGGCAGCACTCCAAGCCTCCCTATGACTTCCTCCGCACTCGTACCTTCCACGGCCGCCCCGGACCCCGCGGCCGACCGCACCGCCGAGGTCAGCCGCAACACCGCCGAGACGCGCATCACTGTGCGCATCAATCTCGACGGCACGGGCCAAGCCAAGCTGCACACCGGCATCGGCTTCTTCGACCACATGCTCGACCAGATCGCCCGCCATGGCCTGATCGACCTGGATATCGATTGCGAAGGCGACCTGCACATCGATGGACACCACACGGTGGAAGACGTGGGCATCACCCTCGGACAGGCGTTCGCGCGCGCCGTGGGCGACAAGAAGGGCATTCGCCGCTACGGCCACGCCTACGTGCCGCTGGACGAGGCCCTGTCGCGCGTGGTGGTGGACTTCTCGGGCCGCCCGGGGCTGCACATGGACGTGAAGTTCACGGCTGGCAGCATTGGCCAGCTCGACACCCAGTTGGTCTACGAGTTCTTCCAGGGATTCGTGAACCACGCGGGCGTGACGCTGCACATCGACAACCTCAAGGGCTTCAATGCCCATCACCAATGCGAGACCATCTTCAAGGCGTTCGGGCGCACGCTGCGCGCGGCGCTGGAGCGCGACCCGCGCTCGGCGGGCGTGATCCCGTCCACGAAGGGCTCCTTGTGAAATTTCCAAGTCTGATCAAGCGCTAGCGCTTGATGGATAAGCGCTAGCAGCTATGAATATCGAAGCAAAAACCGTCGCGGTCGTCGACTACGGCATGGGCAACCTGCGCTCCGTGTCGCAGGCCGTGCAGGCCGCCGCCCAGGGCACGGGCTGGACCGTCGTCGTCACCCAGCGCCCCGAAGACGTGCGCGCCGCCCAGCGCATCGTGCTGCCCGGGCAGGGGGCCATGCCCGACTGCATGCGCGAGCTGCGCGAATCGGGCCTTCAGGAATCGGTGCTGGAAGCGGCCGCCACCAAGCCGATGTTTGGGGTGTGCGTGGGCATGCAGATGCTGCTGGACCACAGCGCAGAAGGCCCGGGCGGTGGAACCCCCGGCCTGGGCCTGATTCCCGGCGAAGTGCTCAAGTTCGACCTGGCAGGCCGCATGCAGCCCGACGGCAGCCGCTTCAAGGTGCCGCAGATGGGCTGGAACCAGGTGCGCCAGGTGGCGCATGCCCACCATGGGGGCGGCGTGCATCCTGTGTGGCGCGGCGTGCCTGACAACAGTTACTTTTATTTTGTGCACAGCTTTTATGCCGTGCCGCAAAATCCGGCGCATTGCGCGGGCCAGACCGACTACGGCGGTTTGTTTGCCGCGGCCATTGCACGCGATAATATTTTTGCCACCCAGTTTCACCCGGAGAAAAGCGCGGAACACGGCCTGGCCCTGTATCGCAACTTTCTGCACTGGAACCCCTGAACCTCCACTTTCCCAACCGTTCGGGCCGAGCCGCGCCTCGCCCTTTTCCTCCCCCCGAACTTCACCATCATGTTGCTCATCCCCGCCATCGACCTCAAGGACGGCCACTGCGTACGCCTCAAGCAAGGCGATATGGACCAATCCACCACCTTTGGTGAAGACCCGGCCGCCATGGCGCGCAAGTGGGTGGATGCGGGCGCCCGGCGCCTGCACCTGGTGGACCTGAATGGCGCGTTTGCGGGCACGCCCAAGAACTACAGCGCCATCAAGGCCATCCTCAAGGAAGTGGGCGACGACATCCCCGTGCAGCTGGGCGGCGGTATCCGCGACCTGGACACCATCGAGAAGTACATCGACGGCGGCCTGCGCTACGTGATCATCGGCACGGCGGCCGTGAAGAACCCCGGTTTCCTGAAGGATGCCTGCAGCGCCTTCGGCGGCCACATCATCGTGGGCCTGGACGCCAAGGAAGGCAAGGTCGCCACCGATGGCTGGAGCAAGCTCACCGGCCACGAAGTGGTGGACCTGGCCAAGAAGTTCGAGGACTGGGGCGTCGAATCCATCATCTACACCGACATCGGCCGCGACGGCATGCTCTCGGGCATCAACATCGACGCGACGGTCAAGCTCGCACAATCGCTCACCATCCCGGTGATCGCTTCGGGCGGGCTGTCCAACATGGCCGACATCGAGCAGCTGTGCGCGGTGGAGGACGAAGGCGTGGAAGGTGTGATCTGCGGCCGGGCCATCTACAGCGGCGACCTGGATTTTGCGGCTGCGCAGGCGCGCGCCGACGCGCTGGGCAATGCTGCCTGAGCTGGCGGCTCCCGCAGCCACCATTGAAACGGTGCGGGGGCAGCCCTGCATCCGTCTGACCATTCCAAGTGGCGACAGCGCACTCGTAGCCTTACATGGAGCCCAGGTGCTGTCCTGGGTGACCTCTGGGCGCGAGCGCCTGTACCTCAGCCCGCGCGCGGCGTGGGATGGGCACTCCGCGATCCGCGGCGGCATCCCGGTGTGCTGGCCCCAGTTCAACCAGCGTGGGCCGCTGCCCAAGCATGGCTTTGTGCGCAATCTGCCCTGGCAGCCTGTGCCGCAGGATGGCAAAGGCGATGGCGGCGCATCGCAGGCGTCTGTCTGCCTGTCATTGGCCGACAGCGAAGCCACGCGCGCCTGGTGGCCCGAGCATTTTTCCGCGCAACTCGCCGTCACCCTGAGTGCGGGTGCGCTGCGAACAGAACTGCAGGTGCGCAACACGGGCGAGCCCGTCGGTGACGGCGCCCGGCCATGGGACTTCACCACCGCGCTGCACACCTACCTGCGCGTGGACGATGTTGAGCACGTACGCCTGAGCGGCCTGGATGGCTGCGCCCGCTGGGATGCCGTGGCCGATGTGCACGGGCAGCAGCTTGGCGATGTGACTTTTGCGGGCGAGTACGACCGGGTCTTTGGGGCGGCTGCCGCACCACTGCACCTGTGCGACGGCGCGCACACCCTGCAGATCACCCAAAGCGCCAGCCTCTCCAACACCGTGGTCTGGAACCCCGGCAGCGCCCTGTGCGCGCGGCTGGCCGACATGCCGCCCGACGGCTGGCGCGCCATGCTGTGTGTGGAGGCTGCCCAGATCGATCAGCCTGTCGTCCTGGCGCCTGGAGCGCATTGGCAGGGCTGGCAGGAGTTGCGGGTGCTGACGCAAGCGCCCTGACCACTGCGCCGCACACCGTTCGTTCGTCCTCTCTACCTTCCATTTCTCCCGGAGCATTGCCATGCTTGCCAAACGCATCATTCCCTGCCTTGACGTGACCGGCGGCCGCGTGGTCAAGGGCGTCAACTTCGTCGAACTGCGCGATGCAGGCGACCCGGTCGAGATCGCCGCGCGCTACAACGCGCAGGGTGCCGACGAACTCACGTTCCTGGACATCACTGCCACCAGCGATGGCCGCGACCTGATCCTCCACATCATCGAGGCCGTGGCCAGCCAGGTCTTCATTCCGCTCACCGTGGGTGGCGGCGTGCGCACGGTGGAAGACGTGCGCAGGCTGCTCAACGCGGGCGCCGACAAGACCAGCTTCAACTCGGCGGCCATCGCCAACCCCGATGTGATCGATGCCGTTTCTGCCAAGTACGGCGCGCAGTGCATCGTGGTGGCCATCGATGCCAAGCGCCGCACGGGCGAAGAAGCCCTGCGCCTGGGCGCCAACGGCCAGCCCCTGGGTGCCGGCTGGGACGTGTACAGCCACGGCGGGCGCAAGAACACCGGGCTGGATGCCGTGGCCTGGGCCACCGAAATGGCGCGCCGCGGGGCGGGCGAGATCCTGTTGACCAGCATGGACCGCGACGGCACCAAGGCCGGTTTTGACCTGGAGCTCACGCGCGCCGTGAGCGACGCCGTGAGCGTGCCGGTGATCGCATCTGGCGGAGTGGGCAACCTCGACCACTTGGCCGACGGCGTGCAGCAAGGCGGCGCCGACGCCGTGCTGGCCGCCAGCATCTTCCACTACGGCGAGTACACCGTGGGCCAGGCCAAGCAGCGCATGGCCGAGCGCGGTATTCCGGTGCGGCTGTGATGGTGCGAAGGGTGGGCGCGCCGTGGGCGGCGGCGCTGGCCCTGGCCTGCGCTGCCACCGCGCTGCCTGCTGCGGCCCAGGTGCCGCCGCCGTCGTACGCAAGCTTTTTCGATCGCCTGCCTTGTGTGCAACGCATTGGCCGCTGCTTCGATGCCACCATCGGCGGCGTGCCGGTGGAGGTGATTGCCGATCAGGCCGAATTCGAAAAGCTCAAAACCCTGTTGCAGACGCTGAATCGCAACGTGCGCGACGTGCACTGGATCGTGCGGCAGCCCGTGGCGGGTTCGCTGGCACTGGAGGTGGAAACGCGCGCCAACGCCTTTGGCCTGCCCCACGTTGGCGATGAGAAGGAAGAGCCCGATGTGACCGTCTATGCCCTGGACGGTCAGGACCTGGAGAGCAAGCCGGAGCTGGTGGCGGACCAAAGCGTGCGCGTCAATGGCCAGGCCGTGGTGACCCAGCAGGAGACGCTCACGCAGGATTTCCTGCCCCCGGGGCGATATGCCTTCGCCATCAAATACCTGGGTCAGAAGAATTGGGATCGCAAGTGGGTGTTCCTGACGGTGGCGAAGTAGGCTGCTGCTTCACGGATTCTTCGATATTCACTCATGTTTTTATAGCTTAACGCGCTTGATGGACAAGCGCTGGCGGCCAAAATGGTTCGAATTGCGGCGTCCAGCAGCCGGGCCTGTCATGCAAATCACCGACAATCCCGCCCATGAACTGGCTCAACGAAGTGAAATGGGATGCGCAAGGCCTGGTGCCCGTGATTGCGCAGGAGCAGGGCACGGGCGACGTGCTGATGTTTGCGTGGATGAACCGCGAGGCCCTCGCCAAGACGGCGGAACTTGGCCGCGCCGTGTATTTCAGCCGCTCGCGCAAGAAGCTGTGGTTCAAGGGCGAGGAATCCGGCCACGTGCAGACCGTGCACGAGATCCGCCTGGACTGCGACAACGACGTCGTGCTGCTTAAGGTGACTCAACTGGGCCACGAACCCGGCATCGCCTGCCACACCGGCCGCCACAGCTGCTTCTTCAGCGTGCTCAAGGATGGCGCCTGGCAGCCGGTTGACCCGGTCTTGAAAGACCCCGAATCCATCTACAAGTAAGACCATGCCCTCCAACGATTCCCTTGCCCGCCTTGCCGAAGTGATTGAAAGCCGCAAGCCGGCTAACGGCGGCGATCCCGAAAAGAGCTATGTCTCACGCCTGCTGCACAAGGGGCCGGACGCCTTTTTGAAAAAAATCGGCGAAGAGGCCACCGAGGTGGTGATGGCGGCCAAGGACGTTCAGCATGGCGCCGACAAATCCAAGCTGGTGTACGAGGTAGCCGATCTGTGGTTTCACACCATGGTGGCATTGGCCCACTATGGCCTCACGCCCGCCGACGTTGTGGCCGAGCTGGAGCGCCGCGAGGGCACCAGCGGCATCGAGGAAAAAGCCCTGCGCAAGGCGGTTGCGCGCACTGCAGAGGAAGGAGCCCCATGAGCGACATCATCGATGTGCAGAGCAACGATCAAAAGGCCGAGAGCCTCAAGAACATCGGCTGGGTCAGCTATGTGCTGCACCTCATCGTGGCCGTGGGTGCCGTGCTGCCGGGCACGCAGGCCAGCGCGCTGCTGCTGGTCATCGCCCTGGTAATCGATCTGATCAAGCGCAGCGACGCGGAGGGCACCTGGCAGGCCAACCATTTTTCCTGGCGCATCCGCTCCGTGATCTGGGCGGGCGTGCTGTACGTGGTGACCGCGCCGCTGTGGCTGCTGCTGATCGCGCCGGGCTGGATCGCGTGGGGTTTGATCTCCTTGTGGTTCCTGTACCGCATCGTGCGCGGCATGCTGGCCATGAGCCACAACCAGGCGGTGGATGCCTGAGCGGGCGGGGTGGCGCCCCCACCGGCCGGACCGCCAGGCCACACATCCCTCACAATGAGCGCCTTCGCCCGCCCCGGGTCCTTGGCAGCCCGCTGGTGCTGCACGGATGCTGGCTGAGCGGCGCACCTCCTGTTTTTCATTGAATTCCATGCACGATCCGAACTGCCTCTTCTGCAAGATCATCGCGGGCCAGATTCCGTCGAAAAAGGCATATGAAGACGAAGAGATCTTCGCCTTCCATGACATCCACCCGGGGGCACCCGTGCACTTTCTGATGGTGCCCAAGCTGCATATCCCTTCCATGGCCCAGGTCACCGCTGAACACGCGCCCCTGCTAGGGCGCATGATGGCGCTGGCGCCCAAGCTGGCGCTGGAGCAGGGCTGCAACCCGTACCCGCAAGGAGGTTTCCGCATCGTGGTAAACACGGGGCTGGAAGGCGGACAGGAAATCCACCACCTGCACCTGCATGTGATGGGCGGCCCGCGCCCGTGGCTCAAAGGCTGAACCAGGCTGACGGGGCGTGCGGGGACATTCCCGCAAAACGGCACGGCGGGTGAACTCCTGCCATGCCCCCCGTCTAAAATGATTGCAATTCGTTAGGAGATATTCCATGGGCTCTTTTTCCATCTGGCACTGGCTGATCGTGCTGCTGATCGTCGTCATGGTGTTCGGCACCAAGAAGCTCAAGAACATGGGCTCCGATCTCGGGGGCGCCGTCAAGGGCTTCAAGGACGGCATGAAGGACGGCGCTGCCGATACCCCCGCCACGCCGCCTGCCAGCCAGGTCGCGAACAACCCGGCTGCCGACAAGACCACCATCGATGTCGAAGCCAAGCAGAAAAGCTGAGCGGGCCACGTTCATTCATCGGCACCTTCACGCTTTGCGTCTGAAGCATGATTGATATTGGCCTGTCCAAGATGGCGCTGATCGGCGCCGTCGCGCTGATCGTCATCGGCCCCGAGAAGCTGCCGCGCGTCGCCCGCACCGTGGGCACGCTGCTGGGCAAGGCCCAGCGCTACGTGTCCGACGTCAAGGCCGAGGTCAACCGGTCGATGGAGCTCGACGAGCTCAAGAAGATGAAGGACACGGTGGAGAACGCTGCACGCGATGTGCAGAACTCCATCCAGACCAGTGCCAGCGAATTCGAAAAGGACTGGGCTGAAGCCATCGATACCGCCAGCACCCCGCTGCAGGACCAGGCGGCTGTCGTACCTGCCTACAAGCATCCCGGCAAGAACTGGCGCCTCAAGCGCGGCGCCGTGCCCCAGTGGTACAAGGCCAAGAGCGGTGTGCGCACGAAGGCGCAGTCCGGCGCTGCCCGGGTGGCGCGGTTCCGTCCCCGTAAATTCCACTGATGCCGCGGCTGCAGCCACCAGCGCCCCGCGCGCTGCCCGGGCGGCCCTGACGCCCACAAAGATCCACCATGTCCGAAATCCCCTCCAAAGAAGACGAGCTGGCCGGCACCGAGCAGCCGTTTGTGCAGCACCTGATGGAGCTGCGCGACCGGCTGGTCAAGGCCATCATCGCCATCGCGATCGCAGCGGCCTTCCTTTTCTTCTTCCCTGGCCCTGGCGCGCTGTACGACTTCCTGGCCGCGCCGCTGGTCGCGCACCTGCCCAAGGGCGCCACGCTGATCGCCACTTCGGTGATCTCGCCGTTCATGGTGCCGCTCAAGATTCTGCTGATGTCGGCTTTTTTGCTGGCCTTGCCCTTTGTGCTGTACCAAGTGTGGGCCTTTGTGGCGCCTGGCCTGTATTCGCACGAGAAGAAGCTGGTGCTGCCGCTGGTGATCTCCAGCACGCTGCTGTTCTTCATTGGCGTGGCGTTTTGCTACTACTTGGTGTTTGGCCAGGTGTTCGCCTTCATCCAGAGCTTTGCACCCAAGAGCATCACGGCCGCGCCCGATATCGAGGCCTACCTGAGCTTCGTGCTGTCGATGTTCCTCGCGTTCGGCCTCGCGTTCGAGGTGCCGATCGCCGTGGTGGTGCTGGCCCGCATGGGCGTGGTCAGCGTGCAGAAGCTGCGCGAGTTCCGCGGCTACTTCATCGTGATTGCCTTCGTGATTGCCGCCATCGTCACGCCGCCCGATGTGGTCTCGCAGCTGTCGCTGGCCATCCCCATGTGCCTGCTGTACGAGGTGGGTATCTGGGCGGCGCAGGTGTTCATCAGGCACACCAAGGCGCCGGAAGAGGGCAGCGAGCCTGCCTCCAACGCCTGAAGGTTGAGTATCTCTTGCAAATGGCCTGTGGCGCTTGTGAGGTGAGCGCCTCCAGCTATCTTTTTAATAGCTGACCTCGTGCATCGGGGCCGTGTCGCCCTGTTCTGCGCGCAGTCCCTCCAAACTGGCGTGTGCTCAGTGCCGGTGCCACCGCGTAACCGGCTTTGCCGGGCCGCTGGAGGCTTCCCCCTTTTGGGGAAGAGACGCGCAGCGGCTCAGGGGGCTTACCGTCTCACATTGCGCTGGGGCCGGGGGCGCACCCCGGGCGTGATGCTCAGTTCCACCATCTTGTCGCCACGCTGGACGTTGAATGGCGCCACCGTTCCCGGCTTGAGCGACGCCACGGCCGTCAGCAGCTCAGACACATTGCCCACATTCTTGCCCTCCACGCGCACGATCACGTCGCCTGGTCGCATGCCGGCCAGGGCAGCAGGGCCGTCCTGCAACACGCCGGTAATGATCACGCCCTCGGTGGCCTTCACGCCGAAGGTCTCGGCCAGCTCGGGCGAGAGCTCGTTGGGCTCCACACCGATCCAGCCGCGCGTGACTTGACCGTCCTTGACGATGCCGTCCAGCACCAGCCGAGCGGTGGACACCGGGATGGCAAAGCCAATGCCCATGCTGCCGCCCGAGCGCGAATAAATGGCCGTGTTGATGCCCATGAGATTGCCGTTCACGTCCACCAGCGCGCCGCCCGAGTTGCCAGGGTTGATGGCCGCATCGGTCTGGATGAAGTTCTCGAACGTGTTGATCCCCAGCTGCGTGCGGCCCAGGGCGCTCACGATGCCGCTGGTCACCGTCTGCCCGACGCCAAAGGGGTTGCCGATGGCCAGCACCTGGTCGCCCACGGCCAAGCTGTCGGAATTGCCCAGCACAATGACGGGCAGCTTGTCGAGCTCGATCTTGAGGATGGCCAGGTCGGTGTCGGGGTCGGTGCCGATCACCCGGGCGCTGGCGCGGCGGCTGTCGGTCAGGGTCACTTCAATCTCGTCTGCGCCCTCCACCACGTGGTTGTTGGTGAGGATGTAGCCGTCGGGGCTCACGATCACCCCGCTGCCCAGGCCGGACTGGGCCTGGGCGCCCTGGTCACCGAAGAAAAACTGAAACCAGGGGTCGTTGCTGCGCGGGTGGCGCACGGCCTTGCTGGTGTTGATGCTGACCACCGCGGGTGCCGCCTGGCGCGCCGCAGCGCTGAAGCTACCCGCCGCAGGCTGCGCATTGGCGGGCGCAGGGGGGGCTTCGAGCAGCGCAATCCCCGCCCCGGAGCGTGTGGCGGCACCCCGCCCCAGCCAGTTGGGCTGCAGGGTGGCGACGACAAAATAGGCCGCAACGAACACCGTGACGGCCTGGGAGAACAACAGCCAGATGCGTTTCATGAAATTCTGTACAGGTGATGAGCTCAGGATGGGTGCGGCGGCCCGCCCGGGGTGGGCGCACAGGGCGGCCTGTCGCAGAAAGCCATTGTCTCCCATGTGTGGGCGCGGGCTCGCGCGACAATAGCTGCATGAGCATTTCCCGCCCTGAACTTCTCCAGGCGTTTGACAGCCTGCTGCAACCCGAGCGCTTCAAGGATTACGGACCCAATGGCCTGCAGGTGGAGGGCAAAGCCCAGATCCGCCGCATCGTCAGCGGCGTGACGGCCAGCCGTGCGCTGATTGAGGCTGCCATCGCTGCGCAGGCGGACGCCATCTTTGTACACCACGGCCTGTTCTGGCGCGGGCAGGACGGCCGTGTGACGGGCTGGATGAAGCAGCGGCTGCAGTTGCTGCTGGCGCATGACATCAACCTGTTTGCCTACCACCTGCCGCTGGATGCCCATCCGGAACTGGGCAACAACGCCCAGTTGGGCCGTGTGCTGGGCCTGGCGGCCGACGCCCGGTTCGGCGAGAACGACCTGGGCTTCATCGGGTCTGCCGCCTTTGCCCACGGGGAGGCCCTGGCAGACCATGTCGCGCAGGTTCTTGGCCGCCGCGTCATATGGGTTCCCCCGGACGGCGCTGCTGCACAGCGGCCGGTCCGCCGCGTGGCCTGGTGTACGGGCGGCGCGCAGGGCTACTTCGAGGCGGCGATAGCCGCAGGGGCGGATGTGTTCATCACGGGCGAGATCTCGGAGCCGCAAGCCCACCTGGCCCGGGAGACCGGCGTGGGTTTCATTGCAGCCGGGCACCACGCCACCGAGCGTTATGGCGCGCCGGCGGTGGCGGCGCAGGTGGCGGCGCAGTGGGGGTTGAGCCACCAGTTCATCGAGGTCGACAACCCCGCCTGACGGTCGGGTGTACTCCCCTATTTGCTATTAAAATTATAGCTACAAGCGCTTGTCAATAAAGCGCTGCGGTCGATTTTTATTTCAACCATGAACTCATGAAACCTCTTGCCATCACCCAGGGCGACCCCGCCGGCATCGGCCCCGAAATCGTGGCCAAGGCCTTTCGCGATGTGCCGGCCGAGCTGGCGGGCTGTTTTGTGGCGGGCGATGTCGCCACGCTGCGGCGTGCGGCACAGGCCATCGTGCGGCCTGGTGCGCCGATGGTGCCCGTGGCGCAGATCGAAGCGCCTTCCGATGCGCTGCTGGTGCCTCCCCGCTGCATCCCGGTGCTGCAACTGCCAAATATTCCGGGCCCGCAACCCTGGGGGCAGATCAGCGCCGCCGCGGGCCGCGCTGCCGCCGACAGCGTGGTCTGGGCCGCACGTGCCGCGCTGCGAGGCGAGGTGGCGGGCTTGGTCACGGCGCCCTTGCACAAGGAGTCCCTGTCGGCTGCCGGCGTGGCGTTCCCGGGCCACACCGAGCTGCTGCAGGCCGAGGCGGCTGCACACCGCGGAGTGGCCCTGGCGCAGATGCCGGTGCGCATGATGCTGGCCAGCGACGAGCTGCGCACCGTGCTGGTCAGCATTCACGTTTCGCTGCGCGACGCCATTGCCGCCGTGACGGTGGACAACGTCCAGCAGACACTGCAGATCACGCACGCAGCCTTGCTGCGCAGTCTGGGGCGGGCGCCGCGCATCGCGGTGGCGGGGCTCAATCCCCATGCGGGGGAGGGTGGGTTGTTTGGCAGCGAGGAAGTCGAGGTGATTGCTCCAGCCATCGCCGCAGCGCGCGCCAAGGGGCTGGACGTACATGGCCCCTTCGCACCCGACACCGTGTTCATGCGCGCGCGCAGCATGCCAGAGCGCCCTGGGGAGTTCGATGTGGTGATCGCCATGTACCACGATCAGGGACTCATCCCTGTGAAGTACCTCGGCGTGGACAAGGGGGTGAATGTGACGCTGGGCCTGCCCCTGGTGCGCACCAGCCCTGACCACGGCACCGCGTTCGACATCGCTGGACAGGGGGTGGCCGACGCTGCGAGTCTGGTTGAGGCGGTGCGCATGGCCCGGGCCCTCAGCCTGGAGCCGCAGGGCTGACCCAGTCGCGGCCACGCCCGTCTTGGCCATCCGCCACGCGTCGCGCGTGCCGTGCGGAGGCGACGCCTTCGCGGGGTTATTTTTTCAAGCTATCCCTGATTTCGCGCAACAAAACAATATCTTCCGGCGGCGCTGCAGGTGCCGCTGGTGCGGGCTCGGGGGCCTCGCGCTTGAGGCGGTTGATCTGCTTGATCATCACGAAAATGATGAACGCCAGAATCAGGAAATTAACGGCCACGGTCAGAAAATTGCCATAGGCAAACACGGGCACGCCCGCCTTCTTGAGCGCATCCAGTGTCATGGCCGTTCCTGGCGGCACGGAGCCCAGCACCACGAAGAGATTGGAAAAATCGAGCTTTCCAAACACCAGACCCACCACCGGCATGATCAGGTCGGACACCACGGAGTCCACGATTTTTCCGAATGCCCCGCCAATGATCACGCCCACGGCGAGGTCGATCACGTTGCCCTTGATCGCAAATTCCCTGAACTCCTTCATCATCCCCATGCCTTGCTCCTTGAGTGATTCACCAGCGTGAGTATTGCCCGGCACAGAGCCCTGTCAAGCGGCTCGCGCGCTACCGAATACCCATTTTCACTCCGCTACAATTCGCGGTTGACCCAACAATAGCGATGTTTACCGAGGATCCCCATGAGTGACACACCAGTCGACACCAGTAAAAGGACGTGGCTGATTGCGTCCGGATGTGCCGGTGCCGCTGGCGGAGTGGCCGTAGCCGTGCCGTTCGTCAGCAGTTTCCAGCCTTCGGAAAAAGCCAGAGCAGCTGGCGCCGCTGTGGAGGTGGATATTTCCACCCTGCAGCCCGGCGAGAAGCTGACCGTCGAGTGGCGCGGCAAGCCCGTGTGGATCCTCAAGCGCACGCCCCAGCAGCTCGAATCGCTCGCACAGACCGAACCCCAGCTGGCCGACCCCAAGTCGGACCGCAAGACCTACCCCACCCCCGAGTACGCCAAGAACCAGCACCGCTCCATCAAGCCGGAAGTGTTTGTGGGCGTGGGCATCTGTACGCACCTGGGCTGCTCGCCCGGCGACAAGTTCCAGACAGGCCCGCAGCCTTCGCTGCCGGATGACTGGCACGGCGGTTTCCTGTGTGCATGCCATGGCTCCACCTTCGACGTGGCCGGCCGTGTGTTCAAGAACAAGCCGGCGCCCGACAACCTGGAGGTGCCGCCGCACATGTACCTGTCCGACACCGTGCTGTTGATCGGCGAAGACAAGAAGGCCTGAGGGACATCGATATGGCTGAATTCAAGGAAATTTCTCCGAACGCGCCGATGGGTGCCAAGGTCACCAACTGGTTCGAGAACCGGTTCCCGACCGCTTTTGACGCCTACAAGGTCCACATGTCGGAGTACTACGCTCCGAAGAACTTCAACTTCTGGTACATCTTCGGCTCCCTGGCGCTGGTGGTGCTCGTGATCCAGATCGTGACCGGCATTTTTCTGGTCATGCACTACAAGCCCGATGCCAACCTGGCGTTCGCTTCGGTCGAGTACATCATGCGCGATGTACCCTGGGGCTGGCTGATCCGCTACATGCACTCCACGGGGGCCTCGGCTTTCTTCGTGGTGGTCTATCTGCACATGTTCCGCGGCCTCATCTACGGCAGCTACCGCAAACCGCGCGAGCTGGTCTGGATCTTCGGTTGCGCCATCTTCCTGTGCCTCATGGCAGAGGCCTTCATGGGCTACCTGCTGCCCTGGGGCCAGATGTCGTACTGGGGCGCCCAGGTGATCGTCAACCTGTTTGCTGCCATCCCCTTCATCGGCCCCGACCTGGCCTTGCTGATCCGTGGCGACTTCGTGGTGGGCGATGCAACCTTGAACCGCTTCTTCAGCTTCCACGTGATCGCCGTGCCGCTGGTGCTGCTGGGCCTGGTGGTGGCGCACTTGCTGGCGCTGCATGATGTGGGTTCCAACAACCCCGACGGCGTGGAAATCAAGGGTCCCCAGGCGCCCAAGGATGCCAACGGCAAGCCCCTGGATGGCGTGCCCTTCCATCCCTACTACACGGTGCACGACATCTTTGCGCTGAGCATGTTCCTGCTGGCCTTCTCTGCGGTGGTGTTCTTTGCCCCCGAGTTTGGCGGCTACTTCCTCGAGTACAACAACTTCATTCCGGCAGACCCGCTGGTCACCCCGCTGCACATCGCACCGGTCTGGTACTTCACGCCGTTCTATTCGATGCTGCGTGCCATCACCTCCGAGATGATGTACGTGCTGGTGCTCTGCGTGCTGGCTGGCGCGGCGTTTGGCGTGTTCAAGGCCAAGCTGCCCAGCTTCGTCAAGGTCGGCATTGCTGTGGCGGCCGCGGTGGCCGTGGTCCTCATGCTCGCCATTGATGCCAAGTTCTGGGGTGTGGTGACCATGGGCGGTGCCGTGATCATCCTCTTCTTCCTCCCCTGGCTGGACCACAGCCCCGTGAAGTCGATCCGCTACCGCCCGACCTGGCACAAGTACCTGTATGCGGTGTTTGTCGTCATCTTCCTGATCCTGGGCTACCTGGGTGTTCAGCCGCCATCGCCCATCGGCGAGCGGGTGTCGCAAGCAGGTACGCTGTTTTACTTCGGCTTCTTCCTGCTGATGCCGTGGTGGAGCCGCATTGGCGAGCCCAAGGCGGTGCCGGACCGTGTGACCTATGTGGCGCACTGAGCCCCAGGAGATAACAACAATGAAGAAAATCATCCTCACGCTGGTGGCTGCCCTCGGGCTCGCCGCAGGGTCCGCGTTTGCTGCGGGCGGTGGTATGGCGCTGGACAAGGCGCCGGTCAAGACCAACGATCTCGCTTCGCTGCAAAACGGCGCCAAGATCTTTGTCAACTACTGCCTGAACTGTCACTCTGCTGCGTTCATGCGGTTCAACCGCTTGAAGGACATCGGCCTGACCGACCAGCAGATCAAGGACAACCTTCTCTTCACCACGGAAAAAGTGGGCGAGACCATGAAGGCGGCCATTGATCCCAAGCAGGCAAAGGCTTGGTTTGGCGCCAACCCGCCGGACCTGACAGTGATCGCACGGTCTCGCGCGAGCTCTGCAGGTTCGGGCGCCGACTACCTCTACACGTATCTGCGCACTTACTACCGCGACGAAACCAAGCCCACGGGCTGGAACAATCTCGTGTTCCCCAACGTGGGCATGCCCCACGTGCTGTGGGAACTGCAGGGTGAACGCCGCCCGGTGTTTGAAGAGCACGAAAGCCACGGGCACAAGACCCAGGTCTTCAAGGGCTGGGAACAAGTGAAGCCCGGTACCATGACGCCGCTGCAGTTCGATCAGACCGTTGGCGACCTGGTGAACTACATGCAATGGATGGGTGAGCCTGCGCAGAACACGCGCCGCCGCGTGGGCGTGTGGGTGCTGATCTTCCTCGGTGTGTTCACCGTGATTGCCTGGAGGCTGAACGCAGCCTTCTGGAAGGACGTGAAGTAAGCCGCGATCTTCCGTATCCATCGCAGCACCCCTCGGGGTGCGATTGGGTTTTTTGCAGAGTGGGCGCTTTTGGCGTCCCACTCTTTTGATTTTTAGGAGCCTCCACCATGATGGTGCTTTATTCGGGTACGACCTGTCCCTTCTCCCACCGCTGCCGTTTTGTCCTGTTTGAAAAGGGCATGGATTTTGAAATCCGCGATGTGGACCTGTACAACAAGCCCGAAGATATCAGCGTGATGAACCCTTACGGCCAGGTACCGATCCTGGTCGAACGCGACCTGATCCTGTACGAGTCGAACATCATCAACGAGTACATCGACGAGCGCTTCCCCCATCCGCAGCTGATGCCCGGCGACCCAGTGGACCGTGCCCGCGTGCGCCTGTTTCTGCTCAACTTCGAGAAGGAATTGTTCGTGCACGTGAACATCCTTGAATCGCGTGCCACCAAGGGCAATGAAAAGGCCCTGGAGAAAGCCCGCGCCCACATCCGCGACCGCCTGACGCAGCTGGCGCCCGTGTTCCTCAAGAACAAGTACATGCTGGGCGACAACTTCTCGATGCTCGACGTGGCCATTGCTCCGCTGCTGTGGCGCCTGGACTACTATGGCATCGACCTGTCCAAGAACGCGGCACCGCTGCTCAAGTACGCAGAGCGCATCTTCTCGCGTCCTGCCTACATCGAAGCGTTGACCCCGTCCGAAAAGGTCATGCGCAAGTAATCTGCGGCCTTCGCTGTCTCCTCATTCACGGCACAGATGCCTTTGCCCTCATGACCGCACCGGAACCCACCTCCACGCGACCTTATCTCATTCGTGCGCTTTACGAATGGTGCACCGACAACGGCTTCACACCGTATGTCGCGGTGCGTGTGGATGAGTCGGTTCAGGTGCCGCGCGAGTACGTGAAGGATGGGGAAATCGTCCTGAACATCAGCTTTGACGCGACCAGCGCGCTGCAACTGGGTAACGATTTCATCGAGTTCAAGGCCCGGTTTGGAGGCAAGCCACGTGAGATCCTGGTCCCCGTCGGGCGCGTCATCGCAATCTATGCCCGTGAGAACGGCCAAGGCATGGCGTTTCCGCCGCCCACGGATGTGCTGACGGCACCTGCAGGGGCCGCCTCGGCAGGTGCGATGGCGCCGGTGTTGGGTGATTCGCTGCCATCTTCAGCTGCATCCGCCATGCCTGGTACTGCGTCTGCCGCGGACGAGCGGGTGGTGCAACTCGTCGCGACCGACGAGGGAAAGAAGGATGGCGACGGTGGGGACGCACCGCGTCCGCCGCCAGTGGGGGGCGGTGCACGCCCCTCGCTCAAGCGCGTCAAATAGGATCGCTGCTTTTTCTGAAGGCTGCTTTTCCACGATAAAATGCAGTATTCGCCGGTTTAGCTCAGTTGGTAGAGCACCCGCCTTGTAAGCGGTAGGTCGTCAGTTCGATTCCGACAACCGGCACCACAGGTTTCCCCTTCTTTCCTCTCCCTTCCGCATTCGCTGTGCCTGGCATTGATCGTCAGGTTTGTACTTTCAGGCGAATCGCGTTAACCTCCCACCCCCGACTGCGCAAGTGGGCCTGCAACGCAGGCAGCAACTGACGTATTTTTGCCGCAGCGGCATTGCTCTTGACCAGCAGGCACCAGGAGTCTCCATCGATGGGACCAGCCTGTACGGATGGGCGCAATGCGGAGGGGATCAGCATTTCAATGGCCTTGAGCCGATCGCTGGAATCGCGTGTCAGCGCAGTGAGCCTGGCCAGTGTGGGAGATTCCTCGCTGGCTTGCTGCAGGGTGACGGCGTAGTGGCGGCGGTTCATGGCGTGCGTCTTTGGGCGTGGGGAATTTCTAGTGCATTTGATTATCACGGACGCCTGGCTGGCGCGCAGCCGGGCCATTCATCTGTCTGGCACACGGTTGGTTCTCGCGGGGTTGGGGCTGTCGCTCTGCTTGATGCTGGTGGCCGCTACGTTGTACCACTGGGTGTTTCTCAAGGGCGCGCGCGAAGGCTGGCCCATCGTCGGCTCCCTGGTGCGATTGGTCGTCAAGGATGAGTTTGCCGAACGTGACCGATTCATGCGGGCCAATCTGGACGCCATGGCCCGCCGCGTGGGCGAAATGCAGGCGCGCATGGTGCAATTGGAATCGCTGGGCGACCGGGTCATGGGTCTGGCCGGCATGGCCCCCTCGGACATCCAGAAGGCCGATGCGCGCGGTGGCGTGCTGGTCAGCGCGCGCGACCTGTCCATGGAGGAGCTGCAGTCCACCCTCGATGAGCTCGAGCGCCTGACCAACCAGCGCGTGGATCTGATGACGGTGCTCGAGTCGCGCCTGTTCGACCAGCACATCCGCAAGAAGATGATTCCCACGCATGCGCCGGTGACCGGCCGCGCGCCGGGTTCGGCCTTCGGTTGGCGGGTGGACCCGATCACCGGGCAATCAGCCCTCCACACCGGCCTCGATTTCCAGGCCGATACTGGCACGCCCATCCTCGCGGCGGCTGGCGGTGTGGTGGTGACACAGGAATACCATCCCGCCTACGGCAACATGATCGAGGTGGACCATGGCAATCAACTGGTCACGCGCTATGCGCACGCGTCGCGCACCTTGGTCAAGCAGGGCGATATCGTCAAGCGCGGGCAGAAGATTGCGGAAGTGGGCACGACCGGGCGTTCGACCGGGCCGCATCTGCACTTTGAAGTTCTGGTTCAGGGGGTCTTCCAGGATCCGCAGAAGTTTCTGAGCGCCGGTGGTTCCGCCCCTACATCGGCACCCGGGCCGCAAGTCGCTTCCATCCAGCCTCGCGCTTCGCCGGGCCAGCCGGCTCCGCCCACAGCGGGCAGGTAAAATCGCGGGTCCGGCGTTCACTGCGCAGGGTTGCAGCGCTTGCAATCCGTGGCGGTGAGCCCCACCTGAACTCAATTCATCTTAGGGATTTCGGTCGCTCGGCGCGCTGGTTGCAGCGGCGAGCGATCCAGTTCGCATGGCCACCAACTTCCTCACCAAACTATTCGGCAGCCGCAACGACCGGCTCCTCAAGCAGTACCGCAAGACGGTGTCCCGCATCAATGCGATGGAGCCGGAGTACGAGAAGCTGTCGGACGAGCAGCTCCAGGCCAAGACGCAGGAGTTCAAGGAGCGTGTAGCCAAGGGGGAATCGCTGGACAGCATCCTTCCGGAGGCGTTTGCCGTGGTCCGAGAAGGCTCCAAGCGCATCATGAAGATGCGCCACTTCGACGTGCAGCTGCTGGGCGGAATGGCACTGCACTACGGCAAGATCTCCGAAATGCGCACGGGCGAGGGCAAGACCCTTACCGCCACGCTGCCGGTGTACCTCAATGCGCTGTCGGGCAAGGGCGTACACGTGGTGACCGTGAACGACTACCTGGCCAACCGCGATGCACAGTGGATGGGCCGGCTGTACAACTTCCTGGGCCTTACAGTGGGTATCAACCTGCCCAACATGCCCCGCGAGCAAAAGCAGGAAGCCTATCGCGCCGACATCACGTACGGCACGAACAACGAATACGGCTTCGATTACCTGCGCGACAACATGGTCTACGAGGCTGGAGACCGTGTGCAGCAAGGGCTCAACTACGCCATCGTGGACGAAGTGGACTCCATCCTGATCGACGAGGCGCGTACGCCCCTGATCATCAGCGGCCAGGCCGAGGACCACACGGCGATGTACATCGCGATGAACAAGGTCGTGCCGCTGCTGGTTCGCCAGGAAGGTGAAGCTGACCCGCGCACGGGCGAGGGCGTCACCAAGCCCGGAGACTTCACTGTCGATGAAAAGACGCACCAGGTCTTCCTGACCGAACAGGGCCATGAAAGCGCCGAGCGCATCCTGGCCAGCCAGGGATTGATTGCCGAGGGGGCCTCGGTGTACGACCCGGCCAACATCACGCTGATGCACCACCTGTATGCGGCGCTGCGTGCCAACCACCTCTACCACCGCGACCAGCACTACGTGGTGCAAAACGGCGAGATCGTGATCGTGGACGAGTTCACCGGCCGCCTGATGTCGGGCCGCCGCTGGAGCGAAGGCCTGCACCAGGCCGTGGAAGCCAAGGAAGGCGTGAACATCCAGGCAGAGAACCAGACGCTCGCCTCCATCACCTTCCAGAACTACTTCCGCCTGTACAGCAAGCTTGCTGGCATGACCGGCACGGCCGATACCGAAGCCTACGAATTCCAGGAAATTTACGGCCTCGAGACCGTGGTGATTCCGCCGAATCGCCCGAGCAAGCGCGACGACCAGCTCGATCGCGTGTACAAGACCACGCGCGAGAAGTACGAAGCCGCGATCAAGGACATCCGTGAATGCCACGAGCGCGGCCAGCCCGTGCTGGTGGGTACCACGTCGATCGAGAACTCCGAAATCATCGACCAGCTCCTGAACAAGGAAGGCCTGCCGCACCAAGTGCTCAACGCCAAGCAGCACGCCCGCGAGGCCGATATCGTGGCGCAGGCGGGCCGCGAAGGCATGATCACCATCGCCACCAACATGGCGGGTCGGGGGACTGACATCGTGCTGGGTGGCAACATCGAGAAGGATGTGGCCGCCATCGAGGCGGATGAGGCCCTGTCGGAATCCGAGCGCACCGCCAAGGTCGCTGCGCTGCGCGAGCAGTGGAAGGCAGATCACGAGAAGGTCAAGGCGCTGGGTGGCCTGCGCATCATCGCCACCGAGCGGCACGAGTCCCGCCGCATCGACAACCAGCTGCGCGGCCGCTCGGGCCGCCAGGGCGACCCCGGCTCGTCGCGCTTCTACCTGAGCCTTGATGATTCGCTGATGCGCATCTTCGCGGGCGATCGCGTCAAGGCCATCATGGATCGCCTGAAGATGCCCGACGGCGAAGCCATCGAAGCCGGCATTGTCACGCGCAGCATCGAGTCCGCCCAGCGCAAGGTCGAAGCCCGAAACTTCGACATTCGCAAGCAGCTGCTCGAATACGACGACGTGTCCAACGACCAGCGCAAGGTGATCTACCAGCAGCGCAACGACATCCTGGACGCCGCCGACCTGTCTGACGTGATCGCTGCCATGCGCGAAGACTGCATGACCGATCTCGTGCGCCAGTACGTGCCTGCCGAATCCGTAGAAGAGCAATGGGACCTGGCCGCGCTGGAAAAAGTGCTGGCGGACGAGTGGCAGGTGTCGATTGCCCTGCAGCAGCTGGTGCAGGGTTCCAGCGCCATCACCGACGACGAAATCCTGGAAAAAGTGCTCGCCGCAGCCCATGCGTCCTTCGACGCCAAGGTGGCACAAGTGGGCCGCGAGAATTTCACACAGTTCGAGCGCATGGTGTTGCTGCAGAGCTTTGACTCCAACTGGCGCGACCACCTCTCCGCGCTGGACTACCTGCGCCAGGGCATCCACCTGCGCGGCTATGCGCAGAAGCAGCCCAAGCAGGAATACAAGCGCGAGGCGTTCGAGCTGTTCCGCCAACTTATCGATCAGGTCAAGAACGAGGTCACGAAGATCCTCATGACCGTGCAGGTGCAGTCGCAGGCGCAGCTGGACCAGGCGGCCCAGGAAATGGAAAGCCGTGGCGAAAGTATCGCCAACGTGACCTACACGGCGCCCACGGAAACTGGCGAGGTGGAAACCACCGCAGAGGCGCCGTCGGGCGTTGGCCTGGCGTTGCCCGAGGGCGTGCGCGTGGGCCGCAACGATCCCTGCCCTTGCGGCAGTGGCAAGAAGTACAAGCAGTGCCACGGCAAGTTGGCTTGAGAATGCTCTCGGCCTGTACGCGGCGGGGCCCGGGCCGTCGCTGCGTGCAGCCGTGATTGCTTGATCTCCCATGCACGGGCTCCGGCCCGTGTTTTCATTGGCGCGCCACGGTTTTCCGCATAATCGGCCGCAGTTGTCATCAGAAAGGCTTCGTCTCCATGCCTGTCCATCTCGTCGCCCCCAATGCCTCCGATCTGCACGCCATTGCCGGTGTGCGCATCGGCGTGGCTGAAGCCGGTGTCCGCAAAGCCAACCGCAAAGACCTCACCGTGTTCCTGCTAGATGAAGGTGCCAGCGTGGCCGGTGTGTTCACGCAAAACCGCTTTTGTGCCGCACCCGTGCAGATCAGCCGGGAGCATTTGGCCCAACAGGAAAAAGGCCTGCCGATCCGTGCCATGGTGATCAACACCGGCAACGCCAATGCTGGCACTGGCGCGGATGGCCTGGCGCGCGCACGCTCCACCTGCGTGGCGCTGGCCCGTCAGCTAGGTGTGGCGCCCGAGCAGATCCTGCCGTTCTCGACTGGCGTGATCATGGAGCCGTTGCCGAATGACCGCATTGAAGCCGGCCTGCCCGCTGCAATTGCCGATGCGCAGCCCGGTCACTGGGCCCGCGCGGCCGAGGGCATCATGACCACGGATACGCTGCCCAAGGCGTTCTCAGCCCAGGCACAGGTTGGCGGCGTGACGGTGTCCATCACGGGCATCAGCAAAGGCGCGGGCATGATCCGGCCCAACATGGCGACCATGCTGGGATTCATGGCCACGGACGCCTGCGTGGCGCCGGCGGTGATGCAGCAGCTGGCTCGCGAACTGGCCGATGGCTCGTTCAATCGCGTCACCATCGATGGCGATACCTCCACCAATGATTCCTTCGTGGTGGTGGCCACCAACAAGGCCACGCATGCGCCCATCACTTCGCTGACCAGTGCCGAGGGCCAGGCGCTCAAAGCGGCGATGTTGGCGGTGGCGCAAAAGCTGGCCCAGGCCATCGTGCGCGATGGGGAGGGTGCCACCAAGTTCATCACCGTGCAGGTCGAGGGCGGCAAGACGGGCGAGGAGTGCCGCAAGGTGGCCTATGCCATCGCTCACTCGCCTCTCGTCAAGACCGCGTTCTATGCCAGCGATCCGAACCTGGGCCGCATCCTGGCGGCGGTGGGCTACGCAGGCATTGACGACCTCGACCAGACCGGGATTGACCTGTACCTGGACGATGTGCATGTGGCGATCCAGGGCGGCCGCAACCCGGCCTACCGCGAGGAAGACGGCCAGCGCGTGATGAAGCAAAGCGAAATCACGGTGCGTGTGCTGCTGGGCCGGGGCGAGGCCTCCGACACGGTGTGGACCTGCGATTTCAGCCATGAGTACGTCACCATCAACGCGGACTACCGTTCATAAGATTGCTCTTGTTTTGATAGCTGCTTGCGCTGGATGAATCAGCGCCAGGGCCCGAAATGAATCAAAAGTTTGACCATCTGATCGCGCGGGCTGAGCAACTCATCGCCCGCATTGAAGCCGTGCTGCCCCAGCCCCTCGGAGCGCCGGAGTGGACTGCGTCGGTGGCCTGGCGTTACCGCAAGCGCCGCAGCGGACACGGCACCCTGGAGCCTGTGCGCCACATCGGCACGATGCAACTGGCCGATCTCAAGGAGATCGATGGCCAAAAGGAAAAGATCCGGCGCAATACCGAGCAGTTTGTGCAAGGCCGGCCCGCGAACAATGTGCTGCTCACAGGGGCGCGCGGCACTGGCAAGTCGTCGCTCATCAAGGCCTGTCTGAATGCCTACGCGGGACAGGGCCTGCGCTTGATCGAAGTGGACAAGGCGGATCTGGTGGACCTGCCCGACATCGTGGATGTGGTGGCCGAGCGGCCGGAGAAATTCGTCGTTTTCTGCGATGACCTGAGCTTTGAAGACGGCGAGCCTGGGTACAAGGCGCTCAAGTCGATCCTGGATGGATCGGTGGCCGCGGCCACGCCGAATGTGCTGATCTACGCCACCAGCAACCGGCGCCACCTGTTGCCGGAGTACATGGCCGAGAACCTCACTTACACCCACACCGAAGATGGCGAAGTGCATCCCGGCGAAGTGGTGGAGGAGAAAATTTCGCTGTCGGAGCGGTTTGGCATGTGGGTGAGTTTCTATCCCTTCAGTCAGGAGGAATACCTGACCATCGTTGCCCAGTGGCTGGCCTCTTTCGGGGTATCCACGGCCGCGATTGCAGCGGCGCGGCCGGAAGCGCTGGTCTGGGCACTGGAGCGCGGCTCGCGCAGTGGTCGTGTGGCTTACCAGTTTGCGCGTGACTATGCGGGGCGGGCATGAGGAGCTTTCCTCGGAGCCGCTGCCTTCGACTATCGCCGGGAAGGGAAACCACGCCAGATGGAGTGGCGGCCCTCGCGCGGCGCCCGCTGTTTGGAGCGCCGCGGCGTTCCCCTTCCGGCGCCAGGGAGGTCCAGAATGACTGAGGCACGCAAACACACCGAAGTGGCCGTGGGTATCCTGCTGCGGGACGATGGCGCCATGCTGCTTTCCACGCGCCCACCGGGCAAGCCCTACGCTGGGTACTGGGAGTTCCCTGGCGGCAAGCTCGAAGCGGGTGAGACCGTGGAGCAGGCGCTGCGCCGGGAGCTGGTGGAAGAGCTGGGAGTGACCATCGGCCCCGCCAGTGTCTGGAAAGTCACGGAACACGACTACCCGCACGCGCTAGTGCGCCTGCATTGGTGCAAGGTCTGGGAATGGTCGGGCGAGTTCGAAATGCGCGAAGGCCAAGCCATGGCATGGCAGCAGATGCCGCTGACGGTGTCTCCGGTACTGCCTGGCGCCTATCCGGTGCTGCAATGGCTTGCGCAGGAGCGCGGCTTGGCGTATGCGCCCTCTTTGGGGGTTGCAGGCGCGCTGCAAAAATGATAGCTACTGGCGCTTGATTGATCAGCGCTGGTGCCCAATTTCTTCCAAATCCCTCTGGGGTGGCAGCTGAGATCAGTGCTGCAGGCGTGGATCCCCGTAGGTCTCGTCTGGGGGGGGTGCTTCGGCCGGCATGCGAAAGTCCTCGCTGGCCCAGGCGCCGAGGTCGATCTGCTTGCAGCGCTCGCTGCAGAACGGACGGTACTTGTTGGCAGGGCTGTAGATGCTGTCACCGCCGCAACTGGGACAGGTGACCACGCGCGAAGACGTGTCGGGCTGCCGGGGCTGGTCCATGCTCGTCATCCTGAAGTTTTTTTGCAGTTCCACCGGGCTTCCCTGCGGCTCAGGCGCAGAGGGTGAGCTCGAATGCGGCGTCTTCGTTGCTGGCGTGCAGGCGGCCATCGTCTTCCAGCCGCATGAGCCGTACCGAGACGATCAGGCGATTGCCGCTGATTTCGGGAATCAGGTTCAATGCGGGGTCAATGCGCAGCCGCAACAGCTGGAAAGTTCGGCCCGGCGGAAGATTCTGCTGAAACTGGCCCCGCTCCGCCGCCACCTTTTGCGGCACGCCGGAGTCGCGCAGCAGCTTGAGCAGCACATAGATGGACTCGGCCAACGGGGCCAGCGTCGATGCCCACTCTTCGAGCGCCTGCTGGCGCAGGGCCGGTGCATGGTGTTGCCAAGCGTAGTAGGCGGGCAGGTCGAACCCGCAGGTTCCTCCCGGGATGCCCACGCGGCTGCGAATGCTCATCAGCCAGTCGTTTTCCGTGAGCGCATGGCCTGATTTGCCCGACTGGGTGTTGAGTGCCGTGAAACAGCGGTCCAGCTGGGCAATGATGGCGTCCAGTGCCGCCTCGGAAATGGAGGGGTTGCCGCGGTAGCTGTCGAGCTGGTGCTTGTGTTTTTCGATGTCCTTGAGCACGTCCGACTTGAGGTCGGCCCGGGCGGCCACGTCCATGATCTCGAAAATCGTGACCAAGGCAAAGTGATGGTCCAGTGCGTGGGCGCGGGGAATCAATTCTCCCAAGCGCCGAAACAACTGCTCTAGCCGCAGATAGGTTCGGAGACGCTCGTTAAAGGGATATTCGTAAAGGATCACGCTGGCGGGTTCCTGGGGCTCAGGGGAGTATTCTGACGCCGGTTGCGCACGGCATGGCAGGAAGGCACAAAAGGTTTCGTTCGCATCATAGCCCGAACAGCCGGGCCAACTGCCCTACCTGTGAACGCAGCTGCTCCAGCGAGCAATCCCTGTCGTTGGTGATGACCGCGTCTGCGACTGCGCGGCGTGCCGGGCGGCTGGCTTGCGATGCCAAGATGCCTTGCACTACCTCGCGAGCCAGCGCGCTACGACGCATGACGCGCTCAATCTGGGTCTCGGCGCAGCAGTCCACCACCAGCACCGCATCGAGCCTGCGTGCCCAGCGGCCTGATTCCACCAGCAAGGGAATGTCGAAAACGATCAGCGGGTGGCCTTGGTCCACGGCCCGCCGGGCCTGGAGGTCACAGTGCAGGGTAACCAGCGGATGAACAATGGCCTCGAGCTGGGCCCGCGCTTCCGGGCGGGTGAACGCCAGTTCGCGCATGCGCGCACGGTCCAGCGCACCGCCGGCGTCAATGAACTGGCTGCCAAAGGCCGCACGGATGGCTTCTATGGCAGCGCCCTGAGGGGCGGTGAGTTCGCGTGCAATCTGGTCCGCATCCACCATCCCTGCGCCCAGCGCTTGCAGCATGCTGCCCACCGTGCTCTTGCCGCTACCGATGCCGCCCGTCAAACCCAGTCGCAGGGGCCGCTTGCGCGACTGCATCTTTCAAAGTCCCAGGAGGTTCAGCGCGGCACCCAGAATCGCCTGCGGCCCGAACACCATGGCCGTGAAGCCTGCCCCGACCAGAAAGGGGCCGAATGGGACGTACCCCCCTTCCCGCAGACTGCTGAACACTTTCATGGCGATACCGCTCACTGCCCCGATCACCGAGGACATCAGAATGACTGGCACTAGCGCCTGCCATCCAAACCAAGCGCCCAGGGCCGCAAAAAGTTTGAAATCGCCATAACCCATGCCGTCCTTGCCGGTGGCCAGCTTGAAACCCCAGTACACCAGCCACAGCGAAAGATAGCCTGCTGCGGCACCGAAAACCGATGCGAACAAAGGCGTCTCGATCCATTGAAGTGCCGATGCCAACAAGCCGGCCCATAGCAGGGGCAGGGTAATTTCGTCGGGCAGCAGCGTCGTGTCCCAGTCGATGAATGCCAGGGCCAGCAGGGCTGCAGAAAAGCCGCACCATGCCAGCGCCGTCGGGGTGAGCCCCCAACGCGAGACGCAAAAGTAGAAGAGCCCGCCCGTCGCCAGCTCAATCAGCGGATACCGAACAGAGATCCGTGCCTTGCAGGCCGAGCAGCGACCCCGCAGAAACAGGTAGCTGATGACCGGGATGTTCTCGTACCACTGCACCATGTGTCCGCAGGAGGGGCAACGTGAGCGCGGCAACATCAGGTTGAAGGGCTCCGGCGCCGGCAGCGGGTCCGCTTCGCCGCCGGAGCTTTCGGCTTGCGCTTCGCGCAGCTCTACCGCCCAGCGAAGCTCCATCATCTTGGGAAGCCGATAGATGACGACGTTGAGAAAGCTGCCTATCAAGAGCCCAAATATGCCGGCGAAGGCTGCGTTACCCCAGACCTCGATCCCCATCACACCACTTGGCCAAGTTTGAAGATGGGGAGGTACATGGACACCACGATTCCGCCGATCAGCGTACCCAAGAAGACGATGATGATGGGCTCCATCAGGCTCGACAGGCCAGCGACCATTTCGTCCACTTCCGCTTCATAAAAGTCTGCAGCCTTCCCCAGCATGTGGTCGATCGAACCGGATTCTTCGCCGATCGCACACATCTGAAGCACCATGGAGGGGAAGATGTTCGCATTCCCCATGGCTGCGGTCAGGCTGGTGCCGGTCGACACTTCCTGCTGGATCTTTTCTGTCGCCATCAGGTAGACGGAGTTGCCCGATGCCCCGCCGACCGAGTCCAAGGCTTCCACTAGCGGAACGCCGGCTGCAAACATGGTTGCCAAGGTCCGGGTCCAGCGCGCCACGCATGATTTTTCAATCAGCACGCCAAAAATCGGTAACTTCAACAAAACGCGGTCCATAAACATCTGCATTTTTTCGTTTCTTTTCCAAGCTTGCATGAAAAAGAAGAAACCACCGCCAATCACGCCAAAGATCAGCCACCACCATTTCACGAATACATCGCTGATCCCCATCACAAACAATGTGGGCGCCGGGAGATCCGCACCAAACGAGGAGAAAACCTCCTTGAAGGCCGGAATCACGAAAATCATGATGATGGTCACCACCACAAATGCCACAATGATCACCGAAATGGGATACATCAAGGCTGACTTGATTTTCGACTTGATGGCCTCAGTCTTTTCCATGTACGTGGCCAAGCGGTCGAGCAGAGCTTCCAGAATACCGGCTGCTTCACCTGCCTCCACCAAGTTGCAGTAAAGGCTGTCGAAATACATCGGGTGCTTGCGAAAGGCCGCATTCAGCGACGTACCGGTTTCGACATCGGTACGAATATCGTTGAGCAGTTTGGTCACGCTGGCATTGGTGTTACCGCGGCCCACAATATCGAACGACTGGAGCAGGGGCACGCCGGCCTTCATCATTGTGGCAAGCTGCCGCGTGAACAAGGCGATATCTTTCGGCTTGATCTTTTTGCCGGACCGCATCCGGCGTTTCTTGATTTTTGTCGGGAAAACGCCCTGGCGCCGGAGCGTGGCCTGTACCTGATTTTCTCCCGCCGCGCGCACTTCACCGCGCACGATCTTTCCGTTGCGGTCCTTGCCTTCCCACTCGAAAACGAAATCCTTGATATCCCTTGATGATGCTGCGGTCGCCATGCTGGTCCCTCTTTGCTCTTCTATTCGTTGGTAACGGCAAGCACTTCTTCCAACGAAGTGAAACCTAGTTTGGCCTTGTAAAGGCCCGATTCGCGGAGTGAACGAACACCTTCTGCCCTGGCCTGTTCGGCAATCTCCAGAGCGCTTCCGTCGCGCAAGATGATGCGCTGGATCTCCTCTGAAACGGGCATGACTTGGTAGATACCTACACGGCCTTTGTAGCCGTTGTTGCAGGCCGAGCATCCTACGGGACGGTAGGTAACCCAGCTTCCGTCGATTTCTTCGTCCTTGTACCCTGCTTCCAGCAGCGCCTCGTGGGGGATGTCAGCAGGCACCTTGCATACCGGGCAGAGCCTGCGCGCCAGCCGCTGCGCAGTGATCAAGATCACGCTGGATGCAATATTGAAGGGCGCGATCCCCATGTTCCGCATGCGGGTCAGCGTGGTGGGTGCGTCGTTGGTGTGCAGCGTGGACAAGACCAAATGGCCCGTCTGTGCGGCTTTGATGGAAATATCAGCAGTTTCCAAATCCCGGATTTCACCCACCATGATGATGTCTGGATCTTGCCGCAGGAAGGATTTCAAGGCGACGGCAAAAGTCAAGCCAGCTTTTTCGTTGACGTTGACTTGATTGACGCCCGGCAGGTTGATTTCAGAAGGGTCCTCAGCAGTAGCGATATTGACCCCGGGTTTATTCAGCAGGTTGAGACAGGTATACAGAGACACCGTCTTGCCCGAGCCCGTGGGGCCCGTCACCAGAATCATCCCGTACGGGCGGCCGATGGCCTCGAGGAGTCGTTCTTTTTCTTCCGGTTCGTATCCCAAAGCATCAATACCCAGCTTGGCGCTGCTCGGGTCCAGAATACGGATCACGATCTTTTCGCCAAACAAGGTGGGAAGGGTACTGACCCGGAAATCAATGACGCGGTCCGGACCCACCTTCAGCTTCATCCGCCCATCCTGCGGTACGCGCTTCTCGGAAATATCGAGGCGCGAAATCACCTTGATGCGGGACGCGAGCTTGTCCTTGATTGCGATGGGGGGGGATGCGATCTCCCGGAGTTCTCCGTCAATGCGAAAGCGCACACGATATTGGTGCTCGTATGGCTCAAAATGCAAATCAGACGCGCGCATGTTGAAGGCGTCCAACAGCATCTTGTGCAAAAACTTGACGATGGGAGCGTCTTCCACATCGGTAGCTGCGCTATCGCTGTTGTCCGGCGCCTCTTCAATGGGAGCGTCATCAAATTCAAAATCGCCCCCCCCACTCACGAGCGTGTCCATCGTCTGTGCGGTGGACTTGGTCGTTTCTTCTACCAACCGGTTGAGTTTGTCGTACTCTGCAATAATCCAATCCACGCCCATTTGGGTGGTGAACTTGATTTTCTCCGCAGCTTCCTGATCGGTGGGATCAGCGGTAGCAACTATCAGCCGATTATTCCGCTTGCTGAGGACAATGACTTTATAGGCTTGGCAGATCTTGGAGTCCAGAAGCTCTTTCGGGAGCCGCACGGGGTCAATAGCCTCCAGGTCCAGCAGGGGGGCGCCAAATACAGCCGAGACGGTGTGCGCCAAATCCGCTGCTGAAACGGCTCCCGAGCCTGTCAGCTCGGCAATAAAGCTCGAGCGACTAATTTGTGACTTTTTGTAAATGTCTTCTGCGGCCTTCTGGGTCAACTTGCCGGCAGAGATCAACGCCCTGCCCAGACCGGGGAGGGCAACTGCGGAGGCTTCTTTAGGGGCAGTATCGACAGCGGCCATGTAACCGGTAATGTATAGGTGTGGAAAAGAAACCATCCTATCATCACCGATCAATTGCAGGCTGTACAGTGATCGATATTGGCAACAGCACCACAGCCGTGGACGGTCCGGGTTGGCGGTTGCAATGTAATTTGGTCGGGGTGAGAGGATTCGAACCTCCGGCCTCTACGTCCCGAACGTAGCGCTCTACCAGGCTAAGCTACACCCCGTTTTGGCCTTTCGCGCAATGCGACAAGGTCAATTGCGCCTTGAAAGTAACTGCGCAGCCAATTCTAGCAAAGCAGCGGAGTAGGCGTTTGAAGGCAGTCGTTCTGCGGCTGCCATTGCACGGCGAGCCTCGTTCGCAGCGGCTGCTCGCGTAATGTCGAGGGCGCCGGTATCGCGAACGATCTGCACGATCTCCGCCAATTGGTCTGTGGAGCCGTGCTCTATGGCGTTGCGCACGATTTGTGCTTGGGCGGGCGTCCCCCGTGCCATCGCGGCAATGAGGGGGAGGGTGGATTTGCCTTCCCGTAAATCATCGCCCAGGTTCTTTCCCATTTCTGTCGTGTCGCCGTCGTAGTCGAGGACGTCGTCAATGATCTGAAAGGCCGTTCCAAGAGCTTGACCGTACGTGGCGCATGCATCCTCCACGTCTGGTGGGCTTGCGGCCAAAACGGCGGCCAGGCGAGCGCTGGCTTCGAATAGTTTCGCGGTCTTGGAGCGGATCACGCGCAGGTAACCCGCTTCGTCCAGCGATGCATCATGCATGTTCATCAACTGGAGCACCTCGCCTTCGGCGATCACATTGGTGGCTTCCGAGAGGATTTCCATGATGCGCATGCTGCCCGCTTCAACCATCATCTGGAAGGAGCGGGTGTGCAGGAAGTCGCCTACGAGAACGCTGGCAGGGTTCCCGAAGGTCTCGTTAGCGGTGGGGCGGCCTCTGCGCAAAGTCGAGGCGTCGACGACGTCGTCGTGCAGCAGCGTCGCGGTATGGATGAGTTCCACCACTGCAGCCAGGCTGTGTCGGTGCGCGCCTCGATAATCCAATGCGCCGCACACCATCAGAAGGAGGGCAGGGCGCAAGCGTTTTCCGCCTGCGGCGATGATGTACTGCGATATCTGTGCCACCAGGGGAACGCTGGAGGTCAGGCGCTGACTGATGACCTTGTCGACCTCGTGCATGTCTTGTGCAACGAGCAAGAGTGGCGAGGCTGCGGGGGCGGTATGGTCAGTCAAGATGGTGGTCACAGAAAGAGACCGGATTATAGGAAGCGCGCAAGAGCCGCTTCGCTTTCGTGCGGACTGTGTTGTGCGGCGTCTTGGAGGGGGTGGCGCGTGGCCGGGCGATGCGCTATACTCAAAGGCTCTGTGGAAATTCGTCTGCAGAACTCAAATCAAGAGGTCAACATGTACGCGGTCATAAAAACCGGCGGCAAGCAGTATCGCGTTGCTTCCGGCGAAAAAATTAAAGTAGAACAGATTGCTGCGGACGTAGGCCAGGAAATTGTGATCGACCAGGTTCTGGCTGTCGGCAACGGCGCTGAACTGAAGGTGGGTACGCCCCTGGTGTCCGGCGCAACCGTGAAAGCCACTGTTGTGGCCCACGGCAAGCATGACAAAGTGCACATCTTCAAGATGCGCCGTCGCAAGCACTATCAAAAACGCC
>Ga0307408_100000558_pt1 | contig 32149 bp, 24 predicted proteins | sample 322Cmetagenome_FD_202116 | JGI IMG/M metagenome (GOLD analysis project Ga0307408, IMG submission 202116) | Maize rhizosphere microbial communities from greenhouse at UC Davis, California, United States - 322HYB-C-3 | ecosystem: Host-associated > Plants > Roots > Rhizosphere > Soil | place...
ACACGGTCGTCAGGCCGAGGCAGACGCCAGACGGCGGACAACTGCAGACGGTAGACAGCAGAAAGCAGATGGCAGAAGGCAGAAGGCAGAAGAGGGGTGCCTCTCTGCCATCTGCCATCTGCTATCTGCCGTCTTTCAGTTCGCTTCCGCCTCTATCGGGAACCCAGCGATCCCTCTAGCATCCCCCGCGAGCCAACCATGAGGGGAATGTGTCCGACACCCCGCCCGACCCCGTTCGCTCCCGTCGCGACTTTATAGCCCTGCTCGGCGCCACCGCCAGCACCGCGTGGCTCGCCACGATCTGGCCGCCTGCAATCGCCGACGCACGGGAGGCCGCGCACGCCGTGTCGCAAGGTCAGGGTCCGCGGTATCGCGCGCTCACGACCCAACAGGCCGAGGACTTCGGGGCGGCAGCCGATCGCATCATCCCGCGGGATGACGCACCAGGTTCGCGCGACGTCGGCGTGGTGTTCTTCGCGGATCACCTGCTCGGCACCTTCGCGCCGGCGCGGAAACCGACATTCGACCGGGCGCTCCTTGCGTTGAACGAGGCAGCGCGCAAGCGCGTACCCGGCGCGAGCTCGTTCGCGTCGCTCACGCCGATACAGCAGGACGAGACGCTGCGGTCGATCGAAACGACGGACGCGTTCAATCTGCTCCGAACGATCACCATCGCCGGGTACTTCTCGCACCCGAGCCATCGCGGCAACCGGAACGAAGCTGGATGGAAGGCGATCGGGTTCCAGGATCGCATGTCGTGGACGCCCCCGTTCGGTTACTACGATCAGCCCGACGTCATGGCGCGACTGATGCCGTGGAGGCGGGCGTGACGCGGGACGTTAGGCAGACGCCGTCCGTGCGATACGCGCCGACGGATGAGGTAGACTTCGCCATTGTCGGCGCCGGTGCGGCCGGCGGGGTCGTCGCCCGCGAGCTCGCGCGCGGCGGCTTTCGCGTCGTGGTGCTCGAGCAGGGTCCCTATCTGCGCGAATCCGACTTCAAGCACGACGAGCTCCTGGTGAGCGAAGGCCATCAGCTCACCAACATCCCGTCGCTGCAGCCGCAGACGTTTCGGAAGACCGCCGCCGACAAGGCCGAGCGACGCGACTACATCATCTATGGTCGCATGGTCGGCGGCGGCAGCGTGCACTTCACCGCGAACTACTGGCGGCTTCACGAAGTGGACTTCATCGAGCGGACCCGGTACGGCTCGGTGCCTGGCGCCGCCCTCGAGGACTGGCCGATTCGTTATGCAGACCTCGAGCCCTACTACTCGAGAGCCGAGTGGGAGCTCGGCGTGAGCGGCCTCGCGGGCGCCAATCCATTCGATCCGCCGCGGTCGCGCCCGTACCCGCTGCCACCGCTTCCGATCAAGCCGTCGGGCGTGCTGATGGAGATCGGGGCGAAGAAGCTCGGATGGCACCCAGCGCCTGCACCGATGGCCATCATCTCCAAGCCCTATCGTGGACGCTCGGCGTGTCAGCACTGCGGGTTCTGTGAGTCGTTCGGATGCGAGTGGAAAGCGAAATCGAGCACGCTCGCGACGATGATTCCGGAAGCCGAACGGACGGGCCGCTGCGAGATTCGCCCGAACAGCTACGTGCGGCGCATTCAGACCGATTCGCGCGGTCGAGTCACGGGCGCCGTGTACTTCGATGCGCAGAAGCGCGAGGTCATGCAGCGCGCGAAGGCCGTCGTGGTCTGCGCGAACGGCGCCGAGACGCCGCGGCTCCTGCTCATGTCGGCGTCGAACCAGTTTCCGAACGGGCTCGCGAACTCGAGCGGTGCCGTCGGGAAGTACCTCATGTTCAACGGCGGCGCGTTTGCCGGTGGCCTGTTCGAGCACGAGGTGAACGGCCACAAGAGCGTGCAGGTCAGCCGCTACCTGCAGGATCACTACCGGCTCGACCAGAAGCACGGGATCGTCGGCGGTGGCGGCATCGACATGCGGTTCGACTGGTATCCGATCTCGTTCGCGACGGATGCCCTGCCGACCGACGGCCCACGGTGGGGCGCCGAGTTCAAGCGGATAGTGCGCGAGTACTTCACGCGGACGGCCTACGCGCTCGCACACACGACGCAGCTGCCACAGGAAGCCTCCACGATCACACTCGACCCGGAGCTCAAGGACGCGTGGGGACTGCCGGCGATCCGGACGACGTTCACCGAGCATCCGAACGACATGAAGCTCTACCAGTTCTTTCTGGAGCGGAACCTCGAGCTCCTGAACGCGGCGGGCGCGACGCGGACGTGGCCGTTCAGCCTCGACGCGCCGTGGCAGGTCCACTTGTTAGGCACCTGCCGGATGGGGAACGACCCGGAGGCGTCGGTCGTAGACAAGTTCCATCGGGCGCACGATGTACCGAATTTGTTTCTCGTGGACGGGTCCAGTTTCGTGACGTGCGGGACCGGTCAGCCGACGATGACGATCCAGGCGTTGGCGTTTCGGGCCGCCGAAGCCATAACAGGGTTCGCGAAACGCGGAGAGATCCCGCGAAGCGGATAGACAGTTCGCCGTCATGGTGGCTTGGCGCATCGTAAAGGCTCGCTGTGAGGCGAGCCTTTTTTCTTGAACAACGATGAAGCCGATGAAGCCGAAACGGCCGGATCCGACATGGACTGACGCTGGCTTGCTCAACGAGCCGGGATTGAGAATGAACGACCTCGGGAAGCCAGAGCGTCCCGAGGTTGTCCCAAGAATTCAGGCTCGTAGTCCGTGGGGGCTGGCCCGTTAGGCACTTATCCGGCCTCTTCCGCTTCATCCGCTAAATCGCAGTTCCCAAAAAAGCTTGCCGCACCGCGAAGTCTGGTCAGTCGCCACGGATCTCCCGCAACCGACGCAGCTCTGGGACGCGCCAGGATGTAATAGCGACGACGATCAGCGTCATCGCGCCGCCGAACACCACCGCCGGAACAGCGCCGAGGAGCTTGGCGGCGACCCCGGACTCGAACGCCCCGATCTCGTTCGACGACCCGATGAAGATCGAGTTCACCGCGGACACGCGCCCGAGCAGCTGCGGCGGCGTGAACACCTGCAGCAGCGTCGACCGGATCACCACGCTGACCATGTCGAACAACCCGCTCGTTGCCAGCAGCGCGACCGAGAGCAGGAACGACCGCGACAGCCCGAAACCGATGATCGACAGCCCGAACCCGGCCACGGCCACAAACAGGGCGCGGCCCGCCCGCTTCATCGGCGGCCGGTGCGTCAGCACCAGCGACATCGCCACCGCTCCCGCCGCCGGCGCCGCCTGCATGACCCCCAGGCCCTGCGGTCCGACGTGCAGGATCTCCGACGCGAAGATCGGCAGGAGCGCGACCGCGCCGCCGAACAGCACGGAGAACATGTCCAGCGCCATCGCGCCGAGCACGACCGGCTGATGCAGCACGAACCGTATGCCGACGCCAAGACTCTCCCACACCGAATCGTGCTCCTCGACAACAGGGATCACCGTTCGGTGCACCTGTCCGAGGCACACGACGCCCGCGAGATGCAGCACCGACGCGACGCCATACGCGAGACGCGCGCTCCCGAAACCGTACAGCAGCCCACCCAGCGCGGGACCGACGACCGCGGCGAGCTGCCAGGCGGCGCTTCGCCACGCCGAGGCACGCGGATACATCTCGCGCGGCACGAGCTCCGCGGCGAGCGCTGCGCGCGACGGCGTCATGAAGCTCCGCGCAACGCCGCTGAGCGCGATCACCCCGTAGATCGGCCAGACGGTGCTCCCCGGCGTCAGGTGGAACGCGAGCACGAAGAGCGCTGCCGCGCACGCGAGCATGACCGTGAGCGACACGAGCGCGATACGCCGTCGGTCAACGCGGTCGGCGACGTGACCGGCAAACAGGGCGATCCCGATAAACGGAAGCGCCTCGGACAGTCCGATCAGCCCCAGCGCGAGCGGATCGTGCGTCAGCGCGTAGATCTGCCACCCGACGACGACCGCCTGGATCTGCTGCGCCAGCGTGGACGGCAACAGGCTCAGGATGAACCACCGGAACGCCAAGAACCGAAGCGGCGCGTACGGGTCCGTGATCGTCCCGATCTCCTCGGGGCGCACTCGTGAACGCCGCACGCGTAAGCGAAACGGAATTGACATTCCGGGGCTGAGGTGGACTATCGAGCGGAGAAGGCGACGCGCACCGAGGCCTCGGCCCGCGCCGTCAGCAGAAACCTAAACGGGACGATTCCATGCGCTCGAGAGCCGTTCCCATCGCGGTCATGACCGTCATGCTCATTGCGACTGGGCTCGTCACCCCGACTCCAATGGACGCGCAGGCGACGAGCCTAACGGCCCGACAGGTGCTCGAGCGGATCAAGTCGAACATCGGCGTGCCGTGGATGGACCAGACCGTCGATAGGTTCAAGGACGGCGACCCCGACACCCGCGTGACCGGCATTGCCGTGACGATGATGGCCACGCTCGACGTCCTCGAGCGGGCCGCCGCGCAGGGCTCGAACTTCGTGATCACCCACGAGCCCACGTTCTTCGGGCACCTGGACGAGCTCGCACCATTGGAGAAGGCGCACGATAGCGTGACGGCACTCAAGCGTGCGTTCATTCGCGAGCACCACCTGGTGGTGCTCCGGATGCACGACCACTGGCATGACCGACATCCGGACGGCGTGCAGACAGGCATGACGCGCGCCCTTGGCTGGCAACGATTCCAGCGTGCCGAGGACGAGCACCTCTATACGCTGCCCGAGACGACGCTCGGCCAGCTCGCAGCCGATATTCGCGACAGGCTTGGTGCGTCGACGCTCCGCGTCCTCGGCGATCCGAAGCGCCGGGTCTCGAAGGTCGCGTTGGCTCCCGGCTTCGCGGGGTTTTCGAGACACCTCGTCGCGTTGAGACGCGACGACGTCCAGGCCCTCGTCATCGGCGAAGCGCACGAGTGGGAGACGGTCGAATATGTCGCCGACGCCATCACGGCCGGCATGGACAAGGCCCTCATAGTCATCGGCCACATCCCATCCGAGCAGGCCGGTATGGAGGACTTCGCGCAATGGCTGGCGCCGTTGGTCAGGGAGACCACCGTCCGTTTCGTGCCGGCGGTCGATCGGTTCTGGTTCCCGAAGTAATTGTGGAATCGACAGTTCATCCCTAACGCGGACGGGTCGACCCATCGGTTAGGCGGTCCGATCCCTCAGTGCTTTCTGGTATGGAGCGGCCCATACCAGTTTCGGGTAACCCTTTCGGAGCCCACCTGATGCCGCCTCGCGCGCGCCGCGGACGCATCCTCGCCGTCGCCATCGACCCGAAGTCCGGTCAGCCGCTGTACCGACAGATCTACAGTCACGTCCGACAGTGCATTCTGGACGGACGCCTCGCGCCGGGAGCCCGGCTCCCATCGACGCGTCAGCTGGCCGCGGACCTTCGAGTGTCTCGCAGTACGGCCGTCCAGGCGTACGAGCAGCTCCGGGCCGAGGGGTACATCGAAGGGCTCGGCGGGGCTGAGACCCGCGTGACCGACTCGCTGCCGGATTCGTTCGTGCGGGCCGCCGTCCGCGATGCCGACCCGAGTCTCCCAATTCGTTCGTCGCTCGTTCCGTCAGCCCGGGCACGGGCGACCGCGTCGTGCCTTCGACGAGCCATGCCGCCGTTCGGAATGGGGCCGAGGGCATTCCGTGCGGGCGTACCGGCCGTGGATGTCTTTCCGGTCGACACGTGGGGGCGGATCATGGCGCGGCGATGGAGCCGAACGCCTGCCCGCGATCTCGCCTACGGCGACCCGTTCGGCTATCGCCCCCTCCGCGAAGCGATCGCCGACTATCTGCGCGCCGCGCGAGGCGTTCGATGCACGGCCGAGCAGGTCATGGTGGTGGCAGGGTCCCAACAGGCACTCGACCTTGTCGCACGCGTGCTCCTGGATCCGGGCGACAAGGTCTGGCTCGAGGATCCCGGGTACCACGGCGCGCGCGGCGCCTTCACGGCGGCTGGCGGCACCATCGTCCCGGTTCCGGTGGACCAGGATGGCCTCGACGTGATGGCCGGCCGCGCCCTGGCACCGGATGCACGGCTCGCGTTCGTGACGCCGTCACGCCAGCTCCCGTTAGGCGCGACGATGTCGCTGACCCGCCGCCTCGCGCTGCTCGAGTGGGCGTCGACATCGCGGGCAGCGATCTTCGAGGACGACTACGACAGCGAGTTCCGGTACGCGTCACGCCCGCTGCCGGCGCTCCAGGGGCTCGACCGGGCGGGCTGCGTACTCTACGCCGGAACGTTCAGCAAGGTCACGTTCCCGTCGATGCGACTCGGCTATCTCGTCGTGCCGCCGTCGCTGGTGGACATGTTCGGCGCCGCACGCCACTTCGCGGACTTCCACTCGCCGTTCCTCGAGCAGGCGGTGATGACGGACTTCATCGTGGAAGGGCACTTCGAGCGACACATCCGCCGGATGCGGGCGATCTACCACGAGCGGCAGGTGCTGCTGGTGAACCTGGCGCGCGAGCGTCTGGGCGGCCTGCTGGACGTCAGGCCGGCCGACGCCGGCATGACGGTGGTGGGGTGGCTGGGCAGCGGACTGGACGATGTGGTGACGGCGCGTGCGGCGGAGCGAGCCGGCCTCCACGTGCTTCCGGTCTCGCCGCTGGCCGTGCGTCCACTGCCCCCTGCCCTGCTCCTCGGCTATGCAGGCGTTCGGGATGACGAGATCCGGGAGGGGGTCAACCGGCTGGCCATCGTGCTCGAACAGGTGGCGAGAAGCCGCGCACCTAACGAGGTCAGGCAACCGGTGTTGGCAGGCTCGGTCGCCTGAGGAGTATTGGTACGAACGGGGTCAGACTCCGAAACCATCGGTTCATTGCGACGCAATGAACCGATGGTTTAGGAGTCTGACCCCGTTCGAAGCGTTTGATTGCCACGCTACTCGTCAGGCGACGCGTCACCATCAACCGATTTCGACCACGTGAGGACGAGCGTGGACCCGATGATGATGGCCGCCCCGCCGAGCGTCCACAGATCCGGGATCTCGCCAAGGAAGATGGCGCCCCACAGGACGGCAAACGCCACCTGCAGATAGCCAGCTGTAGTCGCCCGGGCGGTGCGCTCCAACTGCAGACCGCGCGTCATCGAGATCTGCGCCAGCTGCGTCGCCACGCCAACGCCGATCAGCAGCAGCCACTCCCACGCGTTTGGCCACTGCCACTGTGCCAGCGCAAATGGCATCGACATCGGGACGCTGAGCAGCGGCAGGTAGCCGACGATCACCAGTGGATGCTCGGCACCGCGCATCTTGCGCACGAGCGTGTACGCGGAGCCGCTGCACGCCGCGCCGACCAACGCGGCACCGATGTACAGCGGATTCACCCCGGGTGAGTCGGCGGCGAGCCCCGACGGCGGGTGCGCGACGAACAGGACGCCCAGCAGGCTGGCGACGAGACACACGATCTCGCGCGCGCGGAGGGACTCGCGCAGGATGACCGCGGCCAGCAGGGTCGCGAACACCGGATTCGTGTACTGAATCAGCGTCGCTTCGCCCAGCGGCAGGTGGACGATCGAGTAGAAGTAGAATAGCAACGCAGTGGCGCCGAGCAGGCCGCGGATGAACAGCAAGCGCCGGTTGCCGCCGAGGGGCGAGATGCCGAGGCGCCAGAGCGACCACCAGCTCAGGCCTAACGTGATGACGCTCCGCGCGAAGACGATCTCCATGCTTCCCAGCCGGCGGCCGGCGAGCTTCACGAGAAGGCCCATGACGCTGAACCAGAATGCGCCGATGGCCATCGCGCGGATGCCGGGCGAGACAAGCGGGGCGCGGTCGGTACCAGGCTGGGTGGCGAGGGACACGCGCTGAAATTACGCAGCTGCTGGCTGCTGCTATTAGCCCAACGAGCCGACGAGTCTTGAGTCGCCAGTCGCCCGCCGCCCGTCGCCAGTCCCCCACTTTGTATATCACAACTGAATCATTATAATAACACAATAGAATCCTGCCTGGATGTCCAGTGGAAAGAGTGCTGCGGGACGAGGACCATCCCGGCCAGACGACAGAAACGCGTGCCTCCCTCGTCCCGCCGGGCATCATCGTCGCGGCCGCCGTCACGTTTGTCATGACCGCGGCAGAGGAGCTGTGGAAGCGGTTCGTTCCGCGCTACATCGAGGCACTCGGTGCCCCGATCCTCGCCGTCGGTGCGTATGGGACGCTGCGCGACCTTGCGGACGCGATGCTTCAGTATCCCGGCGGTTGGGTGACCGACCGCTTCGGGCGGCGCGCCGCGCTGCGGGCGTTCATCGTCCTCGCCTCCGTCGGGTACGCGGGGTACCTGTGGTCGCCGAACTGGGCGCTGACGTTCGCGGCGTTGCCGTTCGTGATGTGCTGGGCGAGCGCCGCGAGCCCCACGGTGTTCGCGATCATCGGCGACGCGTTGCCATCCGCACGCCGGACCATCGGCTTCACGGTGCAGTCCATGACCCGCCGGATTCCGATCGCCATTGCCCCGGCGTTAGGCGGCGCGATGATTGCGCGGTTCGGCGTGCGCGACGGGGTACGGGTGGGGCTGGGCATCGCCATTGCCGGGGCGGCGCTCGCGTTCATCGTGGCCGGAGCGATCGATCGGCAAACAACGTCGCACGGTGTGGCGGCCGACACGCACTCCGGCTCGACTTCGATTCGCGACGTCTGGTCGCGCATGCCGCCGCCACTCCGCCGCCTGCTGGTGTCCGACGTGCTCGTGCGGACGTGCGAGTCGCTCGTCGACGTATTCGTCGTGCTGTACGCGACCCGCGTCATCGGCGCGACGGCGCCGCAATTCGGCGTCCTCGTGAGCATCCAGATGGTCGCGTCCATGGTCGTGTACGTGCCTGCGGCAGCGCTCGCGCGCCGCATTGGTCGCAAGCCGCTCGTCGTCGCGACGTTCGTCGCCTTCGCGCTCTTCCCGCTGGCAGTCATCGCCGCCGGCAGCCTGGCTGGACTCGTGGTCGCGTTCGTGGTGGGCGGGCTTCGGGAGACGGGCGAGCCGGCTCGTAAGGCAACGATCGTGGACCTCGCGGACGCCGCGTACCGTGGCCGGACCACGGGCCTCTATTACCTCGTGCGCGGCCTCGCGATCACACCGGCGGCGTTGGTAGGCGGGGCACTGTGGAGTGTGAGGCCGGCGCTGCCTTTTGTCATCGCGAGCGCGTTCGGGTTCCTCGGTGCGCTCGTGTTCGCGCTGTCGGTGCCGGCCCGCGATGTGTGAGGCTGTCGTCGCGACGGTCGATCGCGATGGCGTCCGCCATCACAGCTCGAACGGCGTGCCCAGCCCGAGCTCCTTCGCGCGGTTGTACACCTGCCATGCGGCCGCGAGGTCCTGAAACGCGAGACCGACGCTGCCGAAGATCGTGATCTGGTCCGCCCGGGTGCGACCCGCCTTCACGCCGGCAATGACTTCGCCGAGCTCCGCGTGGATCGCTTCAGGGCCAAGCCCGGCGCCGGCGATCGCGCCCATACGGGCCGCGAGATCGCGGTCGTCGCAGACGAAGAGCGAGCTGGCAATGAGATCGGCCTGGACCTCGCCCTTGGCCGGCTCGTCGGCTCCCACGGCCGTGATGTGAACGCCATCCCTGACCATCGATCGCGACAGGAATGGCTCCTTCGACCACGTGGCCGTGACGATGACATCGGCATCGCGCACGGCGGGCACCACGTCACGGTGGACGACGACCTCGACACCTAACGCCGGTCCCACGCGCGCGGCATACGACTCCGCCCGCTCAGGCACGGCATCGACGACGTCGACCCGCTCGACGCGCCTCACCTGCTGCAGCGCGCGAACCTGGGCCTCGCCCTGCACGCCCGCACCGATCACGGCGACGCGCGGCACGTCATGCCTCGCGAGTACGTCGGCGGCCAACGCGCCGGCCAGTGCCGTACGCTCGGCCGTGACGACAATCGAGTCCATGATCGCGAGCACCTCGCCGGTCTCGGTGGCGATCAGATTCATCGACCCGACGACGCTCCGCGCGGCACCGGGAATCTTCGTGTTCACCTTCACCGTGAATGCGGGGATGCCGTCGATGATCCCGGGGAACACGATCATGACGGTGCGTCCGCCAGGACCGGGGAGAGGCGAGCCGGCTCTGAGTGCGGGGATGGCCTTGCGCGTCGAATACTGGGCGAACGCGGTGCGGAGCGCGCGCAGCAGCGCCTCGCGGTCCAGAAGCCGGCGGATGTCCGCGCCGGAAAGAAGGAGAGTCGGCACGACACCAAGCTACTCACCTCCGCCAGCCTTGCGCCTTTGCCGGTCGCCCTATTCCCTTCGTCTCCCGTCTGCTGCGGATCAAGGGGTCAGAGCCCTTGAAAGCCGAGTTTCAAGGGCTCTGACCCCTTGGTCCGTCGCCCGTCGCCCGTCGCCCGTCGCCCGTCGCCCGTCGCCCGTCCCCGACACGTGAACCGTTTTCCCTGGCAGCGCTTCAGCGATGACCGCCTGCTCAAGGTCCGGCTCAAGGACCTCGGCGTCGCCATCGAGGGAACGTGGCTGGAAGGGTGCGTTGCCCAGCTCTACGAGGAGCTCGATGCGCGGGCACTGGTGCTCAAGCCGCATGTGTGGCTCTCGGACGAATGGTTTTCGCCCGGTGGCGTGCCGGGATTCGCCGTACCGTTCTACCTGGCGCATCCGCGACTGCGGCGCCTCGAGCGCAACCAGATCCTCGACGTCGAAGGCGCGTCGCGGGCGGAATGCATGCGCATCATGCGCCACGAGACCGGGCACGCGATCCAGCACGGCTACCAACTGCATCGGCGTCGCAAATGGCAGGAGCTCTTCGGGAAGTCGTCGACCACGTATCCCGAGTACTACCGGCCCAACCCGTCGAGCAAGCGGTACGTCCAGCACCTGCGGCTCTGGTACGCGCAGAGCCACCCCGACGAGGACTTCGCCGAAACGTTCGCAGTCTGGCTCAGGCCGCGGTCGGACTGGCAATCGCGTTATGCAGGCTGGCCGGCACTCAAGAAGCTTCGGTACGTCGATTCGCTCATGAACGAGATCTGTGATCAGAAACCGCTCATCGCGACTCGTCGCGTCATCGACCCGCTGTCGAAGCTGACGCATACGCTCGCCCAGCACTACGAGTCGCGGCGCGAGAAGTACACGGTCAAGTTTCCGAACACCTATGACGCGGACCTCCGCCGGCTGTTCTCGGACGAGCCACGGCATCGGCGTCAGGAGACGGCCGCGCGCTTCCTCCGCCGTAACCAGGGAGAGATTCGCCGGCTGGTGGCGAAGTGGACGGGCGAATTCCAGTACACGCTCGAGCGGGTGCTGGACGACATGATCGGGCGATGCAAGGACCTGCGGCTTCGCGCCGTGGGACCCGAACGACCACTGTTGACCGATTTTTGTGTGCTGCTGACTGTAAAGACGATGCACTTTCTGTACAGCCAGGGGAGAAGGGATTGGATCGCGTTATGAGCTGCTCACCCGCACTGCGTCCTGGGTCGCGATGAGAAAACTCCGCGTCCTGGCGCTGATGCACCCCGAGCTGGTGCCACCCGACGATGCGGCCGAGCGGGACGAGCAGGAGCGCTTCGACTGGAAGACGGAGTGGGACGTCTGCCGCACACTCCGCGACTTGGGCCACGAGGTGAAGGCGTTAGGCGTCCAGGATGAGCTCCTGCCCATCCGCGACGCCGTCGACGTGTTCAAGCCGCACATCGTGTTCAATCTGCTCGAGGAATTTCACGGCAACGTCCTGTTCGACCACAACGTCGTGAGCCTCCTCGAGCTCCTGCGTGTGCCGTACACCGGGTGCAACCCGCGCGGCATGATCATCTCGCGCGAGAAGGCGCTGTCGAAGAAGCTCCTCATCTACCATCGCATCCGGGTCCCGGCGTTTCACGTGTTCCCGTTTGGTCGCAAGACCAAACGGCCGAAGACGCTCGAGCTGCCGCTGTTCGTGAAGAGCCTGACCGATCATGCATCGTTAGGCATCTCACAGGCTTCCCTGGTGAAGAGCGACGAGGAGCTCACCGAGCGCGTGGCGTTCGTCCACCGGCGCCTCGGCTCCGACGCGATCGCCGAGCAGTTCATCCTGGGGCGGGAGATCTACGTCGGGGTGATCGGCAATGACCGGCTCACCGCGCTGCCGCCGCGCGAGCTCGTGTTCGAGAACGCGCCCGATGGGGCGCCACTCATCGCGACCGCTCGCGCCAAGCACGACCTCGATTACCAGAAGCGACACGGGATCGACCAGCGCGCGGCGGAGGACCTCCCCGACGGCGTCGGGGCCGGCCTCGAGCATCTGGCGAAGCGCATCTATCGGACGCTGGAGCTGACGGGGTACGCGCGTCTGGACTTCCGGCTTCGGCCAGACGGGAGCCTCTACTTCCTCGAGGCGAACCCGAACCCGGAGATCGCGTTAGGTGAGGAGTTCGCCTCGGCAGCCCAGGCGGCCGGAATGGAGTACCCGGAGCTGTTGCAGCGGATCATCAATCTCGGGATGAGGGGAACGGCACCTGAGTAACTGCCGGGGACGGGGGACGGGCGGCGGGCGACGGCCAGAAAGCGAAACCCTCGGGAGGCTCATCTCACCGCGAGATGCCTCCCGAGGGTTTTCCGCCTCTTACCCGTCGCCCGTCGTCCGTCCCCGTCCCGGTTACTTCGAGATATTCCCATTCGCATCCAGCTGGCCACGGATCTCGCCACCCGGGAAATCGCCGGCACCGGTATTCGGCGGAGCAATGCCATCATCCGTGTGGACGTTGCCGTACGTCTGCCCGGCTTCCACCGCGGCGAGGAAATCCGCCATCGTATGGCCGGCCAGTGCACCCTGGAAATCGGCCGACGAGAACGTCCCGGAGACCAGGATGCGTTCGAGCGGGCCACCGCCTCCCGGCAAGGGGCCAGTCACTTTCACGCTCGGGAACAGCCATACGACGATTCCGCCGTTCACGCCCTTTGGCGCCATGTGGATGTGCGCCATCGTGACGTTCGTGATGTCCGCGACATCGAGAGTGTACCGGATGTGGTCGTCGTCTAACAGCCTGAGCGAGATCTGGCCCGAGGCAGGCGTCGCACGCGGCGGCACCTCTTCATCTCCGCTGAGAAGCGTGACGGTCAGCCGGTGGCCGCCGTTGTCCGTGTTGTTGGCAGCGCCATTCGCATCATGACCCGCCATCGTGCCGCCGACCACCGCACCACTCAGCCGGGGCGCAGTTGTCCTGGACGCATCATCGGTGCACCCGAGCACCAGCGCTGCAACCGCTAACGAGTAGTACCTGCGCATACGTGTCCCTCCCGGTGAAATGGTTGGAAGCCGCCGGGTACGAGAGCGCGATACTGCCGCAATAGCAACGAACCTTCGGTGAAGGGCGTGGTGGAACGGGCCGAAGGCGCGAGCGCGGGCGCGAGAGGCGTCAGGCCTTCGCGAAGTCCAGGTAGCCCTTCCCGACATCCACGTCGACGAGCTTCACGCGTACGTGGTCGCCGACGTCCAGGCCGTGCTCACCGCGAACGACCCGGCCTTCCGCAGGTGGATGCGCAAGGCGGGCGAACGTGCCACTCTGATTCACTCCGGTAACGATCGCGTCGAACATCTCGCCAACGCGGCCTTGCAGCAGCGTCGCGGCGACCACCTTCCGCATCGTGCGCTCGACTTTCCGCGCTGCGTTTTCCATGGCCGTGCACCGAGCGGCGATCGCGTCGAGCTCATCCGCCGTGTAAGGCGCTGGCGCGCCGGCAAGGGTCGCCTTCACCAACCGCTGCATGACAAGATCGGCGTACCGCCTGTTGGGTGCCGTCGTGTGCGAGTAATCGTCCACCGCGAGACCGAAGTGCCCCTCGTCCCCCTCGGGTTCCCACGGACGCTCCACCGAATACTCGCCTGATCCGAGCAGCTTCACGACGGAAAGCGACAGATCGGCAAACGCGTCGGGGTCCGCCTTGCGGCGTCTCTGGAGGAAGGTGGCGAGCGCCGCCGAGCTCGGGTCGTCAGGCAGCGACTCGCCGTACCGGTTCGCGAGCTGCACGAGCCGTGGCCATCGCTTCGGAACGTGAACGACTCGCCGTATCGAGGGCACCCGTCGATCCTCGAGGAACTTCGCCATCGCGACGTTCGCCGCGATCATGAAGTCCTCGATCAGTTCGCGCGCGCGATTCTTCCGGGTGACCGCGATGTCGACCACCTGGCCGGTTGCCGATGTCACGGGCTGTGCCTCGATCGTCTCGAGATCCAGTGCGCCATGTTCCTGCCGGCGCGCTCGGAGACGTCGGGCGAGATCGTCCTGCAGGCGGACCTGCGGTTCGAGCCCGGCAAGCGCGCCGAATTCTTCCGGCTTGGCACCGCCGGCGAGCCACATGCCTACCGCCTCGTAGGTCAGCTTCGCGTGATTGACGACGACGGCCCGGTACGCACTCACCTCCTTCACGTCGCCGGCGTCATCGATCACGAGGTCGACGACCACGACGAGTCGTTCGGCCGCCTCGAGGAGCGACGTCAGGTCCGTCGACAGCCCCTCGGGCAGCATCGGGAACGTCTCGACCCCCGCATAGAGCGAAGTCGTGTTCGCCGCGGCTCTTTGATCGATCGGCGAGCCCTTTGGAACATCCCGATCGACATCGGCAATCCCAAGGCGGAGCCGCGTGAGCCCGCCGTCGAGCGACTCGCAGAACTCGACCTGATCGAGGTCGCGCGACTCACGATTGTCGATCGACGACCACAACATGGATCGAAGGTCCCGGACCCCATCAGGCGCGGGCCCGGGACCATTGGACCTGGGGAGCTCCGCGACCTGCGCCTCGACCTCGGGCGAAAAGTCCGAGATGAACCCGTTCTCAGTCGCGATCTCGCGGGCGCGAACGCGGAGGTCCGTGGACGCAGGACTCGATGCTGTTCTGGGCGGATTGGCCATGCGGTAGAGTATTGGTCCTGCGGCCGAGTGTACATGCAGCGTTCGCTTCGCTGGACTCCGCAATGCACGGGCGCAATCTTTGATGGTAGCGGCGCGCGGCTGCCGCGAGCGACGTACAAGGAGCCGAGATGATTCAGCCTGTGCGCACCATCAGGATCGCCGCTTCGTTCGTCGTCTTTTCCGCCGGCATTGCGTCGGCACAGCGCGGGGGCGCCGGGTTGCCTCGCCTTGTGTCGGCCCCCGCGCCAACGCCAGCCGCGCCGGCTGCAGCCGGGCGCATGGGCGTCCCACGCTATGCGAATCCCGCCGCCGGGCCGACCGCACCGCACGGTGGCAATCTCCCTCGTCTCGAAAGCCATTCCCCGGGATACCGATCCGGCGCGGGCTACGCAGGAGGCGCAAGCTACGGTAACGGCGTCATGGGCGCGGCACCGGGTCAACGCTTCGGATCGGGACGCTCGCGGCCCCGACAAGGCGGATACGCGCGCTGGGGCGCCGGCACGAGCTGTTTCGGCGGATGCTTTACCGGCGGGGTTGGCGGGTATCGCAAGCACTTCCGCGGCTCGTTCGTGGTCGGATATCCGTTCTGGGGCCCACTGATGTGGCCGTATTTCGACTACGGGTACTACAGTTCCACGTACACCGAGCCGGCGGCCGAGTCGGACGAACCGCCCCGCGCCGCGTCGAAGCTGATCGTGGTCGGAGGCGGCACCACGGGCGGAGGTGATGCGCTTACCATCGAGGCCCTGGGTGACAGCGTTCGACTGAGCTGGCTCGGAGCCAATCGCCCGGTGCGCGAGGTGAAACTGTTCGTTGCCGACTCGGCCCGCCGCGAGCTGGCGACGCGAAGCGCGAGCCCGCTGGCGCCGACGGCCACGTTCGAGGTGGCGACCCTCTCGGCCCCGGTCGCGTTCGCCGGCGTCGCCGTGACGTTCTCGGACGGCGCGATGACGACGACCATGGTCCCGTACCTGCGGCGTTAGGCGCACATCGCGGCGAGTCAGGTTGCCGGTCGCGCCCGTTCGCGACAGATTCGGCGCGCCGCAATTCCTTCGTGATGACGACACCGACGAAACCAGCCCCCGCATTCCAAACGGGTCCGCCCCGTAATTCCGCTGACGGGCGGCTTGCGTCGGCGATCGACGCCTGGAAGCGAAAGCTTCTCGACCTCTCCAAGCGAAACCGTGCGCTCAACTTTCGCGCGACGAAGGTGTCGACCGTCGCGATCGTCGACGAGCACCCGGCCGAGATCTTCCGGCTGTTGTATCTCGCCGAACGGGAGATGCGATTCAAAGCGGCGGAGCCCGCGGCGGCCGACGCGGGCACGTCCACACCGACGAGGGCCGACGGGAGCCCTGACGAGGAGTTCGACACAGCGGCGCCACAGCCGGAGTTCGTCCCATACGACGCCGCCGCGCTCGACGATCGGTACACCGACGAGTTCCTGCAGACCACCGCGACGCCGGAAGCGCTCGACCGGTCCCTCCGCCGACTCGATGAGCAGGCGCGGCTCGCGATCGAGGAGCAGGGCGTCAACACGCTGTTCCTCGCGCTTGGGATGCTGCACTACGCCGAGGCCGACACATCGGACCAGGTGTTCAATGCCCCACTCGTCTTGCTTCCGGTGGAGCTCTCGCGAAAGTCCGCGCGGTCGGGCTACCGCATGCGCGCGGCGGACGACGAGCCTGTCGTCAACCCCGCACTCGCCGAGTATCTCCGCCTCGACTTCGGGATCACGCTGCCGGAGCTCCCCGACTCGGCGACGATCGCCGACGACTACGATCTGCAAACGCTGATGTCGAGCGTCGCGCCGCTCATCGCCGGACGACGTGGCTGGTCGATCACGACGGACGTCGTGCTGGCGCTGTTCTCGTTCCAGAAGCTCGTGATGTACAAGGACCTCGAGGCGAACGCGCCCGCTGTCGCGGCGCATCGACTCGTCAGGCAACTCGTGGGCCGTGAGGGCGAGCGCATCATCGGGCTGCCTGACGACGTTCGGCGCCTCGATCTCGATCGCGAATTCGCGCCGGAGGCGACGGCGCAGGTCGTGGACGCTGACTCCAGCCAGCTGCGCGCGATTGCCGGGGTCGCGCGCGGATACGATCTCGTGCTCGAAGGCCCGCCCGGAACCGGCAAATCGCAGACGATCACGAACCTCATCGCCCAGGCGTTAGGCGCCGGCAAGTCCGTGCTGTTCGTGGCCGAAAAGATGGCGGCCCTCGATGTCGTGCATTCCCGCCTCGTCAAGGCCGGTCTGGGTGAGTTCTGCCTGGAGCTGCACTCGACCAAGGCCAGCAAGCGCACGGTGATGCGCAGCCTCGCCGCCGCGATCGACGCGTCCCTCCAGCCAGTGAGCGTCGGCATGCAGGCTGGTGTCGCGCTCCCCGGCGTGCGGACCACGCTCAATGACTACGTGCGAGCGCTGCACACACCGCACGGAACGCTGGGCATGACCCCGTTCGAGGCGTATGGCGCGCTCGCCCCGGTTCGCGGCGGAGACCCATCCGCCACGGAGAGCACCGCGACGAGCACGCCGCGAGTGCGCTATGTGCGCCGCGTGGATGATGTCTCGCGCGAAAAGCTCGACTCCACAGTGCGCGAGCTTCGCGAGCTCACTGCCGCCGCGCGTGGCGTAGGCGACCCGTCACACCATCCGTGGCGTGACGCGACGAAGACGCTCTACACCGAGGACGATGTCGCCACGGTGCGAGAGCTCGCCGCGGAGCTCGGGACGCGGATCGCGGACGTGCGTCGGCAGGCAGCCCAGGTCGAACGAACGTTCGGCCTGACGCCGATCCAGACGGCCGCCGACGTCGATACGGCGGACCGCGTCGCGACGGTCATGAGTCGCTCGCCGGGTGCGAGCACCGAGGTGCTCGGCAGCGCCGACTGGGACACTGCCCCCAGCGCCGCCTTGCAGCTCATCGAGCGCGGACGGTCCGTTGCCGCGCTTCGAGCGCGCGTGGAGCAGCACTTCACTCCCGCAGTGCTCGAGCAGGACCACGCGGCCGACATCGCCTACGTCGAGCGAAAGGCGGAGGGCCTGTTCGCGTTTCTCGCGGCGCTCGACGGACGGTGGCGCGCGATTCGGTCACGATGGACTGCGTACCGCGTCAGCACGTACCGGCCGTCGCTCGTGCAGCAGAGTGCCGAGATGAAGCAGGTCGATCGCCTCCTCGTCGAGCGAAAAGCGCTGAAGGACTCGGAGGCCGCCGCCCGATCGCTGTTCGGCACGCACTGGCACGGCGAGGACACCTCCTGGGACGCGCTCGACGCGTACCTGCAGTGGGTGGTCGAGCTCCGCTCCTGCGTGACCCGGTACAGGCTGGGTCCCACAGCCATCGCGCTTGCGGCGCAGCCATCGCCTAACGTCGCCGCGGTCCATGCGCTGCGCGACGCCACGGCAGACGCGCTCGGCGCGCTCGATCGGCTGCGGGCGGTGATTGGGTGGCCGAGCGGTTACATGTCGGCGGCCACGTTCGAGGAGCTGCAGCAGCGCGCCGAGACGCTCGTCGCGGCAGCGTCGGCCGGACCGAGGTGGGCGGCCTTCGAAGGGGCTCGTCAGACGATCGCTTCCGGAATCGCGGCGGAGCTGCTGGACGGGGCGATGCGCGGATCGCCGTCGTTCGACGTGCTGCCTGACGCCTTCCTGCGCGCGTTCTACATGAAGTGGCTCACGGAGGTTGTCCAGGAGCGTCCGCCCCTCGCGCGCTTCGACGCCCTCACGCACGAACAGCGCATCGCTGAGTTCCGCCGCCTCGACCGCGACGTCCTGGCAGAAAACCAGGCGGCGCTGACCGCTCGCCTTCGAGATCGCGCGCAGGAGCGTTTGCAGGACACGAAGGCGCGTGAGGCGCTGCCGTTCCTGCAGCGTGAGATGGCGAAACAGCGCAACCACAGTCCGCTTCGAAGGACGCTCAAGCTGGCGGAATCCGCGATTCGCGCGATCAAGCCATGCTTTCTCATGAGCCCACTGTCGGTGGCGCAATATCTCGCCGGTGGCGAACCCGGCCTCGACGTGGTGATCTTCGACGAGGCATCGCAGCTGCCGTCGGAGGATGCGGTGGGCGCGATCGCGCGGGGACGGCAGCTCGTCGTGGTTGGCGACCCGAAGCAGCTTCCGCCGACGAACTTCTTCATGGTCGCGTCGTCGCCTGACGCCGTTCCGGTCGCTGACGACGGGACGCCGCTGTACAGTGACGCCGAGAGCGTGCTCGAGGAGTTCATGGGTGCCGGCATGCCGATGAGTCGCCTGCGGTGGCATTACCGAAGCGCGCACGAGAGTCTCATCAGCTTCTCGAACGTCGCGTTCTACGACGCGGACCTGTTCACGTTTCCGAGCACCGAAACATCGACGTCCGCGGCGGGACTTCGGTTCGAATTCGTCGAGGGCGGCACGTACGAGGGCAAGGGACTCAACTCGGCGGAGGCGAGACGCGTCGCCGACGCCGTCGTGGCGTTTGCGCGGGCGCAGCTCGCGCGGCGAGCCCGCGGCGAAACGATGGAATCGTTAGGCGTGGGCACCTTCAACTTGCGGCAACAGCTGGCAGTCCAGGACGAGCTCGAAGTGCGGCGACGCGACGAACCGGCACTCGAGCCCTTCTTCGACCGCTCGCTGTCGGAGCCGTTCTTCGTGAAGAACCTCGAGAACATCCAGGGTGACGAGCGCGATGCGATCTTCCTGAGTATCACGTACGCCAAGGCTGCCGATGGCGTGCTGCGATACAACTTTGGTGCGCTCAACGGCGAAAATGGATGGCGCCGGCTCAACGTGCTCACCACGCGCGCGCGTCGCCGGATGCACGTCTTCTCGTCGATCCGCGCGGCCGACATCAACCCGTCGAGCACGGTATCGGCGGGACCGAGGCTGCTCAGGGATTTTCTGGACTATGCGGAGCACGGCCGTTTGGCAGTGCCGGCAGGTGAAAGCGCCGGAGTCACGGAGTCTCCGTTCGAGCGCGAGGTGATGACCGCGCTCGTCGAGCGCGGACTCCAGGTCGTGCCCCAGGTCGGCGTGGCGGGGTATCGCATCGACCTGGGCGTCGTGGATTCCGACGCGCCGGGTCGCTTCGTCTGCGGCATCGAGTGCGACGGCGTGGCATACCACTCGTCGGAGACGGCTCGCGACCGCGATCGCCTCCGGCATCAGGTGCTCGACGCGCGCGGCTGGACGCTCCTGCGCGTGTGGTCCACGGACTGGTTCAAGGACCGCGCCGGCCAGGTCGACAGAATCGTTAGGCTCGTGGAGGAAGCGCGGCAGCGCGCCCGGGATCGCGTCGCGTCACCCGAACCGCCTGGAAGCGCGTCGCCCGACAGCCCGCCCCCTGACGCGACGTCGGACGTGGCGCCGGCCTCCGATGAGTACGAGCGACCGGTTGCCGCGCGCTACACGTGCGCCGAAGGGGAAGGTCGTTATGCGGATCGCGAGCTCCTCGCCGAACCGCCGGCCACCCTGGCGACAGCGGTGGCGACCGTCGTCGAGACTGAGTCGCCGGTGCACATCGATGACGTGGTCGCCCGCGTCGCCGGCATGTGGGACACGCGCGCCGGCACGCGGATCCAGGCTCGAATCGCCGACGCATGCGTGCTTGCCGAGCGTCAGCATCTGGTCGAGCGCCGCGGTGACTTCATGTGGCACCCTGGGCGCGAGGCCGTGGTCCGGTCGCGCGCCGGGACGCGCATGCCCCCCGAACGGATTGCCCCGGAGGAATATCGGGCCGCGGTCACGATGGTCCTCACGACCGGACGTGGCTTCGCTCGACCCGCGCTGGTGACGGAGGTCCGCTCGGTGCTGGGGTTCGCGCGAACGAGCGCGGGATTGGACGAGGCCATCGGCTCGGTGCTCGACGCCATGTTGGTCGAGGGCGTGCTGGGAGAAAGCAGTACTGGTGTTCGGCTGCGCTGACCCGGCGTCAGTCTCGACGACGTTTGCATGCGCGACCACGTTCGCTTCCACTCCACCGCCTTCACCCCGCCCGACGCCGATCCGGGTCAGGTGAACACCGAGCGATATGGCTACGCGCTGGCGACGTGGGTTGTCGCCCGGCTCAAGGAGCGCGGGTTCGACGCCGATTCGCCCATCCCGGAGGATTGGGGCTGGCTGCTTGGCGTCGCGCAGGACGGTCGCATCATCCGGATTGGGTGCGGCAACGTGGAGGGATCGGTGTCGGAGTGGGTGATGTGGCTGGACGTGTTGCGGCCGGGCATGCTGGCACGGCTCCTGGGGCGGTGGCGGGACGCGATGCCTAACGCGGCGTATGGGATCATTGCGGCGATTCACGGCGCGCTGCAGGCGAGTGGGCATGTGGAGGAGATCGAGTGGTTTCGCGTGGGGCCGAGGGGGGAGGAGATGGATCACGCCGCGACGCCGATCTGACTGGCGACTGGCGACTGGCGGCTGGCGGCTGGCGGCTGGCGGCTGGCGGCTGGCGAAAGTGTGTCATCCCGAGCGAAGCGAGGGATCGCGACCGTCGCGAAAGAGGGCTACCGTTCCCGGTTCCCTCCGTCTCCCGCTTCCCGCTGTAGCGCGCTCTCCCGTCGAGTGAACATTTAGGTACGATGCCCTCCGCTTCCCCACTCCGCGGACTCTGGTCCACCCGCCTCTGGATCCTCGCCGGCTTTCTCGGCGCCACGACCATCTATTCGATTGCCGCGACCATCCACGGCGGCAACCGGTCGCAGCTCCAGCTGCTGCACATCACGCTGCTCCTCGTGGCGACGATCATCGTGGTCACGCTCGCGGCGACCGCGTCGAGACGAGAGCTGCTGCTGGCACGTGCGCGCTCGGACTTCATCGCGGCCGTGTCGCACGATCTCCGCATGCCGCTCGCTCAGATCCTCATCGCCAGCGAGACGCTCGCCATGCAGCGCGAACGGACCGACTCCGAGCGGGTGTCGCTCGCCAGCTCGATCGTGCGGGAGACTCGGCGCCTCGTCGGCCTGGTGGACAACGTGCTGCTGTTCTCTCGCTCGGGCGCGCTCGAGCTCACACCGGCGCTGCGACCGGTTGGCGTGGACGAGCTCCTGACCGACGTGGTCGACGCGGTCCGGCTCGCGGTCGACGATGCAGCACAGACGATCGAGATGGTGGGTGAGCGAGGTCTCACCGTCACGGGCGACCACCGACTCGTCAGGCAGGCGCTCGTGAACCTCTTGGACAACGCGCTCAAGTACGGCGACGCCGGGCAGATCATCCGCCTTGGTGCCGAGCGACACGGCGAGCGCGTGCGCCTCTCTGTCGAGGACGACGGGCCGGGTGTGCCCGAGGCCGAGCGCAAGCGCGTCTTCGAGCCCTACACGCGACTGCCAAAGGATCAGGTGTCGGAGCGAACGGGCACCGGTCTCGGTCTCGCGGTCGTACGTCGGATCGCCGACGCGTGCGGAGGCCGCGTATGGATCGAGGACGGGACCACGCGTGGCGCGCGCGTGGTGCTGGAGCTTCAGGCAACGTGAGCAGCGTTCTCCTCATCGAGGACAACCGCGACTACGCTGCTACGCTTCGCGCGAACCTCGAGCGCGAGGGATATGCCGTGGCGCACGCGGCGACGGGCAGCGACGGACTCGAGCTCGCGCGGCGCACGGAGCCCGATCTCATCATCCTGGACCTCATGCTTCCGGCGATGAGCGGCTTCACAGTGCTGCAACGCCTTCGCGATGAAGGCCGCGAAGCGCCGATTCTGATCATGACGGCGCTCGGCACGGAGGAGGAGAAGCTGCGCGGCTTCGGGCTTGGGGCGGACGACTACGTCGTCAAGCCATGTGGCCTGCTCGAGATCCTGGCTCGAGTCAAGGCGCTGCTCCGGCGCTCGCGTGGCGGCGCGAGCGGGCCGCGGTCGGAGGTCCGCGTCGCCGATCTCAGCATCGACTTCGGCGCGAGGATCGTCAGGCGCGGGTCGGTGGAGATCACGCTGCGCCCCAAGGAGTTCGACTTGCTGGCGGCGCTCGTCCGGCACCGTGGTCGGGTACTGTCGCGCGCGGACCTTCTGCGTGAGGTGTGGGGGTACGCGGCGGGAACGGAGAGCCGAACCGTCGAGACCCACCTGGCGGCTCTGCGGGAGCGACTGGGCGACGACCCGCAGGCGCCGAAGTACATCGTGACAGTGCGCCGCGCAGGTTACCGGCTGGCGGGGTGACGCGGCGGCGGTATGTGGAGTTGTCTCGGTAGTCGACCAGTCACCCGTCTCGAGATGCTTGGATCGGACGTTGCCCACGCCGTGCGAGGCCTTCGCAAACAGCGAGGGCTCGCGCAATCGGTGGTGCTCACCCTTGGCATCGCGATCGCTGCAACGTCCGTCATCGCTGCGCTCGCGAACCAGGCTCTGCGCGAGCCGCTTCCGTACCGCGACGCGTCGCGCCTGCTGCTCCTCTGGGAGAAGTCGAGAGGTGGCGATTACCGCCTGGCGTCGTATCCGACGTTCCTCGACTGGCAGGCGGCACGTCCGCGATCGCTGGCCGGCCTCGCGTTCGTTCGCGGCGACCTGGACGTGCTGTCGACGACCGACGGCCCGCTGCGGGCGACGACCGGATTCGTCTCGCCGGGCTATTTCAAGACGTTAGGCGCGACACCGCTTCTTGGACGATTCTTTACGGGTGACGAGGAGGCTGCCGGACACGGTGATGCCGCCGTGGTCTCGGAGCGGCTGTGGCGCTCCCAGTTCGGCGGGGACCGCGGAGTCATCGGACGGTCGATCACCCTGAGCGGGCGCGCGGTCACCGTGGTCGGCGTGGTGTCGACCACCATGGCGTACCCGTTCTGGGCCGACCTCTGGCGCCCGATCAGCGCCATCGTCGATTCGGACCCGGCACTCGCGTCACGACATCACCACACCGACAGCCGGCTGATCGTGCGACTGGCACACGGGATCGCGCCCGCAACCGCGATGCGCGATCTGTCCATCGTCCAGCAGCGCCTTGCGGCCACGTACGCCGAGCACGGTCCCGACTGGATCACCGCCGATTTTCAGCCATTGAGCTGGGAGTTCGTCGGCACCTCGGCGCCTGCGCTCAAGACGCTGGCCGGCGCCGCGGTCATGGTGCTGCTCGTGGCCTGCGTGAATGTCGCCACGCTGCTGCTGCTCCGGGCGTTTGCCCGAGAGCGCGAGTTCGCCATCCGCTCGGCGCTCGGCGCGAGTCACCTCGGGGTGGCTCGCCTAACGCTCACCGAGAGCGGACTGCTCGGATCTGGCGCGGCGGTCGTCGCGTTGGTGCTCACGTGGTGGGGGCTCGGACTCGTCAGGGGCATGGCACCCGACAGCATTCCGAGATCCGCCGAGCTCCGGTTCGACGTTCGCGCTGCGGGGCTGGTCGTCGCGCTGGCGTTGGTTGCCACGATGATCATTGCCTCCGCGCCGTTCGTGCGTGCGATTCGTCGGCACACACTCGAGCCGCTGCGTGCGGGTTGGCAGCCGACGTCCGGCGGACGCGGCGGAAACCGGTGGCGTTCGGCGCTCGCTGCCACGCAGCTCGCGATAGCGCTGACACTCCTCGCGGGCACGGGGCTTCTGATCGAGAGCTTTCGGCGGTTGAGCAAGGTCGACCTCGGCTTCGATCCAAATCGCCTGGCGTTGTTCTGGCTTGCGCCGCCCGCGCCGAAGTACGACCAGCCCGACCAGGCGGCCGCGCTCTACGCCCGGCTGCGGGACGCCGCAGCATTGGTGCCGGGAGTCGAGGGAGTGGCGATCGCGAACCACGGGCCGCTCACCGGTGGGTACGTCGTCACGAAATACGTCGTTCCCGGGCGCTCCGCGCCGGCGGACGGTTCGGACGCCGCGCTCTACAAGACGGTGGGCGAGAGTTATCTCGATGTGATGAAGGGAAGGCTCGTGCGAGGCCGATGGTTTACCGCGACCGACATTCGCGAGGCGAGCGACGGGGTCGTGATCAACGAGCGATTGGCGAACCGCGTGTGGCCTAACGCGGACCCCGTTGGGCAGCCGATCACGGTGTTCCGCTCGTCGCAGGCACGACCCGGATTCGGCGACCCGTTACCGAGTGTCGTGATCGGCGTCATCGCCGACATGCATCACATCTCGATCTCGGATGACCCGGTCGACGAGGTGTACGTGCCTTACACTCGTGAGGTGTGGCCGGGGATTGGACTCTTGATTCGCGCACGCGGTGCGCCGCTGGCACTCGAGCCCGCACTGCGGCGCGCGCTACTGAGCGTCGAGCCCGATCTTCCGGTGTTGGGGAGCGCCCGGTGGCGGACGTTCGAGCCGATTGGTACGTACGTCGCGCGCCTGCTTGCACCTCGACAGCTCGTGCTGCGTCTCGTGCTCGGATTTGCGGGTGTAGCGTTGGCGCTCGCGGCGATCGGCGTGTACGTCGTGATTGCCTTCGGCGTCGCGCAGCGCACCCGTGAGATCGGCATTCGCATGGCCGTGGGCGCGACGACCCGCGACGTCATGACACTGGTTCTCCGGCAGAGCCTTGTACTCGCGGCCCTCGGCGCGGTGGCCGGCGTGGGCGGAGGCATCGCGATCGCGCGCGTGCTTCGCGCGACCCTCGACTCGGTTCTATATCGAACGTCTCCCTTCGCCGTCCTGCCGCTCGTGATCGCTGCGGGCCTGCTTGGGGCGATCACGCTCGCTGCGGCGTGGATGCCCGCGCGGCGCGCGGCCGGTGTGGATCCGGTGACGGCGCTGCGCTCGGAGTAGCGTCGCGGCGCGGTCGCTCGCGTGGTGCCTGGTTGAGCAGCAAGTTGTCGTCATGACAACCGTCCAACCGGTCCGCTGGGGAATCCTCGGCGCCGCGAACATCGCGGTCAACAAGATCATACCGGCCATGTGCGCGAGCCGGCTCTCGCGCCCGCTGGCGATCGCGTCACGCGACATCTCCAAAGCCCAGCGAGTGGCCGAGCGTCTGGGGATTCCGCGGGCGTACGGCTCGTACGAGGAGTTGCTCGCCGATCCGCAGATCGAAGCCGTCTACAACCCGCTGCCTAACCACATGCACGTCCCCTGGTCGATCCGAGCGGCGCAGGCCGGAAAGCACGTACTGTGCGAGAAGCCGATCGCATTGACGGCAGAGGAAGCGCGAACGTTGCTCGCGGCTCGAGACACGAACGGGGTTCAGGTGGCCGAAGCGTTCATGGTGCGCACGCACCCACAGTGGCTCGAGGTCGAGCGGCTCATCGCGAGCGGTGCGATCGGCCCGCTGCGGTTGGTCAGCGGGCTTTTCAGCTACTACCGACACGACGCGTCAGACATACGCAGTCGCTTGGAGTGGGGTGGCGGTGCGCTCATGGACATCGGCTGCTATCCGATCTTCATCGCGCGATGGATGTTCGGTGCGGAGCCGACGGATGTGGTTGGGATGATCGATCGTGATCCCGAGCTTGGCGTCGACCGCCTAACGTCGGCGATGCTTCGCTTCCCGAAGGGCTACGCGACGTTCACGTGTGCCGGGCAGCTGGTGCACTACCAGCGGATGCATCTCTTCGGTGAACGGGGTCGGATCGAGGTGGAGATCCCGTTCAATTCCCCGCCGGACGTTCCGACGCGAATCTTCGTGGACGACGGCTCACTACTGGGCGACGCGAGTGCGAAGGCGATCGAGTTTCCGCCCGTCGATCAGTACACCGTCCAGGCGGACCGCTTCTCGGAGGCCGTGCGGGGGGTGGGGTCGGTACCGGTGTCGCTGGAGACCGCCATCGGCAACATGGTGGTTATCGATAGGCTGTTTCGGTCGGCATCCGATGCGGCCTGGGCCAACATCTAGGGCCGGCATCTCAGACGAAGGGGTGTTCGGATTCTTCGAATGCCACGGATGCGCGGATCGATCAGTGCTTGGGATGATATGAACGATAGAACTTTGGCTCGGGGCCGAAGTGAAGCAGTAGTCCAATCTCGAGTTTCGTTGCGCGTAAGTAGTTGTAAATTTGACGATTGGCACCTTTGTGCAGCTCAACCGTCGACTTCACCTCGACAATTAGTACGTCGATCAGCATGTCCAATCGCTGGTAGGCGAGCTCTTCACCCTTGTACATGACACAAACGCCGGCTTCGCGTCGTATCTGATGGCCGCGACTTCGTAACTCGCGTTCCAGGGCCAGGATATAAATGTGCTCGAGGAACCCAAATCCGAGCGTGTTGTAAACCTCGTAGAAGGCGCCGATTACCGATTGGGTGATCGGCTGATGAATAAGGCGGCGTATTCTCATGGCACGAAGATCGAACGTTCCCCGATCGACCGTGCGATCAAAACATTGCACGACTCGTCGGAGCGTTTCGGAGATCGATCCGGCTCATCCGTGGCATCCGAAGAATCCGAACACCCCTTCGTCTGAGGTGCCGGCCCCGTCGGCATCAAACGCGGGACGGGGATGCTAACTGCAGGCTGACGGTGCTCGGTTGCGCCGCGCCGCGCTGTGTCGTTATGGATTTAAGAACGTCGGCCACCACCAGCAGCAGTACTCAGATGGTCCGTTTCGCACGCCTTGCTGTCTCGCTGATCACGCTCACCGCCGCGGTCGCCTGCGCGTCCGCGCGAGCTACGTCGTCGGCATCCATCGTGAGCTCACCGGCGATGGCCGAATCTCCCAACGCGGGTCCGGCCGCTACTAGCGAGCTGCCATGCGCCGACTGCGGCGTGATCCCGATTCCCACGGAGATAACGCGCGAGGTCGAAGCTCGAATTGCCGACCTCAAGGCACGCGGCGGAGATTGCTCGCGCTATGGGAGCGTCCTCGAGAGCTCGTACCGCAGCGGGCAGATCACCCTGCGGCCATTCATGTGGCGCACTGGGGCGCACCTCACGTCCGGCGAAGCGAAGCCTAACGGCGACATGATGCTCGCCCGCGAGATCGACTCGCTGAACGTCGGCGTCCGCACCGTTGACGACGTCATCTGGACCATGGAGCACGAGGCCGCCCACATTGCCTTCGACCTCGCGTCAGGCAACGAGGCGAACGAGGAGAAGACCGACCAGACCGTGCGCGCCTGCAAGTCGTGACCTGGGCGTTGTGACGGCCGCGTAACCGGGCGAGCTCGGCACCTTGTCGTGGCCGGTTCCGCGAATACGTTCGACGCATCGTCACTGCGAGGTCGCCCATGATACTGAATCGTCCGAGTCTTGTTGTACTCACATCGCTCCTGCTGGCCTGTGCGGAGCCCTTCTCGCCTCCCGCCGGCACATTAACCGGATCGTTCGGCGGCCCGCAGTTCGAACTGAACTTCGCCGCACGCATCGTACAGGCGTCGCAGCTCTGCTCGGGAGCGTACTTCAAGGGTCCGATCGTCCCCGACGCGAATGGCGACTTCGTGCTCCCGCGCACTCCTGTACTCGGCGTGGCCTCCTTCCAGCTCGAGGTGAGAGGGAGGGTCGTCGGCGATCAGATCGTGGCAACGGTGATCGCGACGACGGCGGGAGGCTCGTCTACCGAACAGAAAACGCTGACGCGCGGAAGCAAGGGCGATTTCTCGGGCTGGGCCTGCGCGGTGACCTAGCCTAGCACCTAACGCACCTCCCGCCCGCAAACGCTCCATGCTCACTCGGCGCCGTCGTTAGATTCTCTGGTCGCCGAGCGACCCTGCTCGGAGGACCTCAGAAACCCGAGCCGGATCCTTGGCGAAACTCCCCGAGCTGTTCGAGAACAACAAGCGTTGGGCGACCGAACGCGCGCGCGTCGATCCCGAGTTCTTCTCCCGCCTCACCGCCCAGCAGGCGCCCGCCTACCTCTGGATCGGCTGCTCGGACAGCCGAGTGCCCGCGAACGAGATCGTCGACCTGCCGCCGGGCGAGCTGTTCGTCCACCGGAACGTCGCGAACGTCGTCGTGCACACCGACCTCAATTGCCTGTCGGTGCTCCAGTACGCCGTGGACGCGCTCAAGGTGCGGCACGTCATCGTCTGCGGTCACTACGGCTGCGGCGGCGTTCGTGCCGCGCTCGCGGGCACGAAGCTCGGCCTGATCGACAACTGGCTACGGCACGTGCAGGACGTGAATCAGAAACACGCGACCGAGCTCGCTCGCCTCACGCCGGATGCGCGCGAAGACCGCTTGTGCGAGCTGAACGTGCTCGAGCAGGCCATCAACGTCTGCGAGACGACCATCGTGCAGGACGCCTGGGAGCGCGGTCAGGCGCTCACGGTGCACGCGTGGGTCTATCGGCTCGACGACGGGATCCTGCGCGATCTGCAGTTCGACGTCGACTCGAACCGAGAGCTGCTGCGCAAGACGCCTGCCCGGTGACGGATCAAAGGGGTCAGAGTCGTCTGAATTCGAGATCTCTGTAAGGCAGAGATCCTTGCATTCAAACGACTCTGACTCCTTTGATCACTGCTCGGCGAGCGTCGTCGCTGGATCGACCGACGCCGCCCGCCTCGCCGGCACGTAGCAGGCGAGCATGATTGTGATCACCAGAAGCACGACCGCCGCGCTCAGCGTCAGCGGATCCGTACCCTTTACACCGTACATGATCGACGCGAGGAAGCGCGTCGTTCCCAGCCCGGTCGCGAGACCGACTACCGTGCCGATCGCCGCGATCACCGCGCCCTGGCGCAGCACCAGCCACACGATGTTGCCGCGCGTCGCGCCGAGCGCGATCCGCGTCCCGATCTCGCGCGTGCGCTGTCGCACCGCGTACGACATCACACCGTAGATCCCGATCGCAGCCAAGGCGAGCGACGTCACCGCAAACACGCCGAGGAGCCAGAGGACCACGCGCGTGACGCGCTCGGACTCGCTCGCCACGTGCGCCAGCGTCTGCTCCTCGGAGACGTACGCGTTAGGCTCGAATCGTTTGATCGCGGCCGTGATCGCCGGCAGTGCCCTCTCGGGATTGGACGCCGTACGGACGAACAGTGTGGTCTGGCCCGGCTTGTTCCGCTCGAACGGGAAATACATGTCGGCGCGCGGCTCATCTCGCAGCCCTGCCCGGCGGATGTTGCCCACGACCCCCACGATCTCGGCGGTCTGGTCGCCCTGGAGCCTGACCCGCTTGCCGACGGCGCTCTCGTTAGGGAAGAACCGCTTCTGAATGGCCTCGCTCACGATCACGACGGGCGGCGCGGCGGGGAGATCGCGATCATCGAAAAGCCGGCCCGCGACCAGTGGAATCTGGAGCGCCCTGAAGTAGCCATTCGACGCGAGCTGCCAGCCGACCTCCGGTGGCCTCTCACCGGCCGGAACGGGCTGCTCCGGTCGCTCGAACGGCGACGTCCAGTTGTTGCCGGTCAGCGGCGTGACGGCGGCCATGCCCACTTCCTGAACGCCGGGAATCGCTTTGATCTGCGCGAGCGCCTGGGTGTAGAACCCTTCTCGCGCACCGCGGTCGCGATAGCGGTTGGTGGGAAGCTGCAGGCTCATGGTCATCACGTTCGCGGTGCGGAAGCCCGGATCCACCGACAGCAGTGCCGCGAAGCTGCGCAGGATCAACCCAGCCCCCACCAACAGCATGATCGCCAGCGCAACCTCGGCCACAACGAGCGCGGACGTCACCCGCCGCGCCTTGGTGCCGATGCTCGACCCGCGGGAGGCGTTGAGGACGCCGACCGCCTTCTCCGACCGCACGGTGAGCGCCGCGACGAGCCCGAAGACGAGCGTCGTCAGCACCACGATGCCGAGCGTGAAGGCCATCACGGGTCCGTTGATGCGAACGTCGTCGAGCCCGGGCACGTCGCCCGACCGGGGCAGCAGTGCGACGAGCGCGTGCGCGCCCCAATACGCCACCAGCACGCCCGCCGTACCTGCGACCAGCGCGAGGACGAGACTTTCGGTCAGCAGCTGCACCACCAGGCGTCCGCCCCCGGCACCTAACGCGAGACGCACCGACATCTCTCGTCGCCGGCCGAGGGAGCGCGCGAGCAGCAGGTTCGCGACATTTGCGCATGCGATCAGGAGCACGACCCCGACCGCGGCAAACAACAGCAGGAGGGCAGGCTTCGTGTTCCCGGTGAGGGCGGTTCTGAGCCCGAGCGGGAAATACTCCGACGCGAGGTTCTGCTGCGGGAACTCCTTCTCGAACTGCCGCGACATCGTCGCAAGATCCGTCGCCCCGTCGTCGAGCGTTCTGCCAGGCCTGAGGCGCGCGACGGCGAACGTCCAGCCGCTCTTGCGCTGGGCGGGGGCGACCGTCGGGAACTGATACGGGATGATGATGTCGGTCGTGGCGGTAGGCGGGAACGTGAATCCGGGCGGCGCGACGCCCACAACCTGACGCTCCGTTGCCTCCATCCTGATGACCCGACCGATGATCGTCGGATCGCCGGCGTAGCGCTTCTTCCACGTCTCGTACCCGAGCATCATGACGCGCGGTGCGTTTTCGCGTGTGTCATCGCCATTGATCGAGCGACCGAGGACAGGACGCGCTCGCAGCACATCGAGCGTGTTCGCCCCGACGCCGAGGACCTCGGCGCGATACGGGTCGTCGCGATCCATGAACGCCGTCTCGCCGCGCCCCCACGCACCGATCGACTCGAATGCTTTCTGCCGCGCCGACAGGTCGATGAAGTCGCCGATCGCGATGAACTCCTTCGTGATCCCGGTCTGCTTGTCGCGATGATTGAGGATCACGAGGTCATCCGCGCTCGGATACGGGAGCGGCCGAAGGAGCACCGCGTCGACGACGGCGAAGACTGCGGCGTTCGCACCGACACCAAGCGCGAGGGTGAGCAGCGCAGCCACCGTGAAGGCGGGCTCGCGAACCAGCTGGCGGAATGCGTGGCGGACGAGGTAGAGGAACATGTGAAGGCGCTCCGTCTGCTTCGGTTCAGTGATGGCCGGAGGGATTCGTCGAGCGGGCGTGGATGGCTCGCGTTGAATCCAGCCGACGATCGCGAGCCGCCAACAGTCGAGGAACAGCAGGACCGTGAAACTTAGATAGCTAGCGCCCTGCGCTGCCCTGCCTAACGGCGACTTCGTGCGCTGGCGGCGGATCAGGTAGGCGACGCGCAGGTCTTCCCACGCCGGCTCGAAGGCGTCGGCCACGACCCGACGTGGGAGCAATGCGCTCAGCGCGCGCGCAAGCCGTGAGTCAAGCATTGGACAACCTTCCCTGCGCGGCCGCCGCGGCGACAGTCTCGTAGAAGGACCGCGTCTGCCTCCACGCTCGCGAGCCGGCTGCCGTGATGCGGTAGCGGCGCTCGCGGACGGTCTGGTCGCCGACGATGACGGGCTCGTACCATCCCTCGATCAGCCCATCGCGCTCGAGTCGCGCCATGAGCTGGTAGAACGCGGCGCCGGTGCGTCGCACGCCGTAATCCGCGACGACGTCGCGGATCACTCGGCCCGGCTCATCACTCGACAGGATGACGCCGAGGGCGAGGAACTGGAGATGGGAGAGCGGGGGCAGCTCGCGGGGCATGGGCGGTGTAAGGTGGCCTTATAT
>Ga0307408_100000560_pt1 | contig 32128 bp, 35 predicted proteins | sample 322Cmetagenome_FD_202116 | JGI IMG/M metagenome (GOLD analysis project Ga0307408, IMG submission 202116) | Maize rhizosphere microbial communities from greenhouse at UC Davis, California, United States - 322HYB-C-3 | ecosystem: Host-associated > Plants > Roots > Rhizosphere > Soil | place...
GCCCTGCCATTGCATCCGGGAGCCATGTAAACAATGGAATTTGCGCAGATTTTCCTGTTGCACCAATGAAAAGTAAAATGGTGATTAGGGTGACAACCTCGTTGTTTGGAGCCAGGTTAGCTGCCTGAGGGAACACATGGGCAAACTCAATGCTTCCGAACGTATTGAATATCAAGAAAACAGCGATTAGAAAACCTAAATCACCAATTCTATTCATAATAAAGGCTTTTTTTGCAGCACTCGCATAAGCAGGATTAGTAAACCAGAAGCCTATCAACAGGTAAGAACATAACCCAACGCCCTCCCATCCAATAAACATCACGATATAGTTTGACCCTAATACCAGCAATAGCATAAAGAACACGAACAGGTTCAGGTAAGAAAAAAACTTAGCGAAACCGGTATCATGATGCATATAGCCTACAGAATACACATGGATTAAGAAACCGATTCCTGTAACAATCAATAACATGATTGAACTTAATGGGTCAACCTGAAACGAAAAAGGCGCATATAAGCCTCCCGCCTGTATCCAATCGAATAAATAAATAATAGAGGATTTATTGGCACTTCCGTTTAGTTCAAAGAAGATGCCCAAACTTAAAGCAAAAGATAGCAACACAACAGCGCTGCCAATAAACCCAACCAATCCTTTGGGTAAAACATTCCTACCTAACCCATTGACAATAAAACCAATAAGAGGAAATACAGGAACTAACCAAACTAAATTTGTTAACATGAAGGTTTGTATTAAACGGTGATTACCACTTTAATCGATTCAACACATTAATATCTGTTGAATTGGTATTTCTATAAATCATTACAATAATTGCCAACCCGACGGCAACTTCAGCGGCAGCCAGTGCCATCACAAAAAATACAAATACCTGCCCGGAAGCATCGCCTTTATGTGCTGAAAACGCTGTAAAAAGTAGATTAACGGCATTTAGCATCAACTCGACAGACATAAATATTACAATAGCATTTCTGCGTATTAATACCCCCATTACTCCGATGGCAAAAATAATGGCGCTGAATAATATGTAGTGATTAAGTGGAACGCCTTGAATAGTTTGTGTAACTGATTCCATTATATTTTTTTAGGTTCTTTTTTTGCTAAAAGGACAGCACCAACCATTGCCGAAAACAGTAAAATGGAAGATACTTCAAAAGGAAGGAGAAATTCTTTAAATAAAACCTTGCCAAGGCTTTTTACTAACCCAATACCGGGATTTTTTAAAACCAGAGGTTGAGATAGGTTAATAGCTTTTACAGAGCCTATTAACGTTACCAAAAGGCAAAGTCCGGCGATGACGCCTGCAATTTTTAGAAGTCCCGACTTCATTGGCTCGGTATCCTTGTTGAGATTTAGGAGCATAAGCACAAACAGGAATAAAACCATAATTGCGCCCATGTAAACAATAAAGTTTACTATAGCCAAGAACTGGGCATTTAATAAAATATAGTGTACCGTAAACGTAAAGAATGTTACGATCAAGTATAGTACGCTATAAACTGGATTTTTAGAAAATATAACCAGCAGAGAGAAGAACACTGATAAGAAAGCTACTAAATAGAATAGGTTCATTTCTATAGTTTTTCCCTTACTGGCTTGGGCCAGCAAGAGGTATTATGTTTAAGATTTTAAAGGAGCTTCAACTAATTTATCTTTACCGTAGATAAAGTCCTTCCGCAGGTAATCTGCTGAAACAACCGGACCATCCAGATAAATTGCCTCTTTGGGGCATGCTTCTTCGCACAAGCCACAGAAAATACAACGCAGCATATTTATCTCGTAAACCGCTGCATACTTTTCCTCTCTGTACAGATTCTCTTCACCTTTTTGGCGTTCTGCGGCTGTCATAGTGATTGCTTCAGCAGGACACGCTAAAGCACATAACCCACAGGCTGTACAGCGCTCTCTGCCATGTTCATCTCTTTTTAAAGAATGCAAGCCACGCCAGTTTTCGGAAACCGGCCTTTTTTGTTCGGGATAAAAGATTGTTTCCTTTTTCACGAACATATGTCGAAAAGTAATGGCAAGCCCTTTCATAATTGAGGGCAGATACATCCGCTCCCAAAAAGTCATCGGCTTTTGCTCAAGTACTTTTTTTCTGTTACTTAATGATTCCATTCATCCTCCCTCCCAATAAAGGGAAATCAATTTATAATAAGTTGTCCTTAACCGTGATCCAGATACCCGTTAACACAATATTTGTAATTGCTAACGGAATCAATACTTTCCAACCTAAATTCATTAGCTGGTCATACCTGAAACGCGGAATAGTCCATCTGATCCACATAAAAAAGAATATAAAGCAGAAGATCTTTATTAGAAGTACTACAAATCCAACAAGTGGCGCCAACGAGGCGCCTAAGATTTCATGTACCCAATCCATTCCCGGATAATTATATCCGCCCCAAAAAAGAGTAGCCATAACTGCCGACGAGACGAACATGTTAATATATTCAGCAAACAAGAATGCTCCTAGCTTAAACCCAGAATATTCTGTGTGATAGCCGGCAACAAGCTCATTTTCACTTTCAGGAAGATCAAATGGAGTACGATTACATTCAGCAAAAGCACAGATTAGAAATAAAAGAAACCCTAAGGGCTGTTTGAATACATACCAGCTAAACCAGCCATCACTCCAAAAACCATGCTGTTGCTCAGCGATATCTCTGAGCGACAACGAGCCAGATACCATTAACAATGCGATAAGAGACAAACCCATCGCAATCTCATAACTGATATTTTGCGACGCAGCGCGAATGGCCCCCATCAAAGAGAATTTGTTATTTGATGACCATCCTCCAATCATGATCCCATATACACCCAGGGAAACAACTCCAAAGACATAAAGTATTCCCACATTGATGTCTGCAACTTGAAGGTCAATATTCAAATCACCAATTTTCATCGTTTGCCCCCATGGAATTACAGCACTACCTATTAAGGCTGTAAGTAAAGCCAAAGAGGGCCCCATAATGAACAAAAATGCGTTTGATTCGGCAGGAATAATTTCCTCTTTGAAGAACATTTTTCCGCCATCGGCCAAAGGTTGTAACATCCCGTGAGGGCCTGCACGGTGAGGGCCAACACGTCCTTGTAAAAATGCTGCGATTTTACGTTCAGCCAAAGTTGAATAAGCAGCAACACCTAAGGAAATCGCAAAAATCACAACCGCGAGTACAAGTTTTTCAATTAAAAAAGCTGATTCCATTAGAGTTTAGTTGACCTTTCAAATTGTTCTTTATTCGCTTCAATCAAAGCAGGGTTCTTTCTCAATACCTGTGGCGGAGCCAACAACTCATAATGGTTTGCAGAAATAACGGAATGATTGGAGATTTTCCTCGGACCCTCAATTACCCAATCGTTCGTTTTCTTCTTATCAAAGCGGCAAGTGTTGCAAATAAAGTCCTCAACTTCTCCATATTCGTCTTTACGCGCAGTAACCCTTATTACATCCTCGCCCTTGTACCATAAGGTTACTTTACCTTTACAAGTTGGGCAATCGCGGTGTGCATCAACAGGCTTTGTAAACCAAACTCTATTTTTGAACCTGAATGTTTTATCTGTCAGCGCTCCAACAGGACACACGTCAATTACGTTTCCGGAAAAATCATTTTCGATGACATTTGAGATATAGGTAGAGATCTCTGCCGCATCTCCACGGCCCAACACCCCATGTACGCGTTTATCTGTAATTTGATCTGCGGTGTAAACACAACGGTAACACAAGATGCAACGGGTCATGTGCAACTGTATTTTATCGCCGATATCAATTTTATCAAAAGTACGGCGTTCAAATTCATAGCGGGTAGCTTCTGAGCCATGCTCGAAAGCAAGGTCCTGTAAGTGGCATTCGCCTGCCTGGTCGCACACAGGGCAATCTAAGGGGTGGTTAATCAGCAGAATTTCGACAACGCCTTTTCTTGCTTCAACAACCTCAGGCGATGTGATATTCTGTACTTCCATTCCATCCATCACCGTTGTGCGGCATGAAGCCACTAGTTTTGGCATTGGCCGGGGGTCTTTTTCAGAACCCTTGCTAACCTTAACAAGGCAAGTACGGCACTTTCCTCCGCTTCCCTGTAATTTGGAATAATAACACATTGCAGGCGGAACAATATCGCCTCCAATTAAACGAGCAGCATTCAGGATACTTGTTCCCGGCGCAACGTCAATTGTAATTCCATCTATAGTAACTTTAACTTTATCAGACATGTTAAAGAAATCCTCTCAAATTAATTTGCTGAAACAGCTTCTGGTTTAGGTAATGGGTCAGCGTAATTTGCTAATCCATAATTTCTTGACATTGCCTCTGCCGGATGGGAAACATGCCATTCAAATTCATCCCTGAAATGGCGAATCGCGCTTGCCACAGGCCATGCAGCAGCATCACCTAAAGGACAAATAGTGTTTCCTTCTATTTTTTTCGCCACATCAACCAAAAGGTCTATGTCGCTTAATTTTCCATGTCCATACTCCAGGCGGTGGAGGACTTTTTCCATCCACCCGGTTCCTTCACGGCAAGGGGAACATTGTCCGCAGCTTTCGTGATGATAAAAACGAGAAAAGTTCCACGTGTTTCTAACGATACATTGATCTTCGTCATACGCGATGAAACCTCCAGAGCCCAACATCGTACCAGATGCAAAGCCACCATCAGCCAGCGACTCATAAGACATGAGGCGGTTATCTCCACTTATCGTTTTTAATATCAGGTTTGCCGGCAAAATCGGCACCGACGAACCGCCGGCAACTACAGCCTTAAGCTTCTTGCCATTTGCAATTCCTCCACAGTACTCGTCAGAATAAATAAACTCTTCAACAGGAACACCAAGTTCTATTTCATATACTCCTGGCTTTTTCAGATTACCAGACGCAGAAATAAGCTTAGTACCGGTACTACGGCCAATTCCGATCTTCGCATATTCATCACCACTTTCATTAAGGATTGGTACAGTAGCCGCAATAGACTCAACGTTATTTACTACTGTTGGGCAGTTATATAATCCTGAAATAGCTGGAAAAGGCGGCTTTATTCTAGGATTTCCCCGCTTTCCTTCTAGTGATTCAATAAGCGCAGTCTCCTCTCCGCAAATATATGCTCCACCTCCAGGCTGAACATAAAGCTCCAGGTCGAAACCCGATCCCAAAATATTTTTTCCCAGGAAACCTGCATTTTTTGCTTCCGCGATAGCTTTCTCCAGGATACGGATTTGAGGCATCATTTCACCCCTTAAATATATATATGAGGTATTGGCGCCTAGTGCATAACTGGAAACAATCATTCCCTCGATCAAAAGATGAGGGATATGAGTCATTAAATATCTGTCTTTGAAAGTACCCGGCTCAGATTCATCCCCATTACATACCAAATAACGAGGCACTCCTTCGGGCTTTGCCAGGAAGCTCCACTTCATGCCAGTAGGAAACCCTGCGCCGCCTCTGCCACGTAATCCTGATTTCTTTACCTCCTCAACAACATCTTCGGAACTTAACGTTTTTAATGCCTTCTCTACTGCTCGATACCCTCCCTTTTGGCGATATACATCAAAAGTGTTGATTCCGGGAACGTTAATATGTTCTAATAATAACTTTCTTCCCATGTATTAATTGATTTGAGATTTTTCGGCTGATTTTAACCTTAAGCTTTCAATTAGCTCGTCTACCTTAGCCTCCGTCAGGTTTTCATAATAAGTATATTCCGGGCCGATTTGAAGTACCGGAGCCATTCCACAAGCAGCAAGGCATTCAACACCTCGCCAGCTAAACAAGCCATCCGAGGTAACTTCACCCTCTTTGGCGTTTAACTTTTGCTCAATGTATTTCATGATTTTCTCGGCACCCACAATACTGCAAGGGCCAGTGCGGCAAACTTCCAGTACATATTTTCCTTGCGGCTTAAGGAAAAACATTGTGTAAAAAGTAGCTACCTCATAAACTTCAATCGATTTTATTTCAAGGTATTCAGCAACTTTATCCATAGAAGTTGAACTAACCCATCCATATTCTGCCTGCACAAGGTGAAGGATTGGGAGTAAAGCCGACTTTTGCCTTCCTTCAGGATACCGGGCTATAATCTCATTGAACTTCGAAATGAGTTCAGGAGTAAAAACTACTTCGTCTGTATCAGATATCTTAAGCATCTAACTCTCCTGCAATTACATTTAAACTACTCATGTTAACGATGGCGTCCGAAAGAAGCATTCCACGGCTCATCGGCGCATACATTTGATAATTAATAAAGCTCGGCCGACGGAAATGTAACCTGTAAGGCGTACGGCCACCGTCGTTAACAAGGTAAAAACCAAGCTCGCCATTACCACCTTCCACGCAATGATACACTTCTGTCTTCGGCGTATCCACCTCGCCCATCACAATTTTAAAGTGATAAATAAGAGCCTCCATATTATTATACACCTCTTCTTTGGGTGGTAAATAAATGTCGGGAACGTTTGCATGAAAAACACCTTTAGGCTCCTTTTCGACTTTAGCAAGCGCTTGTTCTATAATTCTCAAGCTTTGCCACATCTCTTCGTTCCTTAAAATATAGCGATCATAAACGTCTCCTGTGGTTCCTACCGGGATTTCAAACTCAAAATCTTCGTAAGAACTGTATGGCTCATTCGCACGAACGTCATAGTCAATGCCCGTAGCGCGCAATATCGGCCCTGTCCAGCTGTAATTCAGCGCAACTTCCGGTGTTACAGGAGCTACGCCAACAGTACGGTCCATAAAAATACGGTTACGGTCAAACAGTTCCTGGAATTCCTTTAACACCGCTGGAAAAGTCTTTATAAACTTTTTTATCCTGGCAAATGCGATATCATTGAAATCGCGCTCAAAACCGCCAATCCGGCCAATATTAGTTGTTAAACGGGCTCCGCATATTTCTTCGTAAATTTCATAGATATGCTCCCTTTGCTCCATCAGATAAAGAAATCCGGTATAAGCGCCGGTATCAACCCCTAAAATTCCATTACAAATCAAATGGTCTGAAATACGGGCTAACTCCATTACAATCACTCGCAGATAATCCACCCGTTTAGGCGTTTTAATATCAAGCATCTTTTCAACCGTCATGTGCCAGCCCATATTGTTGATAGGCGACGAACAATAGTTCATGCGGTCAGTAAGCGGTGTAATCTGGTAAAATGGCCGGTGTTCAGCAATTTTTTCAAAAGCTCTGTGAATATACCCGATGGTTGAAACGCCACTCACAATTCGCTCTCCGTCCATTTCAAGCACATTTTGAAAAACACCATGCGTTGCAGGATGCGTTGGCCCAAGGTTTAACGTTAATGTTTCCTTCCGTCCTGTGTTATCTACAATAGCGGGTTGATTCATATTTACCTTCCGAAGAAAAAATCTTTTTTATCTACACGGTTAGGATCTTCAAGAGGAAACTCCTTCCTCATTGGAAACGCCGTCATGTCGTCAACATTTAAAATACGAACAAGATTAGGATGCCCTTGAAAGTTTATTCCAAAGAAATCATAGGTTTCGCGTTCCATCCAATTGGCGCCTTCCCATAAGCCTGTAGCCGTTGGGATAACAGGATTGGCTTCTTCAAGAGCCACTTTAATACGCACACGCACATTGTTCACAAGGCTATGAAGATGATAAACTACAACAATTGGAAGAGCTGTTTCCGGATAGTGCACAGCTGTAATATCTGTAAGAAAAATAAATTTGAGCTCACCATCCTCCTTAAGAAAAGTTAAGACCTCTAAAATATCGTCTTTACTGGTTTCGAAGGTTAATAAGCCATAAGGCTCTGTGGGCAATGATATCTTGTCCCCAAACCGGGAACTCAGCTTTTGAAATACAGACTGGTTACTTATTTTACCCATTTACTGGATCCCATATTTATTTAATAATTCTTTATATTCTGGTGAGTTTCGGTGACGCAAAGATTCGTTCTTAACCAAATCCTGTAATTTCATTAGCCCATCCAAAAAAGCCTCAGGCCTTGGAGGACAACCTGGAACGTAGACGTCAACCGGAATAATCTCATCTATTCCTTGCAAAACAGAATAGGTATCAAATATACCTCCACTACATGCACAAGCGCCAATTGCAATTACCCAACGAGGTTCTGCCATCTGTATATAAACCTGGCGTAAAACCGGAGCCATTTTTTTCGCAATCGTTCCCATAACAAGCAACATGTCTGCCTGCCTGGGAGAAAAAGATGGACGCTCTGATCCAAACCGAGCTATATCATAGTGAGAGCCCATAGTCGCCATAAATTCTATACCACAACACGAAGTAGCGAATGGCAAGGGCCATAAAGAATTTGCGCGGGCTAAGCCGATTACTTTATCGAATGATGTTGCGAAGAAACCTGCCCCCTCTATCCCTGCTGGCGCTTCGGCTATTTTTATATCACTCATTTGTTTTTCAAAATAAAAAGCTCATTTCAATTCATTGAAATGAGCTTCGAAGTTACAAATTTGTATTCTTTATTGTGGAAAAGTGCCCACTATTTAGAACCGTTCTAACTACTCCCAGTCCAACGCTTTCTTTTTTATTATATATATAAATCCAAGAAGAAGTGTTCCCATAAATATGAACATCTCGATCAATCCTCCAAAGCCTTGTTGGCTCATCTCCCGAAAGTTCACTGCCCATGGATACATGAAAATCACCTCCACGTCGAAAAGCACAAAAAGAATTGCAACAAGGAAATATTTAATGGAAAAGGGTTGGCGTGCATTTCCTACAACTTCAATCCCTGATTCGAAAGGAGATAGTTTCTCTTTTGATTTACGCTTAGGGCCGAGAAGATGCGTAAGTGTCATAGTGAACCCTACAAATCCCAGCGCAACAAGCATTTGAATAACTATCGGTATATAACTTACTGCTGTACTTTGTGTTTCCATTAAAATATTCTTTGCGGCACAAATATAGAATAAATACAAAGAGCCGAAAAATTCCGGCTCTTTAATAATATTACTTCCTATTACTTCCCTGAATAGCCTTCATTGTATCGCTTGCATAAGCATTTGAAGGATCCAGCGCTAACGTTTTATTAAAGTACTCTTTTGCTTTAGCCGGATTTGACCTTACATAAAACGCCCCGATATTGTTATATGCTTCTGTCAGATCTTTCTTATTCTTTGGATCTGTAAGATTTTCAGGTTTTGAGCTTAAAGCTTCAATAAATTTCTCATAGTGTGGAACACTTAAGCCCTTTGGATTCTTTGCATCATCTAATAAAGCATTAGTTCTGGCTCTGTAGATATATGCTAAACCATAGGTTGGCGCCAGCTGATTTACTTTACTAAAAGCTGAATCTGCCTTTACCAATAGCTCTTTAGATGGATTCTGATTAGCCTGAGACTTAGCAGCATAGTCAAAATAATAGGCGTATCCAATGTAGAACTGGTCACTAAGAGAATGAGTTGATTTAGGTGCTTTAACAGCGATCTCGTAAAGTTTCGCAGCCTCCGCGTATTTTTTTTCTTTAAAAGCGGCTGATCCTAAAGCACTAAATTCTTCCGCTAAAGTCGAATCCTTATCAACAGCTAATGCAAGATTGGTAAATGCAGTAGTATCTCCTACTTTATATTGAGCTTTACCTAAATATAAATAATCCTGAGGGATGATACGGCTAGGCTCAACTTTGCTGATGAAATCCTTCAAAGCCTGAAGGCTGGCAGGATAATTGCCGTTTTCGTAAGCAGCATATCCTAAATAACGATAAATACGAGGATTCGGGTTGGTTTTATCCAACTGGATAAGGGCCTGTGCTTCCTGCTCCAGACTTTTAAAATCGTTTGCGTAGTATAAGAAACCAGCATACCTAAGCCTTGAATCAACAGACTTATCGGTTAAATCTAAATATTTCTTATAAAAATTAGTTGCTTCCTGAATTTTAGCAGGCATTTCAGACTTTGGAACATTGAAGCTCCATTGTAAGTATGTTTCCGCCAGCTCACGATAAGCCGGCCCATAATTTGGATTTATAGCTAGCACGCTGTTAAATTCAGCTGCCGACTCCTGGAAAGCTTTAGACATACGGTTCAGCACTCCCAACTCAAGTTTAGAACGTAATAAGTTCTTATTTAAGTCAAATGCCGTACGATAAGCGCTAAAAGCTTCGCCGTTCTTTTTCTGGCCCCTGTATGCATCACCTAATGCTAAATAAACCTCCGCGTCCTTTTCGTCCACAGATTTGGCTTTTTCCAAATAGGTTATAGCCGTTTCAAAATCTGGTTTTGGGGCTTTAATTAAAGCTTTAGCTACATAAATATACGGATCGTTATCTTTTTTAGATGCTAGGGAAATAGCTTTATCAAAATTAGTTTTAGCTGCCGCAGCATTGTTGTTACTCAACTCCAATGCACCTAAACCAATATAATTATACGCAGACTGGGCGTTTGCACCAACTCCCTTGGTATATGCAGCCTTTGCAGAATCAGGATATTCAGTTTCCACATACACTCTACCCAAGTAGAAGTAGTTCTCGCCCACATTTGGCTGTGATGCAATTAATTTTTTAAGAACACTTTTAGCTTGCTGGTATTGCTCCGCATCAATCGCTTTTTTAGCATCAGCTAAATTTTGCGCATAAACCGTAGAACTCACCATCCCTGCCAGCAAACTAACTTTCAATGCTGATTTAATCAATTTCATAAGTTCAATTCAAATTATTTTTTTATCAATATTTCCCTGGTAGGTAGTTTACTTGGCAACAAGCCGGATTTTAAAACAATCGCCTGTCCCCGCTCACTGGCGAGAAAAGCAGCAAAACCTGTGCCTAGACCTGTACCTCCCTGACAATTAACTATATACAAATCTCTACTTAACGGATACAACCCTAATGCAAGATTATTCTGAGTGGGTTTATAATAATTATCTGAACCAGATTTCCCTGGTAAATTTTTCACCCCCAAAATCTTAATATTCTCGATTAAAGGCTCAAGGCCCGCATCGGGCCTTTTAATCCAATTCACACCTATAACACCAATTACCCCTGCATTATTGTGCACGAACTCAATTACTTCTGAATTTGACCTTAATGCGTAAACCCCTTTATCGGGCAACGCTTTTACATTAGCCAATTCTTTCAGGTATCTTACTGTGCTAGAATTAGCGTTGTCGAACACCAGTTGTTTATTTGCCTGCTTACCTTCCAATATCTCAACTATCTGTTTTACCTCGATAGTAGAATCAGCAGTTTTATTGTTTGAGATTAGGGCTATAGCATCAATTGCAAACTTATTCTGCCGAACCACTACATTCCGTTTCTCATACATCTTTAGTTCTGACTGCTTTAAATCCCTGGCCATTACAGCGATACGAGATGAGTCGTTCAAAAATCTGTTGAGCAACATGCTTTCTGGCCTATAGACAAATTTAATCTTAGCATCAGGATAGGTGCTTGAGAAAACCTCCCATTGGTCTTGAATTATAGGTGCTAAACTCTCATCTACAACTATCTCTGTTGAACCGGAAGTTGTTGTCTGAGGTGTTTTAGTTGTTTCAGAACCACAGCTGGCTAAAACCAGAGCCACACAATAAACCAAAAGCCTCATTGTTGTCTTCTCCTAGAATTAAATTCAATGAACAACCTTCCTATAGCATAAAGAATTAAAGCCCCTCCCAACATATACCTATACTCAGGAGCGAGATTTGTCGAAATGAGCTTATTAGATATAATCAATAAGCCTAAGGCTATAAAAAAAGCAATTCTGACAAAGCCGAAAACAAACAGAAATCGCTTTTGGGGCGATTTCTGCTGATCTTGTTGGTATGACATTAGTACCTACTGTGCTTCTAGATTCAAACTAATAGGAAGTGTATAGCTTACACGAACCGGACGGCCGTTTTGCACTCCCGGATTCCATTTCTTACCTTTTAATAGAACCCTCTTTGCTTCCTCTCCTGTTCCCATTCCCAAATCACGTAATATTTTAATATCCGTTAAGCTTCCGTCTTTTTCAACCACGAAACTTAAGATAACCCTACCTGATACACCTTGTTCTTTCGCTGCAGCAGGATAATTATAACTTTTACTAATATAATCGTAGAATTTCTGGATACCTCCAGGAAATTCCGGCATTACTTCTACGTTTCCGTACTCATAAACGCCATTATCTTCTACAACCGCAGCCTGAGTTGGAGGGGCCTCGCCCACAGGTTGGTCAATTCTAACTTCTGCGTTTGGATCACCCTCAATGGTTTTCTGACCTGGATCTTTTACCGCTAACTCTTCCTGGCTAGGCGGCTCTTCTTCCCTAACCTGTTCAGCCGGTACAACTACCGGAGGTGGGAATCTCACCTGATCTACCCTCGGTTTAGGAGGTTCAGCAGCCGGAGGAGGAGGCGGAGCCTGCTCATCTACTGGAGGCGGAGGAGTTAATACCACTTCTGTTTCAATTACCTTTTCCTCTTCTACGGGAGCAAATCCCTTAAGATATTTCATGATAATTGGTGAGCTTACTAATAGGGCGAATACAATGCCACCTATAATTACAGCCTTCGAAGTGGTTTTAGAGTTTTCCTTACGAAGCACATACGCCCCATAAGCCTGATTACGGCCCGAAAATACAACATCGAGCCAAACAGGATTAAAAATATCTAATTTTGCCATTTTCTTTAATTTAAGGGTTTATCATTTTAATAAACACCATCCCTTTTTAGAAGGCCAATTTCCGGTTCAGTGATATCCACTATAGCATAGGTCTTAACATTGGTGATTTTAATTTCATCCAAAATATCAACCAAATTTTTATAGTTAGATTTATCGCTGGCTTTGATAAGTACAATCAATCCCTTACCGGTAGCAGCTTGTACATCTTTAACTTTCTCAAGAATAGATTTCCTAATACCTTCTTTTCCAAAGCCTTGAGGTGTCGGAGTTTTAGGATCTTCAATTGATCCCATATACCACTCTAATTTGTTTTTATCGCCTAATAAAATCGTCATAGTACGAGTGTCGGCCACCTGTAACTGATCTTGATTTTCTTCGTCTTTATCCGGCATAGCAATGTCCATTGCCTGTGGCTTTGCAAGAGTAGTAGTAAGCATGAAGAAAGTGATAAGAAGGAACATCAAATCCACCATTGGAGTCATATCCACACGGGCACTTTGTTTCTTACTTCTTACCTTCCCACCTTTTTTCTTACCACCACCGCCGGAGCTATCTAATTCTGCCATATCTTATTTTTTTAAGCGCGAATTAATCGGCGCCTTCTAATGAAGTAATTAAACTGAATTTGTTTACCTCTTGAGCCTGTAGAATATCGATTACCTTTTTAACTGTTGGATACTCTTCGTCAGAATCTCCTTTAATAGTAATACGCAATTCTTTATCGTTAAGCTCTTTGGTTGCATAACGGGCATTATAGATCCACTCACGCAATTCTGAAGGGTTTGCCCCTACAGAGTCGGCTGGAATGCCATTTTGAAGGCCTGGCCTGTTACGCTTATCCCCATCCAATGCAATAAGCTGCTTTAACTGGCCAATTGGAACTCCAAAAGACTCCATTAATGAGAACCGAACCTTTTCCTTGTCAGTAAACTGGATTTTATAGCGCTCACCCATCCTTTCCAGGGTTCTGATGCGAACTGGCTGTCCAGCAACACCAAAGAAAACCTTCCCCTCACCTATGGTTACAGTGGCTATGTCTGTTGTTGGTAATTTTATTTTTACAGTCGATGAAGGAGTATCTACGGGCAGAGGCTCTGGCTGACGCGCTGTTGCTGTTAAGATAAAGAAAGTTAACAGTAAGGAAGCCACGTCGCACATTGCCGTCATGTCGATGACAGTGCTCTTTCTTGGAACTTTTACTTTAGGCATCGTTTTATTTAATAATGATTCCTTATGTCATTTATATAGTGATGAAAAAGCCCCAAAGTTTCCATAACTCCGGGACAAAAACTTTCACTAAATTCTATTTGTGCTTGTGAGTACTTGCGTAAGTCTGTACAATTGAGAAACCAGCTTCGTCAATTGAATAAGTTAGCTTATCAATTTTAGAAGTGAAGATATTGTACATAATGATCGCCAAAGTGGAAGTTGCGATACCAGTAGCTGTGTTAATCAAGGCCTCAGAGATACCATTTGCAAGAGCAGCCTGGTCTGGAGCACCAGCAGTTGCAAGAGCCGCAAACGACTTAATCATACCTGTTACTGTACCTAATAGACCTGTTAATGTACCTACAGATACTAAAGTGGCAATAATTGTTAGGTTTTGCTCTAGCATTGGCATTTCTAATGAAGTTGCCTCCTCAATATCTTTTTGAATTGCCAATGAAGCCTGCTCGATATCTAAATTTTGATCAGCTTCTACTTCACGGTATTTTTTCAGTCCAGATTTAATTACGTTAGCAACAGAGCCTTTTTGCTTATCGCACTCAGCCATAGCAGCTTCAATATTGCCAGAAGCTAATAAACCTTGAATCTTTTTAACAAATACTTCAACATTTCCTGAACCTGCAGCTTTGTTGATTACAAAGAAACGCTCAATTGAGAATACAAATACCATTAAAAACATCCCCATTAAGAATGGTACGATAATACCTCCGCTGTAAATCATCGCGAAATAGTTTCCAGGAAGCGGGTGCCCTTCTGCTGTAAAGTTAGCAGGGTTACCCATTACAAACTTCCATAAAAGAAAGCCGATAACAATACAGATAACAATAGATAAGCTTGCAAAAATACTTGAACCAGAGCCTTCTTTTTTCGCAGTTGTTGGTTTTGGTGCGGTTGCCATTTTTAAAAAAATTTAGTTTTAGTTTTTAGTTTTAATTAATAGTATATAAAGTCGATATTCTAAGTAGCTTTCCCCCCTAAAGATGAGCAAAAATAGTTTTTTCTAAATATTATGAAAGTGGTTTAAGTTTAATTCGCTAAACCTAGTTCAGTAAATGCTGAGGTAGATTATAACGGTTGTTTATATCAAAATGTGTTTAAACGTTTTTTTTACAATGAAAATCATTTTTTTCTTCAATTGCAAGCCGCAAGATAAACACTTTTAAATAAATATGTCAAGAATCAATTACAAAACCGCGTTTTTCGTTCTAGCCGCCTATTTTCTTAACCTTATATTCATATGATTTTAATATATCCATAACCTTGTCGCGGAAATCGCCCTGTACTATAATTTCTCCTGCTTTAGCAGCCCCACCCACTCCGCATTTCTGTTTTAAGAGTTTGCCAAGGTTCTGCAAATCCTCATCTGTTCCAATAAAACCAGTAATTAATGTTACAGATTTTCCACCTCGCTGCTTCCTATCTAACTGAACTCTCAGATCTTGTTGCTTAGGCGGCAACGTTTCCTGTAGCGCATCCTCTTCGTGCTGATATTCAAAATCGGGGTTAGTGGAATAAACTACACCACTTATATTCTTGCTTTTCTTCGACATGGTTAGTGTAAAATACTTAAGGACAAAGGTTTTATGGCAACAGAAATCTCTCCAGAAATTTCTCTTGGTTCGCCGTCTATGTGAACAATATTAGGTTTATCAGTTTGTATACGAATTTTTCTGCCTTTTATTATTTCGATGTATCTTGATTTATTAGATGTTCTGCTAAATAAGTGGTACCCCATAACCGGAAAATGATATAAAGGGAATGGCTTTACGATACACACATCTAACAATCCGTCCTTTAGCGATGCCTGGGGTGATATATGTGCATTGTTGCCATATTGCGATGAATTGGCAATACTTATCATAAAAGCGCTCCGTTCTATTTCTTTCCCATCGATGTTGATTTTATATAATTGAGGCTTATAATTAACGATTTCTTTAAATGTTGTTTTGATATATCCCTTCAATCCCCGGGAAACCATTTTAGCAAACTTGTGGCTTATTTGTGCATCAAACCCAACTCCACTCATATTAAAGAATTTCCAGTTATCCAACACTCCAGTATCGATAACTTCCACGTCAAGCTTATTCAATGCTTCAACAGCTTTTTTATTATCCAAAGGAATATTGAGAGAGCGGGCCAATCCGTTTCCTGAGCCACATGGTATGATCCCCATTAAGCATTCTGTACCCTCCAATGCTGACGCTACTTCATTAATAGTTCCATCGCCGCCTACTGCCACCACAACGTCAATTTTATTTACAACAGCCTCTGTGGCCAGCTCGTATGCGTGCCTTGCATGAGTTGTAAATTTGTACTGGGCGTTGAATATCGAAGAGTCCAAATATCGCTTCGCGATATCTGGAAAGCCTTTTTTTTCCTTCCCCCCCGATATTGGGTTTATTATAAATAGTATGCTCTTTTTCAAATCCTAAAACAGCGAAATTAAGCTTTAATTTTCCATAACCTAAAAAATATTGTACTTTCGCATCCGAAAATGTGGATCGATTTGCTGGCCCGCCGGGCAAGATTGCAACCACGTAAAAAAAAGTGCTAATCCGATGCTTGTTTTTACTCTTCTTGCAATCTTTTCCACCTTTTCGTTAGATTAATAATAAAAGATATGCCTTATTTATTTACCTCTGAATCTGTATCTGAAGGACATCCAGATAAGGTTGCAGACCAGATATCAGATGCCTTAATTGATAACTTTCTTGCCTGGGACCCTGACTCAAAAGTTGCTTGCGAAACGCTTGTTACTACCGGCCAGGTAATTTTGGCAGGTGAAGTAAAGTCTAACACGTACTTAGATGTTCAAAGGATTACCAGAGAGGTTATTCGCAAAATTGGATATACTAAATCTGAGTATATGTTCGAATCAAACTCATGCGGTATTTTGTCAGCCATTCATGAGCAATCTGCGGATATCAACCAAGGGGTTGACAGATTCGAAAAACAAGAGCAAGGTGCCGGCGACCAGGGAATGATGTTTGGGTACGCAACGAGTGAAACTGCAAATTACATGCCCCTCGCTTTGGATCTTTCGCACAAGATATTAATTGAACTTGCGGCTTTGCGGAGGGAACATAATGAAATTACTTATTTACGCCCTGATGCCAAATCACAAGTTACTATTGAATACAGCGACAACCATAAGCCGATCCGAATTGACGCAATTGTGCTTTCAACACAGCACGACGAATTCGACACGGAGCATAATATGCAGAAGAAGATAAATGACGATATCATTAAAATCTTAATCCCGCGGGTAAAGGCGCATTTAACTCCCGAGTTGCAAATGCTATTTAACGACGATATTAAATACCATATCAATCCTACCGGAAAATTTGTTATTGGGGGGCCACATGGAGATACCGGCTTAACGGGCAGAAAAATCATTGTTGATACGTACGGTGGCAAGGGTGCACATGGAGGTGGAGCTTTTTCAGGAAAAGACCCTTCTAAAGTGGACCGCTCTGCAGCCTATGCAACTCGCCATATTGCCAAAAATCTTGTGGCTGCCGGTGTGGCTAGCGAAGTTTTGGTACAGGTTTCTTATGCAATTGGAGTGAAAGACCCTATGGGAATTTACGTTAATACATACGGTACTTCCAAGGTTGATTTAACCGACGGCGCTATCGCTGAAAAAGTTTCTGAAATATTCGACATGACTCCTTATGGCATCGAGACCCGCTTGAAGCTGCGTAACCCTATTTATGCAGAAACTGCTGCTTATGGACACATGGGACGAAACCCGGAAACAGTAACCAAAGTATTTGAAGGCGCTAACGGAGAAAAGAAAGAAGTTGCGGTGGAGCTGTTTACGTGGGAAATGCTTGACTTTGTAGATAAAATCAAAGAGGCCTTCGGCCTGTAAATCTTGCCAATATTTTTTAAAAGCCTCTGGGGAACCCTGGAGGCTTTTTATATTCAACCTCTTAAAAAGACATACTGGCAAATACTGTTTGTTTTACTTATTTTGGAGCATGATTAACGAGAATCTTAACCCTTGGAGAACATTGTCGGGAAAAGAAGTTTACGACAACCCATGGATAAAAGTAACCGAATATGAGGTCATTAACCCTTCCGGAGGAAACGGGATTTATGGCAAGGTTCATTTTAAAAACTACGCCCTGGGAATCATTGCTCTTGATGATGAAATGCATACGTGGCTGGTTGGCCAATATCGCTATGCATTAAACAAATATAGCTGGGAAATACCCGAAGGTGGTGGGCCGCTTCACATTGAACCGATCGAGTCAGCAAAGCGTGAGCTTTTAGAAGAGACCGGCCTGGTAGCCTCCGAATGGACAGAACTGCATCCCTTCCACCTATCCAATTCAATTTCTGACGAATTTGGTTATATTTTTCTGGCTAGAGGCCTACAGCAAGGCGATTCTGAACCTGAAGATACTGAAGAGTTGGAAGTTAGGCGCCTCCCATTTGAAGAAGCATATCAAATGGTTATTTCAGGAAAAATCACCGACTCCCTGACTGTAGCCGCAATTTTAAGGGTAAAGGTTTTACTGCTCGAAAATAAACTATGACAAAAGGGGCAGGCATTGGCTTTATTCTAATTTCCATGCTTGGCCTTGCTTGTATACCTGTGCGCCGGGAACAGTCGTCTATACTGCGCTATGAACATAATTTCGACATTGTAAATAACATGTTCTGGGCTCCATCAGGACATACTTTTGATAACAATCTGGCAGAATTTTCTGACGAAAACGTTAAAATTGAGGACCACGCCTTGAATCTTTATCTGGAAAAGAGCGAAAAAGGGCAACGGCCTTTTAAAGCTGCAGAAATAAGAACGCGGAGGACATTCAAATATGGTAAATTTGTTGCGCGATTGATGGCAGCCAAAGGAAGCGGTGTTATCAGTGCCTTCTTTTTATATGATGCGTGGGGGAAAAAGAACCAGGAAATTGATATAGAATTTACCGGAAAAAACCCTTCATCAATAACTTTAAATAACTGGATTGATGGGAAAAGTAATAGCAAAAGTATTGACTTGCCGTTTGATGCCACTGAGAGCTTCCACGAATATGCCATAACCTGGAAAAAAAATCTAATAATTTGGGAAGCAGACGGGAAGGAACTTTATCGCACACGTGAAAATGTGCCGACCCAACAAATGTCCCTTATTGCAAACATCTGGGCATCTAAAAGTAATGAATGGGCAGGGCAGCTAAACCAAGAGATATTGCCTCAAAAAATGAAAATTGACTATATAAAGATTTATTCGCTTAAATAAGCTTAAGATTATAAATGAACAAATTTTTAGGATACCTATTTACCCCTCTACACTATTTCTTTTACGGACTTTCCTTACTTATCTTCCATCCCCTGCAATGGATTTGCTTGAAACTAGGTGGCTATTCTGCACACAAACGTTGTGTTGATATTCTCAATTTCTTCCTGGTTAGTTCGTTTTATTTTGCAGGAATACGAGTTTCGTTCAAAAACAAGCAAAACTTGCCTACAAACCGATCAATCATTTTCGTTGCCAATCACCAAAGCATGTTTGATATCCCACCAATTATTTGGTTTTTGCGCAAGCATCATGCTAAATTCATTTCAAAAATCGAATTAACTAAAGGAATTCCAAGCGTGTCATTTAACTTAAGGCATGGGGGTGGGGCCAACATTAATAGAAAAGACCCCAAACAGTCTATCACAGAACTTATAAAATTGGGACAAAGAATGAAAGACAATACCTGGTCGGCTGCAATCTTCCCCGAAGGTACGCGTTCAAAAGACGGGAAATTGAAGCCTTTTAATACTGCTGGCGTTGCTACCTTATTAAAAAAAGCACCTGATTCACTTATTGTGCCGGTATCTATAGAAAACTCATGGAAAATAGTGCGCTATGGGAGCTATCCATTAAGCTTTGGAGAACATCTAAAGTTTACTGTCCATACGCCAATAGAACCAAAAGGAAGGCCAATCGATGAGGTTATGTCTGAAGCTGAAGCAGCTATAAGGCGGCAATTAAATCAGTAAAAATTAGCATTTGCTACTCCCTTTTTTATTAGATCAATTTATACCTACTAACCTGAAAGCAATAAGGCTGTGCCGTTCTACAATTTGCTAGATGTTTTTGTCTTCAATAAGTTTATAAAAGCCATCTCTATAAGTGTCACCTATCGGGATAATTTTATCGCCAATTTGAATGCGACTCCTTTCTATGCTTTCAATTTTATCAATAGCAACGATGTATGATTTATGCACCCTCGCAAACCTTCCTGCAGGTAAAGCCTCCTCTAACTTCTTCATATTTTGGAGGGTAATTACCCGTTCCGAAGGTGTGAAAATTGACACATAATCTTTCAGCCCTTCGATATATAAAATATCATTAATATAGATCTTTTGAATCCGATGCTCGGTTTTAACAAAAATAAACTCGGGTGTCTGGCTTGCAGGCTTCTCTGACACCAAAACTTGACTTGCCTGGTTTTGAAAATGCGCCTGCACCTTTGACACAGCTTTATAAAAACGGTCAAAAGCGATTGGTTTTAATAGATAGTCTGAGATATCCAGCTCATAGCCATCCAATGCATATTGAGAATAAGCTGTGGTTAGAATTACCTTACATTTACCATTCAAAATTTTTAGAAACTGGATTCCCGTAAGTTCTGGCATTTGTACATCAAGGAACACCAGGTCGATTTGTTCAGCCTGTGCTATAGCTAGAGCTTCGAACGCACTTGTGGTAGCTTTTACGAGTTCGAGTGCGGGAACCTTCTCGATATAATCAACCAATATATCAAGAGCCAAGGGTTCATCATCAACTACCAGGCAGCGTATCATTTTATAAAACTAAAGATAATTCACTATAATAGGTTAAATCATTATCGGTAATTACTAATTTGTATTTACCGGAGTAGAGAAGGTCGAGGCGCCGTTTTACGTTGTTAAGTCCAATCCCGCTTGTAACGTCCTTATTTTGGGTACTCTTTTTATTATAAACGGAGAATACAAGATTCGTTTCTGTAATATCAATATATATTTTAATGGGATGGCTTGGATCGGATGCCAGGCCGTGTTTAAATGCATTTTCTACAAATGCGATAAGAATTAAAGGCGCTATTCTTTTGTTCGCTTCATTTCCACTGATCACCAGTTCCACGTTTGCCTCTCCTTTAAAGCGAAGCTTCTGAAGCTCTATATAATTCCCCAAGTATCGCAATTCTTTAGACAGTTCTACCTGCGACTCATTACTCTCCTGAAGCATATAGCGCATTATTTCTGAAAGCTTTAGTACAGCTTCGGGCGTTTTGTCCGATCGCTGGTAAGCTAATGAGTAAATATTATTTAAAGAGTTAAATAGAAAATGTGGATTTATCTGGGACTTCAAAAAAGCAAGCTCGGCAGCTAATTTATCCTTTTCAAGATTCTTGCGAACTTTTTCATTTACAAACCAGTCGGAACTAAACTTATAGGCTGTACTTATAAACACAATGAACGCACTGGTAAACGACGAAGCCATATAATAATCCCAAAAACTAATTATAGATTGTTTTTGCCCTCGAATCAGGATTATATCGCTAAATCCAACAGCTAAAGCATACTTAAAAATGCCAGATGCAAATATTAAAATGATAATACTTACAGCACAGGCAACATACCTCCTGGAGTTGAGGAACTTAGGCAATATATAGAGGCAGTTGATATAAAAGATGGCGATGTTAAATACACCAAAATATACAAAAATAATAAGCGCATCATGAAGTGAGCTATTCCTGCTGCTTATAAAAACAAAAAACAGCAATATTATCACCCAGATTATTGCATGCAGAAAAACTTGCCTTGCTTTACTCATCACCGGCAAAGGTAACCCAATACCGGCTGATCCGAAACAGGTTTAGACAAACGCGTGATTTTCATGGATAAAGCGGATATCCAGACAGATACGTATAAATGTGATTAATGAAGTTAAGACATTTCATACACTATCCATTCTTGACTTCTCCGTTACCTATGACATAAAATTTATGTAGGGGCTTTTTTGAAGTTTCACCTTTGGTAACTCAGCAAAACTTTCAAACTCTTCCTTCTTTTACCTTTTGTCAAACATACGAGGTAACCAAAAAATCAAGAAAACAACAATGCTTCTGCCCACAGGCTCAAGCGGGCTCCCGAATTACTCGGGATTCTTTTCAGCCCCACGCTCGGGACTCCGCAACAATGGGCTGCAAGCGTTCAATGGAATTGCCTTCGATGTCATTTCCGCTTTCGGTGTTTTGAAAAAAAATGGAAAACTAACCCATGCATAAAAGCGTCACCCCCAACCCCTCTCCAAAAAGAGAGGGGAGCTAAATCAGTGGTAATTCTGGAACCTCGCTCTTTAATGTCATTTTTACTTTCTGTGTTTGAAAAAAATCCCCCAAGTCACAAACAACACAGCTCATCTGTAGATTAGATGAAAGGCTCTACGACAATGCAATACAATTCTTAGGATTAAGATGCTTTATGGCAGATCGCTAAATGCTGCTGAGCTCTATGCTAGAATAGTACTTTCCCAGTCTTTTGAAAAACTGCAACATTTACTATGAACATCAAAATTTCGACGGGCACGCCTACGGTATAAAGCAGTTTGCGAATACTGTCTTTATGTATAATCTCGTATTGTCCATTAAGAACTTTGTTTACAACATCGACAGAAACTTCAAGCACGGCGAAGCCAAAGATTAGGTTGAATAGAATTAACTTCATGTATATGGTTTGACAAAAAATTTCAAAATTATTTAAAGCCTTCTGCACAGAATCCCCTCCTACGCTAAATAGCTTTTGAATATGCCGGCGCTGCCAGCATCAGAACGCAGACGGACACTTAATCCGCTGGCATTCAGCTCATCATACAGCAGCAAAAGTAAAGAAAATCAGGCAGATAGAATAAATATCTTTAAAACAAAAAAGCCTCTTAGATCATCTCTAAGAGGCTCTTTAACTGGCGGTCTGGACGGGACTCGAACCCGCGACCCCATGCGTGACAGGCATGTATTCTAACCAGCTGAACTACCAGACCGTTTCCCTGTTTGGGTGTGCAAATATGAGCTTTCTTTGGCAATTATCCAATAATATTTTCAATTTACTTTATTTACTCTGTAAATTTTCGAAGCCTTATCAGCTGTAAGGCTGACACCCTGTGCATTTACAAATGTTTTATTGGGATAAGCGAGTTCCAATTCAAATTTACTATCAGTTACTGATACCACTTTGTATTTTATAGCGCTTGCATTATTATCTTTTAACTCTAAATATTGATAGCCGCCTTCCTTCGATATAGTGTAGGATCCATTAATTGCATAATTTTTCAAGTAGCTCCCATTATTGAAATCATATGTATTGTAACCCGAAGCTATCATCGTAAAAATCACTTCTCCTTTAGAATTATAATACTGAGTTGTTTCGCTTGAAAAATTATATCGGCCAGACAGAACCAATGCGGGGATTGCCGGATCAATAACAGGATCGGTGTCTTCCTTTTTGCAAGCGACAACTGCGAAAGGAGGATTGCAACGAAAATTAATTTAATGCTTTGAATCATGATAATATGCTTTGAATATCTAAAACCAATATAGCATTATCTGGACCTGGCAGATTAACAAAATTTTCAAACAAACAAAAAAGCCTCTCAGATCATCTCTAAGAGGCTTTTTAACTGGCGGTCTGGACGGGACTCGAACCCGCGACCCCATGCGTGACAGGCATGTATTCTAACCAGCTGAACTACCAGACCGTTTTCCCGTTTCGGGACTGCAAATATGAGGTTTATATTTTAGAATTCAAATTAAATTTAAAACTTATTAAGATCTAATTTTAAAACTCTCAATACCTTCACTTTAAGTTTACACGTTTGATCCTTCCTTCATTTTTTCTGCATTCTCTGCAAATTGAAGGGCATCAATAATGTCTTGTATATCACCATCCATAACTGCAGGAAGATTATACATAGTTAGGCCGATACGATGCTCGGTAACGCGCCCCTGTGGATAGTTATACGTACGAATTTTAGCAGAGCGGTCGCCAGTTGAAACCATACTCTTACGTTTTGCTGCAATATCCCCTGTTTGTTTCTGAACTTCAAGGTCGTAAAGTTTACTACGAAGCATTTCCATAGCACGCTCGCGGTTACCTAATTGAGAGCGCTCTATCTGGCAAACCACTACCATGCCGCTTGGCTTGTGCGTAAGCTGTACTTTGGTCTCTACCTTATTTACGTTCTGTCCACCGGCTCCGCCTGAACGGGAAGTTTGCATCTCGATATCTGCCGGATTAAGGTAGAAGTCAACTTCTTCAACCTCCGGCAGTACTGCCACAGAAGCTGCGGAAGTATGCACCCTACCCTGAGTTTCAGTATCCGGAACGCGTTGCACGCGATGAACTCCCGACTCATATTTCAAAGTTCCGTATACGTCTTCACCGCTTACATTTAAAATCACCTCTTTGTAGCCACCGGCAGTACCTTCGGTAACGTCAACCACCTCAACTTTCCAGCCTTTTTTCTCAAAATAACGGGTATACATGCGGTATAAGTCGCCGGCAAATAGCGCAGCTTCATCCCCTCCGGTACCTCCCCGAATCTCAAACACTGCATTTTTAGAATCCTGAGGATCTTTTGGAATCAGCATTAGCCTGATTTTTTCCTCAAGTTCGTCTTTTTGCGGCTGCAAATCGTCCAACTCCATTTTTGCCATCTCTCGTAGCTCTTCATCTTTCTCGTTTCCAAGAATCTCCTTATTCGCTTCGATGTTTGATACTACATTTTTGTAAACTTTATATTCGTCTACAATTTTACCCAGGTCTTTATATTCTTTATTTAACTGGGTAAAACGTTTCATATCGCTTATGGTAGCAGGGTCACTTAATTCTCTTTCAACCTCTTCCCAGCGAAGTTTTATGGCTTCTAATTTATCTAACATGTTATTCTTCTGTAATTAAAGCTCCAGCACCTTCATTGTGCAAAGCGTGTTCCTAAACACCTGCAAACAACGAATGGAGATTGCCTAGCTTTTTAGAGGGCACAAAAATACTCCTTTTTAGTAAATATTTTAACTTACAACCCTGTGATTTTTAATGCGTTTATTTAAGGACGAAAGCTTTGTGTAAAGCTTCTATTTCTGGCTTGGTTAACTCATCTGCAATTGCTACGGCATAGTTAAAGGTTACGGTTCTGCCTTTGGCTAAAGCAGAATTCAACCGCTCCTTTCCGTTGGTGTAAAACTCTGCGCCTAATGGATTGATTGCGAACAAGCCATAACCTCTTGCCATCCAGAACCCTGGGTAATTGAGGTTTTGTGGAGAGTCCATTATTACGACAGCCACCGGCTTGCCATCTATCCTGCCTGATAATTTTAGCCAGGGAGCACGAGTACCGAATACATCTTCGCCCTTAATTCCGGTGCTGCTCTCATAATTTCCGGTTGTGATTTTTTTATCAATCCGTTTCTCTATGCCGCTTTGTGTATAAACTCCAACTGCTTTTTCAGAGGGGTGCTCCAACTGCCGGGCAACTCGCATTCCAAACAATCCTTCTTTATTATCCTTGAATGAAACATCCGTCAAGGCTTTTAACGTTGTAAATCTTTCTATGAGACGGATTTTGCCTTCTTCCCTAAATACAAATTTTGACTCCTCTGCGAGAACTGCTTTGCCTCCTGGATTGTACCATGTTGACAACACTGTTAACTCAGCCTTGCCTTTACCCTCTTTCAAATCTTTGATAGTTTTCAATTTGATAGTACCATAAGCCTTTTTATTAGTATCTATTTTGGTTGAATTATTCCAATAATCGGCGCCGTTTACATCGCCATAATTAAACCAAAGCCCAATCTGATGGGGATGGTCGACCTGGTCGCCGGCTAAGGGAGCGACAGGATAGCCTCGTGTCACCGTAGCTCCATTTTTAGCAATTATGGGATACAAGACATGCTTCTTCAAACTATCCGCATAAAGCAGAGAAGTGAAAAGTTTACCGTTTATAGTTACATCTACCTTTTTGGATGCAGGGTGATCAACAAATTTAATATCCGAAGTTTGTCCGAAAACAGGAGACAAGACTGCTAAGCAAAGAATTATCAAGATGCTACTTTTTTTCATAAAGTGCTGGCATTTCATAGACGTTAAAGCCAGTGGTTGTTAATGTGGCTATAATTTTATTCCCCTGGCTGGCTTGTTGAGGCTTTTCCGCAAACCGAACGGAAATGCTATCTGCGTCGGCGGCGAGGCTTTTTGATATCCACAGGTTTTCTTTCAAATACAAAACTACCCCCTCCTTGATTTGAAAATATCTAGCCGCGGGAATATTTATTGTTTTAACAAAAGCTCCAAAACGGTCAAATTGCATGATACCTTGATTTAGGCTGCCAAGAAACACGCTTTGGTCATTGGCGAGCATATACACAGGCTGTATAGCAATTCCGGTTTGTTGATAAATATTTCCCGACAAGGGCTCATCGTTAAACTGGTTTCCTAATTTTTGCAATTGGCGGTTTTGCTGGTCATAAATCCAAAAACCGTTAGAATTAGCTGTTGCGATTAAAGTAACGAAGCGCGAAGCATCGGCTCCAAAATTAAACCGGCTTATTTCATTGAGATTATTATTTAACACAACAGCCTGTTGTATCGCCGAATAAAACAATAAAATCCGCATCGGGTCAGTAACATCTATAAAAGACAGTTTACCAAAGGACTTATTGCTGTAATTCCAGAGCAACTTGCCGGCTGAATTATACTTCAGCAATTGATTGTTGTCTGTAACGGCATAAATATTATCTAAATTATCTACCGACAAAAACACGGCCGAGGTATCTACCTTAAAAAGAAGCTTCGGATTGGATTGGGCATAACAGTTTATTGCAAAAAACAGTATACCTAGCAGAATCCAACCAGTTCTTCTATTCCTCATTTTCAAAATACTTCAAGTAAATTTCTTCTCCGTCAAAAACAGCGTACGAGTTATAGTGCAGCCATTCGCCTAGATTTATATAACGGCTATTTTGAGGTAATTTTATATCTAAGGGCAAATGCCGATGCCCAAATACAAAATAGTCAAAATGTTCCTTTTGCAGTACTTCCTTGCTATATGTCACCAGCCATTCCTGTTGTTCGCCCATGAAAGATTCCTTTTTCATTCCCGCTACACGGCTATGCCCAGACCAGGCCAGGGCAATACCAATGCCCAGATTTGGATGAAGGCGGGCGAAAAGCCATTGGCAAAAGGCACTTCTGAAGAACTTTTTCAGGAACTTATACTTGGCATCCCCAGGGCCTAAGCCATCTCCATGGTGAAGGTAAAATTTTTTGCCTGAGCGCTCTACCACCAATTCGTTAGAAACTATTTCTACTCCAAACTCCTGTGTTAGGTAGCCAAACATCCACATATCATGATTGCCTTTAAACATGGTGATTTTAACGCCTGCATCCGACAATTCAGCCAGCTTCCCCAAAAACCGTATAAATCCCTTTGGGACAGCCCTTTTATATTCAAACCAGAAATCGAAAATATCTCCAACCAGGTAAAGCTCTGCGGCATCGTGCTTGATAGAATCCAGCCATCGCACCACTCTATCTTCTCGCTGGCGGCTTAAATTATAATCGAGGACTCCTAAATGAAAATCAGAAGCGAAATAAATTTTATTACGTTGGAGCATGGGCTGCAAAAGTACGAAGATGTAGGGAAAATTGTAATTTGCAACGGAACAAGCCCTTTTTATAATTTGTTAACGGACTTTACTGATGAAAACATTTTATATTCTCATAATTTCTGCCGGACTCACATCTTCCGGCATTGCTCAAACTTCTAAGAAAATGATCGACTATCCCAAGACGAAAAAAGACAACACCGTTGATACATATTTTGGAACTCAAGTGCCCGACCCTTACCGATGGTTGGAAAACGACCTGTCCGAGGACACTAAAAGCTGGGTAAAGGAACAAAATAAAGTAACCCAGGCTTACCTTTCTCAAATTCCCTACCGGGATAAGATAAAACAACGGCTTGAGAAGCTTTGGAATTACGAAAAATACAGCGCCCCTTTTAAAGAAGGCAAGTACATTTACTTCTATAAAAATAACGGCTTGCAAAACCAATCTGTTTTATACCGCCAGGAAGAAGGGAAAGAGCCCGAGATCTTTTTAGATCCTAACAAATTTTCAGCGGATGGAACTACTTCTTTGGCTGGCATCGAGTTTACAAAGGACGGAAGCCTTGCAGCTTACCAACTTTCTGAAGGGGGATCTGACTGGCGCAAAGTAATAATTATTAAGGCTGATGATAAATCGCAAGTTGGCGAAACACTACTCGATGTTAAATTTACAGGAATAGCATGGAAAGGCAATGATGGCTTTTACTATAGCAGCTATGATAAGCCTAAAGCTGGAAGCCAGCTATCTGGCATGACCCAACATCATAAATTATACTACCATAAGTTAGGCACGCCACAAAGTGAAGATGTTTTGGTTTTCGGAGGAGAGGCAACTCCAAGAAGATACGTTGGGGCTTCAATTACAGAAGATGGCAGGTTTTTGTCGATAACTGCAGCAAATTCCACAACAGGTAACGAACTCTATCTTCAGGACCTAAGCATCCCGGGGAGCAAAATCACTAATGTGGTAAACAACATGGATAAGGAACACTACGTGCTGGATAACATCGGAAATAAACTATTTATCTTCACCAACCTGAATGCCCCAAACAATAAAGTTGTGACTGTCGATGCCGCTAATGCTGGTCCAGAAAATTGGAAAGATTTAATTCCTGAAACGGCGAACGTGCTAAATGCCAACACTGGCGGGGGTAAGATTTTTGCCAATTATCTCAAGGATGCAACTTCACTTGTTATTCAGTTTGATATGAATGGCAAAGTCGAAAGAACGATCAAACTTCCCGGAGTAGGCACCGCATCTGGTTTTGGCTGCAAAAAGGAAGAAAAAGAACTGTATTATACCTTCACCTCATATGTGTATCCACCGTCAATTTTCAAGTACACAATTGAATCTGGAGACTCTGAACTTTACAAAAAATCAGGCGTAGAATTTGATCCAAGCCTGTACGAGTCGAAACAGGTTTTCTTTACATCAAAGGATGGCACCAAAGTACCAATGATCATTACGCATAAAAAAGGGTTGAAACTGAATGGTAAAAATCCAACAATTTTATATGGATACGGCGGTTTTGGAGTTAGCTTAACACCAGGGTTCAGCACCCCTAATATTATTCTTTTTGAACAGGGTGGAGTTTTCGCCGTTCCTAACTTACGCGGCGGCGGCGAGTATGGCGAGAAGTGGCACAAAGCAGGCACAAAACTGAAAAAACAAAATGTCTTTGATGATTTTATCGCGGCAGCAGAATACCTTATAAATAACAAATACACATCTAAAGATTACCTGGCAATTTCCGGAGGATCTAATGGAGGCTTGCTAGTTGGAGCCTGTTCTGTACAACGGCCTGACTTATTTAAGGTTGCCTTACCTGCGGTTGGGGTTTTAGATATGCTGCGATACAATAAATTTACAGCAGGTGCGGGCTGGGCTTATGATTATGGCACAGCGGAGGAATCGAAAGATATGTTCGAGTATTTAAAAAAATATTCCCCTTACCATGCTTTGAAGCCAAATGTGGCTTACCCAGCTACGATGGTTACCACTGCCGACCATGACGATCGGGTTGTTCCAGCGCATTCCTTTAAATATGCGGCAAGATTGCAAGAACTCCATAAAGGCGATAACCCTGTTTTAATCCGTATTGACGTTAAAGCGGGCCACGGTGCCGGAAAATCAACTGCTCAAATCATCGCAGAACAAACTGATAAATTTTCATTCCTTTTTTATAATATGGGAGTAAATTATCAGGAATAGTTATTGTAAGCTATAGCGATGGCAAATCACCATCGCTGTTTTACATTAGAATAGCACATGAACTATGATACACTAGCTTTTCGCTCTAAATGAATCCGTACGAACAAAAAAGACGCTGGAAATTTCTGTTGTTAGCTTTTGCCATTGTTATCGGCGGGGTTTCATTGTGGTATAGCAACTATCTGGTTAAAGGCATTTCTTCTGCCGAACGTACGCGTGCCGAAGTTTGGGCATTGAGTAACAAGCAGATTATTGAAATCACCGACATTAACGATAGCTACATTACTTTCATTTATTCAATAAGGGATAGCCTGTCAGTTCCGGCAATTGTTACCGACCAGAGAGATAGCATTATTTATTGGAAAGGGCTGGATAGTACTAAAACCAATTACAAACTGGAAGCTGAAAATGGAGATGATTCGCCACTTTATACGCGAAAAACTTACGACCCGGCATACTTTAAAGCCCAGCTACGAGAAATGCGGGCGCAGCATACACCTATTATAATCACCAAGCAAGATGGCGAGAAATGGTATGTTTATTATAAAGATTCATCGCTGCTAACACAATTAAAAGTGTTTCCAGCCATACAGCTCACGGTTATTGGTATATTCCTGTTAATTGCTTACCTGGTTTTCAGTTCTTCCAGGCGATCTGAGCAAAATCTGGTTTGGGTAGGTATGGCAAAGGAAACCGCGCACCAGCTGGGAACACCAATTTCTTCGTTAATGGCTTGGACAGAGTTAATGAAGTCGAAATTTGATGCAGAAGACGACCCTCTGATTCAGGAGATGGAAAATGACATCCGGCGACTTGAAATGGTCGCAGACCGCTTCTCGAAAATCGGATCTAAGCCTGTGCTTCAAAGCCATGTGGTTTATGCCGTAGTTGAAGAATATGTAAAATATTTTAAAGTTCGGGCAAGCGATAAAATTACGTTCAGCGTTACTGGCGACAAACAGGTTGAAGCCTTATTGAACATCCCTTTGTTTGATTGGGTGATAGAAAACCTGCTTAAGAACGCCGTTAACGCCATTGAAGGGCAGGGAAAAATTGAAGTTCATATTAGCGAACATTTGGCGAAAGAACAGGTTTTTATTGATGTAATTGATACCGGAAAAGGTATTTCGAGAATGAAATTCGAAACGGTGTTTCAGCCAGGTTACACTACAAGAAAACGCGGCTGGGGCTTGGGGCTTTCACTCACAAAACGTATTATTGAAAACTATCATAAGGGACAAATTTTTGTAAAAGACTCGGAAGTTGGCAAGGGAACCATTTTCCGGATTATTCTTAAAAGCAGCCTTAATTATGAAGCAACCACTACCTGACGAATTTGGCTCATTTTATCAAAGATATATTGATGCCATAAAAGAAGATGTTCTAACTGAACTAAGGCAGCAGCCGACTACCTTGAAGGATCTATTAAAACCGGTAGCTGCCAAAGCCGACTATGCATATGCCGACGGAAAATGGACGTTGAAAGAATTGCTGGGCCATATCATTGATACGGAAAGAATTATGGCTTACCGCCTGCTCCGCATTGCAAGGAATGACGCCACTCCTTTACCCGGCTTTGACCAAGATGAATATGTTAAACATTCGGGGCATCGCAGCCTTGACTTCGAAACAATGTTAGAAGAATTTGAAACGGTAAGAAAATCGAACCTCTTCCTAATTCAGTCTCTAACCGAAGAGCAATTAAATAACAGGGGAAGCGCAAACAACTATCCATTAAGTGCAAGAGCTTTGCTATTTATTATAGCAGGGCATTTAAAGCATCATATAGGTATAATTAAGGAGCGGTATCTAACATCTTGATTATCGAACAGTAATAAAGTTTGTTTTAATGAACTTACAAGCTAAAAAAATTGAACTTGCAAAGCGTTTGCTAGATACCAATGACCTTGGTATGATCCAAGAAATCAAAGCAGTCTTCAATAAAAAAGACGCTGAATATTGGCAGACTCTACCTGATCATGTTAAGCAAGGCATTAAACGTGGCCAGCAACAAGCTCTGGAAAGTAAATTATCCTCCCATGAATCAGTAATGAACAAGTATTCAAAATACTTATGAGTTTATCCCATTCTTTGGACAGACGAAGCCATTTCTACATTCGACAATATCACCAAATTCATTAAAAATTCCGATACCCGGCAAGATCCGCTGTTAACTCCTAACTGATTTGTCAGGCTCTTGCAGCATAAGAGAAGTAAGAATTTTTATAAAGTCTGATTTTTCGAACTTACATAATCATAAACGAATATCCGCCCAAATTTTATTAGGCATATACGAGCTTTCTAAGACTTTTAGTTCAATAAAGTTCTTTATTACCACCGATTCTAAACAAAACATTTTGAATTTCTTTTTTTTAGCAAGTAATAACTAGATTTGCCTTCCCAAAAACATATATTGACGAATGAGTTCA
>Ga0307408_100000561_pt1 | contig 32112 bp, 25 predicted proteins | sample 322Cmetagenome_FD_202116 | JGI IMG/M metagenome (GOLD analysis project Ga0307408, IMG submission 202116) | Maize rhizosphere microbial communities from greenhouse at UC Davis, California, United States - 322HYB-C-3 | ecosystem: Host-associated > Plants > Roots > Rhizosphere > Soil | place...
ACAAACACCTTGAATTTCATCTACCAGAAAATTGGTAGCATTCGAGACAATATCACTGAATAATTAGACGACCATGAAAAAGTTTTTAGTACTGTTAATTGCAGTTATCGGGATGACAACGGCAACATATGCTCAAACAACTTGTGATGCCCTGGTTAAAGAGTGTGAGAAGATCTTGAAAGGTAAAAAAGGTGACTTTGTTTCCGACGGACAGGTTTACACGGCTCTTTTGGATCGCCAAAAAGCTGAATTCACTACAACGTTTTACGGTGGAACAACGTATAGAATCGCTTGTACCGCTGGTACGGATGATGCTTACGTGATCTTCACCGTTAAAGATGTTGACGGAAATGTTCTTTTTACAAATAGAAAATACAAGAACTCTGCATATTGGGACTTTAAAGTTCCTACTACAATTCCTGTTACAATTGAGACCGAGCTTGACCTTGACAAAAAAGTAACTGGTTGTGCAATTATGATGATTGGATTTAAACGCTAAAAAACTACTTAGAGACTTGACACATGAGTGAGCGCATACTACGTGCGTTGATGCAATTATTTGCCATCATCGCAAAGGTAGACGAAGTTACAGATTCATCACCCGAAGCAGTTGCTTCCTCCAATGGACGTAGAATTGTTGAAGGATTCCTGCGTTCGGAATTAAATGAGGCGCTCATTCAAAAATACCTTGTTCTTTTTGAAGAATTCCTTTCTGTTCACCATGCAGGATCTGCAAAAAAAGATGGTGAAAGAAAACGTACTTCAGTAAATTCCGTAAAGGTTCTTCGTATTTGTTCTCAGATCAATGAAGAGCTTACACAGCGCCAGAAGATGATCGTGCTTCTGCGTATCTTCGAATTTATCCATGCTAACGAACACGTTCATGAACAGGAACAGGAATTCGTTCATACTGTAGCGGAATCGTTCAACATTTCTGAAAAGGAATACCTGCAGTTAAAACGTTTTATTGAGGAACCTGTTTCCAATATCCTTGACGAAGAGTGTTTCATGTACATTTCAACCCGAGAGCTCGAGTTGAATCATGCGAAACTTTACGTCCATCCCGGAACCGACGGTATGATCCGTATTGTCCGCATGGAAAGTATCAATATCATTTTCTTTAAATATTTCGGAACGGATGAAATTACGTTGAACGGCCAAACGGTTTCCAACGAACGTAATCATATTCTGAACCAGGGTTCTACCATTCGTACATCGAAAAGTTCTCCTATTTACTACTCGGATGTTATTTCCAGGTTCCTGCATGACCTGAACATGGAACCGTTAACGTTTAAGGTGGAGAACATGCAGTTTTTCTTCAAAAGCGGAAAAATTGGTCTGCATGAAATCAACTTTACCGAGCAAAGTGGTAAACTGATCGGAGTAATGGGTGGTTCTGGAGCAGGTAAATCTACTTTCCTGAATGTATTGAACGGAAATTATACCCCGTCTGTTGGAGCTATCAAAATCAATGGTGTAGATCTTCATAAGGAAAAATCGAAACTTGAAGGTGTTATTGGATTTGTTTCCCAGGATGACCTTTTGATCGAAGAACTTTCGGTATTCCAAAACTTATATTTCAACGCAAAACTTTGTTTCAGCGAGTTAAGCGAAAACCAGATCAAGAAAAAAGTCCTGGATTTGCTTTCTGATATCGGTTTATCTGAGGTAAAACACCTGAAGGTTGGATCTCCATTGGAAAAAACAATTTCAGGAGGACAGAGAAAACGACTAAATATTGCATTGGAGCTCATCCGGGAACCAGCTGTAATGTTTGTGGATGAACCTACTTCCGGTTTATCTTCCCGTGATTCGGAAAACATCATGGACATGCTTAAAGAGCTTGCTCTTAAAGGAAAATTGATCTTTGTTGTAATTCACCAGCCGTCTTCAGACATTTTCAAGATGTTTGATAAATTGCTGATCCTGGATCAGGGCGGCTACCCTATTTTTGACGGAAATCCAATCGATGCGGTTGTTTACTTCAAAACGCATGTTCATCACGTAAATGCAAATGAGCGTGAATGCCCGATTTGTGGTAACGTAAATCCGGAACAGATCTTCAATATTATTGAGTCTAAGGTTGTTGACGAATACGGTAACCAAACAAAATACAGGAAAGTTTCTCCAAAAGAATGGAATGAGCGTTTTACAAAAGAACGCAACCAGAGTACTGTCGAGGAAATTAACGATCCGATCAAAGGAACTTCAAAGATTGCGGGAAAAATTGCACAGTTTAAGGTATTCTTTCTTCGCGATGTATTGAGTAAGCTTGCTAATCGTCAGTACATGATGATCAACTTGCTTGAAGCTCCTGCACTTGCTATCATCCTTGCTTTTTTCGTGAAATTCTTCAATCGTACCGAAAAAGGAGTTGAAGAATACATTTTCTTCTCGAATGAAAACATTCCGCAGTACTTATTCATTTCTGTTGTTGTAGCACTTTTCTTAGGATTGACTGTAGCTGCAGAAGAGATCATCAAAGATAAGAAGATCCTGAAGCGTGAAAGTTTCCTGAATTTATCAAGAGGTTCTTACTTATGGTCAAAGATTCTGATCATGTTCATTATCTCAGCAATTCAGTCGGCGACATTTGTTTTGGTTGGAAACCTGATCCTTGAAATCCAGGGCTTATGGCTGGAATATTGGCTTGTACTCTTCTCTACTTCATGTATGGCGAATGTACTGGGATTGAATATTTCTTCCGGCTTTAATTCAGCAAAAGTGATTTACATCACGGTTCCTTTGTTGATCATTCCACAGTTATTGTTCTCGGGAGTAATCGTGAAATTTGATAAGCTCAATCCTATTTTCTCGAATACCAATGAAGTTCCCTGGATCGGGAATGCAATGGCTTCCCGATGGGCGTATGAAGCTTTGGCGGTAACACAGGCTAAGGATAATGCACACGAAAGCAAATATTTTGTTCTGAACCAGCAGAAAAGTTACAGCGCCTGGATGCGTGATTACTGGGTTCCGGAAATGTACAAGCAACTGGACGTATTGGCGAATCCGAAATCGAAACCTGCTAATTACGAAAAAGCCGCACGGATCCTTGGCAACGAGGTAGAGAAAATCACCAATATCTGGGATTTCGAATGCAAGGAATGTGTTTCCACACTGGAATCGATCAAACCAGGTGATGCAACCGGAAATCTCCAGGGAGAACTTGGAAGCTGGCTCGGCTCGCTTAAAAAACAGTTCAATAACGACTTTAACGAGTCTTCTGAACAAATTGAAAAACTCATTGCTACAGAGGGAGATAAAGCTTATCAGTTGTCTCAGAACACTTTTGCAAATGAAAGTTTGAATGATATTGTTACCAATAGAACCGAGGTTCAAAAGGCTTTGATTACGGATGATGAGATCCTTCAAAAGGACGATCCTATCTATATTGATCCGAAAGGAACCCGCTTTCTTGATGCTCCGTTCTATTCTTATCAGAAGTATTTCTTCGGAATAAGAATCAGTACTTTCTGGGCAAATATCATTGTATTGTGGTTAATGAGCATGGCGTTCATAATTACACTTTACTACGATCTTTTCCGTATGTTCCTGGAAATGTTCAATAAAGTCCAACTTCCTTCACGTAAGAGATCGAACTAATTCCCGGATAATTTTTCGTTGGTATAAGGTGTTATCTAAAATACCCCTATATGGGTATTGTCGTCGCAGGATGCGATAGGTAATTTTGCGCAAGTTTATTTAGATTAAATATAAATAAGTTTTGCGTTTACTTCTCATCTTCCTTCTTTTCATCATTCCGGTAGTTTCTTTTTCGCAGAAAGGAAATATCACTGGAACTATCATCGACAACGGAATTCCGGTTCCTTTCACCACCATTTATGTTGAAGGAACAAAAATCAGTACGCAGACAGATTCGCTCGGCCGTTTTCACTTGAATAACGTTCCATACGGAAAGAACAATCTTGTTGTCTCCTCTCCTGAATACAAAAAGCAATCTTTTCCATTCGAGCTAAAATCTTCAACTCTGGAACTTCCGGAAATTAGAGTTAAAGGAAATTACCTGGATGAAGTTGTATTCGTCAAAACAAAAGCGGAATTGGTTAAAGAGCAACCATTCGCAGTGGAATCCATAGATATGAAACCATTGCAAAGCCGAAACCTGAATGTAAACCAGGTTCTGAATCAAACCACGGGAGTTCGCATTCGTGAAACAGGTGGTTTAGGTTCTGATTTTGTTTTTTCATTAAGCGGATTTACGGGAAACCAGGTTCGATTCTTTGTTGACGGTTTACCAACTGAAGTTCTTGGATCTGCATACAGCATCAATAGTGTTCCGGTAAATAATGTGGAACGTATCGAGGTTTACAAAGGCGTTGTTCCTGTTCATTTGGGTTCTGACGTTCTTGGTGGAGCTGTCAATATTGTTACCAATACAGCAGCTAAGAATTTCCTTGATGTTTCATACGGTTATGGTTCTTTCAATACACACCAAATGAGTGTGGTTGGGAGATATGCATTTAAAAACGGAATGCTGCTTAATGCAAGTGCTTTCTACAACTATTCAGACAATAATTTCAAGATTGATACTTATTTGTACGACAAGCAAACCGGAAAAAAAGACGAATACACTACTTCAGTTGAACGCTTCAACGATGCTTTCAAATCCGCTACAGGAAATGTAGAGATTGGTGTGGTGAACAAACGTTTTGCTGATCGTTTAATGATCGGATTGATCGGATCTGCGCAATACAAGGAAATTCAGAACGGTGCAAACATGACAGAAGTTTTCGGTCAGGCTTTCACAAAGAACCAGGGATTTATCCCAACCCTGAAATACGAAAAAAATCATTTCTTTATTGATAACCTGAGCCTTCGTGTTTCTGCACTTTACAGTAATATCCAATCAGTAAACGTAGATACAAGTTCAAGAGAATACGATTGGACCGGCGCATATACTTCCAAATTCACTTACCAAAACTCAGGTGAAATCAGCTGGTATAAAACATTGTTCACATTTACCGATCAAAACACACTTGCACTTGCAACATTAAACTATAAGTTCGGCGGAAATCAACAGCTTACATTGAACAACACTTTCTCAAGAATGGAAAGAGTTGGTTCGGATCCAATAGCCGTTGCTCCTATCGCCTTTGATGATCCGAACATTCTGATGAAGAACTTCGTCGGTCTTTCCTACCAGATCAAGCTTCTCGACAATAGGTTAACGGCAAATGCATTCGGAAAATTCTTCAGCCTGAATTCTCTTCTCTACAAAGAAGTTTATATCGAAGAAACGGATGAAAACGTGATCCGTAAAGCAATAAACTCCCAAAGACTTCCCGGTTACGGAGCAGCGGTAAGTTATTTCGTTTTCAACAACTTGCAGGTAAAGACTTCTTACGAGAATACTTACCGTTTGCCGGAAGGGTATGAGCTTTTCGGGAACGGACTTCTACTCCAACCCAGTCCGGACCTGGTTGCAGAGAAAAGTCAGAACATCAACGCAGGATTTTTATTCGGAAAACGGGTGAAAAATCACGTTTTCAATTTCGAATACAATTATTTATACCGTTTGCCGACGAACCTCATTCGCAATGTGGCCATCGGCGTTCTGTCGCAGTACCAAAACTTAGGAAACGGAAAAATCCACTGTTTCGAAGGTGCTGCAAGTTACAAGTACAAAAAATCACTTTCGGTTGAGGTGAATGCTACCTACCAAAGTATTCGTAACACTTCGCTAAAGGCTAACGGACAACCTGATGAATTGTACGGCGACCGTTTACCCAACATGCCTTATTTATTCGGAAATGCTTCTGTTACTTACAATACAAAAGCCTTCGGAAAGCACAATGCTTATTTCGGGATCAACTGGAACATGACGGTTATTGAGCAATTTTTCCTGAAATGGGAAAGCCAGGGAAGCGCAGATTCAAAGTTTATTATCCCTCGTCAGTTCGTGAATAACGCTTCTGTAACCTACACTTCTCACAATGGAAGATACAATGTCTCACTTTCCGCAATGAATTTACTGGATGCCATGTGCTACGATAATTTCAGGGTACAGAAACCCGGAAGGAGTTTCAATATCAAATTGCGCTACTACTTAACAAAATCATAAATATTATTTATTTCAAAAAATGAAGACAACACGTTTTATTTTAATTGGAGCCTTAGCTACAGGAATGGCTTTCACTTCTTGTAAGAAGAAAAAAACAACAGAAGAAGAGCCGACTATTTCAAGTGGATATGTGGTTGGTTTAACAGCTGAAAGCGGTGGTGCGGAAGCCGATTACTTGCTGACTTCTTCAGATTTGATGTCGGGAACAATCTCTGCAACAGGAACAGGAGTTGAGCAGGAAGGCTGGATGTATTTCCACAAAACAAACGGAGGAAAATACCTTGCATTTGATTACACAAATACAGTTTGTACGGGATATACAGTAGATAACGGATCAATTACTGAATCGGGAAGTTTCGTGTATGAGCGTGCTGATGTATTGACAAATACACCAAACGGAAATGTACTTTCTATTGGTGCTCCTTGGGGAGGTGGTTCTTTCAATACAAAGATCCAGACGATCAATCCTTCGAGCATGTCGATTACAAATACAGTTCAGCATCCGCTGTACACTTTATACAACGATACTTTGGCGCAATTGAACATGTGGCCTACACATACAATTATCGATAACGACAAATTGTACGTTTCCTTCTACCCGCTTCACGGTTCAAGCTGGGACACAGACCGCACGGATACTGCATACGTTAGTGTTTTCTCTTATCCCGGATTGGTTTACCAAACTACCTTCAAAGATTCAAGAACATCGCCGATCGGATATTACGGAGGCTCTCCTTGTATGTTCACAGATGAGAACGGAACACATTACACTTTCTCAACATCTTCTTTAGCAGCAGGGTTTACACAAGCAACCAAGCCTTCAGGAATCCTTCGTTTCAATTCAGGAGCAACATCTTTTGACCCTTCTTACTTCTTCAATATTGAAGCACAAGGTTATAAATTGTTGACCGGAGCTTATGTAGGAAACGGGAAGATCGTTGCACGTGTAGTTCCGAATGCGAATGACGCAGCGGTTTGGGGAGCTTTTACAGTAGACAACCCGATTTGTAAGATCGTAGTTATTGATATTTACAACCAGACTGTCTCTGAAGTTGGAAGTATTCCCCTACATGGTGGACAGTACTTTACACCGTTCCTGGTAGAAAACAACAAGGTTTATGTTTCTATCAACGACGGAAATACAGCTCACGTTTACCGCGTTGATGCTTCAAACGCTACCGCAGAACAAGGAGCTTTGATCAATGGAAACCAATTGAAGTGTTTCTTTAAGTTTTAACCTATCCTACCAATAGAGTTTTATAATTTTTCAGGAATCCCGGTCCCTCAATGAGGAATCGGGATTTTTGTTTTTCCAATCAAATGAGAACTTTATCTTTGCGCTATGCGTCCAAAGCTTCTTTTAATTACACCGCCGTTTACACAGTTGAACACTGCATATCCGGCAACCTCTTATTTAAAAGGTTTTTTGGAAACACACGAGGTACCGGTTTCACATTGCGATTTGAGTATCGAACTTTTTACCTCTGTTTTCACGAGTAAATTCCTGCGAGAAATCTTTCAGGAAGCAATTGATCTCGGAAATCACAATTATCCTGAGATTTTTAAACTGAAGGAAAAATACATTTCAAGGATAGATACGGTTATTGGATTTCTTCAAAAACAGGATATTGAATCAGCCAATCATCTTCTAAAACCCGGTTTCTTCCCGGCCGGACACCGACAAGTCAACGTTAACACGGAAATAAAATGGGAGGACGGTGAAATTGGGGTAATTGATAAAGCCAAACATTATTCAACACTGTTTATTGAGGAAATCGGTGATTTCATTCAAGCTAATGTGGACGAGTTTTTTGCTTTCACCAGATATGCTGAACAAATTGCCACAGCAGCTACGAGTTTCGATCAAATCCATGAGTTTTTACATTATCAGCCAACGTTGATTGAAGATGAAATGTTGAACATTTTGGAAGATCAGATCAACTTATATGCTCCAAAACTTATCTGTTTTACCGTTCCCTTTCCGGGAAACCTGTTCTCTGCCCTGCGCTGTTCACAATTTATCAAACAGTTCTTTCCGGAAATTTCAATTGCTTTAGGAGGTGGATATTGCAATACGGAGTTACGCTCACTCTCTGATCCGCGCATTTTTGAGTTCGTCGATTTTATTTCCCTGGATGACGGTGAAGGACCTCTTTTAAAAATGGTTTCCTATTTGGAAGGATCAATTGGCAGTGACGAATTGGAACGAACGTTCGTGTTGGAAAAGAAGAAAGTAGTTTACAAGAATAAGACACCGAACACTATTTATCATCACAAGAATTTACCTGCACCGAATTATTCGGGATTACCATTTCATAAATACGTTTCGTTTTTGGATGTGGTGAATCCTATGCATAGAATGTGGACAGATGCACGATGGAACAAACTAACCATATCTCATGGATGTTACTGGAAACAGTGTTCATTCTGTGACGTCAGCCTGGATTACATTGGTAATTATCAGAATACGACCGCAGAAGATTTAGTAAACAAGATTGAGAAAATAATAAAAGATACCGGTATCACCGGCTTTCATTTTGTAGACGAAGCTGCTCCTCCAAAAATGTTACGGGCACTGTCGGAAAAATTAATTGAACGAAACCTGAAAATCACGTGGTGGACGAACATACGTTTTGAAAAAACGTTTGATTTCGAATTGTGTGAACTTATGGCAAAGTCGGGCTGCATTGCAGTTACAGGTGGTTTAGAAGTGGCTTCTGACCGATTATTGTCGAAGATGAAAAAGGGAGTCGACATTAGACAGGTAACCAAAGTGACCAATAACTTTTCGCGAAATAATATTCTTGTCCACGCTTATCTCATGTACGGATTCCCAACAGAAACAGAACAGGAAACGATTGATTCGTTAGAGATTGTCCGGCAATTGTTTGAAAAGAACTGTATACAATCTGCATTCTGGCATCAGTTCACAGCAACGGCACATAGTCCGATTGGTCAGAATCCGGATGAGTTCGGGATTACTATTTCGGGACCAACATTTGAAGGATTCGCTCAAAATGACTTGCACCACGACGATCCGCTCGGAGCAAATCACCCCCTTTATACCAAAGGATTGAATCAAGCTTTGAATGCGTATTTGAACAAATCAGGTTTCGATAAAGAATTACAGGATTGGTTTGATTTTCCGGTTGTTGGAACAACGCATAAGGGTGATTTGATTGCAGGTTTTTTGGGGTAATCTATAAATCCTTGGTTTCCAATTTCTGGTAATTTTAGGTTACAAAAGAACAAAAACTCAATCCCCTCTAGTTTTACAATATTACCATATCGTGTTTTCCGTCTACCTAAAATTGAAATCCTAAATTCTATGTACAAAAAAACCGCCCCTGAATCAAGAACGGTTTTCCAAATATTATATAATCAATATTCCTTCGCAAGCTTTGGATTACATCAACATTCCTCCACAAACGTGAATGGTTTGTCCAGTAATATAAGCCGACATATCTGATCCAAGGAAAACTGTCGCGTCAGCAACATCCTTTGGAGATCCTCCTCTTTTTAATGGAATTGATGCTCTCCACTCTTCTACCACCTTTTGGTCCAAAGCACCTGTCATTTCTGTCTCAATAAATCCGGGAGCAATAGCATTACAACGGATATTTCTTGAACCCAACTCTTGTGCAACAGATTTAGTAAATCCGATCAATCCCGCTTTAGAAGCAGCATAGTTAGCCTGACCGGCATTTCCACTTACTCCAACAACCGAAGACATATTAATAATAGAACCTGAGCGTGCTTTCAACATTGGACGCTGAACAGCTTTCGTTAAATTGAATGCCGATTTCAAGTTCGTGTTGATTACTTCATCCCACTGTTCCTCCGTCATTCTCATCAATAAGGTATCACGAGTAATTCCTGCGTTGTTTACCAAAACATCGATCGTTCCGAATTCAGCAACTACATCGTCAACCAATTTTTGAGCTTCGTCAAATTTTGCAGCGTCAGATTTGAATCCTTTTGCGGTTCCACCGTTAGCGGTAAGTTCTGCTTCCAAAGCTCTTGCCTTTTCTTCAGATGATAAATATGTAAACGCCACTTTAGCACCTTGCTTAACACATTCTTCAGCAATCGATTTCCCGATCCCACGAGACGCTCCGGTGATAAGTACAACCTTATTCTCTAATAATCCCATTATTTATGATTTTGGCTTCAAAGATAAAATAAATTGCCCTTCGACTTCGCGCAGTGACCAATTTATAAGTCAAAAATCAAAAGTTATCTCGGCTCCGCTCGACAACCTTTTTAGATCACGCTACAGGTAACCAAGCGAAGTTGAAGTTTACCTTAATTAAAAAGATCCCACGAAACGCCGAAACGCAATTGTGTTGGAAGGACAGGATAACCAATAGCTTCCATATTCGTTTCGGATTGGAAAAGCTGTTCGAGGTTTTCAATACGAACGAACCAGCGGAAATATCCCAAATCAAACTGACTGAAGAAATGGAGTTTTGGCATTGCAAAAAAAGCGTTTCCGGAGTTGGTGAATGAATAAACATCCATCATAGGAATGTAACTCATCAATGAATAGGAAGTGGAATAACCAAAGTCAATTCCTGTTACATTTCGTAGCTTTTTAGCCTTAAAAATGGTTCCGTTATAAGCCAAACGCGTTTGAAATATCAAAGAAGGAACAACATCTACACTTGCTACCTGGAAAGTAACTTTCGGTTGCAGCAATAATTTTCTCCATTGGAAATCAATCCCTCCGCCAACATAGGCAAATGAAAGTGCCGTAAGCGTATCCTGGCGCCATTGATCGTTGAAGAACAAAGGCATATTAAACCGCTGATCAATTCCACCAAACAATTGAATGACTTGCCCTTTCACCTTTAAGTTGGCATTTGCATTCGCTGTGAGATACGTTTCCTGGGTTTTCGTATTCCAGGAATAAGCAACCGTATTTCCCAAATAACTGCGCTGATAGTTTTGAGGATAACGTCGGCCAGCCGCTCCATTGATCTTTATGTCAAGAAAATTAAACTGTTTTCTCAGAGATGAAGTAGCTGAAAATTCACCCAGAGCTCCAACAACATTTATTCGGGCATTATTTTTCCAGTTCCAGCCTGATTTCAGGTCAACTATCAAATCACCAACAACAGCTATCTCAATTGTATCCGAATGAACCAGGTAATTGTCGAAATCCCAGTATTTAGCTTCAATTCCACCGTTGATCACAAAAGGTTTCGTATGGAAGAAATATCCGGCGCTTGCACCAACTTCTCCCCTTTGCCAAAAATCCTGGGTAACCAGCGTATCATAATTCGTTGATCCGTAAATCTGCAATAAAGTGTCGGATTCTGTGTACCTGCGATTGGTGACATTCACAAATGGATTAAGGAAAAACCCTGTTTTCAGGCTTTCATTCGCTGTGAACGAAAGAAAATTCTCCATTCTGGCATTTACAACATTATATTTTTGGCGAGCGTTGGATTTATTAACTTCCTGGAAATCCAAACCGAAATCGTTCTGTATCGCATCTCCCAGTAATCCTCCGTTCAATCCCTGCTCCAGCGAAAGCATTTTGATATCAAGCGTTGCTCCGTAAACATCGCCTCTATGCAACCATGAGAATTCCATTTGATTTCGTTTCAGGTCCTGGTTTCGCATGGCACCGTTGGTCGATTGACGCAGATAATCCACCTGGATGAAATCGTTTGAGTCGAGAGCCTGGGTATAAGAAATCTTCCCTAACTGCTGGGTGTTTGATCCCATGCTGTATGCAAAGCCAATGTGTGGAATAGAAGAATAACGCCTTGGAATACTTATTGACGGTAGCGAATTGAATTGGTTGAAATGAAACGTTCGAAGCGATGGCTGAAAGAACTGAACAGTTGTTGAGGCGTAGGGCGAACAAAAGACATCTGTTGAATCGAGTGTCTTGGAGATTCTATAACCCGGCTTGATCGTATCTTCAAAGAAATGATAAAACGGAGATTGTGCTTTGCTTGCAAATGAAGTGCAAACAACAATTACGAACACAATTAACCATCGATTTATCATGAATACAAATAAAACGAAAAAGGTCTTATCTGTCCGCGGACTGACAAGACCTAAGTCAAATAGAAATTAATTTCTTATAATTTGTTCACCAAAGTTGCCAAACCTGACTTAAGGTTAGCAGCTTTATTAGCGTGAATGATATTGCGTTTCGCTAACTTATCCAACATAGATGTTACGCTAGGCAATAACTCAAGAGCCTCCTTCTTGTCTTTCAACATACGTAATTTACGCATAGCATTACGCGTAGTCTTGTGTTGGTATTTATTACGCAAACGTTTTGCATCGTTAGAACGGATTCTTTTTTGAGCTGACTTATGATTTGCCATTTTTACTTTCTAAATAGTTATACAATTAACTTGCAGCCCATAGGAGAATCGAACTCCTGTTTCCAGGATGAAAACCTGGCGTCCTAACCACTAGACGAATGGGCCTTATTACTTTCAATTTATTCCAGTTTCAACGTCTTTGAAACTCTGAGCAGCCCATAGGAGAATCGAACTCCTGTTTCCAGGATGAAAACCTGGCGTCCTAACCACTAGACGAATGGGCCGTTTTTTAATTTCGGAGTGCAAATATAGCCGTATTTTTTCTTTTTACAAGGCTTCGCAGCATTTTTTTCTTAAAAAAAGTCTTTGTCTTCCGCTTCAAATTTGAAACCCAATCGTTTACCTGTTTGCATACTTTGACTTGCATTCAGTTCGATCATCTGATTTACGGTTGCTTTTGATACCACATCATATGGAGGAGTCAACAAATCGAATTCAAGAGCGTATACAAATGAGACATGAATAATGTGTCGCATAATCGCATCATTGATCTTTTCCTGTGTAAGATCACGGAATAAAAAACCTAGCTGTCCCTTACCTTCAACCATGTAATTTTCATCCTTGTTTATGAAAATTCGTCCGATTAGATAACCAACGTCATTCAAGCGATTTCTCAGATACGAATCCGCAAGAAAATTATAGATATTAATGATTCCGAAAAAGCCGCGTTCAGCGTCTTCTTTCAGGTAATCTCCTTTCCATAACGCATGTTCATCCGGCAAACGGAAAACGTTGGTGTGCATTTGAAAAACAAGCACATCACCACCAATAAAAACACGGACCTGGAAATCGCCCTGGTCTTCAATCTTCAAGCGTACACGCTCGTCTTTTACCAATTCACGTAGTTGATCAACTTCTTCGTGCAACTGGCGCTTAAACCTGTCAAAATGATGGCGTGTATCGTGATAAATATCCTGTTTCAGAGCCGCTTTCTTCTCCAATAACTGCTGTATAACCTGACGTGTATCCATAACTCTATAATTGAAAATTGAAAATGGACCTCGACTCCGCCCGGTCACCTTTTTCAATAAAGGTTATTGAGCGGAGTCGAGATAACTTTTGATAAGTTAGTATGCTTTCGCGAAAACTACTCTTCCAGCCGACGGTTTTCCTGTAACCATGCAAACGCCTGCTTCTGCCGGCATATCCAAAGGAATACAACGGATTGTTGCTTTCGTTTCCTGCTTCACCAATTCTTCAGTTTCTTTTGTTCCATCCCAATGCGCAAGGAAAAAACCACCTTCTTTTTCCAGCTGTACTTTGAAATCTTCATAAGAATTTACTTCTCGCATGTTCTCCGTTCTGTACTTCTTGGCTCTAACCAATAAATTGTCCTGAATGTCTTTCAGCAAATTATCGATATATGAAGCTAATCCTTCCAACGGAACTGAATTCTTCTCTTTCGTATCTCTTCTGGCAAGCTCCACTACTCCGTTTTCCAAGTCACGCGGACCTATTGCCAAACGCACAGGAACTCCTTTTGCTTCGTACTCCGCAAATTTCCATCCCGGACGTTTTTGATCATCCTTATCATATTTGACGCGAATATTCAGCGCTTTCAATTCTACCGTCAATTTCTCAACCGCCGCCGTAATGTTTGCCAAATCCTCGTCGGTTCTGTGAATTGGAACAATTACCACGTGAATTGGTGCTAATGCTGGCGGCAAAACCAACCCTTCATCATCCGAATGCGTCATGATCAAAGCTCCCATTAAACGAGTCGAAACTCCCCATGAAGTTGCCCAAACATAATCCAGTTTTCCTTCTTTATCTGCAAACTTCACTTCAAAGGCCTTGGCGAAATTCTGTCCGAGGAAATGCGAAGTTCCGGCCTGTAAAGCTTTTCCGTCCTGCATCATTGCCTCGATACAATAAGTATCATCAGCTCCGGCAAAACGCTCACTTTCCGTTTTACGTCCGCGAATAACCGGAACCGCCATATAATTCTCTGCGAAATCCGTATAAACATTAAGCATCTGAACAGTTTCATCAATTGCCTCCTGCTTTGTAGCGTGTGCCGTATGTCCTTCCTGCCACAAGAACTCGGTAGTTCTTAAAAACAAGCGAGTTCTCATTTCCCAACGAACAACATTTGCCCATTGATTGATCAAAATAGGAAGATCACGGTATGACTGGATCCATTTCTGGTACGAATTCCAGATGATCGTTTCGGAAGTTGGACGAACAATCAATTCTTCCTCCAATTTCGCATCTGGATCCACAATAACTCCACCGCCGTTCGGATCATTTTTCAAACGGTAATGTGTTACCACTGCACATTCTTTGGCAAATCCGTCAACGTGCGAAGCTTCTTTACTTAAATAAGACTTGGGGATAAATAAGGGGAAATAAGCGTTTGAGTGACCGGTTTCTTTGAACATCTTGTCCAAAATATCTCTCATATTTTCCCAAATAGCGTATCCATAGGGCTTGATCACCATACATCCTTTTACATCTGAATGTTCGGCTAAATCTGCCCTTGCTACCAAATCATTATACCATTTGGAATAGTCTTCTGCTCTTGTTGCGTACTTCTGTGCCATCTTATTTTATAAACGGCTTCGAAGTTAATGATATTTAATGGTAGTTCGACCCCTACTCGCATATAAGAAAAAGTTTTATCGACCACATAGAGACATAGAAAACATAGATTCCGTAACACAATTACCTACGTGTTCAATGTTCCTATGTGGTAAACCATAAAAGGTCTCCATTTTGTTTATACCTGCGAATATTGTTGAACTGCCTTAGAGAATTCGATTTTCTTCAATTTTGATTCTATCCAAGCCGGCAGATGGAAATATTCCAGGATTACACGTTCCTGCGGATCCTTCATCAATTCCTGAACTTCTTCTTTCAATTTCTCAAAGATCTCCATTCGCTGCGTTGGAGTAATCATTTTGGCCAGTTTACGAATGTGCTTCAGAACACACTGCTCTATTTCATAATCACGCTCATACTTGTTGAGGTAACGATTGGTAGATTTCACAATGTATTCAAGAAAATCAAAGTTTTCCAGTTCGTAGTGAATGATCAGGTTGAAAATGCGCGCAAAACTGTAGATATCCTGTCGCAAGCGTTGCTCATTATCATTCAATACCTCATTCAGCGTCATCAATGCACGTTTGTACTCACCATTCCCAAAATAAGCATAAGCTTTATTGTATAAGAAAAGTACGCTTTGTTCTTTCGGAATTTTGTCAACCAGATCCTCAGCCAGCAATTCAATTTCTTCAGCAATTTTCTTAGCTCTCGTGAAATCTCCCATGGCGTGGAACAGGTCAAATTCCGTGTTATAAGAAATCGTAAGAATGCGAAGAGAAATATCTGTAGAATTGAATCCTTTTTGTTTTTCCAATCCGCGCATTTCCGCAATTAACTGCTGTGCTTCGTCGAATTGATTGATATCAATATGACAACGGATCAGGAATGAAAGTGTAAGAACATAGCGCTGCGCCAGGTCCTGCTTGATCATTGGATTATTATCCAGAATAGTTCTCGTTCTATTAAAGAATTGGAAACTGTCCTCATAATTACGAACCGTTGCCGCACAAAGACCTTTTATATAATAACACATGGATGAGGCTCTTGTGGAAAGCGCAGTATTCTTCCCCTTGATCAGGTGATAATCAGCAATATCGTCTACTATTTTGCGCTCGGCTTCATTTCTTGTAAATCCTCCTGAACGGAAAATCATATTAATCTTTGAGTAGATCACTTGGTATTCAGCTACATTCCGAAGCTTTTCGATCACTTCTTCTTCTTCCTGAACAATTACATCAAGATCCTGACTGAACTCTCCGTCTTCATAAGCTGCTTCGAGCAAACGTTTTTCCCAGGAGATCAATTCGTACCAATAATAGAACTCCTCATGTTCTTTCGCCAGAACTTTGGCACGCTGAACAAACTTTTCACACTCCTTGTAAAGGGCTTTTGAATAAAGAATTTCCACATTTTTCAATTCCTGTTTCAAAATACTTGAGGCGCTTTGTTCGCTATAATAAACACGTAAGCTCTTTAGAATCAACCTATAAAGGTGATTTTTCTCAGAAGGCAGGTGCTTTACGAAAGTCTCATCAATAAAGGCATTTTTGAGCTCTTCTTCATTGTAACTTGGCTGTTTCTCAATAAAATCAAAGATCTTCAGGTAGTTCTTTTCACCTGATTGGAGTGCAGATGAGAGTTTAAAAAACCGCTTTTCACTCTTGGAGAGAGATTTGATAAGCTTAAATAGTTCGCTTGATGGTTTCACAATTCACGATTTTGGCACGAATCAGGATACAATTGCTTTTAATCCTAAAATCATATAGTTCGACTTAAATATAGTGATTAACCTTTATTTAATCATGAATTAATGAATTTAACGTTGAAATCTTAACTAAGAATTCAAGAGAAAAAGTCTTGTAAAGCTAAAAAAGCAACGAAATCACTAGGGATTCCGTTGCTTCACAAACAACAACTATAACCTAAATCACTATTTAGTGATTTACCCATGCTGACGAAAAACTATGTTTTTGTCAGGTTAATCCTGACAGAAATTGCTTGAGGCGATTTCTCGTCATGGGATAACTTTCTACGTATTAACGAAGAAGCACCTTTTGACCTTTTTTGATCAATTCGTTCTCAGAAGTGAAACCGTTCATTTTCATCAATGAACTCACTTTAATACCTTCCTGCTGTGAGATTTCATACAAACGCACATCAGCGTTCGCAACATAAACATCTCCTTTTGTTTTCGAATGCATACGCTTCGGGTCAATATAAATTACATCTCCCGGAGTAAGCATATCTTTTGTTTCTGCAAAATCATTGTATTTGTACAATTGCCAGGTTCCCAACTGAAATTCCTTAGCAATCTTATAATAAGTATCTCCCTTTCGTGCAATGATGTACGAAACCTCATTTTTATGCTCGTAAACCTGGTGTGATTTATATTCCAGACTCGCTTCGTCAATAGCAATGGTTTTTGGAGTTGAGTTGGCAACAGTCACAGTTTTCGAACTGGAAGGCGTTTCTTTTACCTCACCTTTCGTTTGCGCTTTTGCAGTTGAGGCAGAAGTTTGACCTTTTGTGTCTTCAGCTTTCTTGTCTTCCTTAATAACAGCTGCAATCTCTTTGTTAGCATCAACCGTTGTCGTCTTCTCATCATACTGATCCAATTTCAGTCGCTCGATCAGATCAATCAATTTTGCGGCATATTGCGGATGAGTTGCGTAACCTGCGGCTTTTAAACCTGTTGCCCAACCTTTATAATCATCAATTTTCAAAGTAAACAAAGAAGCATAACGCGCTTTCTTTAAAAAGACAGAATGATCCATATATGATTCTGTAGCACTCGAATATTTTCTGAAACATTCGTTCTTGATATCATCGTCCACATGAATGGTTTCCCCGGTCCAGTTACTGCATTTGATACCAAAGTGATTATTTCCCTCAACCGCCAAAACAGAATTCCCGTTCCCCGACTCAAGTAAACCCTGGGCAAGTGTGATACTGGCCGGAATACGATGAATTGTCATTTGCTCTACTGCAACGTTTGACCAAATTGCAATGTATTCATCCTGCGTCATTTGTTTATCAGGAGTTAAACCAAAAGAAACACTTGAAAGTGTTAATGAGCTGAGAACAAGGGTAACGAATCGCATAGTTTCAGATTTTTAACCCTATTACGTAGTCATTCAACAATGGTTACAAAAAATGTTCATAACCTCAAAAAAAATGTTGATAACTACAACTTCTCCAACCAGGAAAAAGTATCTATTCCATCCGCAAAGTCGAGAATTTTAGGATTTTGGGCCTGACCGAATGGAATATAGTTGTTTCCGACAACCGCCTGAATCTCTTCATTATGAGCAGAAATATAAGCTTCCACTTCATTGTTGTTTGAGTAACGCTGGAAATAAATGATTGATAGCGGTGCATGAAGGGCTTCATCTTCTTTCAGCATAAAAGCGTTGTTATCCAGAAAAGGGATTTGGTTCATCAGGAAAACCGTTCGCTGATAATCATAGTTATTGGCGTATTTGTGATGATTGATTACATCACTCTGTTTCAGGAAACCTTCAAAGATTCGGTTGACATCAAAATCTTCGGGAATCAACAACTTTCCGACATTTCTGCATCCTCTGCCGAAGTACTGAAAACAGTCGTCCGACAATTTCTCCAGATCCTCCCGTGTTTCCGATCCGTCCAAAACAGCGATAGAAGTTCTGTTTTTTCTAAAAAGAGCGGGTTTATCCTTGAAGTAATCCTTTAAGGTGTTGATCGTATTGTTAGATCCTGTCGCTATTACCGCATCATAATTTTTAACAGGACCGAAACTGAATTCGACAAATGGTTTTATTTCCGGGTTCAGCTCTATCAAAAGCTTCAGAAGCATTGGCGGGATTCGCGAATCTTCCGAGCTAAACTTACAAATGGCAATATTACCGGTTACCAATGCAGCTAAAACATCATGAAAACCAACAAAAGGAATATTTCCCGCCATAATGATGGCTATTCTCTTAGGAAAATCCGTTTTGTCATATTTTGAGAAAACCTGATCCAGCTCGTCTTCTTCCAACATTCCCGAAATTCCGGAAAGGGCCGAACTCACATTTTCTTTTGTAAACCATGGGTTGTACTGAAACTCTTTATTAATTACGGTTTTCAATTGAACAAACTCACTTTCGGTCAAACCAGATTGAAAACCAGCAAATTCCGTGCTTGTTGCAAGCGAATTCAATATTTTTCCGAACTGAATAAGCGCCTTTTTTAGATTTTCTCTTTTCACAATGCAAAATTAGGAATTATTCACACCTTATTTGCGATGAAGAATCGGCTTTATTGGTAACTAAAATCGTCAGAGTTCGTATATTTGCGTAAAATTTAAAGAACGCTATGTCTATCATGATTACGGATGAATGCATCAACTGTGGTGCATGCGAGCCGGAATGTCCAAATAACGCAATTTATGAAGGTGGTGCAGAATGGAAGTATTCTGACGGAACATCTTTGAAGGGACTGATAACAACACTGAACGGTGACCAGATTGAAGCAGACAAATCTTTCGAACCGAAAGATATGGATGTGTATTTTATCGTTACTGATAAATGTACGGAATGTGTAGGCTTTCATGACGAACCTCAATGTGCTGCCGTTTGTCCTGTAGATTGTTGTGTTGACGATCCGGAATACCGTGAATCTGAAGACGAGCTTCTTGCTAAAAAAGACTTTATGCACTTGTAAGGTGTATTTTGTAACTTTATTGGATAAAAACATTATCGTGTCATGAAGAAGTTGATTGTTTTTGCTTTTACAGTTTTCTCAATTCAGGCATTTGGTCAATTCAATGCACCTGAAAGGGTCTCACAGCTTAGTGAACTTCTTGACACTTTACGTGCTACCAGAACAGAAGAAAGCCGTCAACTGGCAAATACGAACTTCGACAATCTTATTGACCAGACACTTCATGAACCAACTGTTTTTGATATCGATTTTTCTCCTCTGAGTTCTATTGGAGTTGTTGATAGCCCTGACGGCTTGGTAAGGATTGTTACCTGGAACGTTGAATACGAGGACGATCGTCAGCAATACAACGGATACGTTATTCATCGCTCGGGCATCGGTAAAGAACCACAGGTGGTGAAACTGAATTATTTCCGGGACATTTACAATCCTAAACCTACTGAAATCGTAAACGAAGACCAGTGGTATGGAGCTCTTTACTACCAGATTATTCCATATAACAAGGGAAGTAAGGATTCCTATCTTTTACTTGGATGGAATGGCGGGGGAATGAACAGCAACATCAAACTGATTGATGTTCTTTCGTTTACAACAAACGGCGTGAAATTCGGGCAATCTATTTTCAAGACCAAAGAACAAACCTATAAACGCTTCTATTTGGAACATTCTTCCAAATCGGTGATCAGCCTGCGTTACGAACCGGAGTACGAAAGAATCATTTTCGATCATCTTTCACCGGAAAGTCCATCAATGAAAGGATTCTACGAATATTATGTTCCGGACATGTCTTATGACGCATTTACTTTCCAGAATGCGAAACTAACGCTCGAGGAAGATGTTATTGGCATAAGTAAACTTTCGGACAAGGTTCAAAAAGCGAACAAAATTGACCCTAAAACAGGTGAAATCAAGATGGAAACCGTAGACAATGAATGGATTAATCCAACCTCTGAAAACGGTATTGCTCCTGAAACCCATATTGCCGTGCTTCCGGATGAAGCAAATGAAGCCAATAAAGAACTTGCAAAAGGGAATCAGAAAGAAGATCCTAAAACCGACGCGATGAAGGAATATGAAAAAAAGAAACATCGCAGGGATAAAAAAGGAACCAACGCTGTTCTTCAAGAGCCAAAAAAACCTAAAAAGAAGAAGTCCTGATTTTATAACAATCTCATTGCCTGCAATCTACGACTCATGTTTTTTTCAAACTAAATCCATTTTGGAAATTTCACAAAAATAAAGCATATTTGTTGTTGCTAGTTAATGCTATATACAAATGTCTTCAGTAAATAACAACCAACAAGAGGTTTACAGTCAAGCGATTAAAGCCGGTAGGCGTACATACTTTTTTGATGTAAAAACTACCCTAAACAATGATTACTTCATCACCTTCACCGAAAGTAAAAAAACAGTTGTAGATGGAAAGGATGAATATTCAAAACACAAACTTTTCATTTACAAAGAGGATTTTGAAAAAGTCCTTGAAGGTCTTGCCAACGCTATAGAATTTGCAAAATCCAAGATCACCGAAGGCGAAAAGGAAAGCGAGTCGAAAGCAGATTCCGACTTCTCGTTTGAAGACCTGAAATAGAAGATTATTTTTCTAAATATTTTTCGTTAATAACTCATAGATAACTTGATGATTCTTCTCGTTGAGAATACTTATCTTTATCCACATTTTTCGTCCAAACATGGGTAAAATAATAGCAATTGCTAATCAAAAAGGAGGAGTAGGGAAAACAACTACAGCAATAAGTCTGGGTGGTTGTTTTGGTGTACTGGAATACAAAACATTGTTGGTTGATGCTGACCCGCAGGCAAATGCAACATCAGGTGTTGGGCTTGACCCTAAAAACAGTCGGAATATTTACGATTGCCTGGTGAATGATATCGACCCGCGCGAGCTGATTATTTCAACGACCAACCCGAACCTGGACATTATTCCTTCACACATTGACCTTGTTGGAGCCGAGATCGAAATGATCAATCTTCCGAACCGCGAGTACATGCTGCGTAATGCGCTTGAAAAAGTGAAGGATGATTACGATTTCATCATTATTGATTGTTCACCGTCTCTAGGTCTAATTACCGTAAATGCGCTGACTGCTGCGGATTCGGTACTTGTTCCCGTACAATGTGAATTCTTCGCACTTGAAGGTTTAGGAAAACTACTGAATACAATCAAAATTGTTCAGGGAAGATTGAATAATGCACTGGAAATAGAAGGAATTCTTTTAACCATGTATGACACGAGAACGCGTTTAGCAAACCAGGTTGTAGATGAAGTGAAGACACACTTCCAGGAATTGGTTTTTGATACTGTTGTTCACAGAACAATTAAGCTTTCGGAAGCACCAAGCCATGGAGAAACGATTATTTTGCACGATGCGGCAAGTAAAGGCGCCATCAATTATCTCAACTTAACCCGTGAGATTTTACAACGCAACGATAGAACCAAAATAGGAAATAACGAAAAACAATTTCAGGTAGGAAATGACGACTAATTCTAAGAAGAAACCAGCATTGGGAAAAGGTTTAAGTGCTCTTCTCGATAATGCCGCAACTGATATTACAACAAGTTCAGCAAATTCTGCAGGGCTAGGAAGCGTTTCGTTAATCCCGATTGAAGCTATTGAAGCGAACCCATTCAACCCGCGTACCCATTTTGACACAGTTCTATTGAAGGAATTGAGTGAATCCATTGCAATTCATGGAATCATTCAGCCACTTACAGTTCGTAAATTGGGACGTGACAAGTACCAGTTGATCTCCGGTGAGCGCCGTTTCAGAGCATCACAATTGGCTGGACTGAAAGAAGTTCCTGCTTATGTTCGTGTTGCTAATGACCAGAGCATGCTTGAAATGGCCCTGGTTGAAAATATTCAGCGCGAAGACCTGAATGCAATCGAAGTTGCCCTTTCCTACCAATTGCTTATCGAGGAAATCGGTTTAACACAAGACCAACTTGCCCAAAAGATCTCTAAAAGCCGTTCAAGTATTACCAATCATTTGCGTTTGCTGAAACTTCCGGCTGAAATCCAGCTTGGGGTTCGTGACGCGTTGATCTCAATGGGGCATGCACGCGCACTTGTTTCGGCAGGAGAAGAAGAAAAACAATTGGAATTGTATCGCCAGATCGTAGATCACCAACTTTCCGTTCGTGAAGTGGAAGAAATGATCAAATCGGGCGCAAAACGCACGGTTGATCCCGCTTCTACCCCATCTTCACCAAAAGAAACTGAAGTTACATTAACAGCTGCCCAGGATGTTTTCCGTTTACATTTAAGCGATAAGATTTCAAGCAAGGTGAGCATCAAGAAGAATGCCGACGGAAACGGTAAAATTTCTATCTCTTTTTCTTCGGAGGTTGATCTGAACAGAATTATCGAAATACTGAACAAATAATGCTGCGGTCGGCAATAGCAGGCATTCTCCTATTTTGTAGTCTTCATGCAAGCGCACAGGAGAATAAGGATTCTATTGCTGTTGAAAACGAAGTTTCAGATACCATTGCAAAAGATACGACACATTCGTTCAAACGCGCGATGATCTATTCGGCAATTCTACCAGGTGCCGGACAAGTATACAACCACATTGCTATGCCTAAAGGCCAGAAGAAAGCTTACTGGAAAGTTCCATTGATCTACGCCGGACTAGGTGCCACAGGTTATTACGCCTTCAGCAATAACCGAATGAAAAATCAGTTGCGGAGTGAATACGAATACCGGCAGGAATATGGAGTCGAATCCAATTTCCAGGAATACGACGACCAGGGATTGCTTTCCTTATACGCAACATACCGAACACGGCGCGACCTATGTATTATCGGAATGACCTTCGTTTATCTTCTGAATATCGTTGATGCGGGTGTTGAAGCACACTTTGTGAATTTTGATGTCAGTGACGATTTATCAATGAGCATTTTGCCAAAGTTCGACTTCCAATCAGGCTACGGAGTTTCATTGACGCTTAATTTTCGTTAATACTGGGCATAGCTTGACCAAAATATTAATTTTGCTACATGAAAATCGGACTGATCGGATACGGAAAAATGGGAAAAGTGATAGAGCGTATTGCTCTTGAACGTGGACATACAATTGCATTCAAGGCAAATAGCTCTGCTCCTTTTACGGATCTTACTCAAACTGATGCCGACGTAGCTATCGAGTTCACACAACCGGAGCTGGCTGAAACGCATATGAAACATGCTTTGGAGCTAAATCTTCCAATTGTTGTTGGAACAACAGGGTGGTACGATCAATTGCCGGAAATAGAAACCCTCGTGAAATCAAGTAACGGTTCTCTTCTTCATGCTTCCAACTTCAGTATTGGAGTGAACATTTTCTTCAAAATGAACGAAATCCTTGCGAAGATCATGTCGAACCAACCGGAATACAAAGCGGAACTGGAAGAAATTCATCATGTTCAAAAATTGGACGCCCCAAGTGGGACCGCTATCAGCATTGCGCAGGGAATTATCAAAAATCACGATTCTTATTCAACATGGAACTCTTCCCTGAACGAAAAGGCCGCAGTTGAAACAGGATCATTACCAATAACTGCAGTTCGTGAGCCTGAAGTTCCCGGAACACATACAGTAACTTATAACTCCGCAATAGATTTAATTTCAATGAGCCATATAGCGCATAACCGTGATGGATTTGCTCTGGGTTCAGTGCTTTCTGCCGAGTTTTTATTTAATAAAAAAGGAATTTATACCATGAACGACGTTTTGTCGTTATAAACTACCACAATTATGAACTTTCTATACTTCTATATCTTCATCTTTCTAGTCCATCCGTATTTAGCGCTATGGCACAAATCTTTCGAAAGAGCAGGATACAATAAAATGTACGCCCTTATCCCGGGAGTGAATTATTACTTCGTAAACAAATTCGGAAGTAAAAAACCATTCTGGAGTTTATTATTGATTTTTCCGGGTGTTCACCTTGTAATGTGGTCGGTTTCCAACTTATCATACATTCGTAGATTTGGCTTCTATTCTTTGGCTGATACTGCACAGGGAATTTTCTTCCCTTACCTGATCCTTTGGAAAATTGCCAACAATCCGAACATTCAACCGGTAGAACATACCAATTGGGCAAATCCTACAGAAGTGGCCAGAAGAGCTCAGGGTGATCATTTGGTTTTATTCCTTGCATTACCTGTAGTCGGTCACGCTGTTGCTTATTTATTTGGATTTAGAGGCGACAAGATCGGAAAGCGTTCGAAGTTCAAAGAATGGGGAGATTCTATTGTTTTTGCTTTGGTTGCTGCGGCAATTATCCGCAGTTACGTTTTCGAACCGTTCCAGATTCCAACGGGATCAATGGAAAAAACTTTGTTGGTTGGTGATTTCCTTTTCGTGAATAAATTGGCTTACGGGCCGAAAGTTCCGAATACACCACTTTCATTCCCATTGGTACACAATACCATTCCCTATTTGAATGTCAAATCGTATTCAACTATCGAAACTTGTCCTTACCTGCGTTTACCTGGCTTTGGCGGCGTGAACAGGAACGATGTAATGGTATTCAACTACCCTGCAGGTGATACGGCGATTTTTGATCCTCGCGTTCCGGATGGATTAATGGGGCACGAATACGAAGGTGTATTGATAGATGAAGCTCGTATTTATTTCAGTCAGTCGTGGTTGTCATCTCACCAAAACGAATTACAGCGTCTTAGAGCAAACGGCGGATACGTTGACGATTACAGAATTTTATATAATGAAGAATTCTGGAACCTTGCCGGACAAGAATTCCTGGACAGAATGGATTACTTTATGGGAGTTGCACGTAAAGGAATTAAAGAAGGTAAGACTTACTGCCGCGGTGGAATGCCTGAAAAAGGATTAGGTTATATTGAGCATGGTGGTATTGTTTACCGTCCTGTTGATAAGCGAGAAAACTATATCAAGCGTTGTGTTGGAATTCCGGGAGACAAAATCCAGGTTAAAAAATCCTACCTGTTCGTAAATGGAAAACCGGCATGGAGCGCTCCAAACCAAAGCAATGGATACGTTTATGCCCAAAACTCAGACACACTTACTGTTGGTCAGTTAAATCGCATCGGTTTCCACGAGGAAGAGCAGGATTTTGCCTCTATGCCGGGTGGATTGGTACATGTCATGTATCTTACTTCTTCCATGAAATCAAAGATCCTGAAGTCTTACCCAAGAGTGAAATTGAAACGAATCCAGGAGGAACCATACTCAACTGCGAAGGATTACAAACCAACGCCGTGGGAACGATTGGGCAATCTTCGTTATTTCCCGAAAGATGTGAACATCAACAACTCTGTTTCCGATTTCGGTCCGATAACTATCCCTAAAAAAGGGACTACAGTTACGTTAACCAAGGAAAACATTGCGTGGTACAGAAGAATCATCAAAGCTTACGAACGCCATAAACTGGTTGAAAAGAAAGACGGGTTCTACATCGACGGAAAGAAAACAAACAAGTACAGCTTTGCAATGAACTATTACTGGTTAATGGGAGACAGCAGAAATAACTCTGCAGATTCACGTGTTTGGGGATTTGTTCCTGAAGACCATGTTGTCGGTAAAGCTTCTATCGTTTGGTTCTCGAAAGGATCACAAGTAGTTGGAGTTCGTTGGGACCGTTGTTTCCATTTCATTGACTGATGAGTGAGATTTTCCCTATTTCCTATTGGGGAAGCATTTATTACTTTCAGGAAATTGCGAAACATCAAAGTATTGCTTTAGAAGCGTTTGAACCTTTTCCGAAGCAAACGCATAGAAATCGATTCTCTATTGTTTCGGCAAACGGTGAACTAAGCCTTACTGCGCCTGTTCGTAAACCAAATGGGACAAAAACCCTTACGAAGGATATTGAACTGATCTCTGATAAAGCAACGTTACAGAAAAATTGGCGGGCAATTACTTCCGCATACGCCTCTTCCCCATTCTTTGATCATTATGAGAAAGAGCTGGAAGAACTGTTCCTTGTGCCCAAGAGTAACTTACTTGAGCATTGCCTGGACATTAATTCATTTCTCCTTAAAAGCTGGGGAATAGATGTGAAACTTGATATCACAAAAGCATACGATTGGAAATTGCGATCCGAAAACCTGGACATTGATTTTATGGATCATAACGCCAGGGATTTTCAAAGCTATTACCAGGTTCTGTTCCAAAAAGGCCAGGAATTCATTCCAAATACTTCCGCTCTCGACCTGCTTTGCAATTTAGGTCCGCTGGGAAGAAACATAATTTTATCAGTAAATCCTTGATAGAATGAGCGATATGTAGCTTCTATTGATTAAAGTCAAAAAAAATCAAAAAACTCTTTGGATATTAAAAAATCGCACTTATATTTGTATTGATTTAGGTGGTTAGGTTAGGTTGATTAGTGAAAGGAGTTTGGACGCCCGTCTAGGCTCCTTTCACGCTTTAATAAGGTTTCTGATTCCTGAACGTAATCGCCTCCGGGTAATTGATAGCCATTTTCTCCTTGTACAAATATTTCTTTTGCAGCGATTCAAATGGCCTGTATACATAATAGATATAATTGTCACGAATAATAATATTATCAGCATAACGGAAATAAAGCGGAATTATTTCACCCAATTTTCCGGTTGCGCTATCAAAATGCTGTAAAGTTGTTTTTCCTGCATTTTCATAAACAATATAGATTTGACCCGTTACCTGGTCTTGCAATAGCAATTTCTTCCAGCCACTTTCTTTTGGACGAAGGTGATAATAAATGGAAACTGAATCCATTAAGTCGCCTTTTGCATCGTAACGGAACATCAGGTTTTTATAATGATCGAAAACGAAAACCGTATCATTCCTGCTAAACATTGGTGCATAAACTTCTTTGTAATAGATACTCTGAGTAAAATACGTTGCTCCAACCCAAACTTCGGCATCTATCCCGGTTTCAAATTCTTTTTCTTTTGCCCAGATTTTTGTACGGATATCAACCCATTTGTACTCTGAACGGTAAAGCTCCATCATAAATTCATCTTCAATCTGTGCGATTTTCCTGTAACTGGAATCAACAAAACTGTAGGTGAAATAATCGAATGCCGGATATAAGGAATTATAATTTGAAAAGAAATAACGAGAAGTGTTCGAATCAACAATTGGCGCGATATAGCTCATGTAATAAGCTTTGTCTATGTGTGAAAGCTGTATTTTCTCATTGTAGTTGGTGATTCCCATCACATCCTTTTCTGAAACCACATGCGGATTTCCACGAAAATCCCGGACCAATTCCAGTGGTTTCTCCTTCGTAGGAATTTCAAACGGACCTGTATACGGATCGTAATAAAGCAACTCCGTTCCTCGTTTATAATTCTTCGGATAGGTCAATAAAAGCATTTTACCATTGGGAAGGAACTCGAAATCACAAACGGACAATCTTTCCGATTGATAAACGGTATCCGGAACTCCGGGAGCACGGATTTCAACTTCACGCAGATCCCTGGTTCTTGTCCAGATCAGTTTAAGTTTAATCGTAATTGTGTCCTTATAATCGTAGACCTTCGTTTCAGGTGCGTTTTTCACTTCATACGCTACGTGTTCAAAATGAAAGCGTACAGTGTCAGTGTTATTTACTGTCAAATACGCTTCACCATCCAAATCCGTATAAAATTCCTCCGCATATTTTCCATTAACGATAGGAACGATCATTAATCGTGAAATCGGATCTTTTGTTGTTTGGTCAAGAGCTTCAAATCTCAGAACTGTCTGGGAACGTCCTACAAATGCAAAAGCAAGAAATAAGAGGGTCAGCAAGCGTTTCATAACTTCGTTTTTTCTTCTGATGAGAAAAATTTCATATTCCATAAAAAAGGTCCCGTTCAAACGAGACCTTTTAATTTATACTGTCAATATCCAGCCAAATTCATCAGGAATCAATCCTGCCTTCATGTCGTCAAGATACTTGTGTACTTTATTTGAGAATTCTCTGTTTTCAACCGGAGGAAGGATTAAATCCGTATCCCTGTAGCCAATTTTCGCAATTGAAGCAATTGTAGCCGCTGTTCCCGCACCGAAAGCTTCGGTTAAGGTTCCGTTATTCGCCGCTTCGACTATTTCAGCAACAGAAACTTTACGTTCCTCCACTTCCATTCCCCAGTGTTTTGCCAATTCAACTACTGAACGCTTTGTAATTCCACGTAAAATAGTGTCGCTGTCTTCAGATGGAGTAATTAATTTTCCGTTGATCACGAAACAAATATTCATTGTTCCGCTTTCCTCAACATATTCATGAGTTTTACCGTCGGTCCAAAGCAACTGGTGATAACCTTTTACCTGGCCTTTTCTTGCAGGATACAAAGAAGCTCCGTAATTACCTGCAGTTTTAGCTCTTCCTACTCCTCCTTCCGAAGCTCTTGTATAGAACTCTTCTATTTTCACATTAACAGGCTCATTGTAATACGCTCCAACCGGACAAGCAAAGATCATGAACTTGTACGTATCTGAAGGTTTAATACCAATAAGCTCATCAGTTGCGAAAAGAAACGGACGAAGGTATAAGCTGTAACCATCTTTTGTAGGAATCCAGGATGACTCAACTTCAGTGAATTTTCTCACCAGTTCTACAAACATATCTTCAGGAATAACAGGCATGCACATACGTTCACATGATTCTGCGAAACGCTTTGCATTCATATCCGGACGGAAAATAACCACTTCTCCATTGTCCTGACGATAAGCTTTCATTCCTTCAAAAATGGATTGTCCATAATGAATGGCTGACATTGCGGGGTGCATTTGTACCGGACCAAAAGGAAGGATCTCGGCCTCTTGCCACGCTCCGTCTTTGTAGTCCATAACCAACATGTGATCAGTGAAGATTTTTCCGAAGGGTAAGTTGTTCCAATCTACTTGGCTAAGTTTCGACTCAGCAACAGGCTGAACCTTAATAGAAACTGTTTCTTGCATAATTTCGATTTACAGTTGCGCGAAGATACTTAATAAACCTGAGTTCATTAAAGGTTGAAGTTAGAAATATGAAATATTCTTCGCCCATATTATTCGTTCTGAAAATACGGAAATAATGCAGGGTTTGCAATTTCTGTCAGAAGTTTTTATTCTTGCATACAGATGCAGAAAAGCCAGGAAATACTCAAACAAATTTGGGGCTATGACGAATTCCGTCCATTACAGGAAGAAATTGTAGATGCCGCGATTTACGGAAAAGATGTTTTGGCCCTGCTCCCAACAGGTGGTGGAAAATCCATTTGCTTCCAGGTTCCGGGGATTGCCCGCGACGGACTTTGCCTTGTAATTTCGCCGCTAATAGCCTTAATGAGCGACCAGGTAAATCAACTGAAAAACAGAAATGTTCGTGCCGCTATGATCACCAGTGCAATGTCCTACAAAGAAATGGATGCAGTACTTGATAACGCACGTTTCGGAGGATTGGACTTTCTGTATTTGTCACCGGAACGGATACAAACAGACATGTTCCGCGAACGAATGAAGCTGACAAATATCGGTCTGATCGTTGTTGACGAAGCACACTGTATTTCAGAATGGGGACACGATTTTCGTCCGGCTTACCTTCAAATTTCGTCTATCCGCGAATGGCACCCCGGTGTTCCCATTATTGCGGTAACAGCAACGGCAACGAATAAGGTAAAAGAAACCATTATCGAAAGTCTGAAACTGAAAGATGCCCAGGTTTTCGAATCTTCTTTCGACCGTCCGAATATCGCTTACGATGTTTATCATGTAAACGACAAGCTTTCTTCTTTAGCACGTTTGTGTAAATCGCACCTTGGACAAGTGGGCATTATTTATTGTCAAACCCGGAGAAGCGTTAAGAACGTAGCGAAATATTTGACCGCAGCCCGTGTAAAAGTGGCCATCTATCATGGTGGATTAAACACCAAAGAACGGGAAGCTGCTATGAAAAATTGGCTGGGAGAAAAAACACCGGTAATGATTGCCACCAATGCATTCGGAATGGGAATTGACAAGCCAAATGTTCGTTTTGTAGCTCATTTTGAGTTACCGAACAATCTTGAAGCTTATTTCCAGGAAGCAGGTCGTGCCGGCCGGGATAACAAAAATGCCCAAACATACGCTTTGGTGATTGAAAGTGATAAAGTTGATCTTGAACGAAGAATTAAAGAACAATTTCCGGAATTGGACAGGATCAAATTCATCTATCGTGCATTGATGAATTACCTGAGAATTGCCATAGGTTCAGGGAAGGACGAGTCCTACCCTATTGACATGGCGGAATTCTCGAAACACTACGATTTCAGTATCAATGAAATCTATGCTTCATTGAAATTGCTGGAAATGAATGGCGACATATTACTTTCTGAAAACGGAATGCTGGGTTCTCGGATCAAAATTGCTGTTGACAACTCACATTTGTACAGTTTTCAACTAAAGAATTACGAGCTTGATCCTTTAATTTCAGCTTTAAGCAGACGTTACCGCCCTATCTTCGAAGAGTTTACGGAAATTGACGAAGAAAGTCTGGCAATTGCTTTAAAGATCAGTGATGCAGAACTCACAAAACAATTGAAACAACTGGAAGTAAACGGTTTGATCGATATCAACTGGAGAACGCAGCTTCCAATTGTCACCATGCTGCATGAGCGCTTGCCCGATGATTACCTCAATCTGAAACCATCGGTTTATTCTTTCCGGAAAGAACAGGCTTTTAAACGACTGGAAGCAATGATCAATTTTGTGGAATCTCATCAATGCCGACAACGTTTCATTATTGAGTACTTCGACCAGAATATCCCGGATTGCGGACGTTGCGACTATTGTCGTTCAAAATCAAAAGAAGCCGAAGTTTCTATTAACGAGCTACTTTTGAATTACCTGAAAGAGCCCAAAGGAATGGAAGAAATCCTCGCCGGTTTCGACTTAATTCATCACCATACGGTCAAACAGCTGCTTCGCGAATGGCTAATCGAGGAAAAAATCAATTTTGAAGATCGTCTTTTTTCATTGAACCGGAAATCATAGATTTCAAATCCTGAATCTCGCGCTGCAAGTTTTGAATAGACTTTGCTACGTGCGAATCGTCGGATTTAAATTCCGTAAACTCAGGTGACATGTAATTCACAAACTTCCAGATCTCAATGATCTCGTTCACTTTTACGCGATACGGTTCATAGATCGGGTTTGTACTGCACAACTCAAAAGATTGGTCCTGGTTGAGGTAATTGTTCACAATTTTGAACACAATTCCGTCTTCCTTTGTCACAACAATACATGGTGTTCCATCCTTAAGCGTTGCCCAGTTCTGGATATATTCTGCAATAACTTGCGATCCATGAACAACAGGTGGCATAGAATCTCCTGCAATAGGGAAAGACCGGTATTTTCTATCTCTGGAAAGGAACGGAAGATTGAATGCGGGAAGCACCTTCAAATAGTCAGGATCGGAATACCCAGTTGTGTAACCTGCTCTTGCTTCCTGTGGGATCATTTCAATCAGTTCATTGTTG